>Ga0209199_1000118_pt1 | contig 125554 bp, 126 predicted proteins | sample COGITO_mtgs_1105_7_FD_184805 | JGI IMG/M metagenome (GOLD analysis project Ga0209199, IMG submission 184805) | Pelagic marine microbial communities from North Sea - COGITO_mtgs_110523 (SPAdes) (version 2) | ecosystem: Environmental > Aquatic > Marine > Epipelagic ... | reverse complement strand
GGACTAAATGTCCGTCTTGTTTTTTTACTCATCTTTGGCACCTAATCTTGCTATGCTGATAGCATAACAATCTCTTGTTAGGTGGCCAAATTAACTATGCCACTTCATAAGCATATGCTGCAACAATATAAGAATTACGCCAACCATCAACTAATACGAGACATGGGGAAAGCCAAAATATTATTCAAACGTGCTTAAGCCTCGCTAAATCACAATAATGCAACCACCCAGTAACGTTGGCAAACAAGGCTGCATGTGATTCGTAAAATCAATTGAATGCGGAAATTTAAGCGCTGAATTACCTTCCAAAGATCCGACCAAGTATGTATCCACTCCCTTAAATGTAAGACATTTTGGTCATCAAGGTGCTGCAGATTTAATGAAAGTGTCAGCTTACATAAATGGATGTCTGATTTTTGCCATTAGAGTTGAATTACTATGAGGCCTAGTTATTTGTCAAAATAAAGCTTGAACCAAAATATTCTGGTAACCTTTCAGTAGAAGTAGCTTCACAATCATCAATTTTAGCTAGTCAAACAACCAAGAGACCCTCGTATGGCAGATAACGCCTGAAGTTGAGCTAACGAGTTTACAAGACTTTGATGTGGTTGAGAGTATCAGTGAGAAATTAGAGTAAGTGAATGCGATTTATCATATGTTGATAGAGTTTTCGTAGGTTATAACTTCCAGATAATTGGTGCCTTGTTCATTATGCTGGTGGGTATACGCGTGGCTGGTAAAGTGAGCAGAAGACTCGAACGTTTATGTCTGAAAAAGAAGCTAGATGTCACACTTTTAAGCTCTATCGCCTCTACTATCAAAATTATCATCGTGGTTTTGATTGGTATTATTGCATTAGGTAAATTAGGTATTAGTGTCACTTCATTTTTGGCAGCGATTGGAGCGCTATCACTTGGTGCATAATTAGCCATGCAGGGGCTGTTGGCTAATTATGCGGCGGTTCTCAATATTATTATCACTTGCCCTTTTATCGTGGGAGACACTATCGAAGTGCAGCGTGTGACCGGTTTAGCGAAAAAATTCAACTTGTTTACACAATATTGATAGACGAAGACGGTACAGAAATAACGATCCCAAAACGGCACATAGTTGGTGAAATCACCCACATTTATTACTCCAACATACTCGCCAAAATAAGCATCGGTATTGCCTACTCTCAGGTTTCACCAATAACACTTCAAGTTGAATGCTGGAATTTCTGCCACTCTCAACGAAAACAATGTGAAAATCTCATTCCCTTAACATGAAGTACGTATGTTAAATGATTAGCTGGAGTATCGTTGAGCAATCCGAATCAATATCAGTGTTTTATCGTCGCCTCGATTATCATCGGTAAGGCATTCACAACAGCAAGCTAGTTAAAGTTGTTGTTTTAACTGCGAATATTATGGATGTATTGTTAATTTCTAAAACCAAAAAAGTCAGACTGAACTCTTGGGGTAAATAGTGGCGACAATCGGAGTCGAGCTGCTAAAAGGCTTGGCCTGCTTATCACATTTTTTGAGTTGGCATTTAAGCTTCAGGCTTCGCTTATCGCTGGGTTGCGCAGACAACATTTCTAAAACAAGAGTGCGCTGCGCCTTGTATTTTTTTGATGAATTTTGAGAGGGGATGGTGCCGACTACCGGAGTCGAACTGGTGACCTACTGATTACAAGTCAGTTGCTCTACCAACTGAGCTAAGTCGGCACACAGGATAAAAATTTACTGGGTGACGCTGCTTATGGGTTGTTGGTAAGCTGATTGAATGCAGCTAATCCCGAATGCGAGCGCTATTGTATTCATAATTTATATGTTGTCAATCAAATAAATTATTTTCCAACAGGATATTTAAAGTTTCACCAGTCTGGCTGCTTCATCTTTTAGCATTGGAAAATATTCAATCGGTAAGTATTCAGCCAAAGCCTGCATTGTTTTCCCTAGTTCAGCATAGTTATCTGCACATAAATTGAAGTGTCCCATCTTACGCTTTTTACGTGGGGTTTTACCGTACCAGTGTAAATGGCAACCAGGAATACTGAGCATGTCCCTTGCAAAATCTTTGCAGCCTATTATGTTGATCATGGCGGTAGGTGATGTGACTTTAGTTGAGCCTAAAGGTAAGCCCCTCACTGCTCTAAGATGGTTTTCAAACTGGCAAGTATCTGCACCCTGCATAGTCCAATGCCCAGAATTATGGACTCGTGGTGCTATTTCATTAACCAGTAGTTGCTCTCCGATTTGGAAAAATTCAATGGCTAACACTCCCACATAATCCAATGATTGAGCTAGCTTATTAAAGATGCTTTGAGCTTGTTGATTAAGATTTTCGTCGATTTTAGGAGCAGGAGCAATAGAAACATGTAATTGACCATGATGATGTAAGTTTTCTGCAAGTGGATAATAGGCAATTTCTCCTTTATTGCTTCGCACTGCTACCAATGAAAGCTCTCGATCAAAACTGAGCATTTTCTCTACCACTAAAGGGACTTTATTCAAATCTAACTTTGACAAATTTTGTTTAAGCTCTGGTAAGTCCTTGATATCGTGTAATCGCCATTGCCCGTAACCATCGTAACCATTTCTGCTTGCTTTGATAATTAACTTTTCGCCAAGCTTTTCAACTGCCGCCTCTAATTGTTCGACATCGGTAACGACTTCAAACGGGCAGTTGGTGATAGCCAGTTTTTCGAGTAATTTTTTCTCGCGAACTCTATCAGCCCCCGTCAAAATTGCCTCTACACTGGGTTTGAGTTTGCCACTACCATGGACTAACTCGAGTAGATTTTCAGGAATATGTTCAAATTCAACAGTGATGGCGTTCACTTCTTCAATCATCCGTTCAAGTGAGTTATTGATTATTTGTTTACTCACCGGATCGACAATTTTATTATCCGCTATATCTACTGCCTGAACACTTATTCCAAGTGGATAACCAGCCAAAGCCATCATTCTAGCTAGCTGCCCTGATCCAAGAACTAATATGCTCATTTACACAATCTCATGTCAGTTTTTATCATAAAGAGGGAAGGACTAATTCGTCTTGTGCAATTACAGTGGCGGTTTGTTCTGCTCGAAAGTCTTTGATTGCTTGTTGCACATCTTGATTTTGCAAGGCGATTACCTGTGCTGCTAATAATCCAGCATTGGCAGCACCGGCTTCACCAATCGCTAAAGTGCCTACTGCTACTCCTTTGGGCATTTGAACGATAGATAATAAAGAATCAATACCGTTCAATTGACTTGAGCGAACAGGTACACCAAATACAGGTAAAGTAGTATGTGCTGCTATCATACCGGGCAAGTGCGCTGCACCCCCTGCACCGCCAATAATGACCTGGTACCCTTGTTCAGCTGCTTTTTCGGCAAAATCTGTGAGCAAATTCGGGGTACGATGTGCAGAGACAACTTTGGCCGTATAACTCACGCCAAGCTTTTCTAACATGAGCGCTGCGTTTTGCATGGTAGGCCAGTCAGACTTGGAGCCCATTACTATTGCCACGTTTGGCATAACTTTCTCTCTTAAATCACATTTTATAATTTAGGGGAAATCAATCCCCTAAAATTTTGGACACATATTGTAGCTTATAGCTTGCAGCATAGAAACCACCCTTATAGTAGTTTTGCTAACGTCTATTGGAGAGCCGGTTTTAGTGCAGTTTCATGTAATCCAATGTTAAGTCTGTGAGTAATTTTACGCCTGTTTTCATACCTGAATCGTCAACATAAAATTCTGGCGTGTGGTGAGCTGGGGCATCGACTTCGGATACATCTAAGGGCTTACCGCCAATCCACATATATAGCCCTGGTATTTTTTCTTGAAAAAACGAAAAATCTTCAGCGCCCGTAACGGGTTTGCTATAAATAACATTCTCACGGCCAGCACTTCTAATCAGTGTAGGTACCATTTGTTCAGTTAGTTCAGGATCGTTGTAGGTGATGGGGTAGTTGTAATCCAAAGGCAAAGTTACTTCAACTTCAGCACGCATACTGTCAGCAATACCTTTAACTTTTCTGGGGACCGCTTCATACATGTGTTCACGGGCCGCTTTATTTAAGGTGCGAATGGTACCTACTAATTCAACTTCACTCGGGATAATATTTGAGCGATTACCACCATGAATAGAGCCTATTGTAACCACGGCGGCTTCATCAATGAGTTTAATTTCTCGGCTGACTATGGTTTGTAAACTCATAATAATTTGCGCGGCTGTAGTAATAGGATCCACGCTTAGCCAAGGATAAGCGCCGTGGGCTTGTTTACCCTTTATGACAATTTTGAACGGGTCAACCGCAGCCATTGTGCCACCTTCTTTATAGCGTATTTTGCCTACGTCGGTATCAGCGCTAATATGCAATCCGAAAATCACATCTACTGTTGGGTTATTGAGAACACCCTCTTCAATCATCAGTTCAGCACCACCTTTTTCGCCTCTAGGCGCCCCTTCTTCGGCGGGTTGAAATATAAACTTCACTTTACCGCGAAGTTCACTCTTCATGTTCACTAAAATTTCTGCAGCACCCATTAGCATAGCGATGTGAGTATCATGTCCACAGGCATGCATAACTGGCACGTCGTTACCCTCAAGCTCACCACGTTTAGTCGATTTCCAGGGTAAATTATTTTGTTCTAGTACAGGTAGTCCATCTATATCGGCACGAAGCGCCACTACCGGCCCTGGTTTGCCACTATCAAGTACTGCCACCACCCCAGTTATAGCAACGCCTGTTTGTACTTCTAATCCAAGGTTTTGCAGGTGTTTAGTAATATACTTTGCCGTTTCAAATTCGCGGTTAGATAGTTCTGGATTTTGGTGTAAATGATGTCGCCACTTAATCACCTGAGGTTCTATATTCTTAACCATTTGCCCTACGTTCGAGGTGGCCGATATTTTAGGCGTGAAAATTAAGAATATTAATAAGACGGGTATAAACTGTTTCATTGATAATCGACTGTAAGTGAATGAATATCTAATATGTTAAAAGCACATCCGCTTGTCAAACATTAAGGATAATTAGTACAAGATATTCCTAAAAAGTCATAAAAAAAATCCGCTTGCAGTTTCCTGAAGCGGATTGTTATCACTTAACAAAAATATTAGCTTCTTTGTTTGCGCATAGCAGTAAAAAATTCATTGTTTGTTTTAGTCATAGACAACTTACCGATAAGAAATTCCATTGCGTCTATTTCTGACATTTCATGCACTATTTTGCGTAATATCCACATTTTTTGCAATTCGTCTGGTGTCGTTAATAACTCTTCACGACGAGTACCAGAACGATTGTAGTCGATCGCAGGGAATACGCGTTTTTCAGCAATTTTACGGTTCAGGTGTAATTCCATATTACCTGTACCTTTAAATTCTTCATAAATAACCTCATCCATTTTAGAGCCAGTATCAATCAATGCTGTGGCAATGATTGTTAAGCTACCGCCTTCTTCGATGTTACGTGCGGCACCAAAGAAACGTTTAGGTTTGTGCAATGCGTTGGCATCTACACCACCGGTTAATACTTTGCCTGATGAAGGTATCACTGTGTTATAGGCTCGAGCTAAGCGGGTAATTGAATCGAGTAAAATGACCACGTCTTTTTTGTGTTCAACTAAACGTTTGGCTTTTTCGATTACCATTTCAGCAACTTGTACGTGGCGACTCGCCGGCTCATCAAACGTAGACGCTATTACCTCACCACGCACCAGGCGTTGCATTTCGGTCACTTCTTCTGGTCGCTCATCAATCAACAGAACCATCAAAAGACATTCTGGGTGATTAGCGGCTATAGATTGTGCGATATTTTGTAGCAGTAATGTTTTACCTGCCTTGGGCGGTGCAACTATTAAACCACGTTGTCCGCGGCCGATGGGGGAGGCTAAATCTAAAACTCGTGCAGTAATATCTTCACTACTACCATTACCACGTTCCATGATTAAACGTTCATTAGCGTGTAATGGCGTTAAGTTTTCAAATAATATTTTATTACGTGCATTTTCAGGGCGGTCATAATTGACCTCACTTATTTTTAATAATGCGAAATAACGTTCGGTATCTTTTGGAGGACGTATTTTGCCTGAAATCGTATCGCCAGTTCGCAAGTTGAAGCGCCTGATTTGGCTAGGCGAGACATAAATGTCGTCTGGCCCTGCCAAGTATGAAGAATCGTTGGAACGCAAGAATCCAAAACCATCTTGAAGAATTTCTAGTACGCCATCACCAAAAATATCTTCACCACTTTTAGCGTGAGATTTAAGGATAGAAAAAATAATGTCTTGTTTGCGTGCGCGAGCCATGTTTTCTAACTTCATGTCTTCGGCTAGGCTAACCAGTTCACTGATCGGTTTATTTTTGAGTTCGGTAAGATTCATAATTGGTGGGTCTTTATGCTAAAAGCTTGTCTTAAAAGCCAAGTTGATTGATTGGTTCAAAGGTTATTACTAAAGTATATCTCTGATTTGAACGAAGTGTGGGTGAGTTCAAGTATTTGACGAATAAAATTTAGCACCAAATAATTCCTGAGTCCAGTGAATTGTCTGCTTGTCAGACGATTTAACGCCATCTTAAATATTTTTGCCTGCAGTCTAGGCCCTTGTCAAAAACATAATTAACAATTTGCTTACAATAGGAATAGGCTCTATGGGCAAGCTGATGGTTTAGCAACTACAAAAAAGCTCAGCAAGTGCTGAGCTTATATATTTAATTATTTATGATAAAAACATTAAATATTTTCGTTCAAAAACTCTAAAAGTTGGGCTTTTGATAACGCGCCTACTTTCGTTGCTGCTACATTACCGCCTTTAAATAATAATAAAGTGGGTATACCTCTTATGCCATACTTAGGCGGCGTTTCGTTATTTTCATCGACATTCAGCTTGCCAACTGTTACTTTGCCGTCAAATTCGTCAGCCACTTCATGCAGTATAGGTGCGATCATTTTACATGGACCACACCATTCTGCCCAAAAATCAACTAACACAGGACCAGCTGCATTGATAACATCAGCCTCGAAACTGTCATCAGATAACTGGATAATTTTGTCGCTCATTATTTTCTCCGTAATTTTTCTCTCGCTGACATGACTCAGCGTGGTTATGATTGTTATATAGAAACTGGTTTTTAATGCAAGCAATGATAAGCTATAAGCTATGCCAACTACACATTTAACCGATACAAAATTTTCAGACTTACCTATCCATCAGCAGGTTGTAGATGCGTTGTCTGAGGCCAATTTCAACCTTTGCACACCTATTCAAGCGTTGAGTTTGCCGCCATTACTTGAAGGTAATGATCTTGCCGGACAGGCGCAAACAGGAACTGGTAAAACCATTGCATTTTTGGTGGCTACTTTCCACTGTTTGTTAACTAACCCTCAAGACTCAAAACGTCAACCTAGGGCAATTATTATGGCGCCCACCCGTGAGTTAGCTGTGCAAATTTTTAACGATGCAGAACTACTTAGCAAGCACACAGGTCTGTCGCTTGGATTAATTTATGGGGGCGAGGGCTATCAAAGTCAACGGGAGAAATTGCAAGGTGGTGTAGATATTATTATTGGTACTACGGGTCGTATTATCGATTACTATAAACAAAATATCTTTTCATTAGCCGCTATTCAGGTTGCGGTTCTAGACGAAGCTGACCGTATGTTCGATCTTGGCTTTATCAAGGATATTCGTTATTTATTTAACAGAATGCCCAAACCTACCGAACGCTTGAGTATGCTGTTTTCTGCTACCTTGTCCTATCGCGTTCAAGAATTGGCTTACGATCACATGGATAATCCTACACATGTTCAGATTGAGCCGGAAAGAAAAACTGCTGAACGGGTAAAGGAGGAACTATTTTATCCATCAGACGAAGACAAACCATACCTTCTACTTACTTTGATGGAAGAAGAATGGCCAGACAAAGCTATAGTATTTGCGAACACTAAACATGGCTGTGAAAGAATTTCTGATTGGTTAGAAGCTGACAAGCATAGGGTGGGTTTGTTAAGCGGTGATGTACCTCAGAATAAACGCCTAAAAATACTAGAGAATTTCACCAGTGGTGTGCTTGATGTATTAGTCGCCACAGACGTAGCAGCGCGTGGTTTACATATTCCTATGGTGAGTCATGTCTTTAACTACGATTTACCCGACGATGCAGAAGATTATGTGCACCGTATAGGTAGAACGGGTCGTGCTGGTGAAAGTGGTAGTTCAATTAGTTTTGCTTGCGAAAAATATGCCTTAAATTTACCAGCGATTGAGGAATATGTTCAACACTCAATACCAGTGACAGATTACAATCCAAATGATTTGATGCGTGACATCACCCCACCTAAACCTCGTTTTAAAAAGCGTATGCAAAGTGGTAAGAGTCACCAAAAACGTCCTTCAGGTCCACGCCCTAATCGAAATAAATGAATAATAACACTCAAGTCATTGCCCCCTTCGCTCAGCCTGAGCAACTGTATGCAGCTGTAGATCTCGGTTCCAACAGTTTTCATATGGTCATTGTTCGGGTTGTGGCTGGTAGTGTACATATTATTGGCAAGGTCAAACAGAAAGTGCGTCTTGCTGCTGGGTTAGATGAAAATATGCTGTTAGACCAACTTAGCCTCGAACGTGGATGGAAGTGCCTTGAAACATTCGCCGAACGTTTACAGGATATCCCTCTTTCAAATATAAAAATCGTTGGCACTGCTACTTTACGTTTGGCAGCTAACGCTGACGTATTTATAAAAACCGCTGAAAAGATTCTCAAACATAAATTGAATGTGATTGATGGTGAGGAGGAGGCCAGACAAATATACTTGGGTGTGGCTTACACCTCGGCTAATCAAGGCAATTCTTTGGTTATTGATATTGGCGGCGCAAGTACAGAAGTGATTGTCGGCAATGATATGACCCCAATTCATTTAGTTAGTATGAATATGGGATGTGTGACTTTTAAGGATCGATTTTTTACTGATGGCAGTATATCAGAGCAGAGTTTTGAGCTTGCGATTAATGAAGCCAAGTCTTTATTAGAGCCAGTGATAAATGATTTTATTAGTTTTGACTGGCAGCAATGTTTAGGCGCATCAGGTACTCCCCAAGCTATTACTGATATTTTGATGACACAAGGGATCAGTGACTCTATCCGCATTGATTATCTGCGTAATCTAAAACAGCAATGTATTGACTGTGTGACCATAGATTTATTACAAATAGATGGTTTAATTGAATCAAGACGAGCGATTTTTCCTAGTGGCTTGGCCATACTGATTGCCCTTTTTGAACAATTAAATATCCAAGAAATGAATATATCAGGTGGGGCGCTTCGCGAAGGCCTTATTTATGGCATGTTAGATAACATGCAGCAAAATGATCGTAGATTGCAAACACTCGAGCAATGTATTGAGCGTTTTCACATAGATCATGAACACGCTTATCGCGTCAAAGGCATTGCGATTAGTCTGTTGAATCAAGTGCAAAACCAGATGTTCTTAGGCAAGGTAGAGTGTGAAGCGATGTTGATGGCATCTGCCATGTTGCATGAGACTGGTCTGCATATCGAATACAAACTGCACCATCAACATGGCGCTTATATTCTTAGCCATTTACCCATGGTGGGTTATACACAACAGCAACGTGCTGGTATCAAAACGTTAGTGCAAAGTCACAGACAGGAAATTAACCTCGGTTTGTTTGACTCTTTCCATCCAGAGGTGCGCCAAGCACTTTTGGTGTTAGTTAGAGTATTACGCTTATCTTGCTTACTCTCCATTCGCCGCAAAGACAATTTGCTGGCAGATTTTAATCTCATCATTTCAGATGAAAAGTGGACACTCACTTTTCCTAAAGGTTGGTTAAAATCACACCCATTGATTGATGTGGAGCTAGCCAACGAAAAATGGCAACAGCATAAAGTAGGCTGGACATTAGAATGTTTTTAAATTTTATCTTGTTGATTTAGGATAACAAAAACAGATAAAAATTAAGAGGTTGTTGTTTAATTATGAAGTCAAGGCTTTCTAGTCTGATTTCATAAGTATGGCTGCCTGCTTTGCAAAATAGGTCAAAATACCATCTGCGCCAGCTCGCTTAAAAGCAATCAGAGATTCTAAAATCACCTCATCTTCATTTAGCCAGCCATTAGCGAATGCCGCCTTGTGCATGGCGTATTCGCCACTGACTTGGTAGGCAAAAGTGGGCACTTTGAATTCGTCTTTGCAGCGCCTGACTATATCTAAGTAAGGCATACCGGGTTTGACCATGACCATGTCTGCACCCTCTTGTAAGTCTAACGCGATTTCGCGCATAGCTTCATCTGAGTTGGCGGGATCCATTTGGTAATTTTTCTTATTGCCACCTTTAATATTACCTGCTGAGCCCACTGCGTCTCTGAAAGGTCCGTAATAGCTTGAGGCGTATTTAGCCGAATAAGCCATAATACAGGTATTAATAAAGCCATGACTTTCGAGTGCTTTGCGAAGTGCACTCACTCTACCATCCATCATATCGGATGGTGCAACGATATCAGCACCTGCTTGTGCATGAGATAATGCTTGCTTGACTAATACCTCGATAGTTTCATCATTTAACACATATCCTTGCTCGTCAATCAGGCCATCTTGGCCGTGAGAGGTAAAAGGGTCGAGCGCTATGTCTGTGATAATTGCGATGTCAGGTATCGCTTGTTTGATTGCGCGTACTGCCCTTTGCGCTAAGCCATCTGGATTATAAGCTTCGCTTGCACACAATGACTTGGCTTGCATGGGTGTTACGGGAAAGAGTGCAATTGCAGGAATACCAAGTTCTACAAGTTCATGTGCCTCTTTGACTAACAAATCAATGGATAAACGCTCTACACCTGGCATGGAAGAAACAACTTCTTTTTGATTTACACCTTCTAATACAAACATGGGGTAAATTAAATCACTGGCAGTTAGTGTATTTTCTGCAACTAACCTGCGGGTAAAATCCTGTTTGCGTAATCTTCGCATGCGAGTATTTGGAAATTGTTCAATCATGATTAATCCTGCTGTTGAGTGATGTCTAATTGGCTGCCTTACACATTATTGCGACCTGCGCGTTTGGCTACGTAAAGTTGTTTATCTGCAAAGGCAAGAATATTGGCTGGTATTCCTTAGACTTGTAAATAGTTTTCCTATTTAAGCACTAAGTTATTCAGTCAAGACCAAAACGCCTTGTAAGTCTATGCTAAATATAATGAGGGCAAACTCTTCGCAACTGAAACTAGATGAATCATCACTGGTACTTCTGAATAAGTGTTAAAATATACCATCGTTGTTCTCTCACTTGTTGGTACTGGGAATATAAAAGTTTATATTAAACGGTACGTTGTGAGAAAGTTAAAGTATCACCAGTTTGATATTCTGCTAATATTTTTTTGTCCTGTGTAAACCAAATGTTAACACTGTCCAATAGTGCATGCTCAATTTCTAAGAGCCTGGGTTCTGCTGGGTGGATGTGACTGATAGTAAGCTTAAACCAATGTAACTCATCAGACAGACCTAACCAAGTCAGATATTGGATTCGCTCTTGCCAGATATTATCTGTGGTACTGAGAACATTAGAAATCGAATTCTGTTTTTTAATATCCACTAAGTGGGGAACACCTTTTACCACAGTATGGGTTGTGCGGATTGGGCTGAAAAAATCATTGATGTAAACATGGCTGCAATACAAAAAATGCTAATGTTCAACAACAAGTTTTTATTTCGGATGAAGATGGCAGGATTATTTGGCAAGGCCAGCGCTCATGGTTGGGATTTTAAATAGTGCTTGTGTATTAGCTTGGCTCGCTAATTTTAATGTGGTTAAGTCCGTGCCCATCAAATTGGCTGCTTCCTTTGCTACGAATGGCAGATAGGCAGGTTCGTTATTGCCATTGTCCACTTTGCGGTTGTTGGGTAAACCCTTGGGGCGTAAATAGGGTGCATCGGTTTCCAACAAAATACGATTTAAAGGCAGTGATTTAACTGCTTCGCGCAATGTTTGCCCACGCTTAAGATCACACACCCAACCGGTTATGCCAATATACAAGTCTAGGTCTAAGTAACGATTCATCTGTTCAATGTCGCCGGTAAAACAATGTGCTACGCCACCTTTTAATGTTTTACGATATTTTGTTAATAATTCAACCTGAGCTTCAAATGCATCACGCTCATGTAAAAAAACAGGCAAGCCTAATTCACAAGCTAATTTAAGTTGTTGTTCAAATGCAAACAGTTGTTGGTCTGGGGTAGAAAAATTTCGATTAAAATCTAAACCACATTCGCCAATGGCCACTACAGATTTAGAATTAGCTAAAGTTTGCAGTTCATTTAGGGTTTCAACACCAAATTCGCTAGCGTCGTGGGGATGCACACCAATAGTCGCAGACAAATGGTCGGGATATTGTTGGGCTAATTGAACGGCTTGTTGGCTCTTATCTATATTAGTACCGGTAATAATGATACGGCTGACACCAGCGGTTAAGGCGCGTTTAAATACTGGCTCAAAAAACAGTCTTTTGTCAGTAAAATTGACACCAATATCAGACCAAGTCATTAACCTATCTCATTCGTTTAGCACGGATACGCTTATTTGCGTTTTCTTTACTTATAAAAAAGGAGCCAAACGCAGCACGTTCGATAATAATTACGTTATTTTTTCGTAAATTTAAACGGGTGCTATCTGTTTGACGCCATACCTGCTCATTATCAAGGGTAATTACTAGCTTTCCGTAAGGTGTTTTTTCGATCTTGTTTATTGTGGCTTGGATCTGATTGATGAATTTCTTTAAGCGCTGATTATTTTCTTGACCAAATTCTGCCTGTTGTTGATTGGTATTGTCTTCTTGCTCGTTAGTGATGACTGGTAAAGGAGCTTGGTGTCTTAACTTGTGCTGTTGTTGATTAGTCTTGTCTGCTTGCTCGGTAGTGATAACTTGCAAGGGAACTTGGTGTTTTACCTTGTGCTGTTTGGGCTGGTTATTTACATTTTTATCGACCACTTCGTCGTAACAGGCTAAGCGTTGTATATCATCGTTATTTTTAGTGCATAGCGACAATTTATCTAAGAGTGTATTGGCTATACCAGATGGGCTCGCCAGTATTAATAACAATCCAAATATACTTAAATAGTTCATAGTTTATCCTGTTGTTCAATTTCTGCTTTTTTTCGAGAGTAAATACCGCCAAACACAATGCCAAACTCAAATAAAATCCACATGGGTATAGCAAGTAGCGTTTGCGATATGATGTCGGGCGGAGTCAGTAGCATACCTACAACAAATACACCTACAATTACATATGGGCGTTTTGCTCTTAACGCATCTGGTGTTGTAAAACCAGTCCAACACATCAGAACTACCGCCACAGGTATTTCAAAAGCCAGCCCAAATGCAAAGAAAATCTTAAGAACAAAATTTAGATAACTACTGATGTCAGTGCTGATGACTACCCCTTCAAGCTCCAGGCTAGTAAAAAACGAAAAGGCTAAAGGAAAGACTACGTAGTAGGCAAAAGCCATACCTAAATAAAATAATAAGGTACTCGAGAATAACAACGGTGCCACCAAACGCTTTTCGTTTTTATACAAACCAGGCGCTACAAACCCCCAAATTTGGTAAAGTACAACTGGGATAGCAATAAAAAATGACAACACCATAGTTAGTTTAAAAGGTGCAAAAAAGGGAGATGCTACATCGGTGGCAATCATCTGTGCGTTTTCTGGTAGTGTGTCTAACAATGGCGTCGCTAACCAGTGGTATAAGTCTTGTGCAAAATAAACCAAGCACAAAAATACGACAAAAACGCTAACAACGGCTTTTAATACACGTCCTCTGAGCTCAATTAAATGGGCAATTAAGCTATTCGGTTCAGCCATGTTAGTTACTCTTTTGAATAAGGTTTTTGAACGGACTTAGCTGCATCGCGAAGTTCATCAACAGATTTTTGTAGCTCAGGAGATAAATTTTTAAGGTCCTTTTGCTCGGCTTTCTTCAAATTTTCATGTAATTCATGAATTTTGAACTGTTGCTCAACTTCTTGACGAAAGCCGCTGGCCATGCCCTTAATGCTGCGCACAGTTTTCATAGTCGATCGAATGGCACCGGGTAACCTTTCAGGTCCCAAAACCACTAGACCTAATACAGCAATAATTAACAGTTCGAAAAAGCCAATATCAAACATTAATTATTCTCTTTGTGTTCACTCTTTGTTTGCTGAACAGTACTTTTTGAATTTTCAGCATCTCCAGAGCTTTCAGTGGTTTTATCTTCGACTGTCTCTTTTGTAACGAAATCAGCATCCACATCTTTTTCCTTATCATCATCGCTCAAGGCTTTCTTAAACCCTTTCATCGCAGAGCCTAAATCTCCACCTAAACCGCGAAGTTTTTTAGTACCAAAAAGCAATACTACGATAACCAAAATAATCAACAACTGCATGGGGCTAATGCCAAACATAAAATACTCCTAGAGACTGTATGTTTTTCATTATACTTAGCTTATTTAAAAGGTCACTGGATTTGATAGCAAAATCTAGGTTGTTTGACTTTTTAATCACTAATTGCGTTAATCTAAAATCTGAAACGTCAATGGTTTGCCTATCGAATAACTGTTTAGGGATGTGTGTGCCGTGAGGATAAGTGTGAAAAAATTTCTTTTATTCTTTTTGAGTATGGGTTTTTTATCAAATATTAAGGCTGAAGAGCCACAGCAAGAATATGCATGGTTAGATACCATGCACCAGAGCATTGCATCTTCGGTCAACACAAGCGCTTTATGGTTTGATGATTTTTTTGCCTTAAACGAATTTAAAGCTCGTGAGGAAGCATATGGTGAAGCGCGCATTCGATTAGGTTGGGAGCCAAGAAGCCGCAATGTAAATGAGTTTGAGGCACGCTTTAAAGTAAGGGTGAAATTACCTAATTTGAAAAATCGTGCTGACCTGGTTTTATCAGATTATGACGATGACAGGCCGGGTAATGATATCCAAGCCTCGGGAGTTGATGACTTTGTCGAGCAGAATCGATTTAGTTTAGCTCTGCGCTGGAGAAGTAGCCCTGAGAGTGGATTGTCACATCGTATCGGGGTGGGCCGTCGGTTGCAGCCGTTTTTCAAAAGTCGTTATCGGAATTCCCACCTTTTGACTAATAAAACTATTTTACGCTGGGAAACGTCTGCTTATATGTATAGTGATGATGGCTTGGGAGCTGATTTTTCTTGGCAATTAGGTTATACAGCGACCAAACAGTCAATATATAGATGGAATAATCATTTTTATTTCAGAGACCAGACCAACGATTGGCTTTGGCAACATAGCTTACAAAAGCTAACTCAATTTGATGAAAAAAACGCATTAATAGCAGGAATTTATATTGAAGGACTAAGCCGCCCAAATTATCGTCTAGATGAATATTTGATTAGCTTAAGATGGCGTAAAAATGCACTACGTAAATGGCTATTTTACGAAGTTGAGCCTTTTATATTGTGGAGGAGGGATGAAAGATTTTCCGCCTCTTACGGTATCGCTCTGCGAGTAGAAGGTTTTTTTGGTAAATCGTAAGCGCTGCTGTCAGATAAATGTTTCTAACGTTGTTTAAATAAAAAGAGAATGAGCCTGCAAGAACCGACAGGCATTATTTCCGTTTATTTCTAAATGCAAAGAACCAGCAACCTAGCCCGATTAAATCGAAGCAACCACTAGGCCACCAATTATCTTGGTATATAGGTAAGATTGCCCCGATAATAAAAAAAGTTGCGCCCATTATCATCAGTAAAGTGCTGGTGTGTTGTTGTCTAAATTGCTCTTGCTGTGTTTCGAATTGTATCTTTTGTTGTTCTGGTAACGCTTTAACTTGTTTTAAGGTGTCGTAAACTAAGTCTGGTATTTCTGGTAATTTCTCAGACCAATAAGGCAAATTGGTTGAAATCTTTTGATACATAGCTTTGAGGCCAATTTGTTCTTTCATCCAATTCTCTAAAAAAGGTTTTGCGGTTTTCCATAAATCAAGCTGTGGGTATAACTGACGCCCTAAGCCTTCGATATAAAGCAAGGTTTTCTGCAAGAGTACGAGCTGTGGTTGTATCACCATATTGAAACGTCTGGCGGTATTAAACAGTTGCAGCAACACGTTACTAAATTCAATTTCTGCTAAGGGCTTTTGAAAAATAGGCTCGCATACTTTGCGAATGGATGCTTCGAAATCGTCGATATCGGTATCTGATGGTACCCAGCCTGAGTCCACGTGTAGTTGCGCTACTTTACGATAATTACGATTAAAAAAAGCGATGAAATTTTCGGCTAAATAACGTTTGTCTTCGCTATTGAGTGTGCCGACTATGCCAAAGTCTATAGTGATATATTGGGGATCATTAGGATTAACAGTAGACACGAAGATATTGCCAGGGTGCATATCTGCATGAAAGAAACTATCACGAAACACCTGAGTAAAAAATACTTCTACACCGCGCTCTGCCAGTCTTTTCATGTTGGTGTTACGGGCAACGAGTTGCTTGATATCAGATATAGGTGTGCCGTAAATTCGTTCCATAACCATGACGTTTTTATGGCTGTAGTCACTGTATATAGTTGGCACATATAGAGCTGTTGAGTTTTCAAAATTTCGCTTGAACTGAATGCCATTGGCAGCTTCATGGGTTAAGTCTAATTCATCAATAATAGTGCGTTTATATTCCTCGACCACCTCTACTGGACGAAGACGTTTACCATCGGGTAACAACTTTTGCAAGGCACCTGCTGCGGTGCGCATAAGTGCGATATCAGATTGGATGGTATGTTGTATATTAGGTCGAATAACTTTAACAATCACATCATGATTGCCGTCTTTTAACTTGGCGGCATGCACTTGAGCAATAGACGCAGAGGCTAACGGGGTCGTTTCAAACTCACTGAACAAATCACTGAGTTCAGATAAACCAAAGGCGTCGCGAACAATCTGTTTTGCTGACTCAGGATCAAATGGTTCTACTTGATCTTGCAAGATAGACAGTTCGGTTGCCACATCTGGTGGTAGCAAATCTTTGCGTGTAGACAACATCTGACCAAATTTGATAAACACAGGCCCCAAGGTTTGCAATGCTAACCTAATACGGGTGCCTTGGGATTTATCAGGGTGTTTGTTGCGAAGCCAGAAAAATCCAAACCGGCCTAACTTTACATACCAAGGTAACCATTTAGCAGGAATAAGCTCATCTAGTCCGTGTTGCAACATCACCTTGTTGATTTGGTAAAAGCGTAGAATTCTCACGTTAGGTCTTTATTCCTGTATCGACTTGCTTCATTTGTTCTAATGAAGCAATTCTGGCAGATAAACGTTCTGTGGCACTGCGAAGATCAGTTACATTTCGACTAAACTCTACCATTTCGATAGGTTTGACCGCAATTGAATCACTTTGGGTTAAATGTTCCCCAAGCTCAATTGCTCCTCGTTCTATTTGTGATTTAGCCGTGTCAAATAATGCTCTCATGCTTGTAAACGTCTGGTGAGCCACTACATCACCTGTGTAACGAGACAGCTGCTCTTCCCAATCAACATCCAAATCTTTGAGTAATGCACTAAAGGTTTGTGCCACGTAAATGTCGCCAGTAAGGTTTAGCTGCTTTTGTTGAATTAATTGAGTGAGTTGGCTGCTATCTTTGATCTTAGGTAACGTCTCTAAATTTAACTCAATCAAACAATCTACTGCTTCAGGGGAGGAGTCGAATTCATTCTCCGGAGTAATCACAGTGCGCACATCAATTTGCTCAGAAAAGCTAAACAATAATGGCCACGGCAGTTCTTTAATTGTCACTTGCAACGACTTTCCGGATAATTTTTTCAAGCGATGTTGGCTATCATCATCGAGCTTAAGCAATTGATTCATTGCCAACTCAATACCTGATGCTACTAATTGGGCAAAGGGCATATTAAAATTTAAAACCTCTATGTAAAGCGACTATACCACCGGTTAAATTTTGATAAGTCGTTTGCTCAAATCCTGCAGTATCCATCATAGCTTTAAGCACTTCTTGCTCAGGATGCATCCGAATAGACTCAGCCAAATATTGGTAACTGTCTGCGTCATTGGCCACAAGTTGGCCAATTTTAGGCAGTAGATGGAATGAATACATATCGTAAGCTTTGTTCAACATATCGTTACTGGGCTTAGAAAACTCTAAAACCAACAAACGACCGCCAGGCTTTAACACGCGATACATGGATGCCAAAGCTTTGTCTTTATCAGTGACGTTCCTCAGTCCAAAAGCTATGGTGATAATATCAAAGCTATTATCAGGAAAGGGTAATGCTTCGGCATTAGCTTGCACATTTCCACATTGCCCACTATGCCTTTATCACGTAATTTATCGCGGCCTACTTTCAACATGGCATCATTAATATCGGCCAACACTACCTGACCCGACTCACCCACAATACGCGAGAACTTAGCCGTTAAATCACCGGTTCCACCGGCTAAATCTAATACTTTATGCCCAGCTCGTGCACCGCTGCAATCAATGGTGTAACGTTTCCATAAACGATGCACACCCAAAGACATTAAGTCATTCATAATGTCGTACTTCGCCGCTACCGATTGAAACACTTCTTTCACCATATTCACTTTTTGGCTGGACTCTACCTGCTTAAAACCAAAGTGTGTGGTGGGTTCTGAAGGCTGAGTAGGTGTAGGGGTATCAGTTGTGTCAGGGCCGCTCATGAGAAATCCTTGATAATATTATATTATTAGTTTACCGAATAAACGCTCACGCCAACAGATAAGAATGATGGAATATTATTGACTCCGTAATTGAGAGGTTTTTTGTTAGAAATCATTTGAGTGGGTAGACGTAACCCATTCAAAAATAGCTAAGAAAAATAGGAGCCCTTTTCCGAACTACCCAGGAAACATCAATTTCTGACAAAATTTATTCAACTGTTTGAGATGTCTTTTTGATTCTAAGAATAGCTGAAGCCACTAAAATGAAAAATCAGCAGTAAAAAGTGCAGAGCTTTAAATACTTTCAGGGTTGTGGTTAATCCTGTTCGTTAAACTTAGCGATGTCTATAGTCAAATCGTGCCGAGATGAGTGCCACTTCTTTTTTAGTTTATGAACTTAAAGGCCACTAATTTCACCTGTCACTTAGGGTTATTGATAATTATCGCCCACACTTTTGGAGATAATCATACTTAATTCCTGTAAAGAGCGACCGCTTTGTTGTTGAAGCTCGTTAAAACTAGCTTGAATGGCAGTCAGGCTGCGTTTTGATTGCGCTGAGCCAGAGATAATATTGCGTTTAGTAAAATAACCCACTACATCGTTGCTGAGTAAAAAAGTATCTTTGCCTATTGTACGTAAGCCATAAGGACCAGTATTGCCACCGAGTCTTGCACCATGTTTTTTCAAATAAGCCCACAAACCGATAATATCTTCGTGTGGCCAATGGGCTACAAATTTGGCAAAACTACCATGCTCACGAGCGACAGAATCAATCATGATAGCGTTGTCACGAATGGTTCTGACTTTTGTATAATTGCGAATAATACTCGGGTCGGTTGCTTTTTTTTCAAGCATTTCGTCGGGGACTAATAATATTTTTTCGATATTAAAATCAAAAAATACACGTTCAAAATTAGGCCACTTATTTCTTACCACTCGCCAGACAAAACCAGATTGGAAGACTTTTTTACTAAACTCAGCTAAAAATCTGTCATCTCCAATTGTGCTTAGCACTTGGGGAGGTAGTGGCTTATCTAAGCCCGCGGCCAACAACTGCGGGCCACCTTTTCGCTCGCAAGCTCGCTGATAAATGGCACTAAATTTTTCAAGGTTCTGCATGTGTTTTTACTCTAAATAATGGCAGTTGCAGCAATGGCGTCGAATACCAAACCCAATGAACATATAAGTAATGCAAAATTGGGGTGGAGGATCAAAACAATGCTGCAACGGATTCAATCATAACGAGTAAACTAAGCCGCAATACCTGAATGGCGTAATAATGCATCAACTTCTGGTTCGCGTCCTCTGAAGGCCACAAACATTTCCATGGGTTCTTTACTTCCTCCCATTTCTAAAATGTTAGTTAAAAAATCATGGCCGGTTTGTTGATTGAAAATACCTTCCTCCTCAAAGCGGCTAAATGCATCAGATGACAATACTTCAGCCCATTTATAACTGTAATAACCCGCTGCGTAACCCCCTGCAAAAATATGCCCAAAACTATTTTGAAAGCGGTTAAAGCCCGGGGGTATAAGCACTGCCACTTCTTCGCGTACTTTGTTTAAGAATTGCTGCACGTTAGTTTGCTTTGCAATAAATTTTTCGTGCAGGCTAAAATCAAAGAGGCTGAATTCTAACTGTCTTAACATTTGCATGGCTGATTGGAAGTTGCGCGCCGCTAACATGTTGCTGAGTAAGGTTTGAGGCAGCGCTTCGCCTGTTTCAAAGTGCCCTGAAATAAAGCTTAAAGCTTCTGGTTGCCAGCACCAGTTTTCTAAAAATTGGCTAGGCAATTCCACTGCATCCCAGGCAACGCCGTTGATACCCGATACACCGCCTACATTTATTTTGGTTAGCATGTGATGTAGACCATGACCAAATTCATGGAATAAGGTGACCACTTCATCGTGGGTGAATAATGCGGGTTTGTCACCTACAGGGCCATTAAAGTTACAGGTTAAATACGCCACTGGATATTGTTGGCTAGTGTCTACTCTTTGTCTGCGGACTTGGCATTCATCCATCCAAGCACCGCCGCGCTTTTTCTCACGGGCATATAAATCTAGATAGAAACTTCCGCGAAGTCCGCCTGTCTGGTCATGAATATCATAGAAACGCACATCTTTATGCCATGTATCAATATCGTGACGAGCGCTAATGGTTAAGTTATATAAACGTGATACTACTTCAAATAAACCATTTACAACCATGTTTTCGGGGAAGTAAGGACGCAATTGTTCATCAGAAATTTTATAAGTTTGCTCCTTTAGTTTTTCGCTATAATAAGCAAAATCCCAGGCCTGTAACTTATCTGCTTGATAGTGTTCGTTGGCATAAGCGGTCAATGTATCGATATCTTGTTGCGCTTGGGGTTTAGAGCGTTTGGCTAAATCTTGTAAGAAACCATTTACTTGTTCACCAGAATTAGCCATTTTACTGGCCAGTGAATAATCTGCGAAATGTGTAAAGCCCAATAGATGTGCTAACTCTTGACGTAAACTTAAGGTTTCGTTGATGATCTCGGTGTTGTCCCATTTACCAGCATTGGGTCCTTGATCAGAAGCCCTTGACGTATAAGCACGATACATTTCTTCTCGCAACTCACTACTATTGGCGTGGGTCATAATGGGTAAATAGCTTGGGATGTCCAAAGTAAACAACCAACCTTCTAGCGCTTTGCTTTCGGCTAATTGTTTGGCTGCACCTAGGGCAGATTCTGGTAAACCAGATAATTCAGCTTGGTCAGTAATATGTTTTTGCCAACCTAAAGTGGCGTCCATCACATTATTACTGAAGGTCGAGCCTAAATCAGACAAGCGACTTTTCACCTCGGCATAACGGGATTTTTTGTTATTATCTAAAGCTACACCTGACAATTTGAAGTCGCGGATAGCTTGGGTAATCACTTTTTGTTGTGCTTCTGACAAGTCAGAAAATTCAGCACTCCCTTTAATTTTGGAATATGCGTCATAAAGTTTGGTGTTTTGACCAACCCAAGTGCCATATTCAGATAAGGCAGGCAAACACGCATCATGTGCTTCGCGCAATTCATCATTGCTAACTACAGAGTTCATGTGAGAAACCGGAGACCATTTGCGGCTCAGTTCGTCGTCTATTTCTTCAATGGGTGCCACTAGGCCATCCCAACTATATTGACCTGAGTTCAGCACTTCAGTAATTTTAGTTTTGCAGGCATCGATGGCCTCTTCGATAGCAGGTTGAATATGCTCAGGTTTAATAGCTGAGAATTGCGGTAAGCTAGATAAATCTGTAATTGGGTTGGTCATAAAGTATTCTTCTCTGCTAGGGTATAAAACAGAAATTGGGTTGCATTAGGCAAATCTCAAGAGCTGACCGGCGGTTCCAGCAGATAATTTTAGTAGTGATGTAATTAAATCATAACTACTAGGTTCTTTTTACATTTACAACACGTATCGATTAGATAGATTGACTCAATTGAAAAATTGCGGTGTTATTTTTGTGTGATAAGCATTATCTTCGAGCAATTATTTTTAACTGAATATCTTAACTAGGCAGACTCATGGCAGATTTTGATTATATATGTATTGGTGGTGGCAGTGGCGGTATTGCATCGGCAAACCGCGCGGCTAAACATGGTAAGAAAGTAGCATTGGTAGAAGCTAACGCAATCGGTGGCACTTGTGTCAACGTGGGCTGCGTACCGAAAAAAGTGATGTGGTTTGGCGCACATGTTGCAGAGGCAATTAATCTTTATGCACCTGATTATGGTTTTGATGTCACCGTGAATAGCTTCAATTGGCAAACATTAGTCAATAGCCGAGAAGCCTACATTAAGCGTATTCACGCTAGTTACGGCAGTGGTTTTGAAAAAAATGGTGTGACACTTATCAATGGTTTTGCGAAATTTGTTAATAGAAACACCATCGAAGTGAATGGCAAGCACTATACCGCTGAGCATATTCTTATCGCCACAGGTGGTCGTCCTATTTTTCCTAATATTACTGGCTCCGAACTAGGCATTGATTCTGATGGTTTCTTCGACCTAACAGAGCAGCCGAAACGCGCCGTTGTAGTGGGAGCAGGGTATATTGCAGTAGAGCTTGCTGGTGTGATGCATGCATTAGGGACAAAAACTGATTTAGTGGTGCGTAAACATGCCCCACTTCGTAGCTTTGATACTATGCTGTCTGAGACATTGGTAGAGCTTATGGCTCAAGATGGTCCTACATTGCATACACACGCCACACCCACTCAAGTGATAAAAAATGCAGATGGCTCTTTAACCATTGAATTTGCAAACGGTGAATCAATCGAAACTGATTGTGTGGTTTGGGCCATTGGCCGTGAGCCAGCAAACGATAAAATTGGCTTGGAAAATACCGGCGTTGAGCTAAACGAAGGTGGATACGTTAAAGTCGACAAATTCCAAAATAGCAACGTTGATGGTATTTATGCAGTGGGCGATAACATCGGTTATGTTGAACTCACCCCAGTAGCAGTGAAATCTGGCCGTTTGTTGTCTGAACGTTTATTTAATGGTCAGACCAATGCCCATATGGATTACACCTTAATCCCAACTGTCGTTTTCAGCCATCCACCCATTGGCACAATTGGCTTGAGTGAAGCAGAAGCTAATGAGCAATACGGTGAAGATAATATCACTGTGTACAACTCAGGTTTTGCTGCCATGTATACCGCCGTGACCAAACATCGCCAAATGACACGTATGAAGTTAATTTGTGCAGGCGTTGATCAAAAAGTGGTAGGTTTACATGGTATTGGCGCAGGCATGGACGAAATACTCCAAGGTTTTGGTGTGGCCATGAAAATGGGCGCAACTAAAGCTGACTTTGATGCTTGTGTGGCTATCCATCCAACTAGTAGTGAAGAGTTTGTTACTCTGAACTAATTTTTGATGGGGTACTTATATTTAAAAACCTGAATATATCCATAGGATTTATTCAGGTTTTTTATGGTTAACTAGTGTGAGCAAAATATTTTAAAGAGCAATACTTTAATCATCAAAACCATGGACAATTCATAACAATAACAAACCAATGTAACTTTCAAGCAACTGACTTATAAAAAATATTTATCTGAATTATGTTCGTGTTGTTATAGGGTATTCTTAATCTATAAGCTTATATCTAAGGACGAGTATTATGCATGGACAAGCTACAATTTTTTATTGTGCATTAGCCTTCACCTATTTTGTGTCCCCCTCCTATGCACAAGAAACAGTCGAAAAATGTGTTATGAAAGCATACTTCACTGGAGATGGCAGTCTTACTTTGGGCGAAATTAGAAACGCTTGTAGCGGTATGAAGATTTATGAAGATGAGGTTGAAATAGCAAAGTTAAGTATTACATCCGATTCCACTAGCACTGTTGGTGCCATTTCAAGTCGGATAATCAAAGAACGACAAACCGAATTTGAACCTTATGTGATTACCCCTCACAAGATAAATTACATACTGCCTGCTATAACGACTGATGGAATAAACAAAGAGGTTTATTCTGGTTTCGAGGGCTATAAAGAGAACCTTGAGGATATAGAAACTAAATTTCAGTTGAGCTTTAAGGTACCTTTGAATTACGAGAGTATATTGATTGAAGGTGATGGTCTGTATTTTGGATTTACCATACAGGCATGGTGGCAGATATATGCGGAAAACATCTCAAAACCCTTTAGAGAAACCAATTATCAACCTGAAATTTTCTATCTGACACCGCTAGATTGGCATCCATTTGGTGGAAACACCGGAATGATTGTAGGTATTGAACATCAGTCTAATGGCCGCGCCCAAAACCTATCCAGAAGTTGGAATAGAGTGTACGCCAACTTTTTATTTGAAAAAAACAACTTTGCGCTGTCATTCAAACCTTGGTTAAGGTTAAGCGAAAATGAAAAAGCGTTTAAATTCGATCCAAAGGGAGATGATAACCCTGACATAGAGGACTTTTTTGGCCACTACGAATTAAGTGTGGTCTATAAATGGCATGACCTAGAATTCAGTATGAGTGGGCGCCAAAATTTCTCTACAAGTAAAGGTTCGGCTGAGTTTGGTTTTACGTTTCCATTGTGGGGTAAATTACGAGGATATGCCACGGCATTTAGTGGGTATGGTGAAAGCATGATTGATTACAATCATAGTCAAACTCGGTTTGGCTTAGGTATTGCCCTTAGTAATGTGCTCTAAGGAAAAATTGTCACAGATCTGGTGTCTCAACTTTTAAATGTTGCTTGTTATTAAGCCACACTTCGATGGCTAACTGCCCTTGCGGTGTTATTGTAAGCAGCAAAATTTGATAACCAAAAGGGCAGCAATCGGTGAATTAGAAATACTCCTTGAACTTATCATGGATTACCTAACCGTTGTTTGCGGCATACCATTTCAGCATTGAGGGGGGAGTTGGTGGTGAGCATTGTCACTTACGTAGTTGAATAAAATATTCCCTTGCAAGTGATGTGAGGCAGAGCTGCCTTTGTCTAGGTAGTCCGAATATGGTTATCACGTCATCACCATAAACCCTATCATGCCATTGACACTGAATGGGCTTTACTCCAAGTAAAATTACGTTAGCGTTTATTAGAAACCAAAGTGAAAAATTATTTTGAGCGCAGATTTACTGGTTTATTTCTTCCCTGATCCTGAAAGTTGAATTTAAACTGGTACATAATAGTCTGAAAATACTGATGACGTATTTTCAGACTATCTAAGTGCTACTTAGCCTTGCATACTCTCTAAGGTTTTACCTTTTGTTTCCTGAACCATTTTTATAACAAAAATCACTGATAACAATGCGCATAGTGCATAAAATCCATAAGCACTGGCCAAGCCGATAGTGGTTAGCATCATTGGGAAGGTCATGGTTATCGCAAAGTTGGCTATCCACTGCGCAAATCCAGCAACAGCTAATCCCGAACCACGGATTTGATTAGGGAACATTTCACCTAGCAATACCCACATAACTGGACCCCATGATAAGTTGAAGAAAAACACATAAGCATTGGCCGCAATTAAGGCGAGTGTTCCATTTTCACCTAAAACTAAATTACCATTTTCTGCAACATCGGCATTGGCAAATACCCAAACAAGTGTGAGTAGGGTAATACTCATACCTATTGAACCGATAATTAAAAAAGGACGTCTTCCCAGTTTATCGATTAAGCTGATGGTTATGACGCACGCAATAATACTCACAGCGCCGACAATCACGTTAATCATCAGTGAGTCTGATTCTGAAAATCCTACGGCTTGCCATAATACCGCTCCATAATAAAACACCACGTTGATGCCCACTAGTTGTTGAAACATGGCTAGGCCAATACCTACCCAAACTATGGTCCTGACTTTTCCACCTGAGACCAAGTCAGATAATTTTGGATGATGTTTTTCTGAAGCAATAGATTGTTCAATCTCGCTCAATGTCAACTTTGCTTGGTTAGCCCCATACAGTCTTGTCAGGGTATCTAATGCTTTTTGGCGCTTGTTCTTTATCACTAAAAAGCGTGGACTTTCTGGGATAGCAAGTAAAGACAAAAAGAAGATGACCGCTGGTGCAAGTTCAATCCAAAACATCCAACGCCAAGTTTGATAACCGAGCCAAAACACTTCTGTAGAGCCGCCTGCAGCCTTGGCGAGTAAATAGTTGCTGATAAATGCGCAGAATAAACCAAATATTATGGCTATTTGCTGAATAGTGGCGAGTCGACCGCGCATTCTGGGAGGCGCAATTTCGGCTATGTATGCAGGGGCCATTACAGACGCAGCACCGACAGCAAGGCCGCCGATAATGCGATAGAAAATAAATTCTCCAGAGCTTAGTGCGATACCAGAGCCCCAAGCGCTAAACACAAAAAATACCGCCGCAATGATAAGTAAACCTTTACGGCCAAGCCAATCTGCCAAAGTGCCTGCGGCAAATGCACCTACAGCACAGCCTAAGAGCATACTGGCGACATTAAATCCCTGGCCAATAGACTCAGACTTAAACGCTTTTGTCAGTCCATCTACTGTGCCATTTATGACGCCACTGTCAAAGCCAAACAAAAATCCGCCAATGGTGGCTACAGTACTTATGAGAATAATAAAAAGTAGATTTTCTTTTTGAGAAGGGTTGTTCATCTTTGAATTTCACTTTTTTAGGGTTAATAAACAGCCACAGCACAATATTTGGCTGCGGCTCGTTATACAGAATGAGAGGATCGAATTATGTATTCAGGGCTTTTTACTAAGTCTTATTTGGTTATTGCTGATTTTTTTGAAGACCACATTAAAGTTGCTTTCCAAGGCGGCCAATAAGCCACTGATATCGGATGTTTTGAAGAATCCTGCAATCTGGAGACTTTTAGTATCCTCATCGCCAAAATCAAACTGATAGTTGGTGTAACGAGACACTTCTTGCATTGCATCAAATAGACTTTCACCACGGAAAATTAGGTTGCCTTGTTGCCACGCTAAATCAGAGGCAAGCTTCGCTGCATCACTTCCAATGATAGTGGTATTACTGGCTTTCAGCTGGGCCTTCTGCCCTTTGCTGACTGAAAATGATTTGGGAGATAAATACACATCGCTTAGTTTGAGAGGTGCAGCGGTCCGACTGTTTATATCTGACACTAATACCTTGCCATCAGTCACAATCAATTCCACGTCTTCACTACCAAGTTCGACATTAAAAGCTGTACCAACCGCTTGAATTATATTTGAGCCGGCATAGACACTTAAGGGTTTATTCTGATTATGGGCAACCACTACATGCATTTCCCCTCGCAATAACTCAAACACACGCTGCTTATCGGTGTAAGTCACTCTCACTAAGCTGTTAGTGTTTAATTTTATCCTGGTTTTATCCTGCAAAAAGAAAGTCGATTGTTCACCGACCTTCGTTTCATAGTCACTATTAAACTGCACAACCTGTGTTGAACCTTGTCCAAAGAAAACATCTGGATTTAGCCACAATCCTAACGAAATGAGCGATGCAAAAATGACACTTGCAGCCCATGCAAAAATAGGTAGTTTGTTTTTGTGCACAGATTGAGGTTTATGCGGAAACAACTCACTTAGCTGTGAGAGAGATTCCATTTTGTCCCACAATTTCACCAACTGCATGAAGGTCTCAAGATGAGTGTGAGATAAATTTAACCACACTTTTAGGTCAATCTGCTCTTGTTCAGATAACCCTCTGTCTAATCGAGTAATCCATAAACTTGCCTCATCCATAGGGTCTTTGTTCATTTCAATTACATTGCTCATTTTTGACCCCCTTGAATATTTGCTGCAGACCTGGACTGACTTGATCTAACATTTGTTTGGCTGAATCCCAGCATATAACTGGCGCATCTTTTAAATCCTACGGCGATATGTTTTTCCACCGTGCTCTCACTTAACGTCATTTCTTTAGCTATTTCTTTTTGAGAATATCCATATACTTTTTTTAATACAAATACCCGTCTGCACTGCACAGGTAATTGACGAACAGCCTCACAAAAATGGGAAAACTCTTGGTTGCTCGCGTGATTTTCAAACACTTCATCGTACATAAAAACGTCGACATCAAAATCACAATCAGTTTCTGCTCCATCGGCCAGTCGCGTCTCGGCTTTTTTCAGATGGTCGTAAGCTAAATTTCTTGCCGTTTTCATTAAAAACGACTTGGGTTGTTCAACAGGCTCACGCTTATCCATCTGACAAATTCGCACATAAGTTTCTTGAACGATATCTTCAATTTCTTTGGGCGGAACTATGCGTGACAACATGCTTGCCATGCTATCCCGTGCAGCCATGAAAATTGGATGCCAAGATGTGTGCTTTGTTGATCTTTTTTGCATATTATATGCTATTTATTACCGACATTAAGCTTCCTGTGTTTACTAAACGATTATCAACAACTATTCCGCCAGTTTAATAATACCTATTTTCAATTAATGCTGTGAGCTTTGCTACAAAATAGAAATTAAGTGTAACTTTTTTGTTAATCCATGTTAACGTTTTAAGATAATTTAAATTTTGAAATCCCTACAATATATACGCACACAACGTTTTGTTAAATCTATGAGATGTAAGAGCTTAAATAACACGGTGACACTCAATACTAAGCTGAAATTTTTTGGTTGCTGTGTGGTTTTATTTTTGTTCAGTCAGATGCTCTGGGCTCAATCTAAACAAACCTTCCTGGATTTCAATATTGATTTCAGTTATGCCGATGTTTCGTTAATCGAATTTGCAAAACAAGCTGACATCACTATCATCTTTCCCTATGAAAAAGTGCAATACCGGCAAGCTAATGCTTTAAAAGGCAGCTTTAGTATCGAACAAGGAATGATCAAGCTTCTTGACAATACTGGGTTGGCTGCTTCTTTTGAGCGGGATGGCGTGGTGACAATCAAACGTATTTCTATTCGCGATACATTGGTTGAAGACAAATCATTGTTGCAGGACATAGTCGACTTGCTAATAGGCAGAGGCGATAAAATCATGACCTTTCCTGAAGAACCATCATCTATCGAACTTATCGAGGTGCGAGGTATCCGTGGCAGTATGGATTGGGCGTTGGACATTAAGCAAGAATCAATAGGCGTTTCTGAATCCATTCAATCAGAAGAAATTGGTAAGTTTCCAGATCTTAATTTGGCTGAGTCATTACAAAGAATAACGGGTGTCTCGATTGATCGTTCTGAAGGTGAGGGGCAATTTGTCACAGTGCGAGGCTTAGGGCCTCAATTTAATACGGTTTTGAGTAATGGACGTAGGTTAGCGACAGATAACCAAGGACGTGAATTTAGTTTTGACACTATCGCGTCAGAACTGGTGACTTCGGTAACAGTAGACAAAACTTTTTCTGCATCCCAACCATCAGGTGGTATCGGTTCAGTTATTAATATAAAGACAGCAAGACCAATGGCATCCAAGGATTTTAAAGTAGCCGGCAGTCTTAAAGCCACGTCTGACAATAACAGTCAAAAAACAACGCCTCAAGGCACCGTTTTTTTTAGTCATAGTAATGACAAGTTGGGATGGTTAGTTTCTTTATCACATCAAATGCGCAAAGCACGTATTAACGAAGTGCAAACAGACGGCTGGTTGTTAAATACTGACATTCCGAGCGAGCAGATAACCTCCACAGCAGACAACATTTTTGTACCCAGAAACTATGATCAACGTGTGCGATTTGACCAACGCACTCGCACTGGTGGTACCTTAGTCCTGCAGTATAAGGCTTCACCAAATCTGGATATTAGTCTTGATTATTTACAATCAGACTTTAATGTAAAAACCGATTCAACATCCTTGGGGCATTGGTTTACATCGAGTAATTTAGAAAATGTTGTGACCGATGAAAACGGCACAGCGACATCATTTTCTCAGAATGTAGGCCACGCTACGGACTTTCATGCCCGCACATTCGACAGGCCATCGAGTGTGAATGCATTAGGTTTTAATAGTAGTTGGCAAGCCTCCCCAAAAGTGTTGTTGGAGTTTGATGTTTCTAGCTCTAAAGCCAGTACCAAAGATAAGATAGGTGCAGGCAATGCTCTGACGTTAATCGGTTACCTCAATCGGTCCTCTTTTTCTATATCAGAAGGTAATATTCTACCTCATATAACGGGCTTTGATTCATCAGATCCAAGCATCGTTGATGCGTTAGGGGATGTCACTGGTGTGTCTGATTATTTGGACCCAGTCAATGGTAGAGCTCATGTGATGATGCGTCGCGGGTGGAATATTGAAGATAAATTTGACCAACTAAAAACGGATATTACACTTTTTGATGGGCTTGATTCTAATCTAGATATTAAGTTTGGCCTGATGTATTCAAAGCAATCAAAACGCAACGAACGGTGGGATAATGAAAAAAATGCAGTGCATTGTTCGTTTTGTGGCTATTTCCCAGAGCCAGACCTTCCTAATGGTTTTCAAACAGTATTTGATGCGGGTAGTGATTTTCTAAGTAGTGTCAGCGGCAGTGAAAATTTGCCAACCCGTTGGTTAAGACACGATGGTGAAACCCTTTTTAACTTTCTGGAGTCTGCCAGTGATATTAATTTCGATGCAGTGATACGAAATAACTCTTTCACGGTTACTGAGAATGTCACGTCTGCTTACCTTCAAGGACAACATAGAACAACATGGCGTGATATTGAACTATCCTCACAATACGGGGTGCGTTATGAAAACACCGATATCGTGGTAACGGGCTTTGAGTCAGACTTGTTAGCCCTGACGATCCTTGATCAAACTGAACTGGGTCAACTTAACTCTCCGGGTCGAATTATTTCACGCTCTGCCTCTTATGATAATTGGCTGCCCAGTGTATCAATAAAAGCAGAATGGCAAGATAATATCATTGCCAGGTTTGGTCTATCACGATCGTTAACACGACCCACTATGGGGCAGTTGTCACCGAGTTTGGTGTTAAATACAACTCGTCAGGGTGGGGATTTACGAGCCAGCTCGGGAAACCCAGACCTTAAGCCATTTGAATCTACCAATTTCGATCTATCGCTTGAATGGTATTACCAACCATTGAGTTATATATCTGTTAGTTATTTCAAAAAGAAAGTGAGCAATTTCATCGTTAGCACGATAACACAAACGACTATCAATGATGTCACTGACCCAAGTACAGGGGCCGATTCCAGTGCCCCAGATAGCGAAGACATACTAGCCGAATTTGATTTAACCACACCTATAAATGGTCAGACGGCAACGGTAAGTGGATTTGAATTTGCGATCCAGTATGACTTTGACAGTGGTCTTGGTGTGGTGGCAAATATGACATTGGTAGACAGTAATGCAAAACTGGATCCTAATGATATTTCACAAAAATTTGCCCTCACCGGTCTGAGTGACTCACAAAATTTGATCGTTTACTATGAAAAAGGTCCTGGCCAAATTAGGCTAGCATGGAATCATCGTGACGGATTTTTGCAATCTTTGGTGCAAATACAAGGACCCGAGCCTACTTACGTACGCAGCTATCAACAACTTGATGTGAGCGCCAGTTATGCTGTTAATGACAATGTTTCAGTGTTTGTTGAAGGGGTCAATATTACGGAAGAAAATGTGCTGAAACATGGTCGATACTCTAATCAACTGCTTTTAGCTCAGCAGCCAGGCGCCCGCTACTCTCTGGGTTTACGCGGCAATTTTTAATTTAAGCTAGATATAACTACATGTATGAAGTTAGCTCACCTCGATATATTTGTCATCAACCGCCGGTCACCATTCACCCATCTGACGTCACACTCATACCCCATTAAGTAGAAACCCAATCCAAAAGTTATCATTAGTCAGTTTTTTTCTTAATGACAGGCAGCTGGTTTTTACTAGGTAAGTGAAACTGTTTAAGAAGCTAACTTAACCGCATCTTAATTGTATCTTAGACAAAACTAGCTTTAAAAATAATTATTTATTTTAAATAAATTATATCGACTAGAGGAAAAAAGATTGCCAATCGTCTGAAGTGTAGCTCGATGTAAAAAAGATGTAAAAAAGTTGGCGGCAATTTAACAATATTTAAGCGTTATTGCTTTTGCCTTATTATTAAAGCACACACAGGCACACAAAAATGATTCAAAGAACTCACAAAATATTTAATAAATCGTTACTCGCTAAAAGCATTACTTTAATGCTTGGCACAGCGATCGCGTTACCTTCTGTAGCACAAGAAATAGACAATACCGAAGTGATCCAGGTTAAGGGCGTTCGAGGCAGTCTGTCTCAGTCAATGGACATCAAACGTCAATCTTCAGGTGTTGTTGACGCTATTTCTGCGGTAGATATGGGTAAATTCCCTGATACCAACTTAGCTGAATCTTTACAGCGTATTACAGGTGTGTCCATTAACCGCGTTAACGGAGAAGGTTCAGAAGTCACTGTTCGTGGTTTTGGCGGTAACTTTAACCTAGTGACTCTTAATGGTCGTCAAATGCCAGCTGCTAACGTAGGCAGTATCACTGGTAACCCACAAGATAAAGGCGCGGCAGGTACTAGTCGCTCATTTGATTTTTCAAACCTTGCTTCAGAAGGTGTCAGTGGAATAGAAGTTTATAAGACAGGCCGCGCGGGAATAAGTTCTGGTGGTCTTGGTGCTACTATAAACATCAATACCCTTAAACCATTAGCTGTGGGTAAAACGATGTCTTCGGTTGGCGTCAAAGCAGTTAAAGATGAAAGTGGTGATGGCGTGACGCCCGAACTCAGTGGTGTAGCGAATTGGGTGAATGACGATTCAACTTTTGGTGTATCACTGTTTGGTTCATTCCAAGAACGCGACTCTGGTAGTCGTCACATGAGTACTGAAGTATATGAATTACGCACATATAACGGTGCAGAGGACTTAAATTCTCTTACCATCCCTGGTGCAACAGTGATAAATGAACCTACCATTGGTCAAATTATATCTATACCTAGTAACATTGGTCTAGGTACTAACCAAGATAATCGTGAACGTACTAATGCTATGTTAACGGTACAATTTGCTCCGATGGAAGACTTAACCTTAACTGCTGATGTGACTTATGCAAAAAATGAGAAAGAGTCAACATCACTTATCGATGGTATCTGGTTTGCTAGGCAATTCAGTTCTGTTGAATTCGATGGTAACCCAGTCGTGTCCACACCTGTTAAATTTTCTGAGACGGGTGGCGCAAATAACGCAGTTATCGGTAAAGATTTCTTCTTTCAAAACTTAGCATTAGCAACAGAAGATGAATTAAAATCTTTTGGTTTTAATGCTGATTATAACGTCAATGATGACCTTAGCTTAAGCTTTGATGTTGCATCATCAGAAGCAACAAGTGGTGGTGCTGGCCCTGATGGGCTTAACGTGATTCGCTTCAATCTAGCGGGTGCAACAGCCGGTTGGCAAACCGTTGACTTTACTCAACCCATTCCTGCAGCAAGTATCTTAGTTGAAGATAGTATCAAAGGTGGTAACGGTAACGGAATTTTTGATAAAGCGGATATTGGTTCACAGGTGAGTCAAACAGACAAGTCTGAACAAAAAACGACAGTTGACCAGTTCCGTTTTGAAGGTCAATGGATAGGCGACGATGTGGTTGTTGATTTTGGTGTGGGCTATCTTTCAACAGAAATGAGACAAACACGTCAAGCATCAACTGACGCGTTGGGTGATTGGGGTGTAACTAGTCCAGGTGATATTCCAGAGGGGTTATTTGACGTAAGCTGCACGGCTTGTGCCTTTGAAGATTATGATGTATCGGGTGTGGCAGGTGCTGATGCTAATTCACCAGGTGGAACAACAATAGCCTTGGGTAGTGTTTCCTTCGGTGGTGATCCCCTTGCTCTACTCAATGCGGTGGGTCCTCTTTATGACGTATCTTTAGCGGGTCGCTCAATCAATACTGATGATGATAATACGGTTGAAGAAGAGATTATTTCCGTTTATGTTCAAGCAGTTATGGATTATGAAATTGCTGACATGCCTTTAAACATTGTTGCTGGCTTGCGTTATGAGCAAACTGATGTGACTTCTTCGTCAATTCAGTTTTTGCCTACCCAAATAATTTGGGAAGCGGATAACGACTTTTTACCTGTGTTAGGAGCGTCTGTAGAGACTATCTCAGACAAAAATGATTACTCTAACTTTTTGCCTAGTCTTGATTTGACCCTTGATGTGAATGATGATCTTAAGGCTCGTGCCTCTTTTAGTAAAACATTGGCGCGACCTTCTTATGAACAATTATTCCAGTCGACTTCAATCTCACCTCCTCCACGTATAACAGCATTGGGCGGTGTAGCAACAGGTTCATCAGGTAATGCACAATTAGATCCACTTGAGTCTACTAACATCGACTTATCTGCAGAGTACTATTACAGCGACTCAAGCATGGTATCAATCGGTTATTATAGAAAAGATGTTGAAAACTTTGTGGGTATCGCGCAATCTGAAAAATCATTGTTTGGGTTGTTAGATGCCACTTCTGGCGCCGCTGGAACAACTTCAGGTGATGCAATAGCAGCATTGAATGCTGGTGGTTATGATATTACCGAAGTGAATCTGTTTACCATGTCAGCCGTTTTGCAAAATCCAGCAGACTTTCCTAATGGCGCCGCAGATTTTCAAGATCCTGTTGTTAATCCAAACTTTGAAGGTGAAGTGTTTGCAGCTTATGATGTTTTTGCACAAGCTGGGGATCCATTATTACAATTTCAGGTAACGGGTCCTGTTAATGATAAAAGTGCTGTAATAGATGGTTTTGAGTTTGCATGGCAACATTTCTTTGGTGAAACTGGTTTTGGTTATCAAGTAAATTACACCACTGTTAATGGTGATATTGGGTTTGATAATGGTGGTGCTATCAGTGTTGACCAATTTGCTTTAGAAGGGTTAAGTGATACAGCTAACGCAGTATTAATCTACGAAAAAGAAGGATTTTCCGCTCGTATTGCATATAACTGGCGAGATGAATTTTTAAGTACGACTAACCGTGGTAAAGGCCCGCGTAACCCAGTATATGTGTCTGAAACTGAGCAAGTTGATATTAACGTTGGCTATCAAGTGAACGAGGATTTATCTGTAAGTTTAGATATTATTAACTTGTTGGAAGAAGGTCAGCGTAAGTTTGGTCGTAGTAAGAACAATATTTTCTTTGTTCAAGAAGCGGACAGACGCATGGTATTAAGTGCAAGTTACAGCTTCTAACACTTAAGACTGCCCCCCAGTCGGTTTCTTTGACTGGGGTGTGCGTAATTAAAATTAAAAAATTACATTATCAAAGAGTGAAACACCTAGTGTTTCACTCTTATTCGTTGCGTCGGTATTTCTGGCAATGCTAGTATAAATAAAGCGTAATTCGATAAAAACAACCAGTAAAGTGAAACATGCTATGAGTAAGGCAACGGTCTTAAACAATGTCGATCATAAAAGTTTAAAGGTTGATACTCGACCTGAATCAAATGATAACAACCAAGTAAACCGTTCATTGGTGCACGCTACGGAAATAAGCGAACTGCACAAAGAATTTCCTTTGGTATTTTACAAACACCCAGGCACTGAACAGTTACAATTACATGCCATCCTCGGTCTTGAAAAAGACGAAAATCTATTTATTAGCCAAAGCGGCTGGAACACTCGCTTTGTACCTGCACTATTGGCCAGAGGCCCTTTTAGTTTGGGTTATAAAAAAGTACTAGAAGAAGGTGAGTCACCAAAAGATCCGGTTATCTGCATCGACACCGACGATCCCAGAGTCAATACTGAACAAGGTGAAGATATTTTTCTGCAATTTGGTGGGGAAGCGCCTTACCTCGAATATGTCAAAAAAGCATTGCAAACCATTGATAGCGGAATACAGTTTGATAAAACGCTGTTTACTCTGGTTGAGTCAATGGACCTATTGGAACCCGTGTCGATTCAAATCAAACTCAGTAATGTAGAAGAAATAAATTTTAGCGATTATTATACAATTAACCAACAGAAATTGACTACATTGGCTGGCGAAAGTCTGAGCAAACTCAATCAATATGGGGTGCTGAGTTTGTTGTATTTTGTGCTCTCTTCAATGGGTAATTTCCAACAGCTAATCGCACTCAAAAATGCAAAGTCGGCAATGTTTTAACGCTCTTCGAAATAAGGCACAGCCTGCGTGATAAAAAAACATAATAAAGTAAAAGTACTGGAAGGCATAACGCCAGATTGCATTCCCTTTGATGAGCTGTTTGCACAGGAACAACCTGTCATTTTAAAAGGGCTGGTTAAGGATTGGCCTTTGGTCAAAGCGGGGCAACAATCACCTGACAAAGTAATGGAACAATTAGAACAGCATGACAGTCAACGTCCGATGCTAGTTTATAAAGGGCCACCTGAAATAAAAGCACGCTTTGGTTATGACAAATCTTGTACGGCCTTTAACTATTCCAGTGAGCGAACTACCATTGTTGAGGTGTTTAATGCCATTCGCAGTCAATTGACGCAGCAACAGCATGATTACTTCTATATCAATTCACTTAAGTTAAACGAAGGTTTTCCTGCGTTAAGTGAGAGCCATAACCTGACTTTTGAGCATCCCGAATTCACGCAGAATCAGCCAGTTGCCAAAATCTGGTTAGGCACAGAATCTGTTGCTGCGGCCCATTTTGATCAGCCCAAAAATATCGCTTGTTGCGTGGTGGGCAGACGACGTTTTACCTTGTTTGCTCCAGAGCAAGTGCACAATTTATATCCTGGGCCATTAACCCCAACACCGGGTGGGCAAGTGGTCACACTGACAGATCTAAGCAAACCAGACTTCACACGTTTTCCACGTTTAAAACAGGCCCTAGAAAATGCCTATGTTGTCGATCTTGAACCAGGGGACAGCTTATATTACCCGAGTATGTGGTGGCATGAAGTCGAGGCTTTTGATCGCTTCAATGCGATGATTAATTTTTGGTGGATGACGGTTCCACCTTACTTGGGTAATCCAATGGATGCGTTAATGCATGCCATGCTCAGTGTAAGAGACCGCCCGTCAAGTGAAACGGCAGCATGGAAAGCGTTATTTGACTACTACATTTTTGCCGACCCTGATCAGGTCCGAGACCATTTGCCGCCACAGAGCCATGGGGCATTGGCAACCATGGACGATAATTTAAGTAGGCGTTTGCGCGCAATGTTGCGTAACAATTTAAACCGCTGAAGATAAGAGACAAAATATAAACATGAATGCAAAAACTAAAGTCGTAGTAGCAGGGGGCGGAACAGCGGGCTGGTTAACGGCATTTAGCCTGGTCACTCGTCTCGGTAAGCTATTGGACATCACCCTGGTCGAGTCTGACCAAATTGGCACAGTGGGAGTGGGAGAAGCCACCATTCCTACCATGCGCACATTTCATGGCTTAATCGGTATTGATGAAAAGGAGTTTATGGCTGCCACCCAGGCCACCTTTAAATTGGGGATACAGTTTGATAACTGGGGCCAACAGGGTGACAGTTTTTTCCACTCTTTCGGTGAAATCGGTCAACGTTCCTGGATGGCTGAATTTCATGAATTCTGGATGGAAGCTAAAGCCCAGGGTTTTGGCGGTAGCTTGGATGAATATTGTCTCGAATTAAAAGCCGCCAAAGCCAATAAATTTTCCACCATGGTTGGTAAGAAACCGGTTAACTTTGCTTATCATATGAATGCTACAGCTTACGCTGCCTATTTACGGCAGAAAAGTGAAAAAGCCGGTGTCAAACGTATAGAAGGTCGTATCAAGCATGTACAAAACGATGAAGCAGGTAATATTTCATCACTCCTATTGGAGGATGGCGAACCAGTATTAGGCGATGTATTTATTGACTGCACTGGCTTTCGAGGATTACTAATTGGCGATAATTTGGATGTGGGGTATGAAGACTGGAGTCATTGGCTGGCCGCCGATAGTGCCATTGCGGTGCAAACGCAGGCAGTAGAAGCACCTCGTCCTTATACTCGAGCCATCGCTCATTCAGCAGGGTGGCAATGGCGTATTCCTCTGCAAAATCGAGTGGGTAATGGAATTGTGTATGCCAGTCAGTTCCTGTCTGATGATGAAGCCCAGGACACTTTATTAGCCAATCTTACCGGTCAAACAATCACAGAGCCACGGCAACTTCGTTTTAAAACAGGTAGGCGTAAAAAAGCGTGGCATAAAAACTGTATTGCCATTGGACTGTCTAGCGGGTTTTTAGAGCCATTAGAATCGACCAGTATTCATCTGGTCACCACTGCAATACTTCGACTCATGAAGTTGTTTCCTTTTGGTGGCAATACAACCATGTTGGCAGAACAATTTAATCGTGAGGCTCAGTTAGAACTTGAGACAGTTCGTGATTTTGTTATTTTGCACTATCACCAGACTCAACGTAATGACAGTAAGTTTTGGGATCATTATCGCAATATGGCAGTGCCTGACTCTCTTGTTCATCGCATGGCAATGTTTCGTGAAAATGGTTATGCATGGCCTGACGATGTGGGTTTGTTCCGAGTAGATTCATGGGTACAAGTCATGATGGGGCAGGGGCTGATGCCCAAACAGCACCATGGGGCAGGCCGTGTTTTGCCAGCAGATGGATTGAAGCAACAAATGATGACCCTAAGAAATATGATCGATAATGCTGTTTTGCAAATGCCGGCGCATGGAGATTTTATTCAAAGCTATTGCCCTGCTCAGGATAGGTAGAATATGAAAACAAGGGTAGTGATTGTTGGTGGTGGCACGGCCGGTTGGTTAACAGCCGGTATTATTGCTGCAAAACATTGTTTAGCAAAAAGCACAGGAAAAAGCACAGGAAAAAGCACAGAAAACACCTTAACCCAAGAAACTGAAGTGATTCTGGTCGAGTCACCTGACGTTAAAAATTTGGGGGTAGGTGAAGGAACTTGGCCTACCATGCGTGATACCTTGCGCCAAATAGGTATATCTGAACGCACATTTCTGACTTGTTGCGATGCTAGTTTTAAGCAGGCGTCCAAATTTGTTGATTGGTCGGACGGTGAAAATGAACATTACTACCATCCGTTCACAGCACCAGTTGGTTATGGGGCAGTGGGTATAGCTGAGCATTGGTCAACGACAGCTAATGACATTGATTTTGAAAGCTGGGTGTGCGCGCAGGGCACTATTTGCAAACAAAATTTAGCACCTAAAACCCCACAAATGCCTGAATATGCTTTTGCTTTGAACTATGGCTACCACCTGAATGCGGGGAAATTTGTAAAAATGCTGCACCAGCATTGTGTTGAAAAGCTTGGCGTACAATACATTCAAGGGCATGTAGAGCATGTACTCCCGGCAGAGAATGGTGATATTTCATCGATTGTATTAGTCGGTGATGAACATATTGATGGTGATTTATTCATAGATTGCAGTGGTTTTGCTGCCATATTGATTGGTAAACATTATGAGATCCCATTTATATCGAAACAGCATATTTTGTTTAATGATACTGCACTGGCTTTGCAGGTAGATCACGCTTCAGATGAGGTGCCTATAGCGTCGTGTACAGTGGCAACCGCGCAAAAAAGTGGCTGGGTTTGGGATATTTCTCTGCAAAATAGACGGGGTATTGGTCATGTGTTTTCTAGTGACTTTACCGATGATGAGCAAGCAGAACAGGCGTTACTTAAATACGTGCATAATGATCCCTTTCTTGCCACACAGAAATTAAGCCCTCGGAAAATCAAATTTACCCCAGGCCATAGAGAAACTTTCTGGCATAAAAACTGTGTGGCGATTGGTGTTTCGGCGGGATTTGTAGAGCCTTTAGAAGCCACCGCCTTGGTGTTGATTGAAAAGTCAGCTGAGTGGATCAGTCAACAGCTTCCTCGTGAGCGAGGTGCTATGACGGTGCTGGCAAAAAGATTTAATCTGCTTACCTTTCAGCGGTGGCAAGAAATAATCGACTTCTTGAAGTTGCATTATGTACTCACAAACCGCCAAGATAGTGAATATTGGCGAGCCCATCAACAATCAGACTCTATTCCTGAAAGTCTGCAAGACGCGTTGACCTTATGGCGAACTCAAGCGCCGGGTCTGTATGAATCGAACCAGCGTTTGGAATTATTTTCGTCTGCCAGTAAGCAATACGTGCTTTATGGAATGGACTTTCACACCGCTAGGGAACAATGCGATTTGGGGGGGCAAGAAGCGTCAATGGTAAAACGATTGCGTAATGAAACCCTGCATACCACTGAAAAATTACTCAGTGCATTACCTTCAAATCGACAATTCTTAAGTGGTTTAAAGAAAGGATAAGGCAAGGTATTTTCATGGATATGAGTTTGTTTTTTGTGGCGGGAGCGGGAATAGCCTTATTACTGTTTCTTGTTATCACCCTTCGAGTACCCGCTTTTTTAGCCTTGTTGATCACCAGTTTGTTGGTTGGGCTTGGATCTGGATTGGAACCGGAACATGTTCTCAACTCCATTAAAAATGGCATGGGTGGCACGTTGGGGTTTGTGGCCATTGTGGTAGGCCTGGGGGCTATTCTCGGTCAGATATTAGAAAGCTCTGGCGGAATTGAACGCATTGCTGGGAGCTTAGTGCGTTCTTTTGGCCCTGAAAAAGTGCAATGGAGTTTAGGTATCACAGGCTTTATTGTCGCGATACCGGTTTTTTTTGATGTGGCATTTATCATACTGGCACCCTTGTTATACGGGCTGGCAAATCGTTCTGGGCGCTCACTTTTATACTACGCCATTCCGTTGTTAGCAGGGTTGGCTATCACCCATAGTTTTATCCCGCCAACACCAGGACCAATTGCCGTGGCTGAATTGATTAATGCCGACTTGGGCTGGGTTATTTTGTTTGGCGCATTAACAGGGATCCCTGCCATGATTATCGCAGGCCCATTGTTTGGTAAATTCATTGCAAAAAGAATATTTATCGCTGTTCCGGATGCACATAACACCCAAGACAAGCCTTCTGATGTGTTTTCCCCAAGTTTTGCTTGGGTGGCTTCCATTATCTTATTACCGCTACTGCTCATAATGTTAGCGACTACCGCGCCTTTTGCACTGCCTCAAGATAGTCACTTATTAGCCACACTTAAATTTTTAGGACATCCATTCGTAGCCTTAACTATCGCCACTATATTGGCCATGTTGATTGCCCACACAAAATGTGATTTAAGTCGACACTCACTGCTTAATATTGCTAATAAAGGGTTAGAGCCGGCTGGTGTCGTTATTCTGATTACTGGGGCTGGTGGGGCATTTAAACAGGTATTGATTGATTCTGGAGTAGGTCAAATGTTGGCTTCGGTGTTTATTGAAGCACAATTTTCAGTGCTTATTTTAGGCTTCTTAATTGCCGCCATAACCCGTATTGCGCAAGGTTCAGCAACGGTAGCCATGATCACGGGAGCCGGTCTCATCGCACCGGTTTTAGAGTTGCAACCTTTGTCTGCCGCGATGTTAGGTTTATTAGTGATTGCCATTTCATCAGGTGCAACCATTCTTTCACATGTCAATGATTCGGGTTTTTGGCTGGTAAGTCGTTACCTTGGCATGAGTGAGAAAGACACACTAAAGTCCTGGACAGTAATGACCACCTTGATCTCGTTGACAGGATTAGCCAGTTGCCTGCTGATATCCCTGTTTCTGTAAGTGACATTAGGCAAATTATAAACAACTCATATTGTGGAAAACTATGAATATTCGAACCGCTACTGAACACGATATTGACTCTATCGCACACATATATTCGAAGTGCTTTTTAAATGAACGCGATCACTTGGTATGGATAACGTCATCATTCAATTCATTCCCCCGTGGCGTTTATTATGTAGTGGAACAGCAAGGTGTGATTGCCGGCTATATCCTGTGGTGTGTGAAAAATGGCTTTAGAGAGGCTACTATCATTGAACTTGAACAGATTGCTGTGGACCCTCAATCCAGTGGTACTGGATTAGGGCGTAGTCTCATTACAGACTCGTTTGAAAAATTCAAACAGCATGTTGAAGATACTGGCCACGAAGTAGGCGCGGTGATGGTGACTACCACTGAAGGTCATTATGCAGAAAATTTGTATATATCTACTTTAAACGTGTCCAGAGCAGCAATATTGTGTGGATATGCATCAGGAAACGAAGTGATTTTATACAATAATTCAATTGAAGCTTGAGTAGCTGACCTTTCCGGTGAAGGGTAACTTTAAATCGTTTTCCACCACAAAGTGAACTGTTTGATATGCCTTTATATCTGGCAAGATACCCATAACCCAACGCAGTCTGTAATATGCTTATCTAGATAATTTATTTAACCTCAATATGTTGTCTCAACGTCACTGATATCCGCCACACTTTATTTTCTGACTTCCGTTGCTCCGACTAAAGGATAAGTATATTAGATATGTTGTGTGGTTTTGTGTTGCTGGGTATTTTATTTATGCGCATAGAGTGCTTTGCCCAACTCAGTAGTTACTGCCACTAATTATTCTAAAAAATAGAACTAACTAAGCTAATTATTGCGTTATTTTTTGTTCAATAACGCCAGTATACTTTACTTAATAATTTAATAGAGGAAGCTAATATGTTCGTTTTAAGACAATCATCACAACGGGGCAGCGCAGATCATGGATGGTTAAAAAGCCAGCATAGTTTTTCTTTTGCAAATTATTATGACCCAGTACATATGGGATTTTCAAAACTCAGAGTGATCAACGAAGATATTGTTCAGCCTAGCATGGGCTTTGGCACACATGGCCACCAAGATATGGAAATACTCAGTTATGTACTTCAAGGTGATATTGCCCATAAAGACAGCCAAGGAAATGTCAGGACCTTGCCCGCGGGCGAGTTTCAATTGATGTCAGCAGGAAGTGGAATTACCCATAGCGAATACAACCATTCAAACACAGGCATACTGCAATTTTTGCAAATTTGGATTGAACCCAATATAAAAGGGCAAGCGCCAGGATATCAGCAAAAGGACTTCGGACAAAAAGAAGGGTTAACGCATATTATTAGTCCAAATGGGGCAAACGATACTTTGCAGGTGAAACAAGATATACATTTGCATCAATTGATTTTAAGTACAGTGCTGCCAATCCATTTAACCAGTACGCTTCCCAATCAGTATGTACATTTAGTCAGTGGGAAATTGGATGTCAATGAGGTTAAGATGGCACTTGGGGATGGATTAAAAATCACTGATGAAGTAAAACTGGTCTTTAAATCAATAGGTGAAGAGAATGTTAAAGCGTTAATTTTTGAGCTGCCTTATTGATGACCGTTTTATTGTGTTCTGATACTTGGGTTGCATCTGTAAATTTGAAATTGGAGCTTAGACAATTCGTAATGTCGGGTGGTTTTGAAGGATATGCCACTGTTGATCCGTACTAGGTTAAATAGGAATGAAAAGTATGTCGTCTGTTATTAATGTATTTGATCTAGACTTTCCTTGGCAAACTCAGGATCCCTTTTTATTTTGTGTGTTTCACAAAGATGATTTCCCAAAGGGTAACGGAAAATCTGGTCCTAAAGCGTCACTGGCTGGGCGCAATATTGGCCAAGACTTCAATTCCCTCGATGGTTGGAATATGTATCACGGTGACACTGTACCCGGGTTTCCTGCTCACCCGCATCGCGGTTTTGAAACCATTACGGTCGTTAATGAGGGGGTAGTCGATCATGCTGATTCATTGAATGCCGCAGGTCGATATGGTGGTGGTGACACTCAGTGGATGACTGCTGGTAAAGGTGTTCAGCATTCTGAAATGTTCCCCTTGGTGAATGAAGAGCAAGATAATCCAATGGTGTTATTTCAAATCTGGATTAACCTTCCGGCAAAAAACAAAATGGTGGCACCACACTTCGCTATGTTTTGGACTAAAAATATTCCCGTTGTGGAATGTGCAGATACCCATGGCAAGATCAGTACTGTTAAAATTATCGCAGGTGAGTTTAATGGGTATCATTCACCCTCACCCCCACCAAAATCATGGGCTAATGATCCAGAAAATGGAGTGTGGGTGTGGAATATTAAAATGCCTAGCCATGCGCAATTTACCTTGCCAGCCTCAGGTGCAGGGCTGAACCGTGTGCTTTATTTTTATAAGGGTCAAGCAGCGACGGTTGAAAAAACGCCGATTAAATCGCAACAAGGTGTGCAGTTAATTTCAGATGCTGATGTGATATTACATTCTGCAGATGAAGCATGTGAATTCTTATTGCTACAAGGTCGCCCAATTAATGAGCCTATTGCTCGGTATGGTCCATTTGTCATGAACACTGAGCAGGAAATTCAACAAGCATTCTCTGATTACCGCAAAAACCAGTTTGGTGGTTGGCCTTGGCCGAGTCATGCCCCCGTGCATTTCGATGCCAAAGGACGTTTTGCAAAACATGCCGACGGCACATTAGAAGAGCCTGATTTTTAATCGGTGACCCAGCAGGCTTCACCTAAATCGGTTATTTTATTAGCTCTGACACTGCCAGTGATGCCTAACTAACCGCCTATAAATATTACATAAGCTTCTCTTTTAAATGTTGTTGCATGAAATTATTCGCAGCCCAAATGTCAGTTAAAGGTTGCTGAGTATTAGGGTGCACATGAGCGAAGGGAAAGGGACCAAGCTCTGGGGTGCTAGTAAAGGTTTTTTGACCTCTATTGTTTGCAAAATCAATCACTTTTTGCCATAAATTCACATGGTTTTTTAAATGGCCTGCCCACAGTTTGTCTTGAGGATTAATGACTTGTGGGCCTTCTTCAAAACCTACTCGCCCATGAATGTGAAACACGTGTGGAAAAACACTTTCCAGACGAGATAATTGGTCGCTTAAGTCAGACTCATGTACCACCATCCAGTGGCTAATATCTAAGTTCAATTTTATTTCTGGTAATGCTTTGATAATTTTTTCGGTATCGAATTTACTGAACGTGGGCCTAGAACGATGGGTTTCATGGGTAATGGTGATGTCGTATTTTTGTTCAAGTTTTAAAGCGTGTTCAAATAGAACTAAATTGTCCCTTAAGCTGAAAATATCTCGGCCTGTATGGGAATTAATAATTCAGCCTTCTGTTCAATGACACTGTTAGCTTTAAATGGGGCGTTTTATTGAGTGTTCGTCACTTAGTATCTGCATCATTAGGGAACAGTCAAAAAGTACTGTTATGTTACATAAAGGTAGCTATCTCATTGAGTGGCTTTTTGTTACTCGCATGGCGTGGCACAGTGGCATCTTCTGCGGGGTAACCCACAATCAACAACATATAGGGGCGTTCGTTATCTGGACGGTCGCAGATTTTGGATAAAAAACTCATGGGCTTAGGTGTATGAGTAAGAGTTGCCAAGCCTGAGTGATGCAAGGCATTGATGAGAAACCCTGTTGCTATACCTACAGACTCATGCACGTAGTAGTTGCTTTGTTTATTGCCGTCTTGGTGCTGGGTATTTTTTTGACTGAAAATAGCAATGAGCCAAGGAGCATGTTCTAAATAAGGTTTATCAGCATCAGTGCCTAATGGTTTGAGTGCGTCTAACCATTCATCTCCACCACGACCTTGGTAAAAGCCTTTTTCATGCGCTTCGGCATGCTCGCGCACTTGTGTTTTAACGTTTGGTGAGTGAATAGCGACAAAATGCCAAGGTTGATGATTTGCACCATTAGGGGCAGTCCCTGCGGCTTTAATGCAGTTTTCGATGATAGTTTTAGCGACCGGACGATCACTAAATTTGCGAATACTATGGCGACGTTTGATATCAGTATAAAATGCTTCAGAGCGCACCAGCATTTCTGCTGGTGGATACTCAATAAAATCATTTAGTGGCGAAGCATCGTGAGTTTGCATGGCGCGTCTCTTTTTGTTTTTACCCACTGTATTTTATCGAGACGCCTTTTGCCAGTGGTTAACTGTAAACTACGCTACCTTTAATGCTGCTTCGCGACTCGACAAATATTCGTTGTAGGTACCTTGAAAATTAATGATTTCGTGATCTGTAATTTCAATAACCCGAGTGGCCAAAGACGAAACAAACTCTCTATCATGACTCACAAAAATAAGTGTGCCGTCGAATTTTTTGAGGGCGTTGTTTAATGCTTCAATTGCTTCCATATCCATATGGTTGGTGGGTTCGTCCATTATCAATACATTGATGTCTGACATCATTAATTTACCAAACAATAAGCGGTTCTTCTCTCCACCTGAGCAAACCTTGGCTTTTTTATTAAAATCGTCAGCCGTAAATAATAAACTGCCCAATAAAGCACGGACTGCTAAGTCATCGTGTTTTGGGGTACGCCACTGTGACATCCAATCAAACAAAGTCAGATCGGTATCGAAATCAGCGGTGCTGTCTTGTGGGCAATAACCTATGCTGGCATTTTCTGACCATTTAACTACGCCACTGGTAGCTTGTAAATCATCAATTAAACAACGTAATAGGGTGGTTTTACCTGAACCATTTTCACCAATTATTGCTAGTTTTGCGCCAGCTTCTAAAATTAAGTCCGCGTTGTTAAATAGAGGCTTGTCATCAAATTCATGACTCAGCTGCTCGAGGATCAATGCCTGGCGATGTAATTTTCTGTGCTGTTTCAACATTATTTTGGGTGTGCGGCGACTGGATGATTTCACTTCATCTAAAGTGATTTTTTCCATTTTCTTAGCACGAGAAGAGGCTTGTTTAGCTTTTGATGCGTTTGCTGAGAAACGATTCACAAAGGCTTGTAATTCATCTATTTCAGCGCTTTTCTTGGCATTTTCTGTGTGTAATTGTTCTTGAATTAATGATGATGCCGCTTGATAAGCTTCATAGTTACCAGGATAAATGCGTAATTCGCCGTAATCAATATCGGCCATATGGGTACACACTGAATTCAAAAAGTGCCTGTCGTGAGAAATAATGATCATGGTGCATTTGCGTTCATTAAGCACCCCCCCAAGCCAATTGATAGTATAGATATCAAGGTTGTTGGTTGGCTCATCTAACAGCAAAATATCTGGATTAGAAAATAATGCCTGCGCTAATAAAACCCGTAATTTCCAACCAGGTGCTACCTGTGCCATTAATCCAAAATGATAGTGCTCAGCGATACCGGCCTGTAATAATATTTCACCGGCTCTTGACTCTGCTGTGTAACCGTCCATTTCGGCAAATTGGGTTTCCAATTCTGCTACATGCATACCGTCTGCTTCACTCATTTCTGGCTTTGAGTAGATAGCATCACGTTCTTGTTTGACCTTCCAAAGCTTAGCGTCACCCATGATAACGGTGTCTACTACTGTGTATTCTTCAAAGGCGAACTGGTCTTGGCTCAGTGTGCCGACTTTATCTCCAGGCGTAATAGACACATTACCGGCGCTTGGCACTAAGTCTCCACTGAGAATTTTCATAAATGTGGACTTACCACAACCATTTGCACCAATCAGTCCGTAGCGATTGCCGTGGCCAAATTTAGCCGAGATGTTTTCAAACAAAGGCGCAGCGCCAAATTGCATGGTGATATTTGCAGTAGAAATCAAAAGTAGTTCGTCCAGAAATAAAAAATTAATCGATATGTTTGCCAAATGGTTAAGCCATCAGGTAAACAAGGCCGCGCATCATACGGAAATACGATACTAATGTCGAGCCGAATTGATGATTATTTATACAGCTCGGTTATTGTTGTACTTCTTGTAAACTGCTTGTTAGCATCATGTTACCGACAAGCTTTTAATCGATTATTTATGACCCATCGCTTTAATTTAAAATCAATTATGGGTGTGCTATTCATACTTTTTGTATGTGGATGTGCATCGCCACCGCCGCCAAGCATGAGCGAAATTGACCGATTAACGGCTAGAGCTGAGCGGGTCGAGATTATTCGAGATGAATTTGGGGTGCCACATATATACGGTAAGACAGATGCAGATGCTGTATTTGGTTTGTTGTATGCCCAAGCAGAGGACGACTTTAAGCGGATAGAGCGAAATTATATTTGGGCTATCGGCAGACTGGCAGAAGTCGATGGTGAAAAAGCCTTGTATAGTGACTTGCGTGCTCGCTTATTTATGAGCATCGAACAAGCAAAATTAGCCTATCAAAATTCTCCTGCAACACTTAAAGCTTTGTGTGATGCCTTTGCTGATGGTCTCAATTATTATTTGGCTACACATCCAAATGTGAAACCAGCTTTACTGACGCAATTTGAACCTTGGATGCCGATGTTTTTTTCTGAAGGTTCGATAGGTGGGGATATTGAACAAATTTCAGTGGAAGGCGTAGCTGCTTTTTATGGGGGCAGGGCTGATCACACCGATACGCCAGATTTGGCTATGGCTGAGCCTAGCGGTTCAAACGGGTTTGCTATTTCGGGTAAGTTGACCCAATCGGGTGATGCTATGTTATTGATCAATCCCCACACCTCTTTTTACTTTCGTCCAGAAGTGCATGTGGTCAGCGAAGAAGGTTTAAATGCTTATGGTGCAGTGACCTGGGGGCAATTTTTTGTTTATCAGGGATTTAACGAAAAAAATGGATGGATGCACACCTCTACCCATGTAGATTTTATGGATGAATATCTTGAAAGCATTATTGCACGTGGCGAGGATTTCTATTATCTATATGAAGGTGACGAATTGAAGGTTGATACCTCAACTGTCACCTTGAAGTATCGGGATGCCGACACGTTTAAATTTAAAACGTTTCCTACTTTTCGCACCCATCACGGGCCAGTCACTCATATGCTGAATGGGCAATGGGTGACAACAAGGATAAATTGGGATCCTGTGAATGCCTTACAGCAGTCATTCACCCGCACAAAAACCGCTAGTCATGACGAATTTCGTAATATGATGGATATACGTACCAACTCATCAAATAACACCGTTTATGCTGATGCTGATGGCAATATCGCTTATTATCACGGTAATTTTATCCCTAAGCGCGATCCCAGCTTTGATTATTCACAGCCGGTAAATGGCTCTAACAAAAAGACAGACTGGAAGGGTCTGCACACAGTCGATGAAACCATCAGCATACTTAACCCCGCTAATGGCTGGATCCAAAATGCTAATTCCACTCCCTTTACTGCGGCTGCTGAATTCAGTCCTAAGGCTGAAGATTATCCGACTTATATGGCACCCGATCCTGAAAATTTCAGAGGTATACATGCGGTTCAAGTACTAACCGGTCAATCTGATTTTACGTTAGATAAGTTAATTGAAGTGGCTTATGACCCCTACTTACCCGGCTTTAAAACATTGATATCTGGTCTTATTACCGCATATGACAAATCAAGTAAGCCGCTCAAAGCGTTAGCTGAACCCATTAATGTTTTGCGCCAATGGGATTATCATGTATCAGTAGATTCTGTTGCTATGTCTTTAGCGCATTATTACGGTATGCAATATTTGGCACAAGGCACACGCCCTGAAGATAAAAGCTTTATGCAAATGATTGAATATTTTGGTAATGGCTCGCTGCGCTCACAGAGATTAACCATCTTTGATTCGGCAGTACAAAAGTTGACTGCAGATTTTGGGCAATGGAATATCCCCTGGGGTGACATCAACCGACTCCAAAGGCTTACAGGCGAGATTGACTTACCAGTGGATGACACACAACCGAGTATTCCCATCGGTATGGCATCAGGGCGCTGGGGTGCACTAGCTGCTTTTGGAGCGCGAAGTGTCAATGGCAGTAAAAAACTTTATGGCTATCGGGGTAATAGTTTTGTTGCGGTGGTGGAATTTGGCGATAAGGTAACAGCAAAATCATTGTTGGCCGGCGGCCAAAGTGGTGATCCTGCATCGCCGCATTTTTACGATCAGGCGCAGCGTTATGCCCAAGGGCAATTCAAAGATGTGGCTTATTACAAAGAAGATGTGTTGAAACGGGCTGTCGAGCGTTATCAACCGGGTAAGCGCTAATAAATTGCGTATTGCCCCTGGTCAATTATAAAAACAGTTGCTGACCTTTGAGGGTATTTTTACGCATATCTTCTACGGGGTGGGTCTTGAGTAACTATACTAGCGAGTTAAATTTAGAGCCCAATATTTCGTAAATAAGCCTTGCGGCGAGCTTGGCGGTTCTGTTGTCAATATCATAGGTGGGATTCATCTCGGCAATATCTGCCAGGCGCCAGTTGTAGTCAAAAGCAGATTGTGACTGAGCTATCCAGTGCAGCATGTTGATCACAAATTCTACTGAAATACCTAACGCGCTGGGTGCACTGACGCCAGGTGCAATACTTGCCGGAAATGCATCCAGGCAAACAGTGACATAAAGCTCATCGACCTCTTTTAACATTGGCTCAAGTAATTGTTTGGCCGCTTTAAGGTTGCAATCAATATCCAACAGATAGCGTGTTTTGGTTTGTTTGGCATAGGCAAAAAGTGCCGAGGTATTGGATGCTGCAGCTACCCCTAAACACGCATAATTAAACGGCTTCTGATGAGTTTGGCAATATTCGGCAATCTGTCTAAAAGGCGTACCTGAACTGGTTTGTTTAAAAGGATTACGCAGATCAAAGTGCGCATCAAAATTAATAATACCTATTTTTTTGTTTGGTTCAGCCCCAAGATGCTGAGTCAAACCCTGGTAACTGCCCCAAGCCATTTCGTGTCCACCTCCTAAGCCAATAACAAATGAGTGTTGATTAAGGCTTTGTGTGATTTGCTGTGCATAGTGATGTTGGGCATCGGCCAAGTGTGATGCAGCAACGATATTGCCCGCATCCCATAAACTACAGTCTGCATGCCAGGCTTGGTTGGCTAATGCATGACGTATTCTATTTGGGCCTTTTGCTGCACCTACTCGACCTTTATTGGCAGCCACACCTAAGTCACATTCAAAACCCAGTAAACTACAACTCTTGGTTTGTTTCTGGTTATTCATCACCTGATGCCATCGCAGGCCATGTTGACCCTCTTCAGTATCTTCGCGGCCTTGCCACTGGTATGTTTTATCGAGTGTTGTCATCATGCTTAACACAACTTTCCAGCAAACCACTTAGCAGAAGGTCGATGCTGGTTAATGGCATAAACCAGCTCTGCCGGATGTGCTATGTCCCATAAACATAAGTCTGCATCCATTCCCGCTTTAACTTGCCCCTTGTTTGGCAGGTTCAGTGCTTTTGCGGCATGAAGGGTAACACCATACAGTACCTCTTCTGGTGTCAAACCAAACAACACACTCGCCATATTCATTATGGTTAAAATGGATGCAATAGGTGAACTTCCAGGATTTAAATCGGTGGCAATGGCAATAGGCACCTTGTTAGCCCTAAGTGCCGCTACAGGCGGTTTTTGAGTTTCACTCAGATAATAAAATGCGCCGGGTAACAACACAGCAACCGTACCTGATTGTTTTAATGCGGGGATATCTTTAGGGTCTAAATATTCAATATGATCGACAGAAATAGCAGCAAATTCAGCGGCAAGTTTGGCACCCTTCAAATCAGAAAGTTGTTCAACATGAGCCTTCACATCGAGTGCGTGTGTTTTAGCGGCTGCAAAAATTTTGCGGCATTGTGTGGGTGAGAAACCAATGCTTTCACAAAATACGTCGACGCAGTTTGCTAATTGTTGTTGAGCGACAACAGGTATCACCTGATCGCAAATAAATTGTACATAGTCATCTGGGTTGGAACGATATTCTTTAGGCACTGCGTGAGCACCAAGGTAAGTGGTAACGATATTAACAGGTAAATATTCAGAAATGTGTTTGGCGACTTTGAGCATTTTTAATTCGGTATGCAAGTCCAAACCATACCCCGACTTCACCTCAATACAGGTCACCCCTTCTTCTGCCAATCTTGCAGCACGCTTAATGGCACTGCTGAGGAGTGTTTGTTCAGATGCTGCTCTGGTGGCATTCACCGTACCTTGAATGCCGCCACCTTGTTGGGCTATTTCTGTGTAGGTTTTACCCTGTAGGCGTTGCTCAAACTCGTTGGCTCTATTGCCGCCATAAACAAGATGAGTGTGACAGTCAATAAATCCAGGAAGTAACCACTTATTTTCGCCATCGTATTTTTGAGTCGATTCATATGATTCTTCTGATGCATCGAATATGGCGAGTACTTTAGCGTTTTTTATGGCGACCGAAGATTCAGTGAGAATGCCATAAGTGTTGTCATAGGTGTTGCCATTTTTTTGCATCGAAGCAATGCGCACATTGTCTATTACTACGTCACATTGCTTAGTCATAGCCTGTATCCTTTTTTTTATCTGCACATGAGTTTACTTGTACATACTTGTATATACAAGTATGTACAAGTGTATTAATATCAATTTATTCTTACATACTGAAGTGGTTGATGATGAATAATAAATCTTCGGTGCAAGCCAGATTTGTACAAATTAAGTCTGCATTATTAGATAAAATTGAACTTGGCGACATGCGCCCGGGTGACAAAGTACTGTCAGAAAATCAATTGGCAGCCAGTTTTGGCGTGAGTCGTATGACCGCTCGCCGCGCTTTGACCGAGTTAGTGAATGAAGGGGTTTTAGCCCGTTCTCAAGGTATCGGTACCTTTGTTTCTGACAGCAGACCCATGAGTTCTATTCTTGAAATACGCAGTATAGACGACGAGATCACCCAGCGTGGGCATCTTTATTCAAACAAAGTGCTAGGTGTGGATACACTTCATGCATCTGAACGACAAAGTGTTTGGTTAGGAGTGGCAGTCAACAGTGTGATTTTTCAAACTAAAGTCGTGCATATGGAAAATGGTCTGATTATTCAATTAGAAGACCGCTTGGTTAATCCTGCCTTAGCTCCCGAATATATCCAACAAGACTTTACTCAGACTACCGCCAATCATTATTTGAGCAAAGTAGCGCCTCTCACTCAGGCCGATCATTCTGTTGAAGCTATATCGCCCGATAAAGAATTAGCCGCTGTGTTGGCTATTGATATTACTCAGCCCTGTTTGAAAATGAGTCGCCGCACTTATTCAAGCAAAGGCATAGTGAGTTATGCCCGTTTATATCATCCAGGTAACCGCTATCGAATTGGCGGACACCTTGATTTTCATCCTGCACATTAGGACATTTTTATGAATCGTCATGATCCCAGTCGCATTATCCGTGCCCCTAGAGGCAATCAACTCAACGCTAAGAGTTGGCAGACAGAAGCGCCTCTTAGAATGTTAATGAATAACCTTGACGCGGAAGTGGCCGAGCATCCCCAGAGTCTGGTGGTGTATGGTGGCATTGGGCGCGCCGCTAGAGACTGGCAGAGTTACGACAAAATTGTTGAAGTACTCAAACGGCTGAATACTGATGAAACATTGCTGATCCAAAGTGGCAAACCCGTAGGTGTGTTTCCTACTCACGAAAATGCACCCCGGGTAATTATTGCTAACTCAAACCTAGTACCACACTGGGCAACCTGGGAACATTTTAATGCCTTAGATAAACAAGGCCTGATGATGTATGGGCAGATGACGGCTGGATCTTGGATATACATTGGTTCACAGGGCATAGTGCAAGGCACTTATGAGACCTTTGTGAGTATAGCTAAGCAACACTTTAATGGTGAGGCTAAAGGCCGCTGGATATTAACCGGTGGTTTGGGTGGGATGGGAGGTGCGCAACCCCTTGCTGCCACTATGGCTGGTTTTTCCATGTTGGCCATTGATGTGGACGAAAGTCGCATCGATTTTCGGATAAAAACAGGGTACTTAGATAAAAAAGCCCAAGACTTAGACCATGCTCTTGCGTTATTACACGAGGCGAATGTGGCAGGAGTAGCGGTTTCTATTGGTTTATTAGCCAACGCTGCAGATGTTTTTCCAGAATTGGTCATGCGTAATGTCACGCCTGATGTGGTGACAGACCAAACCAGCGCGCACGATCCATTAAATGGATACTTACCTCAAGGCTGGAGTTTGACTCAAGCACAAAGCATGCGTCAATCTGATGAGTCTGCAGTTGTCAAAGCCGCTAAACAATCCATGGCTGTACAGGTTAAAGCCATGTTAGACCTGCAATCTAAAGGTGCGGTGACGCTGGATTACGGTAACAACATCCGCCAAATGGCATTAGAAGAAGGCGTAAAAAATGCCTTTGATTTCCCAGGATTTGTGCCAGCCTACATCAGACCTCTGTTTTGCCAAGGCATTGGCCCATTTCGTTGGGTAGCATTATCTGGCGATCCAGAGGATATCTATAAAACCGATGCAAAAGTAAAAGAACTGATCCCAGATAATGCACACTTGCATCAATGGTTGGATATGGCCAAAGAGCGTATTCAATTCCAAGGTTTACCGGCACGTATTTGTTGGGTGGGCCTGGGTGAAAGGCAAATGCTTGGTTTGGCCTTTAATGAAATGGTCAGAACAGGTGAGTTATCGGCACCCATAGTGATTGGTCGAGACCATCTAGATTCAGGCTCTGTTGCCTCACCCAACCGTGAAACTGAAAACATGTTAGATGGCTCTGATGCGGTATCTGATTGGCCAATACTCAACGCAATGCTCAACACCGCTGGTGGCGCAACTTGGGTAAGTCTGCATCATGGTGGCGGTGTAGGTATGGGATTCAGTCAACATTCTGGTGTGGTTATTCTGTGTGATGGCACTGACGACGCTGCCAAGCGTATCGCCAGAGTGTTACACAACGACCCCGCTACCGGCGTCATGCGTCATGCTGACGCGGGTTATGACCTAGCCAAAGAGTGTGCGCAGAAACACAACTTAGACCTACCCATGTTAGAAAAGGTAAAAGATGAAGTGATAGAAAAACAAGGACACCAATAATGCAAAGCATTGTTATTCAACCGGGCCAATTGACCCTATCGCAATTAAGAGACGTGCATCGTCAGCATATCCCTATTGCTTTGTCACCCGATGCCCATGAGGCTATCCATAAAGCAGAACAGGTGGTGCTTGATGTGATTGCACAAGACAGAACTGTGTATGGGATCAACACCGGTTTTGGTTTATTAGCCAACACCAAAATTGATGTGTCGGAGTTAGAGCTTTTGCAACGCAGTATCGTGTTGTCGCATGCCGCTGGTATTGGCAATTTTATGTCTGAAGATGTGGTGCGTTTGTTGTTATTGCTTAAAATAAACTCGCTGTCCCGTGGGTATTCAGGTATTCGTCTTCAAGTCATCGAAGCCCTGATCACCTTGTATAACAAGGAAATCTACCCTGCTATTCCTGAAAAAGGCTCTGTTGGTGCTTCGGGTGACTTAGCCCCACTAGCACATATGAGTGTGGTATTACTGGGAGAAGGCGAAGTCATTTATCAAGGCACGCGAATATCAGCAGAGCATGCTTTAAAAATAGCAGGACTAGAGAAAATTGCGTTAGCGCCAAAAGAAGGGTTAGCCTTACTTAACGGGACACAGGCGTCTACTGCCTTTTCATTAAAAGGGCTATTTTGTGCCGAAAATGCTTTAAATTGCAGTGTTGCCATAGGTGCATTAAGTGTGGAGGCAGCGCTTGGCTCTAGAGTGCCATTTGATGAACGCATTCATGAGGTGCGCGGCCATCAAGCACAAACTGATGTGGCGGCGGCTTATCGAGGTTTATTAAAAGAATCCGCTATTGGCCACTCTCACGAAGGCTGTGCAAAAGTCCAAGACCCGTATTCACTTAGATGCCAACCCCAAGTGATGGGAGCTTGTTTGCAACAAATGCGTTTTGCCGCACAGACGCTTGTAGTAGAAGCGAATGGCGTATCAGATAATCCATTAGTGTTTGCCGACAGTGGCGATATCCTTTCAGGTGGTAATTTTCACGCTGAAATCGTTGCTATGACCTCAGACATGTTAGCCATTGCCTTATCTGAAATTGGTGCCTTGTCTGAAAGACGTATGGCGTTATTGATTGACTCGCACTTAAGTGGACTGCCGCCCTTTTTAGTGGATAACGGTGGGGTGAATTCGGGTTTTATGATTGCACAAGTCACCAGTGCTGCCCTTGCCAGTGAAAACAAAACCCTCGCGCACCCCGCATCAATCGATTCATTGCCCACATCGGCTAATCAAGAAGACCATGTCTCTATGGCCACCTTTGCTGGGAGACGCCTGTGGGATATTTTTGACAACGTAGCGGGTATTTTAGGCATCGAATGGTTGGCGGCTAGCCAAGGATTAGACTTTAGAGCGCCACTTGAAACCAGTGACAAGCTCAAGTCAGTGAAAGCCTTGCTACGGACAAAAGTGTCCTTTTACGATAAAGACCGATACTTTTCACCGGATATCGAGAATGCCAAAAAATTGATTGTGGATCGTAGCTTGCTTGATGTTGTGGATATTGCATTACTTGAATAGAATATTGTTGTTGGATCTTTTTTAGCAATACCAAGGGATTGGTATTGCTAGCAGATAACACGCTGTTCGGGTAAATCAATGGGGCTTATTGTGCCTGCCCGTCTATTGCCAATAACGTGCGTGTAAATTTCGGTAGTACGCAAATCACTGTGACCAAGTAATTCCTGAACAGTTCGAATATCGTTACCAGTCTGTAAAAGTCGAGTGGCGAATGAGTGCCGGAAAGTGTGGGCAGTGACTCTTTTTAATATACCGCTTTGCCTAACCGCAGCTCTTAACGCTTTTGAATAAGACGATTCGTGAATGTGATGCCTGCTTATATACCCATCTATGGGGTGCACGCACCTATTGATAGAAGGGAAAAGATATTGCCAGCTAGTTTGTTTTGCTGCATTCCCGTATTTGCGCATTAATGATGGGGGCAGAGAAGCCAATCCATGGCCATCTCTTAGGTCTTGAGCATGAATTCTAATGCTTAAATCAATCTGTTGTTTGATAGCACTACATAACGAATCAGGTAGTAAGGTATAGCGATCCTTACCACCTTTACCGCGAAACACAAAAATAGAATGGTGGCTAAAATCAATATCTTTTATGCGGATCCTCAATGCCTCACTTATTCGCAAGCCACAACCGTATAATATTGCCGTGACCAACCAATACTTCCCTTTAAGGCAACTAAGAACAGCTTTCACCTCATCAGCATTTAAAACGGTCGGCAAATTTTTAGGGGCTTTGGCATATCGATATTTCAAATCCACTAATTCTGTATTCAAAACACGTTTATACATAAAAACAATGGCGCAAAGCGCTAGGTTTTGCGTTGCTGCGCTAACACCACGATTTATTGCCAGATGATTTAGGAAACGCTCTATTTCAGCATTAGCCATCGTATTTGGATGTTTTAAATTATTAAAACGAATAAAATGCCGACACCAATAGAGATAGGGGAAAATAGGTTTTTTCTGTTTTTAGGCTGTAGTGACGGGTACGAATTTCTAAGCGAATTGACTCGATAAAGGCTGACATTAAAATATTGCCAATGTTTTATGGGGAACTCACGCAAAATGTGTGGCACTTGTTATCATATTTCTCTTGTAGGTTATTGTTAGATATGGACTTAAAGTCAAAGCATGTTTTTATGAAATTTCGTATTTAACCGGAAGAGCGGTTTCCACTTGTCAGAAACATCCTGAAAATGACTTTCATATGCGCTAAGACTATGAAACGCTGAATTATATTTTTACTTTTTCGGAAGTTTTAAGTCGAATTGAATCCGCGCTTAATCCGATTTCCGACTAATAAACTGTTATAACTCAAAATAATTTCTTAGCATCTCTGTAGAAATTTTCATGTGTTCCTAAAGTCATCAATTCGAGAATTAATGCTCCGTCTTCGTAGCTGTAACCAAGAAGCGTGAGTTGTTTTGCCATCTTGAATTTGTACACTCTCATAAAAGAAAGGTTACCTTTCTTTTGTTCACCGATAGTTGGCGATTCCAATAACGTTTTGACTGCACTATCTAAATCAGACTTTTGGTTTTTATGCAGTTTCTTTACTGCTTTTTTAAAACTTGGGGTTTGTAGTAATTTGAGCTTACTAACCAAAAGTATATTCCTCTAGCTTCCCGGCCTCTTTCTCCGCTTTTGCAATGATGACTTGCTTAACAAATTCGTAAGGTAACTCAGGATTATCTTCCATCATCTCGCCTATCTTAGCCCAATGTTCAATTTGCTTTGGGGCCGTTCTATTTAGAGCTTTAGCCATAATTGTTGCTTTCTCAACTAAGTTTTGATCTAATCGAATACTTGCAGTTGCCATAATAACTCTCCTGTTGCTTGAGTTTATTGTAGTACTTTGCTACAAATGTGGCAATGAGTTATAACAAGCGCATCAAGTCAGACTGCATAATTTAGTCCGATTTTTTGCAGGAAAAAACGACGCAAAAAAGCGTCCAAAATTGTTCCGCTTCTTATGCGGGCGTTGAACTAAGCCGCATTGCGGAGCCTCCTTACATCCAAATTTGAACCACACTTATCGTTGGGAATTGTCCCCCTTAATTTTAGGAGATAAGTGATGAACACCCTATTGCAACAACTCAGTGATGAAATTAATGCCAGAGGCTATTCGCAAAAGACCCTTTGCGCCTATTTGGCTGCGAATGAACATTTAATTCGCTATTTTGAGCAATCCATTACAGTCATAACCGATGAAGACCTTCGTGCATATTTTCGGTACTTGTCTCTGGAGAAAAAATTATCCAGAGCGACCATCGCCTTAAAACTTAATGCAATCCATTTTCTATATGCCAATGTGCTGCATCGTGAGTTTGCCATCAAAGTAAGCTGGCCGAAGAAACAATACAAGATACCGGAGTTACTGTCGCGAGCGCAAGTACAGAGCATTATCCAACACTGCACACCAGAAAAATACCGTGTCATGTTATCCGTACTTTACGGTTGTGGGCTACGCATTAGTGAGCTTTTGAATCTAAAAGTGCAAGATATTGATGGGGAACGCCGCACGTTTAAGATCAGGCAAGGGAAAGGTAACAAAGATCGCTTTGTGGTCATTCCCCCTTCGCTGATCCAGCAGTTAAGGCGCTATTGGTGTCATGCTCATCCTAGAGACTGGTTGTTTCCGACCAGTTTTCGAGGGAATTACCCTATAGGCGCTTCGTCACTTAGAAAGAAACTAAAAGCTACCCTACAGATCGCGGGAATTGACAAACGATGCAGCCCACACAGCTTCCGACATGCTTACGCTACCCATCAATTAGAAGCGGGGATGCCATTGCATCAATTACAGCATCAGCTCGGACACAACGATGTGCGCACGACATCAAGGTATTTACACTGGTTACCCGAACTCTCCAATCAAGGGCGCGACCTGTTAGCAGGATGGGAGGTGTGAAATGGTTAAGCGATATCATGTGTCGGATATACTGGCGCGGTTTCTCCCCGCGTATAGACAGCAGCATGCCATAAGTTATCAGCAAGCTAAGTGCTGCCAACATATCATGGACTGTCGAACCGCCAAACTAGGCACCCAACAATGGCAGTGTAATCACTGTGATTATGAACAATTACATTATTGCTCTTGTCGGGATCGCCACTGCCCCCGATGCCAGGGGAAAAAAACGCAGCAATGGGCAGAGGCCCAGCAAGCCCAAGTAATTAACACGCGGTATTTTCACTTAGTGTTCACCTTACCGCATGAATTGAATGTCATCACCCATTATGCTCAAACTGAGCTGTACAGTGCACTGTTTGAGGCTGTTTCACAGACGTTAGATAAGTTTGCCCACAACCGTAAACGCCTTAAGGGCCAATTAGGGATAACGATGGTGCTACATACATGGGGGCAAACTTTAAGCCAGCACATTCATATGCATTGTCTGGTGCCAGGCGGTGTATTGGATGCTGCCAATCATTGCCAATCAGTGAAAACGGATTATCTGTTTCCGGTGAAAGCCTTGTCGAAGGTGTTTAAAGCAAAAATGCTACAGGCCTTACGAACACGTAAAGTCAGTATTCCAAATGCTGATATGTTGATGACTTCGCCTTGGTGTGTTTATAGCAAAGCGTGTCTAACCAAGCCTGAAACAGTCATTAAGTACTTATCTCGTTATACGCAAAAAGGGATGCTCAGTGAGACCCGCTTGCAAAGTGTGGATGAGCAGAACGTGACGTTTTATTACAGAGATTATCATCAACTCAAGGGATTGAGGACTATGACGTTAAGTGGGGTTGAGTTTGTTCGTCGCTACGTCAGTCATATCCTGCCCAAGGGGTTTATGCGGGTGCGGCACTATGGGTTTTTATCCAATTGTTGTAGGGGCAAAAAACTCTCTATCATTCAGAAACAAACACAGGGTGCTACACCTAATAAAGAGGACTCTCCTCCCGCATCTTGTAGCTATCATTGGGCATGCCCGAAATGTAAACAGGGAGAATTATTGTTGGTGGGATTGAATATGCCACCGACTCATCAACATAAGCAAGAGGAGGTTTATCGTTTAACTGGCTGATCCAAATTGGAGGGGATAATCTGGTAAATCTAATACCGAAAATAGTATTCGGTGGATTGCTTGTTGCCTGAATTACCAGTTGGCTATAATACTAATTAAAAGAGGCTAAAAATCGACGTGATAAATAGAAAATGATGAATAATAAGCAGGTGGTCCTAAACCTCTCCCATAAATTAGTCGCCCACCTCACCTTTGCAAAAATTACAAATTCCTATAGCATGAATCAAACCAAAATTTAGAGATGCGGCAATTGAAACCGTTCAACACAGGTTTACACGGCATTGAAAAGCACGCCGTACAAACACTAAAGCGTTAGCGGCCTCAATTAAACTTGTACATGATCTTGTACAAGTTGTTCTTTTTAGTTAGACTTGTCTTATTAACTGTACAACTAAGAAAAGAGAATAATATGAGGATCGTATCTTTTACTGAAGCAAGAAATGGACTTAAATCTGTACTTGATCATGTCGTAAACGACGCTGATTATACAGTAATTACGCGTAGAGATTCTGAAGATGCTGTTGTTATGTCTATGGATCATTACAATAGCTTGATGGAAACTGTTCATTTATTAAAGTCACCTGCTAACGCTGTTCACTTAAGCCGTTCTATTGAGCAATTTAAATCCGCACAAGTGATTGAGCGAGACATATTAAATGACTAGGTTGTTAGCTTGGACTAATGATGCATGGGCCGATTACGTATATTGGCAAGGACAAGATAAAAAAACGCTTAAAAGAATTAATAAATTAATTACAGATACTAAGCGTTCTCCATTTGAGGGGATCGGAAAACCTGAGTCTCTCAAAGAAAATTTATCAGGTTTTTGGTCTAGACGTGTGGATGAATCCAATCGTCTAGTATATGCGGTTAATGATAGTCATATAACAGTTATATCCTGCCGTTATCATTATTAATTATAATCAGCAGCTAACAAGTTGCTTAAAAGGAAAAATGACAGTTGGCAATCGCTTAGCGATTATAGCCAACCAATATTTTCCTATTAGCAAAGCGTTAGCATCAAAAAAACAGTTGACTGCGTATAATCCAGTGGATTATAGTTTGTGTTATGCAAACTATCGTAGAACTACCAGAATTTAAAAAGCGAGCTTCTAGCTTGCTCAAGGAAGATGAAAAGACAAGTATCATAAATTACTTGGCTGCGCACCCGCAATCAGGCGATCTTATGCAAGGTACTGGCGGTATTAGGAAGTTACGGTGGTCGGCACAAGGACGAGGTAAAAGTGGTGGTGTTCGGGTAATTTATTATTGTCACAATGATGCCGTACCTCTTTTTCTTCTTACCGTTTTGGTAAAGGTGAAAAGGCAAACCTCAGTAAAGCCGAACGAAATGACCTCGCCAAATTCACAAGTTTACTTCTACAAAGTTATGGTGGTTCAAATGTCTAGTGCATTCTCAAGTATTAAGCAGGGTCTCCAAGAGGCCATTGATTATTCTGAAGGCAAAGTAAAAAAAGCTATTGTACATGAGTTCAGTCCACTTGATGTAAAGCAAGTCCGAGCTCAAGTAGGTATGTCACAAAGCGAGTTTGCTTCAGCCTTCGGTATTAGTGTCAGTACTCTTCGTCACTGGGAAAGAGGAGATCGTAAACCTCAAGGGCCAGCTTTAGTTCTTTTAAATGTAGTTTCTAAAGAGCCGGAAACCGTACTTAGAGCCTTGGCATCATAATAATGCTAACAAGTGCCATCAATCGGACTTGGGCAAGCTGTCACCTTTTATGCAAAAACACGCACAAAAGCCGCCAACTTCACCACGCCGGTATTTGGGGCGTTATATGTCATCGCACTCTAGTTTTAAATTAAAACTATTCATGAATAATAGGGACTTTATATGAAAGATTCTATCAACGAGCTAAAGAGTGAGTTTAAAGCTAAATTACTCTTTTGGAATAATATTCAAAGTATTAAAGTTAAAATAGCTCTATCCCTCCTATTTATAACTTTAATAGGGCTAAAAGTTTTTACGACAGTTTTAACTTTTGACTGGCTATCAGGTTTATTCAGTTAAGCGGGTAGTAAAAACATAACAAGAAATTAAACAAGGACAAAAAAAAGTTGGCTTTTGTTCACTCCGTTCTCTTATTTTAGCCAACTACTTTTTGCCTGTTAATTAGGCGTTAGGCTTTCCCAATTTTATACAAGGAGTTTTTATGATCGTAGTATCAATTTTAACAGGTGTCGCGGCAAGCCTTGCTGCTTCTGGGTTGTTTCTTTGGGTTCTAGTTCACTTCAAACCTAAAATTGAAATAAGTCAATATATTGCAGATATTTCTACAGATAGCGATCCTCGATTTGCTTTCAAGATAATTAATAAAACAAAAAGCACAATTTTTGACGTAAAAGTGCAAGCGCTGTTGATTAACCCCGTGCAAGTCCATGGTGGGCCAGTAAATGACGTGTATGAGCTTTCATTGATCAAAGATGATTTTTTCGAAATGGGCCCTTTTGACAAAAAAGATAAAGATGCCCACTATGCATTGCGATTTGGTACTACAGATGACTTGAATAGCTTATGGTCGCAAGATACTCAATACCTTCGTTTAAATGTTGTTTCTCGTCATGCAATCTCAGGTTTTTCAAATGTAGCATCTGTCATTTTTAACACCAAAGGTATTATCAAAAAAGGGAAACACGTTTTCGGAGAGGGTATGGATGTACAATAAGCCTAACAAGTGCATCATGGTTGAAATTTTCTCGCTGGAAAAGCGCTCCTAAAATCCCCATATGCAAATCGTTATGTTTTTTAAATTAAGGATGAAGATGTCAAATGTGATGGAAAAAGTTGAAACCCAGCATAGTAAAGGTGGCTTTAAACTTTTAATGGTTTTGGCGTTCGTTTTAGTCGCGATTTCTTTTTTTGCCGTTGGCTTCATCTATGCTAAAGCACCGCAGATAGATATATTAGTTAAGCTAATCGTGTTCTTTGGTGGCATTAATTCTTGGCTGGTTTATTACTTGTGTAAAAAATTTAATGGTGTATCAAAAACATAACAAGCACAGCCATCCGACGCCAAACTGCGGCGCGGCTGCTGTGAATCGTTATGTAGAAAGTCATATTTCTGCAAACTGTATTTGGTTAGTCAACAAACTTAAAAGGAGCAAATTATGTTGGAAGAAATTTTAAAGAAGAATGTAGTCATTTCAGTCGGAACAACAGATTTTAGTTATCTTGTTAAAGGTGAAGTGGTCGATGTGTCAGACTCTTGGTTAAAAGTGCAGACTAAGAAAAATTTAGAATACATAAAGGTTGATGCAATAATTAAAGTTGCTGTAACTAAAGCATGAGTAGTCTAGGAGCATTTTCTACATATCAAGCTGTTCAAGCGGGACAAATTACATTTGGCTGGTTCCGCTGCGCTTTACATCTTAGCCAACTACAATTTGCCCCTTAACAGGGCGCTATGAACAGAAATAGGAAATCAAATTCGAAATCTTGAATTAATATAAATTTATGAGACACAAACAACTAAAACTCATAATAAGAATAGTATTATTTACAGGGACAGCGATTTCTATGTTTTACGTACCATGGATCTTGGTAAAAGCTTGGATACTACCCCTTCCAGAGACAGTTCAAGAACAAGTTAATGAAGCAATAGGTCACGGGTTTGATGGTATGATTGTTTATGTGGGTCAATCGGGCAAGCCTCCAGAATTTTATGTCGGTGGTTGGAAAGATCGAAAAAATAAAATACCTGCCGACCCAAATGCATTATTTAAGATCGCGAGTATCAGCAAGTTATATGTTGCCGTTTCTATGGCCAAATTAGCCAATGGAAAACGCTTGTCTTTAGATGATACGGTTGCAGATTACTTTCCGGAACTTGTCGGCAGAATTGAAAATGTTGAAAAGATCACGTTGAAACTGATGGTACAACATCGCAGTGGTATTCCCAGTTTTACAAATAACCCCGTCTTTTGGCAAGACGAGCAGGAAAACAGTAAAAAAGCCTTAGAACTTGCCCTTGATTTACCCGCTAGCTTTGAGCCAGATAAAGGCTATGAATATTCAAATACAAATTATTTGTTGCTTCGTCAGGTTGTAGAGAAAGTTGTGGGTTATAGCCATCATCAATATATTAAGGAGAAAATATTGACACCCCTCGGCCTGAACAATACGTTTAGTTCGCTGGACGAAGTTGATTTAGACAACGTGATGAGTGGCTATTATGTTGGTGTTGAAGAGGATTTTAAGACCCATGAGCATGGCATGTTGGCGACAGCAGAAGATGTAGGCATATTCTTACGAGCATTAAACGACGGCTCAGTATTTGATGAAGGTGAACAGGCAATTTATTCATCTATTTACGTATATGAACATGGTGGGCTTGTTCCGGGCTATCAAAGTCTTGCTGAATATCACAAAGACATAGATACCGTTGTTGTTCAATTTATAAACACTACTGACTTTAACGGATACGATTGGAATTTATCGGAAATCGTCATTAACCGTATTGTAGAAATACTCAGGAATGACAAAAAGTCATAACAAACCAAGTAAGAGGGACGCCAAAAATCGGCACCCCTTCTAGAGACATTAGGCAAACTATCAGAGGTACGGATGCTGAATAGACAAAATTTACTCTTGGCTTTTCCAATATTGAGCCTAGTTTGGTTCGCTGGAACAATTATTGTTGCAGGCTTATATTATCCTGAATATAGCCATATAACTCAGTTTATCAGTGAATTAGGAGCAACAGGTTCACCACATGGTGAATATGTTAATTATTTAGGCTTCATCCCTACAGAGCTTTTTATACTTGCATTTGTATTTACTTCCTTTTTAACTGTTCCTAAAACAAAGAAAAACATAACAGGACTTAGCTTTATTGTTGTTTATGCTGTGACTCTTGGTATTTCTGCTTTATATCCATGTGACTTTGAATGTAGGCCAGTTGAACCTACGATTTCCCATAACATTCATATGTTGTCAGCTTTTCCTGGTTATTTATGCGGGATAATATCAATATTTATTTTGTCATCCGGTTCTTCATTCATTTCGCAATATAAAGTTTATAAATTTGTAAGCTTTACCATCGGAGTCATTTGCATTTACGCATTCTTAAATCTAGATCCTAATTCACTCGTTGTTGGTGTTTATCAACGCTCTCTAGATTTAATGATATATTTGTGGTTTATATATTTTGCTTATAGTGTGAATCAACATCTGCCTAACAAGCCACTAAAGCAGAACTTTTAACAGTTGGTTAAGTTCCGCTTCGCTTCACATTTTAACCAACAATTAAAAGCCTCTTAGTGGGGCGTAAACCAGATAATTGGCCGAAATAATAGAACGAATAGGATCCTCCCATGACTCATGACTCATGATGAAATGATTCAAAGATTGAAAGAAATTGCACCGGTCGTTACGCAGGTAACAGCAACTGACGACATGGGCTTTGAATTCTCAGCAATCGTTCCCAACGGAGTGATCTATGCAGAGCCCGGCATGCTTTTGGATTATTCAGGGGGACGATGGCCACCAAATGAATGGGAAAATAAAACAGATGAAGAGTTTGAAGTGCTGCTTGGAAACTTCTTCTCGATGAGAACTGGGACTGGCAAGTAAACGCATGGGAAGATTTGAGATGTGAGGAAATTGAGCAATGGCTTGAATACACGCCTAAAGAGTAAACGAGGGTACTTAAATAGTACGAATATGGCTAACAAGGCGCAGGTCAAAGTGTTCGTCTGTGGTCTTTTGAGGTCAAAAAAGAATTAACAGACTCAAATGCTAGAAAAAGTTTCTTTCAGGCTGTAAGTAATTCAAGTTGGGCTAATGAAGGGTATTTGGTTGCTACTTCAATATTAGATAGTAGTGTTGAGCAAGAGTTAAGAATGCTTTCAGCACTACATGGTATCGGCGTTATTCCCCTAAACCCTGAAAATCCTAGTGAGAGTGAAATGATGCTTCCAGCCAAATCTAGAGCAGAAGTTGATTGGCAATCTGTTAATCGAATCTTAGTTGAAAACGCAGATTTCAAAGATTACATTGAGCTTGTATCTACTTATTATCAAACAGGTAGAGTAAGATCAAAAGACTGGAATAAGTAGATCTCAACTAGCAAAAAAACATAACAAGAAATTAAACAAGGACAAAAAAAAGTTGGCTTTTGTTCACTCCGTTCTCTTATTTTAGCCAACTACTTTTTGCCTGTTAATTAGGCGTTATGTGCTTAGAGTATTTAAAACACGTCGTTGTGCGTTCCAATTCTAGCAAGTTGTAAATAGTTTTCATGAATACGATAAATTAAAACCAAATCAGGTTTTATGTGGCAATCTCTGAAACCATGCCAATTTCCAATTAGAGCATGATCAACATATTTAGCATCAAGGATTAAAATTTTTTGAAGTGTTGATATAACATTACCCACTTCAATAATTTTAGGTATTGGTAATTTCGTTATTTTTTTGAAGTCTTTTTTAAATTGAGAGGAATAATCAAGAATTAACATTTACTACTTTACCTTCAGTTAACTCTGAAATAAGGCTGGTAACACTCTCTGACTTTTCCCCTAAACCTTGTGAAAGCTCTTGGATAGCTGTCACGGTCATAACATTTGGTTGCTTTGCTTTTAATTCAAAAGGAATTCCGCCGTAATTTATTACAGCGCGAGCAAAAAGCTTAAGGGCTTGAGAAGTGCTTAAGCCTACTTCATCACAAATGTGAGTGAAAGCTAATTTTGTATCATGGTCAATGCGAGTTGTGAGCATTTCTGTTTTCATTTTCAAGTACCTATTTTGCTTTCTTTGTATTACATTGTAGATCAAACGTAAGCAAAAACACATAACAAGTCACTCAAAAGGACAAATAACAGTTGGTTTTGCTCCTTCGCCGCTTATTTTAACCAACTATTATTTGCCTCTTAGTGAGGCGTTATACATTAATCAGCCTCTGTTCTGGGAGGTTGGCTTTATAGGGTAAGACATCCGTCTTTTCCATGAATTTGGAGTATTCAGTATGTTTTCAGGCCTCAGTGCATTTCCATTGACCCCGATGAATGAGCACGGTTTGGATGAGGCGGCGTTTGTTCGATTGATTGGACGACTCGTCGCCGCCAACGTCGATTCAATAAGTGTGTTGGGCTCGACTGGGAGCTATGCTTATCTAACGATGGCAGAGCGTGCGCGTGTTATAAGGCTTGCGGTGGAGCAAGCAGGCAATGTCCCAGTGATAGCGGGTATTGGTGCGCTGCGCACCCGCGATGTACTTACGCTGGCTGAAGATGCAGAGGCTGCCGGTGTCACCGGGTTACTGCTGGCGCCAATGTCGTATCAGAAATTGTTTCCGGATGAGGTTTTCGGGCTCTATCAAACGGTAACGGACGCACTGTCGGTACCGCTTTGTGTTTACGATAACCCCGGCACCACGCAGTTTGTGTTCAGCGACGAGCTTCATGGCCAGATAGCGCAGCTCCCGAACGTGGCATCCATCAAGATTCCTGGAGTGCCGGTGGATCCTGCAGAGGCAAGATCGCGGGTTGAACGACTTCGCGCGCAGATCCCCGCCCACGTCACTGTGGGCATCAGTGGAGATGCCGTCGCCGCGAACGGCCTGACTGCCGGCTGTGATGCTTGGTATTCTGTGATCGGGGGCGTGTTTCCCGCCACCGCACTTGCGATTACTCGCGCAGCAACGGCTGGGCACGCACAGCAAGCGATACGTTTGTCGGAACGATTACAGCCCTTATGGGAATTGTTCCGCGAGTCTGGAGGAAGCTTGCGTGTTGTTGCGGCCGCTGCGGAATTGCAGGGAGTTGTTAAGCACCCGTGTTTACCGCTTCCTCTCAAAAGCTTGAGTGGAGAGGGGCATCGACGCCTGGCGAAATTGATTGATGAACTGGATTTATCCTGACGGAAATAGCGCTCCACATCAGTCGATATAATGGAGATTATTTCCTAAGGCTCATTTTGGAATGTATAACCAAGCCATGCACCGGATGCCGAACCCTCCGCTTCGCTTTGGCTTTGTCACCGATGATGGTGGGCGTTAGCAGTCAAATTAACTTTGCCAGTTTCTAAATTATTAATGTGCTTCATGAAATATAGCTTTGTCATTGTATGTTCAATATTGCTGATTTGCATAGTCAGTTATGAACTAATCAGTGCTTTGGGTAATTCAGATTTCGGTCAATTGTATACGGTTCAATTCTTTGGGTTGTCCTTCAGTTGCATTGCGTTTGTCTGGGAGTTGGTTGATCTTCATAACAAACGTAATGAGTCTTGATTATCTGTTTATTAAAGACTCACTACATAAATGTATGGTGTTGAATTTTCGTTATTAAGTGGTTGTTCAAATACGTGGTAGTAAACTGCGATAGCGCAGAGCAAACTGCTAACAAAAACATCATGGTGGGAATTTTACTCGCTGAAAAAGCGCTCCTAAAATCCCGATATGTTAAGCGTTAGCAGTTTAAATGCATAGGGTAAATCATATGAACGTAGTATGTGAAACAGAACGACTATATATCAGACAGTTTAATACTCAAGATACTGAGTTTATTGTTCAGTTATTAAATGACGAGTCGTTCATTCGGAATATAACCGATAAAAAGGTTAGAACTGATGCTGATGCATTGAATTATCTTATTAATGGCCCTTTATCTAGCTATCAAACCTTTGGTTTTGGTCTTAGTTTGGTTTTACTCAAGGAAACAAAAACTCCAATAGGAATGTGTGGGTTGTTAAAAAGAGAAGAATTGGATTATCCAGATTTGGGTTATGCGCTTTTACCTGAGTTTTGCGGTAAAGGTTATGCAAATGAAGCGTCTTCTTCTCTTATCAAAGAAGAAATGGCTTCTTATTCTTTAAATACGGTTTTGGCTGTTACGTTTCTAAATAATTTAAGATCTAATAGTTTATTAAACAAAATAGGCTTTAAGTTGAAAGGAAATATAGAGTTGTATGGGTCTCAGAATAATTTATATGAGTACAGTCGTAAAACTGCTAACAAGCCATTCAAGGAGGACTTTTAACAGTTGGCTAGGTTCCGCTTCGCTACACATTTTAGCCAACAATTAAAAGCCTCTTAATGGGGCGTTAAAATTCTCTAATCTGTTCGTCTTATGGCAAGTTTATATACTTCACCTTTATCACGTTTTCCTACAGAGATTACAGTGACAGTCACAATTTCATCATTGACCTCGTAAACTAGTCGATAACCGACTTGTCTAAGTTTGAGCTTGTATAATTCGTTACGACCCGAAAGTTTTGCACTTTCAATACGAGGATTGCTCAATACTTCCGCTAGTTTTTTCTTAAATTGAGACTGAATGGTTGTACCAAGTTTTTTCCATTCCTTAAGCGCAGACTTTTTAAACTCTAACTCATAAGTCATTTAAGCTAACCTTAACGCTAGCCTCATTTTTCCGTTGCTCAACAATTGCCAATAATTCTAGTTCTTCAATATGATCCATCATGAATTCATAGGTTTCGGCAGGTATACAATAAAATGCGGGTTCATTTCTATTTAAAATGGCAATTGCTTCACCATGAGCACTTAAAGCAACCTTCATTGGGTTCGCTTTAAGTTCGCTAATGCTTGCTGCAGCCTCGGTCAATATTCGAGTTGTCATACTATCACCAGTGCGTTAAAGTGGTCGTTAATTAGGGCTTATTATAAGCTCCAAAATTTAACAAGGCAATTAAATAACGAACACGTAACAGTTGGTTCGGTTCCGCTTTACATTTTAGCCAACTGTTACTTAGCCGTTTATTGCGGCCTTATGTGCATGTACATTCTGACACAGCTGATTTAAAGGAAATATATGAATACTGGAATGATATCTCTTAAAGCCTTCTTCTTTGGAGTTTTTACACTTACTTTGGTCGGTGAACTTCAAGCAAAAGAAAGTGCAGGAACTGCTTTAGAGGAGGCGAACTTAAAGAAGGCCTTGTATTGTATGGAAATACTTGAGAATCGCCCTGATCTTGAGTCATCGGAACGCATAGATATTTTGCGTAATGAATGTTAAAGCGAAAACTTTATTGAGCATGCACCGAATATACCTGATGGGCGAGATGCGTTGTTGAGCTTGTTTGCAAGCCGTTATAAGAAGTACCCAGAACTTTCAATGACTATCAAGCGAACCGCTTCTGACGGTGATCTTGTTTGGCTCCATCTTCACGTCAAACATACACCTGAATCCCTCGGTGGTGCTGGTATCCAGATATTTCGAATGAAAGAAGGGAAAATTGTTGAGCACTGGGGAGTTGGGCAGCCTGTTCCAAAGGAATCTAAAAATAATAATACAATGTTTTAGGTTAGTTTATGGGGCGTTGCATATAAAAATTTGCTTAAACGGACACAAACTGGTGGCTGTGCTCGTTCCTCGCTATTATAGCCAGCCATTTTTAACTGCTTAGCAAAGCGTTAGCAGGTTAAGATAAACAGGGGTAATTAAATGGACTTTATTATAAATATTTTAGTGGCGTTAGGGTTGGTGCCAGCAAAAGACTTGTCTGATTCAATGGGACAATCTAGAACTCTAACTATCATGGTAATTGTTGGTGTTATTCTGTTTGGAATGTTCATATTATTTTTATTCAAAATGGCAGGGGCACAATAGTTAAAGTGTGCAAACAACCTGCTAACAAAAAAATATCATGGTGGGAATCTTACTCGCTAAAAAGCGCTCCTAAAACCCCCATATGTTAAGCGTTATATTTTTTAGTGGTCGTCGTAATGGCCACCAATTGCGAAAATGTATATATATTCATCATCATACTTGTAGATAAGCCTATCTTTTTGGGAAATCCTTTTAGACCACAACCCACTTAGGTTATGCTTTAGCAATTCAGGTTTCCCAAATCCTTTGTTAGGCTCATCCCTCAGCATTTCTTTCAAAATTTTACATAGTGATTTGTGTAGATTTTTATCTCTTTCTCTAAGTTGTTCATAAGCGAGCCACGTCTTTCCTTCAAATATTAGTGATCTCATCCATCTGCTCTTGAGTTGGTTTATGTCCTGACTTATTATTATGAGTACTCATTGATTCTGCAATTTGTTGCATTAAGCTGCTACTTTGCAGGACATGGAGGGTTTCTTGTTCCCTTTCCCAATCTTCTGAACTCATTACGATAAATGACTCACCAGCTCTTCTTGTTACCTTTATTGGCTCGTGTTCACTAACCGTTTGCTCAACATAGGCTTTCAGATTATCTCTAAATTGATTCACACTAATGCTATCCATATTAACCTCAATTTGTACGGAGTTGTCGTACATAATAATTTTAAAAATATAACAAGTCAATTAATAGTGATTCGAATATGTTTGTCGATTTTTATTGCAAACGAAGCAATAAAACAGCCAAACTATCCGACACATTATTGAAACGTTATGCCATAGGAGCTGTAAATGGAAATTAAGAAGGTTCTTTTTGTCTGTACATATCATGGGGCTAGAAGCCTAATAGCAGAAGCGTTTATCAATTTGATTGCTCAAGGGAGAATTAAGGCACACAGTTCATGCTTCGAGCAAGGAAAAATTGGTCCTCTAGTGATAGATGTAATACGAGAAATAGGTATCGACATTTCTTCAGAAGCCCCGAAGTCTGTCTTTGAACGGTACATCGAAGGAGATTCCTTCGACTACGTTATCTCTCTTTGCCATGAAGCTACAACAGAGCAATGTCCTACATTCAAAAAAAGCGTTGATACTTTATATTCGAACGAGGCTGAAAGAATCTCTTGGTCTATTCCTGACTTCAAATCGCTTAGTGGTACAGAAGAAGAAAAAAAGGTAAAGGCTAGAAAAATAAGAGATAAAATAAAATTAGAAGTTATCTCATTTCTTGCACAAATTGGTATCGAGACTGAGATTGCATAACAAGCCGCAACACCATGATGCGGCTACGCTTCGCAGGTGAGTGGGGCGTAAAGTGCTTTACTTACCAAATCAAAATATGGAGTAATAAATGGAATTTAGTCAGATTAAGCGTTTTCACGTTGCGTTGCTTTTAATATTGAGCGTCTTATTTTCGTTCGAGAGTAGTGCGAATGACATATATGATGCCGCAGTTAATAACCCCGAAAGACTTAAAACAGACTTAACTTACGACGAAAAGCGGAAACCATTAGATATTCTTCCTTTTACTCAAATTAAAGAAGGCGACAAAGTTCTTGAGCTTGGTGCAGGTGGAGGGTATACAACAGAATTGTTATCGTGGCTAGTTGGTAAATCAGGCAAAGTGTACGCGCACTTTCTTTATAAAAAAGAACGCCTTGAAAACAATAGACTTTCAAATGTTATTTCACTTAGAGAACACTCTTTAAATGAACATGCACAAGTGCTTACTGAAAACGAAATTCAATCCAATAGATTGGATGCAATCATCATATTTTTTGTTCTGCATGACATTTATCTAAATAAAGAAATGAGTGATGAATTATTGGCCAATTTAAAGGTTGCTTTAAAGCCAGGCGGCAGTGTGATTATACTAGACAACGCAGCAAAGCCTGATTCAGGTTTGGCCAATATAGGCGATCTTCACCGGATCGGAGAGCATTACGTTAAATCAGAAATGGAGAAAGCGGGTTTTGTATATGATAGCCAAACATCTGTACTAAGAAACAAGCTTGATGATCACACTAAACCTTGGGGTGATTTTGGTGGTTTGCAAGATCGTTTTGCTTATAGATTTAAAAAGAGCAAAATATAAATTTAAAACGCACTTAACAAAAACATCATGGTGGGAATTTTACTCGCTGATAAAGCGCTCCTAAAATCCCCATATGATAAGCGTTATGTTTGAGTTGATGCCGGTTGAAGTTTTAGGTGTTTTGTAAAAGGTATGAAGTCTCTGTCAGCAAATAGCAAGGGAATGCGATTACTTATACAAAATGTAGCAATTATCACGTCAGCAGTTTTCCTTATCGACATACCTTTTTTCCTTAAAATACGATAATTTTCTGCCGCTTTTAATGCTATATCTGGCGAAAGCATGCTGAATTGATGCAATGTCAGAAGGTGCGTTTTAGCCGTTTCATAGTCCTTGTCAGATCGAAACCCTTGAAGTATTTCTAACAATATTAGATCACCAATCGCAACCTCATCATTAATTAAAGCGATATCTAGCAAATTGGATTCTTGGGTCTCTACTCCTTTGAAGTAATCAATCCAAACGCTTGTATCGACCAATATCATTCAGTGACTCTCATATCGTTAAGATCACCTTCCCAATTAAGCTTTCCTCTGAGGCTACGAATACTAGCTTGTTTCTTTAGTCTTATTAAGGCTTTAAGGCCTTCTTCAACAGCTTTTTTTTTAGTTTGTATTCCGGTTGCACTTAGTGCGTCAGCCATTAATTTATCATCAATTACAATATTAGTTCTCATGTTGCACCTATGTGTAAGGAGTGGTACTTTTATACACATTATGACTAAGTCGAGAAAACATAACAAGCCAAGTCAGCGGAAATTTTACTCGCTGATAAAGCGCTCCTAAAATCCCCATATGTTAAGCGTTATGTGCCGTAGTGGTAGCGCAGTTGAGCAATTAGGATTGTATCATCTTGTTTTTTGTACACGATGCGATGCTCATCATTAATTCGACGAGACCAGTAGCCTGATAACCCATGCTTTAATAGCTCAGGTTTTCCAATGCCCTCATTTGGTGTGCTTTGTATATCTTTAATGAGCAGATTGACGCGTTTAAGTATTTTTTTGTCTGTAGTTTGCCAGTATAGATATTGTTCCCAGGCCTTAGTTGAAAAGGTAAGTTTCACTCGATAAGCTCTCTTTGGGTTCCATTGCCAGCTTCAAGTTCGGCAATAGAATCAAGTAAGCTTCTCGCATTAGCTGGAGATCTGAGAAGATAGGTGGTTTCTTGCATTGCGTTATAGTCTTCTAGAGACATCATCACAACAGGAGCTTCACTTTTACGAGTTATAATAACTGGCGCATGATCATTACAAACATTCGCCATTGTGTTTGCTAAATTTGCTCTAGCTGCTGTGTAGCTTATTGCATCCATATTGGACTCCAAAGTGTTCGTGTACGTTTAATTGTACATTATAGCGTGGTGGCACATAACAATCCAATTAATCCGACCTCAATTCGCTGCGCTCTTTTCGCCGGTTTATTGGAGCGTTATGTTTCAAAAGGAAAGTATGCAGAATTACTTATGGTTTTATGAAGATTCCAGCACAGACTGGGAACAGTTATCCGATTTATATCGAATTGCACCTTTAGGAGATAAAGCTCCTGAAGATCTTAAAGTTGTATTTTTTAATAGTAGATTTAAATGTTTTGTTTTCGATAATTCGAAACTAATTGGAGTAGGTCGAACTTTAGCTGATGGACTTGATTGCTCTTATATATGTGATGTTGCAATTCATCCTCAATATCAAGGTGTCGGTTTAGGGCGTAGCATTATTCAAAAGTTAGTAGGACTATCAGCAGGTCATAAAAAAATTATTTTATATGCTAATCCAGGTAAAGAAGGCTTTTATAATAAACTCGGTTTTAAGCAAATGAATACGGCAATGGCAATTTTTAGCAATGAACAATATGCTATTGATGTTGGGTTGGTAAGATCAACATAACAAGCAATTAAACAGGGACAAAAAACAGTTGGCTTTTGCTCCCTCGTCGCTATTTTAGCCAACAATTTTTTGCCCGTTAATTGGGCGTTATATTTTTATCGACAACTGATGCGCATCACGCTACACTTGTTGCATGATTAAATCTTTTAAGCACAAAGGACTCAAGAAATACTTCCAAACTGGAAGTGTCTCAGGTATTCAGGTAAAGCATCAACGTAAATTACGTATGCAACTCGCCGCAATAGACACCGCTCAAGAAATTGATGATATCAATTTGCCCGGTTTTAAATTACATCCTTTAAAAGGCAATAGAGATGGGATTTGGTCTATTACTGTAAACGGTAACTGGCGCATTACTTTCGAGTTTATCGATGGCAATGCTTTCATTCTCAACTATGAGGACTATCACTAATGACTATGCATAATCCACCGCACCCAGGGGAGTTCATTTACGATGTTTATTTGGAGCCTGCTGGTTTTAGTTGTCGCTATCTGGCTAAACAATTAGATGTAGCATCATCTACTTTAAATCGAGTTCTTAAAGGTCAAAGTGCCATCTCTCCCGAAATGGCACTGCGCTTGTCTAAAGCAATAGGAAGAACTCCTGAGAGTTGGTTATCAATGCAAGATAACTATGATCTTTGGCATGCTAAGCAAAAAATAAACTTAACCAATGTCCACTCAGTAAATTTTGAAGTGGCATAAAAAATATAACAAGTTGCTTAAACGGAAAAATAACAGTTGGCCATCGGTACGTGATTATAGCCAACCATTATTTTCCGTTTAGCAAGGCGTTGTGTGCCTGAAAAATTAAGAGGACGAAATGAACATGAGAACAGAATTTAGCCCTAATGACAAAACTCAGTCAGCTAGCCTTCTTAAAATCGTAGAGCCAGTTGAAGTTAATCGTCGCATGGCTGCGGGTGACACTTTTGTTGTAAATCTAGTAACAGCATGGTGCCCAGATTGCACAGAAAGGCAAAAGCTACATATCGGTAGCTTTGCACAGAAAATGAAATCTCAAGGAATAGATGTCCTTCAAGTTAATGTCCAATTGCTCAAAGGATATTTTATTGGTGTAGAACACGAAAAAATCACCACTGTATTTGGTGGACACGGTTATCCAAGAACGGTGCTAATTAACCATGGCAATGTGGCTGATCAAAATAACGTTGAGATTATCACTGAAGATACATTGTCAGAGTTAGCTAGAAAATTTATTCAAATCATAGCTGAATCGTAAGCGTTACATGACAAGCCAATCCAATCCAATCCAAGCCAATTAAGTGGGACTAAAAACAGTTGCTGTTTTCGTTTCTCAACATTTTGACAAACAATTTTTAGCACCTTAATGGGGCGTTAGAGAGCAATGCAAATTTCGAGTCTAGGCATAGAGCATGATAAACAAACTTGATAATTCGAATGGAGAAGTTGCTAACCAAATTTTTTCAATATTTCAAAACTCTTATAAAGTTGAAGCACAACTTATAGATGTTCTTGATTTCCCACCGTTATCGAGAAGCGTTAAAGATATAGAAAATTCAAAAACACTATTTTATGGCTATAGTGAAAATAAATGCCTAGCTGCAATTATAGAGATTTCTGTAAAAGGTATGTACTTAGAAATTTATAGTTTAACAGTTGACCCAGAGTATTTTAGGAAAGGTATCGCAGGCAAATTGATGAGCTATGTTCTAGGTACATTTGAACTTGCAGAAGCAACTGTAGAAACAGCTGTTGTTAATAAACCTGCAATTAATTTATACAAGAAACATGGCTTTGTTGAAATTAAACGGTGGACTCCATCACATGGTATTCAAAAACTGGCAATGTCAGTTAAGATCCTCTCTAACAAGCCAATCAAATCGGGCTAAAAACAGTTTGCTGTTCAGGGAGGAACATTCATGCACTATCAAAATAAACAAATGGGTACCGCGCTGTTATTAGTCATGGGAGCTGTTATTTTGTTCGTCTCACTTATGGCATTTGATAATAGTAACGAGGTTACCTGGCCTGTAATTATTTTTATAGGTTTGATCTCATTTCTATTCCACTCATTAAATATTACTGTTAATGAGCATGAAATTAATTGGTCGTTCGGCCCAGGTTTCTGGAAGAAATCTGTAAAACTAGAAGCAGTTAATTCTGTCAATGTTATAAAAACAAAATGGTATTATGGGTTGGGTATTCGCTATATACCATCTGGTTGGTTATATATTGTCTCAGGTACAACCGCTATTCAACTTGAGCTTAAAGATGGTTCTAAAATCAACCTTGGCACAAATGACCCTGATAATCTAGTTGAGGCAATAAAATCACAACTAAGAAGTTAATTAAACAGAAAAATAACAGTTGACTATCGTTTCGCGATTATAGCCAACTATGATCAGCCGCTTATTAAGGTGTTAGGCGACAGAACACTTCGCTGCGCCTTACCTAATATCCTTGGGGCAAATAGATAGGAGAAGACATGAATTGGTACGTGGAAGTTTTAAAGAAGTATGTAGTTTTTAGCGGCCGAGCTAGACGAAAAGAATATTGGATGTTTTTTTTATTTAACATCATCATTGCTTTCGTGCTCGGTTTTATTGAAGGGCTTGCTGGCAGTTCAGGACTTATCGGAATATTCTACAGTTTAGCTGTTCTGTTCCCTGGTATTGCTGTTTCAGTGCGGCGCTTACATGATACCGATCGAAGCGGCTGGTGGTTGTTAATCGGCCTTGTGCCTATTGTCGGTGCAATTGTACTGCTGGTGTTCATGGTTTTCGATAGTCAGTCTGGACAAAACCAGTACGGTGAATACCCAAAAGAGTCAATCGCCTAACAAAAAATATTCACTCGGAGACAGCAAAATTTGCATGCTATTTTGCTGTCGCAAAAGCGACGGCCAATCTCACTGCTCTGGTGATTTTAATCGTTAGATTTACTAAGGAAGGCTATGCCGTTCACTCCATTTCATATGGGTTCTGGGATCCTAATTAAAGCCTTGCTACAAGGTAGCTTTAGCTTAATGGTATTCGGTTGGTCTCAAATTGTTATGGACATACAACCACTGTGGGTTTTGATAAACGGCCATGGGCACTTACACGGCTTTTCTCATACTTTTGTTGGTGGCTCAATACTCGCGGTTGTTTCAGCGTTTACAGGTAAATATCTTTCAGAATTTGGCTTAACCTTATTAGGTATTTCAAAAACATCCCAACCAATAAAAATATCTTGGTTAGTTGCATTTGTAAGTGCATTTGTCGGTTGCTTCAGTCACGTTGTTTTCGATAGCATTATGCATTCAGACGTTCAGCCTTTTTATCCTATTACTTTAAATAATCCTATGCTGGATTTTATAACTGTAAGTAGTTTACATAAGTTTTTTTTGTATAGTGGGTTGGTGGGTGCAGCCATGTTTTATCTAGTACAGTGGCGTAATCGTCACCCTAACAAGAAAATAAATCAGGATAAATAACAGCTAGTTTTTGCTCCAGTATCGCTTATTTTAACTAACTAATATTTGCCTGTTAATTAGGCGTTAAAAGGCATTGAAACTTCAAAACATCAAAAAAGTAGGAGGTTGTCAGTTAATCTCTCCAGTCATCATGCTCATCGGCTCAAACACATGACTCACAACTATACACCTACTGTTAAAGACTGGCTTTGTCTGCTGTTACTCATTCTGCTGTGGGGCACGTCATTTATGTTTACCGCTGTCTCACTGCAAAGTTTTAGCCCTGTGGGTATCGTCTCTCTTAGGGTGTTGATTGCAGCGATTATCCTCACTCTTTTTATGTGTGCTAAGGGTTGGCGTTTACCTGTCGAGCCATCGGCTTGGGCGATATTTTTGCTGCTGGGTATTATGGGTAACCTATTGCCATTTTTTCTGATCTCCACAGGTCAGAAGGATGTTAGCTCGGGCATTGCGGGATTATTGATGGCATTTATGCCGCTGGCAACCATGATTTTGGCACATTATTTTGTGTTAGGGGAAAACCTCAATCGCTTTAAAATACTTGGTTTTGTGCTAGGTATTTCTGGTGTGGCGATTGTGCTTTGGCCATCTTTAGTAGGATCTCACAGTAATTTACTGAGTGGTTTATTGATTTTACTCGCCACTTTTAGTTATGCGATAAATACCATTTTGGTGAGGCGATTGCCCTCCTATAACCCTGTTGTAACGGCCGCTGGTGTGATGATTGTTTCTAGCATCGCGATAGTGCCATTGTGGCTGTGGCATGATTTACCGTGGCAACAAAGTTATTCTTTAAAGGCCACGTTATCCGTGTTGTGGTTAGGTATCGGTCCGACTGCGTTTGCTACCATTATTTTGTTTGCCGTTATCGTCACGGCAGGTCCTACGTTTCTTTCGTACATTAATTACGTGATCCCTGTCGTGGCGTATTTTACTGGCGCGCTTCTTTTGGATGAAGCAATCGAATGGCACAGCCTGGCGGCGATGTTATTAATCATTTTAGGGATAGCACTAACATGCAAGCGGGTTGCGAATTAAATAAGGTGTTTGGTAGTTTTACTTAGCTTTTTACAGTGTCTAATTTCAGATGTTTTTGCTAGGGCTTTACCTCCCAAGATCCTAATACTTCAGCTTTTGCTACCTTGTTTGTGCCACATTTGGTTATGTGTTTTGAGGACGTCTTGTTTATCAGTGGCATTCCACTTAAGGTATCCTCTAACAAGGCACTTAAATAGGAATGCCTAAGCAGGCCGTCTCATTCACGATTATAGTTTCAGTTAAATTTAGCTCATAGTTGTATACAATTGAATTAATCGACGTTCCCTTGGTAAGGTATTATGTGTAGAACGAGCCACTAGGTTAATTGGATAAGGAATGCACATGAGTACAATTACGAAATGGTTAATTTTGTTAGCGTTAATTTTCATTGCTATTAGTTTCTATAGTTATGGAAATTCAACAGGTATGTTTATTTTTATTATTTTGGGTTTTCTTTTTGAGGGTGCGTTTTGGTTAAAGCTTTTTAAACGTAAAAAGAAGCATAGTAGTCAGTAAAATGATCATTCCTTAGCTTGTCTTCTCTTTGGTTCGCGCGCTGCCTATATATGCTTGTTGCCTCATTAATATCATCTAAGGCTCGTTCGTTCGCTAAAGCCAAAACTCATCTCAATGTGGATAACGGTTTCCACGTTTGCAGGCATGAGTTGTTAGTTCCAAGATAATGAACGTTGCTGGATACTTGAACGTGATGCGAGTGTGCACCGCTAGCGAGCAATTTAACAGGACTAAAAACAGTGGTTAATCGTTGATGCATCTGTGGCATTTTCAGATATGGAATATGCACTTGTATAAGATTGTGAGGTGTAGGTGAAATCGTCATTTCTCGTAAAATGAAAATATATCTTGTCTCATATTAACATCTCTTTTATATCCCTGATGGGGCGCAAATCGGTAATATGTCGTGTATGACTCACCGGCGCACAACCTACAAAAAGGAAGGCCTTATGATATCTAAATTACAATACCACTGCACGCGAGTGACTACACTTGCCATTCTGTTCGCATTTGCTCAATTTTCAGCCGCGCAAGACACTCGGATCGTCTTAGCAAATGATATGGTCGCATCCCACCACTTTGCTGCTGGCACTGCCAAATCAGCGGTATTAATGATACATGGTTGGGCAGGTCAGATGGACGAAGTGGGCGATATGTACAAGCACTTAGCACAGAGACTCTCCGACCAAGGTATTGCGTCTATTCGAATTAATATACGTGGTGAAAGTGAACGCGAAGCTACAAATTATACCTTGACCAGTACCTTTGAATCTCGCGTTATCGATGCGAAAACGGGACTTGATTTTTTGCACGATACCTATCCAGATCTCCCGAAAGGGGTGGTAGGTTTTAGTTTAGGAGCGTCAACGGCTATCGCATTAGCAGGCAATTATCCCAAGCAACTTGATAGTATTGTTTTGTGGTCTGCGGCTGGTAATCCAGATACCGTTGCTGAAAATTTGCTTTCCGCAGAGCAACGCCGCCAAGTATTATCAACAGGCTCGGTAGTATTTCAAGATTGGGAAGCCATAACGATAACCAAACAGCATTTTTTAGGCTTAATGGGTTATGATATTTTCACTCCATTTAGAGCATATTCTGGCGCTTTGCTTTGCATACGGGGAACTGAGGATACGATCCCTGATATTGATCGCAAAATTATTGATACGGCATCAAGTGAGCTCAAAGAGTATCGTCATATCAGTGGTGCCGATCATATTTTCGACGCTTTTAACCCCAAGGCTAAATTCAGTGAGCGGGTGTTAGCACACACCGTGACTTGGCTTGTTGATACACTTTAAGGAGAGCGACGTAAGTCGGCCTCTGTCTTGATTAAGACCAAATAAGAAGAGTAAATAATATTGTGAGATGGGTGTTATTTTTACATTTTTATTCGCATGTTTAACCCGTTTTTTAATTTGTTGGCTAGTTTTGTAACCGTTATATCTTTTTCATTATGAGAACAAGCTGATTTTTAATGTAATGACTCTTTGACTTGGGTTGTGCCTGTTATAAGTCAAATTTTAAAAGGTATGGCTTAATCATGAATAAAAAATAAAAAGTGGCTGACAGTATTTAAATAAAACGGTCATTCACACATGTCATGTTACGCGAAATACATAGCAAGCGACTTAAGTTGGGACACGGAACGTTTGCTGGTTTCCACTTTGTTGCATATTTTAATAAGCTTATCGATCCCCTTAACTGATGTAAGTTAGCCGAATACTTATGGATAGCAGACACCTAGAGAGAGAAATATGATTGGAACAACGAAGACATCTGCACGCTGTGAATGTGGCGCACTGACACTTCGCATCAATGAAGCACCCGTTGTGCAATTGGTATGTCATTGCAGCGACTGTAGAGTTTTTACGGGTATGCCATATACTGCACTGGCGTTTTTTCAGCCCGATAGGTGCAGCGCCCACGGACAAACCCATTCTACAGTAATGAAGGGCGGCACCGGCTTAGACAAGACTCATCATTCCTGTGCATCTTGTCAAACACCGCTCTATGTGACAGTAGCTGCGCTTAATGGGGCTTTGGCCGTCATAGCGAAGCAGATTTCGACCTTTAAATTTGAGCCACAAGTACATATTTGGACAAGCGAGAAAGCCGTTGGAGTAACAATCCCGCCAAGCGTCACTCAATCGTTAGGGGTGCCTCCTAAACAGATAGCAGGCAAAATGGTGTCGAGCTTTTGGGGTGCAAAATGACTGTTTTTCTAGGTGTCAGCGCTGTGTTGCCGGCGTAACACTGGGTATTCGTAATTGGAGAATGTCTATCAACAATGTGTTCAGGCACACCTAACAGGTTTCTCAACAATCGCACAAAGTGCTGAACCGCTAAAAGCATTGCTTCACAGCCATGCTGAGCGTTACAAAGCGTTATGTGCCAAATAAAGGTGGAATATGAAAGTACATTCAAGACCAATTAATGTTGCTGATTTTGAACAAATGAAAAACATTTTATTTCGAGATGGTTTAAATGAATGGAATTACATTACAGATGAAAGCATCGAGCAACAGTTTCAGCTAATACGAGATGGGAAGGCGCTGGCTGTTTTAGCAGAAGAGTGTGAAATTACAGGGTTCGCGATTTTAATTTTTAAAGACGCATGTCCTTCACAACTCAGTCAATATTCCGATTTATCAACCATGGCATACATTAATGATGTGGTAGTTAACATGAATTATAGTGGTAAAGGAATTGGAAGCAGGTTACTACTCAAGGCTATCGAGTTGGCTCAAAAAGAACAATGTGAAAAGGTATATATCGCACGCCATGAAGAGAACTTAGCTTCCGCAGGGATGATGCGAAAAGCATCTTTTCAAATGGTTGATACCTTTTATGATCCAAACAAGCGAACAACAGGCTCAAGAAATACATCGGTGTTAGTAACAAACACATAAGTCATTTAACAGTACCGATATAAAAATATCACAATGCAACTCATCCAGGTACCTTGGCTACTAAGCTTTTTGCATGTTCAAATAGGGGAACAACAGCTGGGTGTTTTAATTTACGTTCGGGAGACAGCAAATATAAATGTTCTTTGATATCTGTGGTTCTCCCCACAATATCTACGTTGTATTGTTCAGTCACGTGCTTTTCAATGGACGAAGGTGTACAAAATACGCCGTATCCGGCCTGACCAAACAGCTTGGTTAACGCACTGTCTTCAAACTCTGCTTTTATACTAGGTTGAATGTTTAATGAATCAAACCAGGTCATCAGATTTTGGCGTTGCACAGATTTTTCACCTGAGATTAAAAAAGGTTGATGATGCAGTGAGCCAGGAAAATTGGCTTTAAGGGTTTTGGCGATATCTTTTCGAGCAAAAAAGGATACGCCTCCTTCACCAATAATATGACTGTAAGCTTTAACGTGTGATCCAGGTTGAAGGGGGCGGTCAGATAAAATGACATCCAGCTTATTGATGGCCAGTTCAGCCGTTAAGCTGTCCAGGTCGCTTTCTTTACACACTAAACGAATATTTTCCTGCCCGTCAAAACAAGATCGAAATAAGTCAAAAGCTAAGACTTTAGGCAGCGCATCGGTAATGCCTACCGTAAATATTTGCTGCTGCCCTTGATATTGGCCCTTGATAGTTTGTTGTAATTCATCGCCCAGACCAAAGATATCCCGAGCATAATTGTAAGTGAGTGCACCCCGTTCGTTCAAAATCAATTTTTTCCCAACACGGTCGAAAAGTAAAAAACCAAAAGCATTTTCCAGTAGTCCAATTTGACCACTTATGGTTTGTGGGGTTAAATTTAGCTGCTTAGAGGCTTTTGAGATACTGCCTTCTGTCGCAGTGACATAGAAATAATACAAATGATGGTAATTTAGCTGTGCCATAACAAAAACTCGTAACTAGTATGATATTTATGAATTATAGCAATTTAAAACTGATGATATGCAAACTTTAATCGACTTTACTTACGTATTGAGGGTGCGTATAACGTTTGGATATCACGATATTAGGAGCACTATATGTCCCAAACAATAAAGAAATTTTTCCAGCATGAAGCCGCCAGTGGATTTATTTTGGTTTTCGCAGCCATGATTGCCATGATTTTGGCCAATAGCCCCCTTAACAGTTTCTATAATGGTTTATTAGAGATACCCGTCAGTGTGCGTTTTGGTGGTTTTGAAATTGCAAAACCGCTTATACTTTGGGTGAATGATGGCCTGATGGCTATTTTCTTCTTTTTAGTTGGCCTGGAAATAAAGCGTGAAATTTTGGGAGGTAATTTATCTTCTCTTGCACAAATCACCTTGCCTGCAGTTGCCGCTGTTGCGGGTATCGCTTTTCCTGCTTTAATTTACGTTTGGTTCAATGCCAACGATCCAGTGGCTATTCGTGGTTGGGCAATCCCCTCAGCTACCGATATTGCTTTTGCTGTTGGCGTGTTCACTATCTTTGGCAAGTCTTTACCCTTGAGTTTGAAGTTATTTTTGCTCAGTGTGGCTATTTTTGATGATATTGGTGCCATTGTTATTATTGCGTTGTTTTACTCTCAAGATTTATCCACCGCATCTTTAGCGGTGGCGATATCTGGTTTAGTGGTGCTATTTCTTTTAAACAGATTCAAAGTACCTACACAGGCGGCTTACATTTTAGTGGGAGTTGTGGTGTGGGCGGCAGTATTGAAATCTGGTGTACATGCTACGTTAGCTGGGTTTGCTTTAGCTTGGTTTATTCCAATGTCGGTTAAAAACGAAGACGGTCATCCGATGCTTGAGCATATGGAGCATAAATTACATCCATGGGTTGGCTTTTTTGTTTTGCCTATATTTGCTTTTGCCAATGCTGGCGTGTCGCTTATTGGTGTCAGTTTAGACAATGTTTTCAACCCTATTACTCTTGGTATTGCTGCTGGATTGTTTATCGGTAAACAGGTGGGTATTTTTGGCGTCTGCTGGTTAACGGTCAAAGCTGGCCTGGCTAAATTACCTAAAGACGCTACTTGGCCTCAGTTATATGGTGTGACGTTGCTGTGTGGTATTGGTTTTACAATGAGTTTATTTATTGGTTCGTTAGCATTTGAAGAGCAACCACTTGAGTATCAGGTCAGTGTCAAGGTAGGGGTATTAGTGGGATCGTTATTATCAGCGGTTATCGGTGCCTTTGTTTTGGCTAAAGTGAGTAATAATATGCCATCGTCTTCAGGGAGAACATCATGAAAATACAAAAAATAATGAACCGACTTTTTTTCATAGCGTTCTTAAGTTTGCCATCACTTTACAGTCACGCAAGTGCTACAGATGCTTGTGAAAACGTCGCAAAAGTAACAGAAAATGTGAAGAGTAATATTACTGCGGCATTGATCTTCGAAAATGTAAAAATCTCGTTTCCTTGTTCCAGAACTTTAAAGAGTAATAGCTGATTGGAGGGACAAAACTACTGGTATTTTCATGCCAAGCTGAATAAAACCTGGATACAAAAAAACCGCTAAATTTAGCGGTTTTTTTTGTATTAACAGAGATAGATTACAGAATAAAGCGACTTAAATCTTCGTCATCTACTAGCTTTTCTAAGTGGTCGTCAACGTATTTAGCATCGACAATTAATGACTCGCCACTTTTTTCAGATGCGTCGTAAGAAATGTCTTCCATCAGTTTTTCCATCACAGTATGCAACCGCCTGGCTCCGATGTTTTCGGTACGTTCATTAACTTTCCATGCGGCCTGAGCGATACGCTCTATCCCTTCTTCAGTAAATGAGACACCTACACCTTCCGTTTTAAGCAAAGCTACGTATTGCTCGGTAAGCGATGCATTTGGCTCAGTCAAAATACGTACAAAGTCGTGGGCAGTCAACGCGGAAAGTTCAACACGGATAGGCAATCGACCTTGTAGTTCAGGAATTAAGTCTGAAGGTTTGCACATTTGAAACGCACCAGAAGCAATAAACAAAATATGATCGGTTTTTACGGTACCATGTTTAGTCGACACGGTTGAACCTTCCACTAATGGCAACAAGTCACGTTGCACGCCTTCACGTGATACGTCTCCTCCGCTGGTAGAGCCTTCTCGCTTACATATTTTGTCAATTTCATCAATAAACACTATGCCGTTTTGTTCAAGTGAGTCTATCGCTGTTTGCTTCAGATCTTCTTGATTAATTAACTTACCAGCTTCTTCGTCGATTAATAATTTTAACGCTTCTTTGACTTTAAGCTTTTTCTTTTTCTTTTGACTACCTGACAAATTTTGAAACATGCCTTGTAGTTGATTGGTCATTTCTTCCATACCTGGAGGTGCCATTATTTCTACGCCAACCTGAGGCGCAGCAACGTCTAGCTCAATTTCTTTATCGTCTAATTGCCCTTCGCGGAGTTTTTTGCGAAAAATCTGTCTGGTGCCTTTATCCTGATGCTCTTCCTTATCACCAAAGGCATTTTCTGGTGGGGGTAATAATGCATCTAAAAGACGTTCTTCTGCCGCTTCTTCAGCGCGGAATTTCACCTTACTTTTAGCCTGCTCTTTGGTCATTTTTATGGCGATGTCAGCTAAGTCACGAATAATAGTTTCGACTTCTTTACCTACATAACCGACTTCTGTAAATTTTGTGGCTTCGACTTTGATAAAAGGCGCGTTGGCTAATCTGGCTAAGCGCCGGGCAATTTCGGTTTTACCCACACCTGTTGGGCCAATCATGAGGATATTTTTAGGTGTCACTTCTTGGCGCAGCTCTAATCCAAGCTGCATTCTGCGCCAGCGATTCCGAAGGGCAATAGACACCGCTCGTTTAGCGTCCTGTTGACCGATAATATGACTGTCCAACTCATGGACGATTTCTCTTGGGGTCATTTCTGACATAAATAAAACCTTTTAAGCTGGGTAATTAACTGGTGCTCAATGTAAGTAACGCCAGTCAGGTAGAGTGTCTTAGCCGATATGGTTAATAATCGATTGTTTCAATTGTTTGGCTATGATTCGTAAATACGCAAATATTGCCGGCTATGGTCAAACTTTTTTCGGCAATTTCTTTGGCTGATAATTCGGTATTTTCCAACAAGGCCATGGCAGAAGATTGTGCAAAGTTGCCTCCAGAGCCTATGGCAATTATGTCATTCTCTGGCTGTACTACATCGCCATTTCCAGTAATGATAAAGGAAGCCGTTTCGTCTGCGACAGCCAGGATAGCCTCTAATTTGCGTAACATTCGGTCGCTACGCCAGTCTTTTGCTAGTTCAACCGCGGCGCGGGTTAAGTTTCCTTGATGTATTTCAAGTTTAGACTCAAATCGTTCAAATAAAGTAAACGCATCTGCTGTGCCGCCAGCAAAGCCAGCCAATACTTTATTATTATATAAGCGTCGCACTTTTTTTGCGTTGCCTTTCATAACGGTATTGCCAAGTGAAACTTGACCATCACCTGCTATTACCACTTGATTATTGCGGCGTACTGATACAATTGTAGTCACGAAATTTCCTTCAATGTCCAAGGACAACAATAGTGGTAACACACAGATTTACACTAGGGGTACACTATGGTTGTCAGGGCTAAGGGTGGGCTATTGTCTTCTTTATCAGAGGAACGATGCCGGATGAACTAGATGTGGGGAGTATTCTTTTTTTTTCAAGCCGCGAGCAGGCGCTCACGACTTGGAATGTTCTGTGTCTGATTTTATTAGAGGTTCCAGTTCCAAATCTTACAGCCATTAATTTTTGCACGCTGCAAAGTGTGGCGGTGTTTTTCGGCTAAGCGTTTGCTGTCATAAGGACCAAGGATGACGCGGTACCACACACCTGACGAACCTTTACTTGACCTCACTTGTGCTTCTAAACCTTGAAAGGCTATATTTGCTTTAAGCTCTTGAGCTTGTTCATTCTTTCTAAACGATCCACACTGGATTAGGCGACGCACTGTCGGTGCGTCTTGCTCTTTTTGTTCTATTTTGACTGTGAATTCAGGCAAGCTTTTTATAAATTCCCATTCTTCCTCTGGGATATCAGGCATGATGTTTTTTTCGCTTTGGGCTTGCTCAGCTGTTGCACCATCGTGAGCTATATCCTCAGGGGCGGTACCCTTGATGCTCCACAAAAAATAACTAAAACCGGTCACCAATGAAAGGGTGATGACGATCCGTAACCATGGTAGTGAAGGTTTGGATGGTTGTGGAGCCTGTTTTTTGCTGCGTCCACGAGCCACGTAATCTCTGTGAGCCATGTTATAAAAATATTGCTAAGTAATAAGATGCACGATGTTACCTAGGATCACAGGATCCTCAATCAGAATTTACATTATTATTGTATTTAACTAAAATCCTGAGGATCGATATCTAACGACCAGCGAATTTTATTGGCCAAGTTTAAGGTTTCAATCTGTTTGATTTTTTGCCCAATGGCTTTTTGTAAGATGCTCCGCTGCGGGCTTTGTAATAATAGTTGCATACGGTATTGGCCTTGTCGTTTTTCCATTAAAGCAGGAATGGGACCCACACAATCCACACCGATAGCAGTATTAAATAGTTGGGCAATTTGTTGTAAAAGATCAAAAGCATCACGAGCGCTTAATGCTTGTGCTTTGAATAATGCTTGAAAAGTACAGGGTGGCAAATTCGCATGTTGTCTCTCAAGCAGAGCATATTGAGCAAAATGTGCGTAGCCATTATTGATCAAATCCTGCAATAACGGATGACCTGGGTCGTGAGTCTGCAACCACATTTCACCGGGTTTTTCTGCACGTCCCGAACGTCCTGCGAGTTGGGTGATAAGTTGTGCCAAATGTTCTGCTGCACGATAGTCGGCACTAAACAGCGCGCCGTCAACATCTAGAATAAGTACCAGTGTGACATTGGGAAAGTGGTGACCTTTAGACAAAATCTGTGTGCCAATTAGAATTTGATGCTCGTTGTTGTTGATGCTATTGAGCATGTTATCTAGTTTGTTTTTGCCTCTGGCGCTATCACTGTCTATTCGAATGCTGCTGTACTGTGGAAAATAAGCAGCTAGTCCTTGCTCCAATTGTTCTGTACCGACACCCATAGAAGTAAGCTCATTGGACTGGCATTGTTGGCAGCTTTTAGGGATTGATTTAGCACTAGCACAGTGGTGACACTGTAATTTGTGAAGCTGTTTGTGCACAGTAAAGGGTTTGTCACATCGTTTACAGTGTTCAACAAAGCCACATTGATGACACATAAGAGCCGGTGCATAACCCCTGCGATTGATAAATAACATCACCTGACTGCCTTGCTGCAAATGCTGACTCATGCGCTCTAACATGCCCTGGGCCACACCAAATTTTAGAGGCTGCTGGCGAATGTCAAAAATGTGTTGAGTCGCCAGTGATGCATTACCAGCACGCTCATGTAACTTAAGGTGTTGATATTTACCGGTTAGCGCATTGTTTAGTGTCTCTAACGCAGGGGTGGCCGATCCCAGTATTAGAGGAATGTTTTCTTCACGGGCCCGCATCACAGCAAGATCTCTTGCATGGTAACGTAAGCCATCTTGTTGTTTATACGAAGAATCATGTTCTTCATCAACAATTAGCAGGCCAGGCTTAAGCATGGGTGTAAATATTGCGGAGCGCGTACCTATAATGATACCTAACTGTGCACTTGCACTTTGTTGCCATACTTGTAGGCGTTCATTATTGTTAAGCCCTGAGTGTAATATTCCTACATCAATACCGAAGCGATATTTAAATCTATGCACTGTTTGTGGGGTAAGCCCAATTTCCGGCACTAAAATCAGTACCTGTTTACCTTGTTTGAGCACTTGTTCTATTGCTTGGAGATACACCTCTGTTTTTCCGCTACCGGTAATACCGTCTAATAAAAAACAGCCATATTGCTCAAGCCTTGCTTCAATACAGCTTATAGCGATGGCCTGCTCTACATTAGCCATTGGCTTATCTTGGATGCTTAAATTTTGTTGCCATGATGATGCGTTAGACGGGGCTTTTTCGATGGGTTTGATGTAACCTTTTTCGACTAACGATTTAATAGCAGCAGCACTAAAATCAGCTCTGGCCTTTGACTTAACAACATCTTGGCTGCGCAATGATTCTAGTAAATGGCGCTGTTTTGGCGCGCGGGATAAACTGCTTAAATCCGCAGATTGGCCAGTATCGCTTAACGTCCAATATTGAATAGGTTTTGCTAGGCTCGACTCACCTTTTCGCAGTGCTACTGGCATGGCTGTTTGCACTACATCACCAATGGGATGTTTGTAATATTGGGCCAACCAGCTGCATAGTTTCATTAAGCTTGGATTGAATATCGGTGATTCATCTATTACCGTTTCAATAGATTTGAGCTTGCTGATGTCCCAATCTGACTTTTCGTTTATTCCCCAAACCACACCTATTAATTTGCGAGGGCCAAAAGAAACACGCACACGCATACCCACAGATAACGCGGTACCCTCATATAAATAATCGAACAATTGACGCTTCGGTATAGGGAGCGCGACACTTAGTATTGCCATTTTTACTACATAACCTTTAATAAATGAGGTGGTTTGGGTATAAAATCAACAAAACCCTTGATCGCCTAGGCCCGTTACATTAATATGCGCGCCACTTTGCGGCAAGCCACAAAGCTTTTTTAATTTAATTTTCGTATGGTGTTCAACTTCGGGTTGGATAGCGATGCGGCCTGACGAAAAGGTAACCCATGAAACAAGATATCCATCCTGATTATCAAATAATGACTGCAAACTGTTCTTGCGGAAACATTATAAAAGTACGTTCTACTTTGAAAAAAGACCTCAACTTAGACGTATGTTCGTCTTGCCATCCTTTCTATACTGGTAAGCAACGTAACGTCGACACTGGTGGTCGTGTTGACAAATTCAACAAACGTTTTGCTGGTCTTAAGAAAAGCTAAAATTGTTTGTGGTCTGAAAAGACATCAAAAAAAGCGCTTGTTTAGCGCTTTTTTTGTGTCCTTTTTTTAGTAAAAGTAAACATCCCCTGATTTTGATCTTGGTATGGGTAAATATTAATAATCGCCATTAGGTTGTGCTACCCCTATTTTAAAGCATCTTAAGTTTTGCGTGCAACGAGCAAAATTCAAAATATCTATACTATTTATAATGGCTATCTATAAAATAGCAATCTGATCATGCATGTGGATTAATTCATACTGTGTTACATTTATTTGCAGAATGTTGATCAAAATTTTTTATAGGTACATCAATTTATAAGAGCAACAATTAACGTTTAAATTTACTGTAATCATTTCTATTTCTAAAAGGACTGACAATATAATGTCTGATTTTCGCCAACAAGCACTTGACTACCATTCCAAACCTGTACCGGGAAAAATCAGCATTGCACTCACTAAGCCGGCCGAAAGTGTCACCGACTTAGCGCTAGCGTATAGCCCTGGGGTGGCTGAGCCCGTTCGAGAAATTGCAGCCGACCCCGATACTGCTTATAAATACACCGGCAAAGGCAATCTAGTGGCGGTGATTTCTAACGGTACGGCCATTTTAGGCTTAGGTAATTTAGGTCCTCTTGCGTCAAAACCTGTTATGGAAGGAAAGGCTTTGTTGTTTAAACGTTTTGCCAACATTGACTCTATTGATATTGAGGTGAAGCATACTACGACAGAAGAGTTTATCAACACAGTCGCATGTATTGCAGATACCTTCGGTGGGATTAACCTTGAAGATATTAAAGCCCCTGAATGTTTTGAAATAGAGCAGGAATTAATTAAACGCTGTGCCATACCTATTTTTCATGATGATCAACACGGTACTGCTATAGTCACCGCAGCGGGAATGTTGAACGCGTTGGAAATTCAAAGTAAAAGTATAGAAGAGGCCATAATAGTGTGTTTAGGCGCCGGTGCCGCAGCCACCGCTTGCATGCAGCTGTTGATTAAATGTGGTGCTAAACGCGAACATATTTATATGCTTGATAGAAAAGGTGTGATCCATACTCATCGTGAAGATCTCACCAGCCACAAAAAGTTATTTGCCAATAACACTGATAAGCGAACGTTAGAGGATGCGCTAGACTGCGCCGACGTATTTGTTGGCGTATCTGGACCCAACTTATTGCCACCAGAGGCTTTGAAGTTAATGGCACCTAATCCGATCGTGTTTGCCTGCTCAAACCCCGATCCTGAAATCAAACCTGAATTAGCTCATCAAGTAAGGGATGACTTAATTATGGCAACAGGACGCTCTGATTATCCTAACCAAGTCAATAATGTGCTGTGCTTCCCGTTTATTTTCCGTGGCGCGTTGGATGTGCGTGCCTCTAAGATTAACGATGAGATGAAAATTGCTGCGGTGGATGCCATTCGCAGCATTGCTAAAGAAGACGTGTTAAAAGAAGTGCTGACTGCTAGCAATATAGATAGTCTTAGTTTTGGTAAGGATTACATTATCCCTAAACCCATGGATCCTAGACTCTTGAAGCGTGTGGCACGGGCAGTAGCTCAAGCCGCCATAGATTCGGGAGTATCAGCCATTAGTGAGCTACCCATAGGTTATATGCAGGAGTAAATATATAAAAAGTTATATGGTCCCAATGTTGCTTGTTAGTAAATATTGGTATCAAAAGCAGCTTTTCACTCGAAATGAAATTTTGCTTAAAAATATCATTTGCAACTAAGAGGGGTCAAAGTCATGCCTACAGTCAATTCAATTCACCACATAAACTTTGTGGTGCGAGAATTAGCCCCTCAGATTGAGTATTTACGCACTCTATTGCAGTCTGAGCCTATCATCGAAGACCTGCCCAACAGACAAGTGAAAACCGCTCGATTTTGTTTGTCAGGCGTATGGCTTGTTCTTGTGCAACCGTTATCAACAGAAGGTGAAGTTGCCCAAATTTTGGCCGAACGTGGGGAAGGACTATTTTTATTATCTTTGAACGTAGACTCTTTGGACGCGTCTTTAGAAAAGTTATCTCAGCAGGGTATTAATTCTGATAACAAAGGTAAACGAGAGGGATTAGATAATTGGAGGGTTCAAGATCTTGATTGCCCCAATGCATTAGGGCCTATTTTACAACTCTGTCAGCTGATTTCATAAAGGTAAATCTCTGTGGTTTTTATTTCAATATGAAATATTGTTTTTCATATTGAAATAAAAACCACCTTAAAATTCTTTGTTAATAGGCGTGAAAATTTGCAAACTAACATTGAGCGCCTTTAAAAATAGGCTGCCAACTAAAAATTTATGAAAATGGCATAACTAATGCTATCCAAAGCTATCTTTTATTCAATTTGAAAGTTAGCCAATTATTTTGCATCAGCTTTTGTTCACTTTTATACAACCTCTAGTTGTCAGTCCGCAGGATCTGGAGAAAGTATCGTGAATAAAGTGAATACAAAGTCCCAAGCAGTCAGGATTTTAATATTTGGTCATAAAGAATTTAGTCAGCTGATGACAAGTGTGTTGCCCGAATTTGGGGGGCAGGCTAAATTTAAATTATTTGATGCCATAGTCGGAAGTGTGTCTGAAATAGATGAACATATTAATAATTTTTTACCCGATGTAATCGTCAGTGCTGGCTCTAATGCTGCTTACTTAAGATCAGCCTTAGATTTGCCCGTTGTATCATTAGATTGCAGTGTCACAGATATTATTTCAGCATTACAGCGTGCTGCTCAAGTATCACGCAAAATAGTGATGATTAATTTTGCTGAAGCGTCACCTGTTGTGCCCGTCTTAGAAGCTGCATTGAATGTCACTGTGCAAGAGGAAATTTATACTACTGCCGAACAAGCCCGTGAATTATTTCAATTAACACGTCAGCAGCCCAACATTGCCTTCGTAGGCGCTAGTTTGGTATGTGGTTTGGCTACCCAACATGGTATCCCTTCTTTTTTATTATACAGTGCCGATTCCTGTCGCAAAACCATTTCTACTGCCATTCAAATAGCCAATGAACAGTTAGTCACTAATCAAGGCGTTGCCTTAACTAATTGGCTGTTGAAACAATCAAAAACTCCCATTTTTATGACTGACGAAGATGGTCAATCCATAATTTTTAATCAAGCCGCGAGACGTGATTTAGGTGTCGATAATGGCAACTGCTCAGATTTAGAAAGTCTCATTCACTCTGAAGAAATAACCCGTCCTACAGATGGCGAGTGTCGTATTCAAGGTATTGACTGGTGGTTTCATCAAGACTGCGTAATGACACAAGGAAAACCGCTTTATATCTATCAATTATATAGAAAAAAACCCAAACCTGAAAAAGTGAAAGTCTCTTCACGTCACAAATTAGTGTTTGAATCATCCGCTATACAAAAAGTGGTACAGCAGGTGAAGGCATTTTCTTCCTCACCCAGTAATGTATTGATTTATGGTGAATCTGGGACAGGTAAAGAACTCATTGCTCGATCGGTACATGAATCCAGTCCCTTTTCAGAAGGTCATTTTGTCGCCCTTAATTGCTCATCAATTCCTACTGAATTGTTTGAAGGGGAACTCTTTGGACATCGCGACGGTGCTTATACCGGCGCCAAACGAGGTGGAAGAAAAGGACTCATTGAAGAAGCGCAATATGGGGTGTTATTTCTCGATGAAATCAGTGAGTTGGCACTTGATCAACAATCAAAGTTACTGCGGTTTTTACAAGAGCGTCATTATCGACCTTTAGGATCTAATGAAGAAAAACCTGCTTATTTAAAAGTAGTCGCTGCATCCAATAAAGAGCTGAAGCAGCTAGTGGTAGAAGGCAAGTTTCGGGAAGATTTATTTTTTCGACTCAATGTATTTAATATTCATATCCCACCTCTACGTGATCGTCCCGAGGATATTTCTAGTATTGCAGAGCAAAAGCTTCTTCGCCTTATCACCAGCTATCAATCGCAATTTACCGTTAACGAAATACTCACTGAAATCTTAGACGACTTAGTCAGTTATGCGTGGCCGGGCAATGTACGTGAATTAGAAAATGTTCTTGAACGGGTTATTGCATCTATACAGATGGCAGAAGACCTTTCAAAGATTAAACAGATATTGCGAGATATTTCCCCTGAACTATTTTTAGAAACAACATTTAAAACCGGCCAAGCTTTGGTCAGAAAAAAAGAGTTGGAACTTGTAGTGCACGCAATGCATAGATTCCAAGGTGATAAGCAACAGGTCGCCGATTATCTTGGGTTGAGTCAAACAACCTTATGGCGAAGACTAAAACACATAAATCTGAAATAAAACAATTGGAGAAACACAATGGTAACACTCCGTAAAAGCGCACTTGCAACAAGTATTTTTGTCGCTCTGTCCGCAAATAGTTTAGTTGGTATCAATCAAGCGGTAGCGCAAGAGTCTGCTGTTCAAGAAGACAATTTAGAAATCATTAGTATTTCTCGAAAACGACCAGAAAGTCTGCAAGAAGTACCTATTGCAGTCACTGCCATCTCTGAAAAAATGATTGAAAGTGCTGGTATTGAACGTCCTGGTGACTTCATTGGGCTTATTCCTAACGTGACTATGGTTGATGCAGCAAACGTGGGTGACACGCAAGTAACCATTCGCGGCATTGTATCGACTCGTGATGCTGAAGGTACGTTTGCTTATGTGGTAGATGGTGTGTTGATGACTAACCCAAACAGTTTCAACGAAGAATTATTAGATGTGTCTCAAATCGAAGTACTTAAAGGTCCACAAGGTGCCTTGTATGGTCGAAATGCTGTATCGGGTGCGATATTAGTCACCACCAAAATGCCTGCAGATGAATTAGAGGGCAGGGTTACCTTAGGCTTAGGAAATAACAATAGCCAAAGAATAAATGGCGTGATCAGCGGGCCACTATCAGAAAACGTGCGCGGTCGCTTAACCGCTAGTTATAAAACTACAGATGGTTTTTATGAAAACACGTTTACTGGTGCAGATGATTCGGTTGATTATCTGGAAGACACCAATATCCGTGGGCGTTTGATTTGGGATGCTAGTGATGATTTAACCTTAGATTTTCGTGCCAGCATGGGCAAGGTAGAAGGAGGGGCAATCAACTATAACGCGGTGTTTGCGTTACCGTCATTTGTGGCCAATGGATTTGATGCCGCCTTTAACAAGGACGTGAATGATGTTGATATTAACTTTGCATTTAATGTTCCAGGCGTGAATAAACAAGACACCACTGAGCTGTCTTTAAAAGCCGACTGGGACTTAGATGGTATGGATGTGACCGCCGTTTTAGCTTATAACGATTTAGAAGAAGACCTACTGTCTGATGGTACTAGTGCGACTTTCTATGGTTATGAATTGACCCCTCAGTGTCAAACTGACCGTGCTACCCTAAACAACACACCTGGTGCATTAGGTGGGGCAGATAGAACAGACTTGTTTGGTAACTTTTTCTCACCCTTTGGTGTTTTTCCTCCTGGAGTTGAGTTCACTGGAGTTTACGGACCTTTCACACCATTATCATGCGATGGTTATCAATACCAAGAGCGAAGTCAATCTGATCTCAGTGGTGAATTACGTTTCACATCAGATGACAACAATGCCGACCTAAGATGGATTGGTGGTGTCTATTTTGCTCAAATCGAGCGTGATGTAGTGGTGGCTTATGGTGCTGATCAAGGTCAAGGATTCTTGCGCCAAGCCTACGTGCCAGCAACAGGCCCCAACCCAACTGACTTATTATTTTCTGATACCTTTGATACCTCAGTAATGTCAGCTTTTGGTCAACTTGAATATGATCTGAACGAGCAATGGGAATTGGCTGTCGCACTTCGTTATGATTACGAAGACAGAGAAGTCAGTAATAACGTACCGAATGTGACCGCTTCAGGACTGAATGTGAACACTTACGTTAACGGTGTGTTGGGCCCAGTCAATCCAGCCTTTAATGCTAATCCGAATGGCATTCCTAACCGAAACCGCTCATTTAGCCAATTGCAACCTAAAGTGACTTTAGGTTATGCGGCAAGTGACAATCTTAATTGGTATGCCAGTTATGGTGTCGGTTTCAGAAGTGGTGGCTTTAACTCTATCGGAACCGAAGCGACCTTAGACTTTTGGTTTAATGCCAATGGTAATGGCACACCTGGTGATGCGGTGAATGCACAGCTCATTGTTAAAGACGAGTATGAAAAGGAAGTCACCACTAATATCGAGCTGGGTTTCAAATCGAAGATGATGAACAACAAAGTGAAACTGAATGCTGCTGTGTTCACAACCACTGTTGATGATAACCAGTTCTTTGAATTTTTCGCGGGCCCATTTGGCCTCTTGCGCTCTGTGACCACTATCGAAGAGTTGGCTATTCAAGGTTTTGAATTAGATATCAGTGCTCAGGTGACTGAAGACATCATGATATTTGGTGGTATGGGTTTATTGGACAGTGAAATTAAAGAAAACCGCAACCGTCCATTGTCTGTCGGTAACAAGGCTCCCCAAGCAGCTGATGAAACCTTCACTTTTGGGGTAAGCTGGGATTACTCCCTCACGGCTGATGTATTTATGACCACGCGATTAGATTGGCAGTATGTAGGCGAGACCAACTTCCATACATTGCAAGGAACAGGGCCTGAAGAAACGGCACAAAGTTTACCTACTATCTGGGACTTCTTTGGCACTTTGGGTGGCGGTGTGCCTCCTGGACCCCACCCCGTTAACTTTGACAACGCAACACGTGATGCATACAGCACAGTTAACCTAAGAGTCAGCTTTGATGCTGAAAATTGGAACTTGGCTATATGGGCTAAAAACTTAACAGACGAGGAATATTTGCAAGAAGTTATTCCTACTCCTGAGTTTGGTGGTTCTTTCATCCAACCTTCAGCACGTGATTCTTACGGTATCGACTTTACATATCGCTTCTAGTTATTGGGAGCCGCAAGGCTCCTCTGTTTTTTTATTGGAGTAATGTACAGTGACTAATAAGCCGTTATCGGGCACACGTATTCTTGATTTAACGCATATGTTATCTGGACCTTATTGCGGCATGATATTAGCCGATTTAGGTGCAGAAACCATAAAAGTTGAACCACTTAAGGGAGAAGGAACCCGCAAACTGTTAGCCACAGATCCGGAGAATTCAATCAATGGTATGGGGGCGTACTTCATTACCCTAAACCGCAATAAACAGAGCGTTTGTATTGATCTTAAATCAGAAAAAGGTCTTGAGTTATTTTATGACTTGGTGAAAAAGTCTGACGTGGTGATCAACAATTTTGGCGCGGGAGTACCAGCACGTCTCAAAATTGATCATGCACATTTAAAACAAGTGAATCCTCGTATTATCAGCTGCTCTATTACCGGTTTTGGTAACGATGGCCCGGGTTTTAAAAGGCCTGCTTTTGATCAGGTTGCCCAAGCTATGGGGGGGGGGATGTCCATTACGGGTGCCAATGCCGATCAGCAAGTGAGAGCAGGTATACCTATTGGGGATTTAGGGGGGGGAATGTTTGCTGTTATGGGCATTCAAGCCGCATTGCTGGAAAGAGAGAAAAGTGGTGAGGGGCAAGATGTGGATATTTCTATGCTGGATTGCCAAATATCGTTATTAAATTATATGGCAACCATGCATTTTATCTCAGGTAAAGATCCCTATCCAATTGGTAATTCACATTTTGTGCATGTGCCCTACAACACATTCAATACCTGCGATGGACAAATTGTCATCGCCGTTATCACCGATAATTTTTGGCAAAATCTGAAACAAGTGGTACAAGTCAAAAGTTTGGATAAACCTGAATACGACACTCAACCAGGCCGTTTTAAAGATCAGCATTTTATCAATGCCACATTAAACGAAACTCTATCAGTACAGAGCTCTAGCCACTGGTTGGAATTGCTTGAGGCTGCACGTATTCCTTGTGCTCCTGTGAATAAGTTTTCTCAAGCCCTGAGTGATCCACAAGTATTACATCGTAATATGGTAGTGGAGTTATCTGACCCTCAGGGGCATAAAACCAAAGGACCTGGTAACCCTATTAAATTTTCTAGAAGTAATGAAGAAAGTTTTAGTGCTGCGCCTGCATTAGGTGAGCACACAGATCAAGTATTACATGATTTGTTAGGTATGAGCTCAGAAAAAGTGGCCATTCTAAGAGCTGCAGAGGTGGTGAGTTAATGGCCCTGGAACATATCACAATTAACGATGTTGGCCCTCGGGATGGCTTGCAAAATCAGCCTCAATTATTAAGTAAAGAACAACGACTCAGTTTAATCAGTGCATTGGTAGCAGCCAAAGTACCTGAAATAGAAGTGGGGGCTTTTGTCTCCCCTAAAGCAGTGCCAGCTATGGCCGGTACTGCTGAGTTATTTGCGGCACTTGAAAACACCACAAGCTTATTTTCTGCCTTAATACCTAACATGAAGGGGTTTGAGTTGGCGATGTCAGCGCAGGTTCCGCTGATGTCATTAGTGGTTGCTGCATCAGATACGATGAACCTGAAAAACATTCGTATGTCGACACAGGACAGTATCAAGGTTAGCAAAGACGTACTCAAAGCGGCCAAGGAACAGGGGGCAAATGTACAAGCTTATGTGGCCACCGCTTGGGCCTGTCCTTTTGAAGGAAAAATCAGTGCGGACAGTGTGTTTAGTGTCACCGATGAATTACTGCAAGCCGGTGCTTCACGCATCGTTATCGCAGATACCATAGGTGCTGCTAACCCTTTGGAGGTCAATCAGCTGCTAGAGGCAATGGCTAGTCGTTTTGATCTAGATTTGCTGTCCTGTCATTTCCATGACACCAGGGCCATGGGTCTCGCCAATGTTTATGCGGCGATAACAGCAGGTATAAGAAAATTTGATGCGTCTATCGCTGGATTAGGTGGCTGTCCATTTGCACCAGGTGCCAGTGGTAACGTGGCCACCGAAGATGTCGTTATGATGGTAGAGCAAATGGGATTTTCTACGGGTATCGATATGGCACTTTTAGTTAAAGCGGCAGACTTAGCTATGGATTTGACTGGTACTGCTACAGGCGGAAACGCCAAACCTTGGATTGAAAATTATTATCTTAATTAATCGGCGTAATAAACGTCGCCGGATATTGGAGTAAAACATGAGTTATAGATTAGGTGTTGATGTGGGTGGAACGTTCACTGACTTGTTACTTATTAACGAAGTGAATGGGCAAACCCATACGGCTAAAGTGCCATCCACTCCCGAGGATTCCTCTATTGGGGTGTTAAATGGCATCGATAGAATTTGTCAAGAGTCTGGAATAGACCCTAAGAAAATTAGTCGTGTGATGCACGGTACCACAGTGGCCACCAATGCAGTCCTAACAGGAAAAGGCGCAAAAGTAGGGTTAGTGACAACTAAAGGTTACAAGCAAGTTTTACAAGTTGCTCGCTCGTTCTGCCCGGGTGGACTAGGCGGTTGGGTGAGTTTTGTGAAGAAACCTTTATTGGCCCCGCTGGAATTAACGATTGAAGCCGATGAGAGAATGGGCGCAAATGGCGAGACGGTGGATACCTTAGATGAAGCTGCACTTCGTACATCGTTAACCATCTTAAAAAACACCGGTCAAGTTGAAGCACTGACTATTTGTTTTATTAATGCCTATTTAAATGGTGCGCACGAACAGAAGGCTAAAGCAGTCGCCGCAGAAATATTTACGGATATTCCTATTTCAATATCCAGTGATTTAGTCCCTGAAATGCAGGAATATGAACGCACAGAAACCACTGTTGTGAACAGTTATGTGCGCCCAGAAGTCGCAAGATATGTGGAAAATTTAAACCGTTCTTTAAGAACCACTATGGGTGAAGACTTACATCTTTCTATTTTGCGATCAGATGGGGGATTAGCATCTGCTAGAGCATCAGCTGAAAGTCCAGTTAATCTATTGATGTCTGGTCCTGCAGGCGGCGTATCGGGTGCCATGCATTTTTGTAAAAAAGCCGGATTCAACGACATTTTAACCTTTGATATGGGCGGTACATCCACAGATGTCGCCTTGATACAAAACGCCAAAGCCCGAGTCAGACGTGAAACCAGAGTCGGCGATGTGACAGTGCGTGCGCCATCGGTTGATGTACGCACAGTGGGTGCTGGTGGCGGCTCATTAGCCTTTGTACCTGAACTTACCAAAGCGTTGCGTGTTGGACCCGAGTCAGCCGGCGCTCAGCCTGGACCAGCCGCCTATATGAAAGGTGGCACTGAACCCACAGTGTGTGATGCAAATGTTGTCTTAGGTTATTTGCCTTCTAACGTGCAACTTGGTGGCGCAATGGCGATAGATAAAAATGCGGCAGTGGCGGCAGTGAAAAAAGTCGCCGATGCGATGGATTTAACAATAGAAGAAGCCGCAGAAGGTATTATCAAAATCGCCAACGAAGCGATGTTTGGTGCGTTACGATTGGTATCTGTAGAACAAGGATTTGATCCAAGAGATTTTGCTTTGGTTGGTTTTGGTGGCGCGGGCCCACTGCATGCCAATGCACTGGGAATTTTGACTCAAGCTTGGCCAACCATTATTCCTCCAGGTCCTGGGGTGTTATGTGCTTATGGTGATGCCACTACTGTGGTGCGTGATGAAGCATCAAAAACCTTCGTTAAACTCCTTAAAAATGCCTCCGCAGTAGAGCTGGCGACAGTATTAGATGAGTTAAAACATAAAGCCAGTGCCACCTTGATCACTGACGGTATTGCTTTATCGGATCAAGAGGTGACGTATCAGGCAGACGTGCGATATACCGGCCAAGCCTTTCAATTGTCTATTGAATTTACGTTAGCCGAATTACAAGCTCAGGGTTTAGAGGTACTTAAAACTCAGTTCGACAAACAACATACACAGCTCTTTACGTTTGCCCTAGAAGAAGGTCATGAGATTGTTATGGTGCGAGCTATTGCTACCGCCAGCAGTGGTGAGTTGCCCACTATGCCACAAGGCAATGCGGCTAATACTCTAGATGAGTGTAAGTTGGCAGATAGTCAGATTTATTTCGAAGGTCACTATCACCCTACACCTATTTACGATCGAAATAAGATGCAAACAGATTTACAGATCCCAGGACCCGCCATTGTGAGTGAAATGGACTCCACCACCGTTATTTTACCTGGTTATCACGCAATGGTTGATACAGTCGGTAATCTTCTTATTAACCCAGCGAAGTAATTGGAGATGACAATGAATAATAAAATTTTACAAACGAATACGTCACCTTTGAAAAGAGTCGAGGTGGACACGGTCACGGTAGACATTATTGAAAACGCTCTGAGCAATGCGCGAGAAGAAATGGATGCTGTGTTGTTTAGGACCGCCATGAGCCCTGGAATTCGGGAGCAAGGTGATTGTTTTCCGATGATCGCTAATAAAGACGGCAAGATGGTAGTGGGTCAGTTTGGCTCATTTATTCATGGCTTTTTAGAAGCATACACAGGGCAGTTAGAAGAAGGGGACGTCATATTAACGAACGACCCTTATATGACCAATGCTGCTGTATCCCATCTACCAGATTGGATTGTGCTCGTGCCTATTTTTAAAGAAGGCCGGCATATCGCTTGGTCTGCCATGTTTGGTCATATGTCAGATAATGGCGGAATGGTGCCGGGCTCTATCCCCATTAAAGCAGAAAGTATCTTCCAGGAAGGGATCCGTATTCCTCCCACTAAGTTATATAAAAAAGGTGTATTGCAAAGCGATCTTCTTGATTTGATTTTGCACAATGTGCGCACCCCACAATGGAATAGATTTGATTTGAATGCCTTGGTTGCTGCTTGTAATACAGCGGCTAAAAGATGTGTCGAATTCTCTGAACGTTTTGGTGATGATATATTTTATTCCACCATGGAAATCATGTTAGAGCGGAATTATGTGGCAATGGAAGCCATTATTAATATGTTGGTGCCTGAAGAGCCGCGTACGTTTGTGGACTATGTCTGTGATGATGGCGTTGGTATGGGTCCGTATAAAATACAGTGTAAAATGTGGCGAGAAGGTAATCGCGCGATATTTGATTTTGAAGGTACCGATCCTCAAGCTAATAGCTCGATTAACTTTTACCTGAATGAAGACATGTTTAAGATGTTTTTCGGTTCATTTACTATCAACCTTGTGGATCCACAAATTGTGTTTAACGATGGTTTTTATGATCTAGTCGATGTGCATATACCCGCAGGTAGTTTGCTTAAACCTAATTTTCCCGCTGCTCTGTCAGGGCGGACACATGCATTAGGGCGTATTTTTGATGTGATGGGAGGACTGTTAGGACAAGGTGCCCCAGAAGCCATGAATGCGGCTGGATTTTCTGATTCACCTCACTTGTTTTATTCAGGTTACGATGAAAAAGGAGAATGGTTCCAGTTGTTCCAAATTGGTTTTGGTGGCATACCAGGTCGCCCAGTGGGTGATGGACCTGATGGACACTCTTTGTGGCCAGGATTTACTAATGTTCCCAACGAGTTTATCGAAGCCTACTTTCCATTACGGGTAGAACAATACGAAACTATTACTGATTCTGGTGGTGCGGGTAAGCATCGTGGTGGTAATGGATTATCGGTTGCTTATCGTTTTCTTAACGATGGCAATATCGCCATTCACGATGAAAGATGGCTGACTTACCCTTGGGGTGTAAATGGTGGCACACCGGGACAAAGGTCCACTAAAATATTAAAGCGTGCAGATGGTACACAGCAAATCTTGCCAGCTAAATGTGATGGTGTTGAGGTGAAAACAGGTGACCTGTTGTACTTCAATACATGGGGTGGGGGTGGATGGGGAGACCCCTTCTTGCGCGATTGCGATAGTGTACTTGACGACGTTAATCGTGGTTTAGTCTCTATTGAGGGAGCAACACGTTACGGTGTGGTGATAGTGGATGGTGCGGTTGAAGAGCAACAAACCACTGCATTACGTGCTGCGTTGTCTGAGAAACGTGGGGCTACACAGTTATTTGATTTTGGTGGCACGATTGAAGAAATCAAAGCTAGATGCCTCGAAGAAACAGGTTTGCCTGCACCACAAACGCCTAGTTTTGTTAAGTCTCGAGCCTGACCTGAAGTGAAATAATTAAACTATGTCAGATACACCGCAGGATCATGATTTAGCCATTGGCACATTAAGTCTGGGCGTATGCCCAGCACTTATTGTGGTTGACTTGTCCAATGGGTTTAGTGATCCGGCTAGTCCACTTGGAGGAAATTTTGACAGTCAAATCTCACAGATAAACGGGTTGTTAGATACTTTCAGAGCTAAAAAGCTGCCCGTTTATTTTACTTCGGTGGTATATCACGATGAAACCACTGCCAGTGTGTTTCGTCGCCGTTTACCTGATTTAAATATCCTTCAAACGTCCAGCCAGTGGGTGAAAATCAATAGTAAAATTAATAAAAAATCTGATGAATTAATTATCGAGAAACAATGGCCAAGCGCCTTCTTTAAGACGCAATTAGCAGCACACTTAGAAAAAAACGCAGTGGATTCCATCGTGGTTGTGGGTTTAACAACCAGTGGCTGTGTTCGAGCTACGGTGGTGGATGGCCTTCAACATAACTTCCCGGTTTTTGTGGTGCCTGAAGCATGTGGCGACAGAAACCTAAGCGCTCATCAAGCCAGTCTGCATGATATGCATGCTAAATATGCGGTGGTGATGCCCGCTAAAGACTTATGTGCTCAAATTTTATCTTTGTGAGCGCTTTTTTAGCCTAGAAACACATCGTTGTAATCGCTTGTGCCCGGTTTGTATTACTCACTCCCTCTGACATTCTAACAAAAAATGGCCTCACATGAGGCTGATTGACTAAACGAGTAAGGTATCTAATAGTGGGGTTAATACAGTCAATGTAACAAAACTTCACAAAATACGACGAAAAGCTGATGATAAGCGCTGGTCTATCGCTGTATTTATATGTTTAAACGCTTCATCGTGTTTTACCGTTATTTACCACTTTCACTCCTTCAACATCTAAATTCATCCCTTCTCTATGGGTGTACTCAAAATCACACACAACAAACATAGAGAGACTTATCATGAAAAAAGTAATTATTAGCACTATCCTAACCGCAGGCATTCTTTTAACTGGCAACGCACAAGCAATCGATATTGACCCGGTACTTGAAAGCAAATTAGTCAAAGTATGTGAAGCCATAAAAAGTGACAGTCTACTTAAAGTGAAGGTTTCAGTAAGAGACAGCGGTGTTAGTATCAGAACAATTGCCAACAATTTAGTGTGTAATGGTGTTGATCCAGTAAGTTTTGCTTTGGCCAACGATTCTGTAAGAGCAGCTAAATACATGGCTCAAAGAAGTACCGTCAATGGTCAGGAATTTTTGGCTAAGTTATAAGCTGCTAACATGCTGTTAGCTAAACAGTGTGAGCCAAGCATGGTAGCCATATCCAAAACGCCCCAAAGATTGGGGACCAGAAGTATTCGAGCAAAAAACTATGGCTTTTATGCAGTCTTCTATCCGCAGAAATGCCAGTTGGTTGAAGTTGACTCAGCTTAACTGGTCACATGGTTTAACCGAAGATTATCTAAATGTGTGTGAAGGTAAGGTTAACCCTGAAGCCGGATTAATTGTTGAAATGTGATTTATACCCGTGCCCCTTAAACTACAGCGTTGTTAGCTGCTCTCACTCACCCAAATCGGTAACCGACGTTGCACCTAGTGTAACTGAGCTTACGGGGCTGAGTTCCTCTGCCGCCTAGCTGAAACTCCAATGGCTTTGAGTATATGGGCAAAACAATAAATCAATCGGAGTCCGGAAGCAAAACCTCAACGTTACATGCTGTGATATTGATGAGTTCAGCCTTAAACGTGTTCAGTTCGCTTGTGGCAATTGCAATACTTAGTGTCACTTGCTGAGCATAATCAGGTTCAATATCCTGGACATCATAACGTGTTAGTAATCGAGATATGTTGCCATCATGGGTATAGTCGAAGGTTAATAGTACGGGAGTACGTGCCACCTTAAGCTTCATGGGTAAATCTTTTAGCACCTTCGACACAGCATCAGAATAGGCCCGTTGTAACCCGCCAGTGCCAAGCTTAGTGCCACCAAAGTAGCGAACTACGACCACCATAATATCACCGTAACCACTGTATTCGAGTACTTTTAACATAGGCATGCCTGCTGTTCCATTAGGTTCGCCGTCATCACTCATGGAACGAATAGTCGTATTGGGTGCACCCGCTATATAAGCCCAGCACACATGATTAGCGTGAGGGTGTTGTTTACGTATAGTTTGGATAATATCGTCCGCTTCTTGGCGGCTGGTAGCAGGCGCAACAAAGCTTAAAAATTTGCTGCGCTTCACTTCTTGCTCAATCTGGCATTCTTTTGCTGGGACTTGATAGCTTGCTAATGTCAAAACATTAGGCCCACATCACTAGAATGGCAGCTGCAGCGATAAGTAATAAACCTAGGATTTCATGCTTTTGTACTTTGTTTTTCAACCAAAAAGTGGCGACCAGCATGGTTAATAATACTTCAACTTGGCCTAATGTTTTCACATAGGCAACATGATGTAATGACACCGCACTAAACCAGCATATGGTACCAAAACAGCTGATAATACTTGTGGCTAAGGTCATCTTTACATTATTTTTTAATGCGATAAAAGTGCTTCTGTTTTTGACCGCGATATAACTCACAAGTAAGATAGTTTGAATACATAACACCCATACCAACACCCAAGCAGCACTGTGAGGGAATGGCACATTGAGTAAATGACTCGCTTCCCTGACAAATAATGATGTCAAAGCAAAACAGGTGCCACAAGCCAAACCTATTATCACTGTTTTAATGCTTAACTGACCTTTTCTACCGCCACCTGAGAGCACAAATATCGCCGCTGCACCCACTAAGATGCCTATCCAGCCAAATAGACTCAGTTGACTGCCAAAAAATACAGTCCCTAATACACCGGCCACTAAAGCCTCGCTTTTGGCCAGCCCCGCGCCGACAGAAAAATTCTTTTGTTTAAACAAAATGACCATTAATGAAGTAGCAGAAATTTGCATTACAGAGGCGAGTAAAACGAGGAGTACAAATTTAAGGGAGAACTCAGGGACGTCTTGATTTGAAAAGATGTAAAGCAGCAACAGGTATATCAGAGCAATGGGCGGCGCAAATAAAAAGCGAGCCAAGGTCACACCCGAGGTACTCATATTAGCACTTAGCTTACTTTGCAAAGCGTTACGAAACGTCTGCAATACCACCGCACTTAGTGTAAAGAAAACCCAACTCACAGAAAATATCTCATCAATCTAAAAATCGATATTACCTCACCTGTGCATGAATGTTTCATCATCTGCAAACATAAACAGTATTTTTGATGTCTATCAAAGCCAATTTATTTGCCTTGTGCTAAACCAGCACACTCAATAAAAGCACATAAGGCAATATCCGTGGTCAAAATCAATGCTCTGCGCAATCTGTTTATCTTTTTTCTTCTAACCTCATTTTCATCTTTTGCTGAGGAATTTGTTCCCGAGCAATTGAAAAACTGGGAGGCATGGGTACTCAAGGATAGCAAAAGCCTGAGCTGCCCTTTTATCAACCAAAGTGAATATAGCAACCTAAACAACCACATCTGCGCATGGCCTAGCGCATTAGATATAAACGTTGATCAGCAGGGAGCCGATTTTCAACACTCATGGGAAGTGCTGAGTAAAAGTATTGTCCCATTGTTGGGGAATAACAAATATTGGCCAATTGAATTAAAGGTCAATGGCAAAAAAACACCAATTCTGAGTCACAAAAACCAACCTTTTATTGAATTAGAAAAAGGTAAACACGTCATTGAAGGTAGATTAAGTTGGCAAGAAATGCCAAGCAGTATTTCATTACCTGGACAAATTGCCCAAGTGAATCTGTCTATTTATGGCCAGGAAATTAGCTTTCCGAAAATTCAAAATAACCAGTTATGGTTTCAAGAATCAACCCAAGGTCAGGCTACACAAGAGACTCTCAGTGTGCGGGTAGTAAGAAAAATTAGTGACGGCCCTTACATAAAGCTCAAAACGCTTATTTCTGTGGATGTCTCTGGAAAAATGCGCGAAGTTGCCCTTGGTCAAGTGCTACCTAAAAACTTTGACCTTATAGGTATCCAAAGTGAAACACCTGCTTTTTTTGACGCCGATGGTGTTCTGCACGCAAAATTAAAGCCAGGCAGTTGGAAAATTGTGGTTGACGCTTATTCACTTCCAACTAACCTAGAATGGCAACGCCCAGCTCAATCACACCATTGGCCAAAAAATGAGGTTTGGGCATTCGAAACCAATGAGAAATTACGCTTTGGTAAGCTTAGTGGCGCTAACATTATTGACAGTGGCCAAGTAGATATGCCTGAAGCTTGGTACAACTATCCAGCCTATTTACTGTCTGAAAATAACTCGCTGCGTTATGACATCCAGCATAGAGGTAAACCCTTGCATTTGGAAAATCAATTGACGTTAGATCGCACATTATGGGTATCTTTCGACAATGCCCTTTATTCATTTAAAGACAAGGTGACGGGTAGCATGGTTGAAGGTTGGCGCTTAAGTATGTCTGCCCCTTTTATTCTTGAATCAGCCGAAGATCAAGATGGCGCAGTGCTCATCACCAGCATAGCTGAAGAGGAAAGGGGTATAGAAAACCGTTATTCTCAAGTTGATATTAACGCTAGCGGTATAGTTAATGCGACATCTACCCTGCCGGTAGCAGGTTGGGAAAGTGATTTTGAACGCGTAACCATGACTTTAAATTTACCTCCGGGTAATAAGCTCTTTGCCGTTTTTGGAGCAGATAGCGTATCGGATAGCTGGTGGAGTAGTTGGTCAATTTGGGCTAGTTTCATTGTATTATTGGCTTCACTGGCTGCATATCGTTTATCTGGTTTAGTTGCTGGGATAATGACAGCGTTAATGTTATTGGCCGTTTATCAAGAAAATAGCGCGCCGGTGATTGTTATGCTCAATTTATTAGTGGCTATTGCCGTTAGAAAGCATCAGCCATTCGACAAACTTAAAGCAACTGCAAAAATGTATTGGGCCGCAAGCGCGGCAATGGCGTTGGGTTCAATTTTATTCTTTAGTGCCACACAACTCCGTAACGTGATCTATCCTCAGTTGGAAACTGGCAACACAAATATATATCACCAAAGCGCAGATAATGGTGTGGCAAATAGAAGTACTGAGATGCGTTCTGCACAACCAAGGCAAAAACTCAGCATTCTTCAAGAGGAGGCGGATGTTGAAATGGTAACAGCCAATGGCGCAAGAATAAGAAAAGCGGATTCTTTTATGGAACGTTATCAGTCTGATGCATTACTGCAAGCAGGCTCCGGCATGCCAAACTGGAGTTGGCATCGGTATTCTCTTACTTGGAACAGTCCGGTTGCTGAGGGACAAACGTTTGAACTGATTGTTTTATCCAAAACCACTTACAAAATTTTGAAATTAACAGGCATTGCATTGATGCTACTTTGGTTATATTTTTTGCTAAAAGACGCTATAAAACCGGTCATTAATAGATTCAAACATACATCAACAGTTGCGTTACTAGCAGCCGTATTCTTGATGCCCGTTTATACACCAACTGCACAAGCCAATAGTTTCCCCAGCCAAGCGATGCTTGAAGAATTGAAGACTAGATTACTCGAAGCGCCAGATTGCGCGCCAGTCTGTGCATCAATCAATTCGATGCAAGTATCTGCTGACAGTAATGTCTTAACTCTCAAACTGACCATTCATGCCAATAGTCAAAGCGCAGTTGCTTTGCCTCGTTCCCAGTTTTGGCAAGGGCAATCATTTATCTTGAATAATAAACCTTTGTTAGGTGTGTACCGTCAAAATAGCTGGTTATACGTGCCAGTTTCTAAAGGTATTTCGACTTTAGTGATCACTGGCCGCTTAATTCCCGTCGATAACTTCCAGCTTAGGTTTAAAGACAAACCTAAACGCATCGATATCGAAAATTTCGGAAATTGGGAAATTGTTGGGACACAAGCTAACGTTTTGACAGGTAATACCCTGGAGTTTTTGGCAAAAGTAAATACCAGTCAATTGGATTCACCAGTATCCACTCGTTTTAAACAACCACCCTTTGTAAAGGTGACTAGGGTGTTGACCATCGACAAAATGTGGACAGTGAAAACCAAGGTGCAACGCATTGCACCCAATATGGGTTCATTGAATCTATGGATCCCAACACTTCCTGGTGAACATGTTATCAGCGATGAAATAACAGTTGAAAACAATCAAGTTGCCGTCACTATTTCAGCGGGTGAAAGCATATTTAATTGGACCTCCACATTAGATCGCAATCACACCATGCAGCTCATGGCTCCCAACAACAAACATTTAATCGAAAAGTGGCAAATTGTTATTAGCCCTTCTTGGCATTTGGGCTTAGAGGGGTTACCCATGATTCTGGAACAACAGAATGCCTTGGATTATTTCAGCTATTCATTTTATCCCTATTCAGGCGAATCGTTAAACCTTGCTATCACTCGACCAAGTGCAGTTAAAGGAGAAGCCTTAGCGATAGATAGCGTCAATCTACATATTGACCAAGGCACACGTACTTCAAAGCTTGAATTGGCTTTTAATTATCGCAGTACCCGAGGTGGTGAGCATGTCATTGATTTGCCGGTCAATTATCAACTAAAAGAAGTTAAAACAGATGGAAGGTTAATCAACCTGCAACCTGAGTCTGGCCAATTGGCTATTCCTATTTCGCCTGGCACGCACAATATTCAGATCACCATGCGTTCTAATGTTGAAAATTCATGGGTGTTTTCACCGCCCAAAATTAATCTAAATGCACCATCAAGCAACATCACTACTAAAGTGAATGTCAGTAACCAGCGCTGGATATTATGGGCTAAAGGTCCACTTTTAGGCCCTGCGATACTGTACTGGGGTGAATTATTGGCTTTTGTTCTTATCGCCTTATTGGTTGCTCGTGTGAAGTTTTCACCTCTTAGTACAGTGCAATGGTTAATACTTGGGTTGGGACTAAGTTTAAATAACTGGGGCGTTTTAGTGTTGATTGCACTTTGGTTTTCCTCAATCACAGCCAGCCAATATAGACCAATAGGAGTCCAAAGAGGCTTGTTCAACCTGTCACAACTCTTTTTGTATGCCTTTTCAGCAGTGGCAATAATTTCTCTGATTGCTGTTGTACCCATTAGTTTGCTGAGTAGCCCCAGCATGGGCATTGAAGGTTATCAATCTTATGGCAATACGCTTACTTGGTTTGCCGACAAAGCTGATGGTCAGTTACCTACTGTTACTATCTTGAGTATTTCGGTGTGGTTCTACAAAGCCATCATGTTGGTGTGGGTAATTTGGTTGAGCACATCCATATTAAGCTGGATTAAGTGGGCATGGGAAACCATAGGTATTCATGGTTATTGGCAGTCTTTGCCTCCCAAAAAAGATAAAGCTGAAAAGACGGTGCCTGTGCAAGATTAATGTCTGCTGTGTTAAATCAAAACTTTTGGCGTCAACTCAACAGGCAGTAATGTTGAGTTGACGCTTGTCATTTATTGACGACGTCAATCTTGCTACATGCATAATTAACTCATAATATAATTTTGAGCGGGCTTTACAAATCTGCTTTAAAGCTTGGGTATTGGCATTAATTATAAATTAAAAGGATTTGGTTGGATCCAACGTTTTTAAAAGGCTAATGATAAGGTATTGAAAAAAAACGATTGTTGTGTCGTTGCACTCTTGTTTCAATCAGTGACATTTAACTTTATTGTCACTACACACAACTACACCACCTGCCCAGCTACCCAGCCGCTTGACCAAGCCCATTGAAAATTATAGCCACCCAACCAGCCCGTTACATCGACAACCTCACCAATAAAATATAATCCCTCAACGTCTTTCGCCATCATCGTTTTAGATGAAAGTTGGTCGGTGTCTACGCCGCCTAGGGTTACTTCTGCTGTGCGATAACCTTCGGTGCCATTGGGTTTAAGTTGCCACTGGTGAAAAGCCTGTGCTGCTTGTTCTAGTTGTTTACCTTGGTATTGTTTGAGGGGTTTATTTTCAATGCCCAAGTAAGGCAGCGCCGCTTGTACATAACGTTTAGGGTAATGATTAGCCAGGGCTGTGCTTAGCTGAACATCTGGCTGATCTTGAAGTGCTTGCTCTAAGTCAGCCAATAAATCGCCATTGGGAAATAAGTCAAATTCAACCGCTTGGCCTGGCTCCCAAAATGAAGATATTTGTAATACTGCCGGGCCACTTAAGCCGCGATGGGTAAATAGTATGCTTTCATTAAAGCTGGTGTCATTACAACTGGCGTTCGCATCTAGTGAAATTCCGCTCAGTTCTGACAACACCTTTTTGTCTTGTTCGTGCAAAGTGAAAGGCACCAAACCTGCTCTGGTAGGTTTAACGCTTAAGCCAAATTGCTCAGCCACTTTGTAACCAAAAGGGCTTGCCCCAAGTTTCGGCATAGATAGCCCACCTGTCGCAATAACGAGGGACTCGCATTGATACTCACCTTTTGCTGTATCCAGTAAGTACCCGGTATCTGTTTTTTTAATTGAGAGTATTTCGCACTGATTCGTCACAGTGACACCTGATTTATCGCACTCGGATAACAACATTTTTAAGATGTCTTTGGCGCTGTCGTCACAGAACAACTGGCCTAGGGTTTTTTCATGATAAGCAATACCGTATTCGGCAACCAAACCAATAAAGTCCCACTGGGTATAACGGCTTAAAGCAGATTTGCAAAAATGCGGATTGTCGCATAGAAAATTTTCATGACTGGCGTACATGTTAGTGAAGTTACAGCGACCTCCGCCAGACATTAGGATCTTTCCTCCTAAGCGTTTTGCATGGTCGAGCACCACCACATTACGGCCACGTTTACCTGCTTGAGCTGCGCAAAACAAGCCAGCGGCACCGGCGCCTAATACTATTACATCTACTTTTATCAATTTATCGCCCGTTTACTACTTCACCCTATTTTGAGCGCTGAATTATAAGGTATAAACGTGTTCTTAATAAGTGCCAGGGTGAATTGTCTTTAAATATATCGTTGAATGTTTACAAAATGTAGGTAATAAAGTTAAGTTTGGCAAAGCGATTGAATAGATTATGATGTTCAGAGCGGATAGGCTTTAAAGGGCGAAGTAAAGTTTTGCCCATTCTTTAATATGTAAAAAATTACAAAGATGCAAGCCGTGTTGTATGTATATTAATGTTACCAAACAAAAATTTAAGGGTGGTTAAACGCTTGAAAATATGACCCACGTCACCCATGTCAAAGCCTAGTCTTCGAGTGAATGCTGACTGAATACCTGGTTTAGTGATCATATTTTTGTCTCAAAAGTGTTGAGATGATCTGTTTCTTTTTTCGTAAATGAACATTTCTACCCCTGGAAGAACCATAAAATAAATGGACTCCTTAGGGCAATATGTGATTATTTTTATAAGCACATCTCTGGATGCCCATATCTCGTGAGCTGTTTCATGCAAAATAACTGGCAACACTGTTGTGGTGGATATGACCAATTCGTCACCTGTCGTCTTCAATATCATTATCCGACAAAAAGAAGTCTTCTACTGGGCAGGCTAATACAACATGGCAGTTTGTACCTAGGAGTCTAGACGGCTTTATCAAACTCAACTAAGGTTAAAGTAAAAGTGAAAGTGAAAGTGAAAGTAAAAGTGTAAGTAAATAAGAGAATGGCATGCGCAATACTGCTCACGCTATAGTTAAAACAATGAACAATATCGTTATATTTGACAGTAAAAAATGATGATGTTCTGTTTGTCAGAAGTCATCGTGTTCATTGTTGCACAAGTAATATATTGGAGATGGGAGTAATGGCGGCATCATTGGCTGAAAATTTCGACGAGTTTTTTGAGATTAAGTTAGCAGATACACAAGACTTAAAAAATGAATCATACAAAATTCGCCATACTGTTTATGCACAAGAGTTGGGATGGGAACCCATCAGCCCAAATGGAATGGAGATTGATGAATGCGATCCCTATGCCTTTTCTATATTGCTCGTGCATAAAAGAACTGGAAAGTTTGCTGGGACCGCAAGGCTGGTCATCCCACCCAGCTCAAAGCCCGACAGCAAACTACCGTTTGAATTGCATTGCGCAGAAAGCTTAAATCGGGACATTGTTGATCCTGATACTATCAAACGGGGCAGTTTCGGTGAAATTTCCAGATTATCTGTGCCAAACCAGTTTAGACGCCGTGTAAGTGAAAATAACCAACCCTTTGTCTTAAATGAATCTTCGAGAGGCGATATATTTTCCGAACAAGAAAGACGAAATTTTCCCAATATAGCGATTGGTTTATATTTAGGCGTTATTGCCATGGTGAATATGTGCAATCACAGCCATATGTTTGTGGTGGTAGAGCCCCGGCTCAACAAACGGCTAAGGCGTCTAGGTTTACATTTTCAACAATGTGGCGAAGACATGGACTATCACGGAATACGTGCTCTATTTTGTCTGGAACGCAAAGATTTTACCGGAAATTTAAACCCCGAAGTGCTTGAGTTGTACCAATTACTTGAAAAGCAGTTAGCGCAACAGTTAGTACTTTACCCTTATTAATACTACCAACAGAAGTATCCTATGACTGAAAAATTTGATTACAGCAAAGCTTTTTCTTGGAATACAGGCCGTTTTACAGAACAAGAGCAAGCCATATTGAACAGCAAAAAAAGCGCCATTGAAGTCGGTGACGATTGTTAAAGAAGGGTTTATTGGTGCTAAGCCCTATAGGAGAGTTATCTTTGCACTCTAATATGTGTTTATTGAGGGAGGCTTGGAAGTGACAGCGGAGGCTCTACAAGGTATTTCAACGTCCTTAACCTCCACATCCTATAATAATGAATAAGTCGACTACACACATCCAACTTATTCAACTCGTTCAAATTAACCCTGCTTTAAAGCGCTGAGTCACTTCTGACCTCAGTTACATAGACAGGATATCAGGATATAAAGTGCATCTTATGAGCGGCGAAATTTTCTGGCACCCAAACCGAGTAATCCTAGTCCAAGTAAGGCAAGTGAACCAGGCTCAGGCACCTCTTTTACTGCCTGGACATCACTGGTGTGGTTGATAGCTAAGGTGTAGTTCTCACCGGCTAGCAGCGTGGCTGTACTTGTGGCACTGAAAGCACCGGCTAAATCTCGCGAGAAGTCCTGGCCTGCAAATCCAGCGGCCAAGGTATTGTTGAGGTTAACGCCATCCGCATCATTATCATTAGCCATCACAGCATTATTGTCTACACCGTCAGGAGACCAAACGAATACATCACCACCATTACTATCGAGAATGGTAATGGTAAAGTTCACTGACGCCTGAGCGGCAGATGGCGGCACATTGTTTTCAGGATTCTGCATGGCATGCAAACCGCCGGTAGAGACAAATTCAAATCCGACGAAAGTATCTGATGCTAGCGTGAAGTCGAAACCCGCAAGCAATTGAATGTTGGAATTGGCAATACCTTTGTCGTTTTTAATTAACTGGGTTTCACCCACTGTTTGCGCCGTCGCACCGGCCCCAGGAACAACAACACCAAGCACACCATCTACAATACCACCGCTCAGGTCGGAAAGCGCGCGAGCGAAGTGTTGTGTGCCAATAGGCGCTTGTTCAGTATAACCACTCACCCCACCACAAGCAGGACCTTGACAAGACTGCACGCCGAAAGTGTTGTTGATGTCGTTGCCCGCTAGGCTATCCAATTTTGCATCATTGGTTGTGGAGTTCAGGAAATTATCCACAGTGATATTAGTTCCGTTAACAAATATATTGCCATTTGCGTCAAGAAATTTGATTCCGTTTATGTTTAGGTTGGAGTAAGCTAGTGATCCTGCTTGTGCAACACTAACGAACCCCGCAGCCATGACTGCCAGCGTCGCTAACGCCAGTGAATTTTTTGCAAATTTTTTCATTTTTTAAATCTCCGAAAACTAAAATTTTAAAAGCCGGGTCATTATTCTTACACCTACTACTGACCTACAAAAGCTGCGGCAGTATTATTACTCCTACGACTACTAACCTACGTAAAACTATCAGCACAGTTCATGCCAAAAAACTCCTCGATTTAATTAAGTGATTGATTAATATATAAATATATATTATTTGAATAATTCAACTTTTTTTGGCTAACTTAATGTGTAAAGTTTTTTGACGATCCAATAGCGAATTTAATTGTCACTCACCGCAATAGGCCCTGTAAATTTGCGCTTTTAGTGTGTCGATACTGGATCTTACATCCCTATAATGAGGGAGTTTTCTTAGATTAGAAGCATGGTGTGTTAAGTGAAGGGGGTGAGTGAGTCTTAATGAAATAGCCGCTACGTTATGTTTTCTCTACGTTATTGTGCCTCTGCGAGATTTTTTTTAATTATACCAGTGAAATGAATAGACTAACTTTTTCTCTCGCAGAGGCGCTAAGAACGCAGAGGTAAAAAGCTGACGACAGGCCATTGATTTATTTCACCGAGAATTGCTGTGCTTGAACAGATGGAGGGCTTGCAATTTATTCTTTCATCTTTTAATGTCGGTGTCTGATTATTATATCTTATAGACGGAGATGTAAATAATTTGGTGTGTGTTGGGGGGTTTGTTAACAAAGCAGTCCAATACAGTGGTCACTACTGTAAATAACTATTATTGATATTTATCTTCGAAATCATGAATATTTGTTATAAGTGGATCCCCTATGGCCAGCACTAAGAAAAGTAATGATCGGCAAAGCCAGTCAAAGAAACCGACATCTACCTCATTATCTGAAAATTTTCATCGATATTTCCGTTTACAGTTTGCTAATAGTAAAGCCCTTCGTCGACATACTTGCAAGATTAGACATAAGGCCTATTGCAATGAGTTAGGTTGGGAAGATGAAAGGCGTGAACAAATGCAAAGCGATGATTTTGGTGAGTACGCTTATCATTGTGTGCTGGAACACAAGATCAGTAAGACATATGCTGGTTGTGTCCCTGTCGTCATTCCTCCCCCCTATGAATTTGCAAAAGTAATACCTTTCGAAGCGCACTGCGCTGATAGTATAAAAGCGCAGGCGTTTGATCTGCAGACGTTATTTAGAGGGCGTTATAAAGAAATATCTAGGCTTGCGGACCCTGCTGTTCGTTAAGCAATGTCACTGCTGCTAAAACAGAAATATAAGGAGACATTTCTATGATGAAAAAGGTCAGTGATTTTATCGGCTTTTACAAAACGATTGAAATTCATGCCGAACAAGAAGGATTTACAATAGATTGTAGTGCCGATGGTCAGGGGACGTTTTCTCCGACTACGACCGGCGTTAGTAAGTCAGTCGTTGCTAGATTGTTCCCAATCAGCACCAAACAAATACAATTTATCGTGCAGCAGGCAAATAAATATTCTGTGCCCTTACAGCCCATTAGTTGTGGTAAAAATTGGGGGTACACGGATGCGACACCTTCCTGTGATAATAGTGTTGTTATTGATTTATCTAAAAAAAATAAGATATTGCAGATTGACGAAGTCAATAAATTTGCCATTATCGAACCTGGGGTAACACAAAAACAACTGAGCGATGCGCTAGCCAATACACAACTATTTATGGACTGCACCGGATCGTCTACACACTCTAGCGTGGTGGGTAATATTCTTGAACGCGGCTTTGGCCATAGTCCGTTCGGTGATCGCTTCGGCCATTCATGCTCTTATGAAGTAGTACTGGGGAATGGTACGATCTTGCAGACCGGTTCCTTGGCCTACAATCAACTCAATGTCCATAAGCCTGACACCTGTCATACTCAGAGAACAGCGGGTCCCATGATCGAAGGCTTATTTAGCCAATCAAACTTCGGTATCGTAAGTAAGTTGTGTATTTGGTTAATGCCACGACCTCAAAAAGTTCTTCCTTTCATTGCCCTATTTAAAAGTTACGAGGACTTTCTCAGTGCGATTGAACCCATATCGCGCTTGAAATCACTTGGCGTTGCTAATAGCACCATACATATTGGCAACAGCATGCGAATTTTATCTTCTAATGTTAGCTGGCAAGGAATTACGGGTATCGTGCCAGAAGAAGAAATCAATGTGCAACTTAGTAAATTGGGCATCGGCCAGTGGGTAATGTCCGGTGCCTTGTATGGCACCCGCGCCATGGTTAAGGTCTATAAAAAGGAGCTTATAAAACAACTCAAAGCCAGTGGCGACGTGAAAATAAATTTTCTAGAGCCACAGTTGATAAAGAAGGTATCGGCTTTGCTAAATCGGCTACCAAGGAACTGGCTAACAACGCTAAAGAGTCAACTCGAATTTGCACAGGGCTTGATAGACATACATACCGGGAAGCCGAGCAATCTTTTTTTAAAAGGCAGCTACCATCTCCACCCAAAAGGTTTTCCTGCCACCTTTGATGAAAAGTTGAATATTGCAAAGGACGGGTGCGGACTTATTTGGGTATCACCTACAAGCTCAGCAAACAGACAGAGCGTTAATCAGTTATTGTCCATGTTGAAAGAGACATTTGAAGCCCAAGGCTTTCATTTGTATGCGACCCTTTCTTTTATAAATGACCGTTCAATTGCGATTATATGTAATCCAATATTTGACGTAACTAACGATAATGAAATATCAAGAGCGCAAAAATGTACTGCAATGGCACTACAAAACTGCATTGATGACGGCTTTCCTCCTTACCGTGTGGCCAATGCACATTGGGATTTGTTTTATCAACAACTCACTGAGGAACACCAAAATTTAATAACAGCGATTAAAAAACAACTCGACCCTAATAACATTGTGTCACCAGGACGCTATGGTATAGGGTAACGAGTAGAATACATGCGCCCTCATTAAATTCTATTTTTATGAGGATGCATGACTGGTTGTATGGATAATAAATTGACATAAGGAGCGTGCGGAAATGGCACCTAATATATTGACTCGAGAAAAACTAAAGTTTGTTGCTGTATTTATACTTGTCGGCGGTTTATTGGGGGGATGCAATAAACCTTCCGATAATAGTGCGGCCTATTTAAATAAAGCCCGTCAGCATTATGAAGTTGGAGAATTATCAAGTGCGATAATTGAATTGAAAAATGTTTCAAAGATCGATCAAAACAACGTTGCAGCACGAAAACTTTTAGGCGATATTTATTTCCAACAAGGAAAGTTTTTAGATGCCGAAAAAGAACTGGAACGAGCACACCGATTGGACACTTCAAACGCAGAGATAATATTATCCTATGCAAATACATTGCTGCAACTCGATAGTTTTAAGCAGTTGGAAGACGTATTGAAGAGCAAAGAAAATTGGAATGAAACTGAAAAAAACCTAGTGCTAAGTATTCGATTATTATCCTATATCAGACAAAATAAAGAGGAAGCTGCTAAAAAAATAGTTAACACACCTCAGTTTATGGAGGGGAAAGAGGCGGAAGTTATCTATGCAAGGGCCTTATTCTATCGGGTAGACAATCAACTTCAGAATTCCCAGAAATGGGTCGCAGTGTTATTGGAAGAAAAGCCAAACCATCTCGAAGGATTATTACTTCAAGGGGACCTATTTTATATAGCTAACGACTACGATAATGCACTGTCCTATTATCAGAAATCGGTTGATATACAGCAGTCCAACCTCCGTCTTAAAGTCAAGCTTGTACAAGCACTAATTGGGAAAAAAGAATTTTCACAGGCAGAAAAAATTCTAACTGAGGTAGTAAGTCGTGCTCCTTTGTTTCATGAGGCAAACTATTATTACGCGTTTATAAAATTGCAAAGTAAAGATTATGAATCAGCGCTAATTTATGCAAAAAAAGTTTTGGATCTTATCCCAAGTCATAACGAATCAAGCTATATTGCAGCACAGGCGGCGTATTTTTTAAAGCAATTTGAAACTTCCCTTCGTTATACCAAAAGATTAGCCAATGTCTATCCCAGGGACAACTCCATATTAAAATTATTGGCGGCAAACCAGCTTAAACTCAAACAACACCAAGATGCAGCAGCGACACTGGGCAGGATCAATAATGAGAAGTTAGATGAGGAGGACGCTTCGCTTTTTGTTGAGGCAGCAAATATGCTGTCAGATACAAAAGACCTATTAGCTCGAAAACAACTGTATCTGCGGGCCGCCGATGCAGATCCAACAGACACTGCGAGTAGATGGGGATTAGCAGTCACTTCCTATTCTCTAGGGAATGATGAAGAGGGTAATCAATATTTATCGGATGCACTAGAAAATGAGCCTGACTCTTTGGTTTTTAAGGCCGCGCTAATATCAAGTTACATAAGAAATAATCAATTGGAAAAGGCTGAAACTGCTATCAAAGAATTAATAGCCAGTGATGATACCAAACCTGATGGATATGCGCTTCAGGGATTATTATACCTCAATCAGAACAACACAAAATCGGCTGTTGCTTCTTTCGAAAGAGCGCTAAGGCTAAATCCAAATGAGGAAAATGCCAATCACAATCTCGCAGTCGTAGCTATTCTTAACAATGATTTTGTTTCAGCAAAATCTCGTTATGAGAAAATATTAGTTGTTAAGCCTGACAATCTGAGGGCAATCAAGCAGATGTGGTTGTTGGAAAAAAAGCTGGGTAATGATCTTCAGTCAATATATTGGTTAGAAAAAGCAGCTGAGGTAAATCCAAACGACGTCGCTGTAAATATAGGTTTGGCAGAGCACTACATTCTCGAGAAGGACTACCTCTCTGCAATTCGATTGCTCGAACGGGTAGAAAAAGACTTAGGCAATGTGCTTAAAATACGCCTTCTTCTTGGACAAGCCTATTATTTAGCCGGTAATGCTGAATCTGCCCTGAGGCAATTTACCCAAGCCGGAGAATTGTCATCAGAAGATCCAACCAATCATTTTTGGACGGCATTGATACTTGATAAGAGGGGGGATACCAATAAAGCACTTGCCGCTGCCAATAAAGCGTTAAAGATCCTACCCGAAGACAAGCTAATTCAAATCATGGTGGCGCGTTTATCATTGAAAAGTGACAACCTTATAGTCGCGAAGCCGATAATAGATAAACTTACGGCAAACTTTCCCGAAGATGTCATTGTTGCGGAACTAGAGGCAAAGTATGCATTGCAAAGCGGCGAATATGCCAGCGCCGCATCTTTATTTGGCTCACTTTTCGAACGCCATGAAACCAACTTTGTTTTGGTCCAGTGGGCCAATGCCTTAGTTATGAGTGGGCAAGATGAACAAGCTCTAGAGCAACTGGGCGGCTGGCTTAAAAAGTATCCCAATGATCTACTGGTACTTAACGTGTTGGCCAACGAATACCTGAACCGGAACCAACTGCCCGAAGCTAAGGCATATTTTACCGTCATAACAGAGTTAAACCCTGAAAACGCATTGGCTCAAAACAATCTTGCTTGGTTGCTATATAAAGAGGGAGAGATTTCTCAAGCTCAGATCCATGCAGAACTGGCTTATGAAGCCTTCCCTGATTCGCCAATGATAGTCGATACTTTGGGACAAATATTGCTTGACCAAGGCGAGTATGAAAGATCTAAGTTGATGCTGAGACTGGCCAATAAAAAAATGCCCGATAACCTTGAGACCAAATATTATCTGGCACAGGCCACGGCGCAAGGTGGCGATAAAGCGACAGCCAGAACGTTGTTGAAACAAATACTATCGCAAAAAAATAATAACTCCGAAGCGGAACAAAAATTACAACGTGAGAGCCAAATATTGCTCGCTGAATTAGGGAATTAGTTGTCCCATTGCCAGGCGAGAACAAAAATTGCGACCACAGTATCACTATGCATAGTAATGAGTATAGGTAGTGGTAAGCCCAAAACGGACAGATCTTAATGCGTTAACCAGCACGCGGATACGAGGATGTTCGTTCATGGTCGGCACCCGTTTTGCGATCAGACAGTAAATATTCAAGTTGACAATAGGGCGGTCTATACGTGGTATAGTAAACTGTATAGACGGGTGCGACTAAGGTGCCGAAGGTAACTAAACATGATGGCCGGTCTTAAATAGAGTAATACCAATCAATATCCCCTTAGCGTTAGAATCGAATCCGCTGCCGCAGTGCAGCACAAACAGTATTAAAGCTAAAATGCGGGTGTCTAGAAATTTTACAGTTTTGAAATCAGGTATATATTAAACGTGTTTTTAACCTGAAATTGCATTTCTACTCCATAATCGCCCCCTCCAGCAATAAAGTAGCAATATTCCACCTGTTTAGCCGAATAATTTTTTTGCTCCATACTGGGCTAAGGAAGATAATCTTGATACAAAGCTCGTAAAGTGTGTCAGTTTTTTTTACACACACAGAGTGGTCACCCCCCTAAAAAACATGTTGGGCTGAAAAATATAAAAATTATATGTGTAAGTTATTGATTTAAATGAATAATATCTATTTGGCACACCATATGCTCTATACATGTAGGTAGTCGTCATGGAAATCTACTTAGTTCTAGATTTGACATGTACCCAAGCAGATTTAGATCCGAATGTAGACGTAAGCTTAATTGTAGACGTAGACGTAGACGTAGAATTAATAGAGATAAACATTATGAAAAATAAATTTTTAACCGGAGCTCTTCTTGCTCTTAGCATAAGTACAGCTGCTATAGCCGTCCCCATCAACGTTGGTGGTGTAGTTTGGGATCCAGACTCAGTTGTTAGTTTTCCATCGCTAAACGATTTTTTCTCATCAGGTAACATTATTGAAGATACAGCGACTGGTGTTCCTGGTCAGGTTCTAACTGGTTTCGGTGAAGTTTCAAATCTTAATAGTGAAGAAGGAAACCAATTATCATTTTGTCCTGATTGTGAATTGACATTTACATTCTCGATGATAACCGAGCTATTTACTCCGACTGTTGGTACTATCGGGCAACCTGGAAATGTAGGTAGTTTCAGTTTCACAGATTTAGAAATTAATTTCTATGTGGATGATACCTCTAACTACGCTGGTACATTTGTTACAGCTGGGAATGGCGATCTTTGGTTACAATTTACTTCTGAACTTCTTTCAGGTATTGGACTTAACTTGGGAACTGGTGATGATATGGGTACTGGTACTTCTATTCTTAATGCGACTGGTGGTTTAGCCAAGGCTAACTTCGACACAAACCTTAAAGCTGATGGTGGAGACGCACTGTTGAGTTCTTCCTTTCAGGACAATGGTGTTGCAGGTCAACTTCGCGGTACATTTGAAATTACTGGTGACAGTGTTCGAGTTATTCCAGAGCCTTCTTCACTGGCCTTACTTGGTCTAGGTTTGATAGGTTTTGGCTTAAGTGTTCGCAGAAAAGCCGTTAAATAAGTTATTACCTTAATCATTCAATAATGCCGGCCTATGCTGGCATTTTTTGCCTGCAATACATAAGCGATGACTTTAAGAATAACTAACAGCGATCATCACACTAAACATGCCACTCGAAATGCTTAGCCGGCAAAATGCCCCTTCGCACAAATGATTCACCGCCCCCTAAGGCCACTCAGTTAAACTCAGCCCACTCCCAGTGAAGCTTAAATTCAAATCCACAACCGTAATTGCCTAAACAAGTATTACCCTCCACCGTCTTTACAAAACTAGAACGGGACTTTTTAAGCGGCTTCAAGATCAAAAGGCAAGGTAAAGTAATCCATCTAACTATCTACCCATTTATCGGAAAATAGGATAATTCCCCCGTCTTTTACTGGCCTTAGCGACGTGACTATCGGGATAATAGGCGTGTCCTGTAAAGTAACTGATAACAAACTTGATCTTTTGCTCAAGTTTGTTCATTGAACGACCATATTTACCTTGTTACTGTGGCGCCTTTGCTCTAAATTGTTAAAATAAAATTTTGTGATGTGTTTGGCGTTTATTATTTTTGGACAATGACTGCTCTAGACCCTGTATTATTGTCTGAGATACCTACAAAGTATATTTAAAACGTATTGATACACGCTTAATAAATGGAAGTTTTTTGTGTTTTTTAATAAAAGGATAATTAGTGTTTAAGTATAGTTTGGTTACCTTATCAATTCTAAGTGTTGTAGCATGCGGCGGGGGTGGCTCCGGCACGCCGACACCAACACCGACGCCAACACCGACGCCAACACCGACACCAACACCGACGCCAACACCAACACCGTCGCCAACACCGTCGCCAACGCCAACACCAACACCGTCGCCAACGCCGACGCCAACACCAACACCGTCGCCAACGCCAACACCGACACCAACACCGTCGCCAACACCGTCGCCAATTCCGACGCCAACACCGTCGCCAACGCCAACGCCGACACCAACACCAAATGTTGCACCTGTGGTCAGCATTACTGGACAAAATACTATTCAGGAATTCGAAATCCTGACATTAACTGCTAATGCCAGTGATTTAGATGGCAGTATTGCAATCGTCATTTGGTCGGTCGTATCTGGCCCAGTGGTTACTTTAACGAATGCTGACACGACCAATGTTAGTTTTATTGCCCCAGACGTTGATGTCGATACCATTATGGTGTTGGAAGTGCGGGTAACGGATAATGAAGGTGAAACAGCCACCAGCGAATTTAGTGTCACTATCACACCAACGCCGAACGTTGCACCAATAGTCAGTATCACAGGGCAAAATTCTTTTCAGGAATTCGAAAGAGTATTACTAAGTGCAAATGCCAGTGATACTGATGGAAATATCGAAACTATCAGTTGGTCGGTAGTATCTGAACCAGCGCTTATTTTGACTAACGCAGACACGGAAAATGTGAGTTTTACTGCCCCCGGTGTAGATGTCGATACCGTAGTGGTTTTGGAAGTACAAGTAGCGGATAACATAGGTGCAATAGCAAGTAGCGAATTTAGTGTGACTATCACGCCGACACCGACACCGACACCAACGCCGAACGTTGCACCTTCTGTCAGTATCACAGGGCAAAATTCTTTTCAGGAATTCGAAAGCGTTTTACTCACTGCAAACGCCAGTGATCCCGATGGCAATATTGCTATATTCAATTGGTCGGTCATATCTGGCCCAGCGGTTACTTTGACAAACGCTGACACGTCCAATGTTAGTTTTATCGGCCCAAATGTCGATGTCGATACCATTATGGTGTTGGCAGTGCAGGTAACGGATAATGAAGGTGAAACAGCTACCAGCGAGTTTAGTGTCACTATCACACCAACGCCGAACGTTGCACCAATGGTCAGTATCACAGGGCAAAACGCCATTATGGAATTCGAAAGCGCAGCACTAACTGCTAACGCCAGTGATCCCGATGGCAGTGTGGATACCATAAGTTGGTCAGTTCTATCTGGCCCAACTGTTACCCTGACTAATGCCGACACGGCTAATGTTAGTTTTATCGGCCCCGATGTCGATGTCGATACCATTATGGTGTTAGCAGTGCAGGTAGCGGATAATGAAGGTGCAACAGTAACTAGCGAATTCAGCATCACTATTACGCCGACGCCGACGCCGACACCAACGCCGACACCAACACCGACGCCGACACCAACACCGACGCCAACGCCGACACCGACGCCAACGCCAACACCGACGCCGACACCAACACCAACGCCGACACCGACACCGACGCCAACACCGACACCAACGCCGACACCAACACCAACGCCGACACCGACGCCGACACCAACGCCGACACCAACGCCGACACCGACACCGACGCCGACACCAACGCCGACACCAACGCCGACGCCAACGCCAACGCCGACACCGACACCGACACCGACACCAACGCCGACGCCAACGCCGACGCCG
>Ga0209199_1000117_pt1 | contig 126602 bp, 128 predicted proteins | sample COGITO_mtgs_1105_7_FD_184805 | JGI IMG/M metagenome (GOLD analysis project Ga0209199, IMG submission 184805) | Pelagic marine microbial communities from North Sea - COGITO_mtgs_110523 (SPAdes) (version 2) | ecosystem: Environmental > Aquatic > Marine > Epipelagic ... | reverse complement strand
TATAGAACATTGCTAAAACTTGAGAGTACTTATCACTTCTATAATTTGTGACCCTGCACCGCGTCTCTCTTGCACCTACGTGTCTTGCCTTTTGCCTTTTGTACAAGACTGTTTAAAACATTAGCCCAAAGTATTTAGCCAAAAACTAATGAGTGCTTAAAAAGCTTTCATATAAGTATTACGTATAATCAAATTTGTTTTGCATTTTCAATTGATTTTTTTTTTTGATTTATATCTTGTAGCTAAATGACAAGGATCTCGCTAGAAAATATAAACTGCTGGGAGGATTTTAAATCCTATGTAGATGCTATGCCTAATACTAAAAGTATGGGTGATGCATTTGAGCAACTTACTAAGCTATACTTTTTAATAGACCCTCTCTACAGAAGTATGTACGACGATGTTTGGCTTTTAGATGATGTTCCTGCAAAAGATCTAGAGTATTTAGAGCTGCCTAGGCAAGATCTAGGGATCGATTTGATTGCAAAGTGTGGATTAGAATATCACGCAATACAATGTAAATATCATAGCGATAAAAACTCTTCTGTAAGTAATACCGAGATCTCTACTTTTACCTCTCTTCTAGCAAATAAAAAAAATCTTACGCACGGATATATTTGCTCAACAGCACTAAACACTTCTCGTAATTTCAATAAACTAGAAATAGAAAACATCAGTAATGTTTTATTTGATACTTGGTCATCTTTGGATAAAGATTTCTTTGATAAGGCTAGGCAAAAATTAAATAAGAAAGTCCCTAAAGAAAAACCATTTACTCCAAAACCTCATCAGAAAAATGCTATCACTCTTGCACATAAACACTTTGTAAAAGAAAATAATAATCGAGGTAAATTAATTTTCCCCTGTGGATCTGGTAAAAGTCTTACCGGTTTCTGGATTATGGAGAAACTAAAGGCTAATTCTACAGTTGTCGCGGTTCCAAGTTTATCTCTTGTTAAACAGACCTTGGAGGTTTATCTCAAGCAAGTTGTTGCAAAAAAAATGGAGGTTAAATGGCTTTGTATCTGTTCAGATGAAGGAATTGGAAAAGGAGATGATGTAGTTACATACACAAGGGATCTTCCCATACCCTGCACAACAGATCCAGATTACATTAAAAATTGGCTGAAAGAAAATAAAAAAGAAAACATAATAATCTTTACTACATACCAAAGTGGTCGATTAATTGCAGAAGCTAGTAAGTCGTTAAAGTTCACTTTTGATTTAGGAATTTATGATGAGGCTCATAAGACCGTAGGTAAAAATGAAAACCTATTCAGCTACTTACTTTTTGAGGAAAATATCTCTGTAAAGCATAGGATTTTTATGACTGCCACTGAGCGTTTTTACAGAGGTGTAAGAGATGATGTGCTGACTATGGATGATCCTGATGATTATGGCGATGTGTTCTGTCATATGAGCTTTAAAGAGGCTATAGAAGAGGATCTATTAACAGACTATAAGATCATAACAATAGAAGTAAAAAAAGAAGAAATAGCAGGTTTTATAAAAGACAATAATCTAGTAAAAAGTAATGCTAAATGGGGTAAAGAAAACGAGGCAAGATCTTTAGCTTCTATGATTGCACTTAGAAAAGCAATGAAAGCCTTGCCAATAAAAAACGCTGTTTCATTTCACTCTTCTATAGAGAGGGCAACTAGAAACAAGGACGTACAGGAACATATTACTAATACCTACAATTATAAACCAATAGATACTTATCACGTGTCTGGAAAACTACCGACTACTAAGAGAAATGATGTTGTCCAAGAGTTTGCTAAATCAGACAGGGCATTAATAACAAATTCAAGGTGTCTTACAGAAGGAGTAGATGTTCCTAATATAGACTGTATAGTATTTGCAGATCCAAGAAAAAGTAAAGTAGATATTGTACAAGCTTTAGGTAGAGCTTTACGTAAAAAACCAGGTAAGGATTGGGGATATGTTGTACTACCGGTAATCTATGATCACACAAGTCACGAAATAGACAATGAGAACTTTCAAGCGATACTAAATGTAGTAAGAGGCTTAGCTGCCAATGATGAAAGAATAATAGAAGAGTTTAAAGACAAGTCCCAAAATAGTGGAAGAGTAACTGGAGCAAGAGAAGAAATCTTTAGTATTGATCAAGCTCTTCTAGAAGAAAGTGAATTAGTTGGTAATCTGAATATTAAACTTTGGGAAAACCTATCAAAATTTAACTGGATGCCATTTGAGGAAGCAAGAGATTTTGTAAGGAGTCTAAAATTAAAAAGACAAGAAGAGTATTGGGAATACATTAGAAAGGAAAAACCATATAGTTTACCTTTTTCTCCTTCTGAAATATATAAAGATAAAGGGTGGATATCTTACCCTGATTTTATGGGCTACAAGTCACTATTTAGAGAGGTTTTAAGCTACATTGAAGCAAAAAAAATAGTTCAAAAATATAACTTGAAAAGTTCTGCTGAATGGAGAGATTTTGATAAGAGTCATATCCCTGATAATATTCCAAAGAGACCATCTAATGCTTACAAAAATAAAGGTTGGATAAGCTGGTCAGATTTTTTGGGCTATGATATTAAGCGGAGGTCCAATAATTTAGAATATTATGATTATGAAAAGGCAAGAGAAAAGGTTCATAAGCTAAAGCTTAAGTCATCTAAAGAATGGGTGATTTATTGTAGAAGTGGAAATCTTGATATAAAAATCCCAAAGTCACCAAGAGATTATTATTTAAATAGGGGCTGGAAAAGTATGGGAGATTGGCTAGGGACAGGAAAAGTAGCTGATCAATTAAAAAATTATTTATCATTTTTAGAGGCGAAAGAATATGCGACAAATCTAAATTTAAATTCATCTAAGGAGTGGAAAAGTCACATTAGAGATAATAAGATTCAAAATATCCCATCGAAACCCGACTCTAAGTATAAAGATGACGGTTGGGTTAGTTGGAAAGACTTTTTAAACATTAAAGATAAATATGCCTCATTTAAGAAATGTAAAGATTGGGCATTAAAGAATAATATAAGTACAAAAGCAGAATGGAAAACAGCAAAAAATAGACCACAAAGTTTTCCTAAAAATCCCGATTATGCTTCAGTCTACAAAAACGAATGGAATGGATGGGATTCATTTTTAGAAAAAGAAAATAATTATCTCTCATTTGGAGAATCAAAAAAATATGTACACAAACTAAATATAAAAACCCAAAAGGAATGGAGAGATTTTGTTAAATCCGATAATATTCCTAGTAATATCCATAAAAATCCCTCTAGATATTTTAAAAAATCTGGGTGGAAAGGTTTCGGAGACTGGCTTGGTACTGGAAGAATAGCAGATCAAAATAAAACTTTTAAAACATTTGAAGAGGCAAAAGAATATGCAAAAAAGATAAATGCTAAAACACAACAGGAATGGTTTAATTCAGTAAAAGGTGGTAATAAACCTAATGATATTCCATATAAACCTTATAGAAGGTATAAAGAAGAATGGAAAGGATGGGCCGATTTTCTAGGTAAAGAAGATTAGTGCCAAATAAGTGCCAAGAAATTGACTAACTTTAATCTAAACTTAATTGTAAGAAAAAACCCCTCGATTACTCGAAGGGCTTGTCTTGATTGAGCTCGCGCTCTTTCTTTGTTGGTGGTCCCACCTGGGCTCGAACCAGGGACCAACTGATTATGAGTCAGCTACTCTAACCAACTGAGCTATAGGACCTACGTCAATGTTGACAGTGCTTACCAAAGATTACATTAGCAAAAAATTATTGCTTTAATCTGTCATTTGCATACAGATTTGCATAATCTTCAATTTTATGCACTTCTAACATTAATGAATGTGAGACAAATATATATAGTTTTACCGAAACCTTTAACAGGGTCACGCCCTATTTTATATTGTTTAAAACTGGTAGTTCTCTAATCTCAATATAGAAACCTTAACCTTGCTCCCTCTTAATTTGATTTAAGTTTATAATTAAACGAATATATAGAGATTGATTTTAATATCAAATACGAATAAAATGTTTGCTTTATTAAAATTTTAGATTACGAATTTGTAATATATAACTTAAAAAGTAACATTAGTGTCTTCCCTATTATTTTTAAAAATATCTGAAAAATTATTCTTCAAATTTGGTTATCGGAGAGTGACAATTAAAGACATCTGTGAAGGAGCATCCTTGAGCAAAATGACTTTTATAATATACTTTTTCATATAAAGAATTGATCTTATTTAATGTACAATTACAATCTCATAAACCCTTAAAGATTCTGTTAAGAAGATTATTATTATTAAAAAGAGTCATATTCACTTTTGATAAAATAAAATCTACATGGTTATTTAACTGACACAAAATAAGCACGCAGATAAACAATATGTCCAATATAAAATTTTTTAAAAAATAGATTTTTTAAAACAATAGTTTAAACAAATAAACCTTTTTATAAAATAAATTTAGTTTGAAAATTTGAACCAGGTTTCTGAGCTAAAGTTCTTATCTGATGATAAAAATACATTCGGAAAATTTGATTGATTTGGAGAATCAGGATAGTGTTGAGTTTCAAAACAAAAACCATTTCGTTTATTATAGGTTTTTCCTTCTTTTGATGTTAATGTCCCATCAAGAAAATTACCTGTATAAAATTGAATCCCAGGTTGATCAGAATAAACTTCTAATAAAATACCAGATAAATTACTTTTAGCTTGTGCAACTTTTCTAACTCCTTTTCCATAATCATTCAATACCCAACAGTGATCGTATCCGATTCCATAATCTAGTTGTTTATTCACTAAATTGATATCCTGTCCTATTTTTTTATTATTTCTAAAGTCAAAAGGAGTATTTATAACATTTCTAATTTCCCCAGTAGGGATTAACCCACTATCTATCGGTAGAAAATTATCAGCATTGATAATTACTTCGTGATCTAGAATATCACCTGAGCTTTCACCTGATAAATTAAAGTAAGAATGTTGAGTTAAATTTATAATTGTTTTAGCATCCGTATTTGCATTATATAATATTTTTAATTCATTATTATTGCCCAAAATATACTTTACCTCTATATCTAAGTTTCCCGGGTAACCCTCCTCCATGTGTTTGGATAAATAATTTAGTTTTAATCCGATAAAATCATTCCCCTCCAGCTTGTCAACAGACCATAAAACTTTATCAAAACCCTTAATTCCTCCGTGAAGTGAATGTTCTCCATTATTAATGGCAAGAGAATATTCTTTTCCATCAATTTTAAATTTCCCATTTCTAATTCTATTTCCATACCTGCCAATTATTGAGCCAAAATACGGGTGTTCACTTATGTAACCTTCAATGTTATTAAATCCTAAAGCAATATCTTTTATATTTCCTTTAGAATCAGGAACTCTAATATTGGTGATAATACCTCCGTAATTAATTACTTCTACTGATATTATAGAATTGGATAATTTATATTTATGTATTCTTTCTCCATTAGGTAGTTTGCCAAAATCACTTTTAGATATTGTCATTATTGGTTTATTTTCATTAAAGTTACACGAGGATATAATAATTATAAGTAAAAACAGATAATTATTAAAAGTGGTTTTTATAATATTTTTTGTCATTGTTATTTTATTCAATTACTGGGAATGAACTAATTCTTAGTCTGGTTGTTCCCATTGGAATAAGTTCAATAGGTTCAGTTAACTCATCAGATTTTACAGGGCTATCCATTAACTCGCCAGTAAGACCAGTTTCATCAGTTTTCCAATTATTAATTTTTTTACCTCTCGCTTTTATAATTATCGGTGAATCTTTCTGTGTAAATGGAAAATTATTTATTGGCCATTTTTTTTCTACTACCTCAAAATAATTATTAATACTGTCTCCTATTATCAACCCATAATTCCAATCTGAACCAGGATGAATTTCGTATGCAGGCCATCGATCTAAATCGACATTTTTTTGCCACCTAGCATCAAAAATAGCTGTTTCGGTACTAGATTTTTTAATTACATTTTCTTTTATTTTTAAAGAAAAAGTTAATGGCCCATAATTAATACTTACACTGTTATGATTTTTTTTCCATCTTTTAACTGATAGCAACTTTGGCAAATCAATTTCTACAGTATCTTCATTATACCATTTTCGATAAATTTTTAAATATTTTCCTGCCTCTAGTTCAACATTTTGATTTTTTCCATTTATTTTAAAAGATGCATTTTCTGCCCAAGAAGGAACTCTAAAATAGATTGGAAAATGATCTTCCTTGTCAAGATTAATTTTAAATCTTAATTTATTTTCAAATGGATAGTTAGTTACATTTTTAATTTTTATGTTGGTCCCATTTCCAACTTTTGCATTAACTGTACTAGAAGCATAAATAACAGCCGCAAGACCATTATCGGGTGTTGCCATCCATAAGTTTTCGGCAAAATAAGGCCATCCTTGAGCGTGGTTATGCTGACAACATCTTTGACTCAAGGGGTTAAACATTAAAAATGGTCCTGGATAGACTATTCCAGGATAGTGACTTTCGGAATCGCTAATAACCATGTTTGGACTTGTAAGGTATCTTAAACTTCTAAAATCTGGCATAACTGCAGCTGGATAATTATTAAAGGCTACCTCCTCTACATGATCCGCCCAAAAAATATCTCCAGTTATTCTGAGCATGTGCTCATCCGAATTCATTTGTTCAACCATACCGCATGTCTCTATTGCTTGCCTTGGATCGTCGTAACCTGGTCTTGAATATTCATCAGAACCAAACATGCCACCTGGAACCTGGCCAAAATGTTCTCTTATAATATTAAAATTTTCGTAAGTTGCATCAAGATGCTGCTTATTTCCGCTTAGAAGATAATATTGAGCCGGTTCTCTAAATCCTTGGGCTATGTTTACATTGTGCCAATCAATCAAGTCTCCATACCAACTTGGCCATTCATATCCCTCTCGAAGTGTCTTTGGACTTTCTATTTTATCTAAACTATTTCCTCTACTTTCCCATCTAACTGATTTCTTATGTATTTTTTCAGCTAGTTCCAAAAGCCACTTATCACCAGTTCTATTGTATAACCATATAACACTGTGTAAATTATCACCAGCTCTTCTTCTAGCCCAGTATTTATCTTTTGATAAAAGAGAATTTTCTGGAATACTATTTTGAAACTTAAAATACTTAGTCATCAAATTAATGACCCTTTCATCATTTGAATATTCATAATAGGATTGTAAACAATAGAGCATTATCATATTTGGCCAAAAATCAATGGTTTGATTATTTTTAATGTAGTCTTCTTCGGTTCTGTTAAAATCATAACTTTCCCAAGCGAAAGAGGGACCAAAAAATCCGTCATTTCTTTGACCATTAATTGCTCCTTCAAGCCAAACTTTAGCTTCACTTATCATTGCTTCATCATTAAGAATATATCCAATGTTTGCATATCCTTTAAGCCAATATGGAACTTCCTCCCAGCCCCATTCTCCTTCTCCTTTTTCTGAAAGCCACGCGTTATCCTTTTTTTGTAACCACTGACTTATATCAACTAAGTTTCCAGTTAGTCCATTTTTTTGTCTTTTTAAATATTCTAACAACCATCCATCTGGTTCAATTGATCCCACAGGAAGCTTAATTAAGCTGCTTGGAACTAGTGGTTCTCTATTAGAAACATAATGCTGGTTTTTGAAATTAGTATCAGGTTTATCTGCAATAGTGATTTGATCAACATTATCTGAACAACTAACAATAATAAAAAATAGAAGAATTGTTTTAGTTTTCATTAAGAGAATTAAATGAAGAAGCTGGTAGACCTTCTTTATTAAATAACGTTCCATGAACCCAGTTTTTCCAACCATACCTGACTTGTTTTGGATATGTTACATTTACGTTCGAAAATACCCTTACTTTATTATTAACTATTTCAGCCAATGCAGGGTAAAAAATTTTGTCTTCACTAGCAATTTCAAAATCTTCTAATTTTCCAGTAGAATTTAGTCCAGAACCTTTGTGATCAAAATCAATATCTATATAATTTTTAAAAATTTCATGACTCTTATAAAGTGGTCCCGAGGATATAATATCGTATTCATAATCTTTATCTAATGCCAAAAGGGCAAGTCTTTTACCCACGTCTTGCTTGTTATGGGGATGAATATCTTCTTCCTCTCCGATATCCATCAGAACAACCATTCCTGTTTTACTGGTAGTTTTTAAAGTCTTCCTCTGAGCTTCTCTTATTTTTTGTGATTCTTGAAATACACCATATTTAAAAGGGGCTATTTGAACATAATAAAATGAAAAATCATAACCCCAATTTTCTCTCCAATCTTCAATCATCCCTGTGAATAATTCTTGATATTCATGGTTATTATCAACATTAGACTCTCCTTGATACCATATTGTCCCCTTAATAGTATATGGCATTACAGGTGTTAGCATTTTTTTAAATAGAGCGGAATATCCATTGGGGTCATTAATACGATACTGCATTGGAATATTATCTAGTAAATATGAACTCTTTTTTATTATTTCATCTATAGATAAGTCATGAATTAAAAAAGAATTTGCATTCATGTGAGGTAGAAAAGCCTGGTGTTTAAATTTGAAATCAGAAAAAACTAATTGTTTTTTAATCTTTGAGTTTTTAATGATTACAGGGCTGTTAAACCCTCCCCCACCTATTAAATCAGAGATTCTTACTGCAAGAATATTTTCTCCTTTTTTTAATAATTCTTTGGGGATATTATAGCTTCTTTTCCTTGTCCAAGAAAAAGTATTACCTATCAGTTCACCATTAAAATAGGTCTGATCAGTATCATCAATTCCCTTTTCAACAACTAATTGATAGTCTTCACTTATATCATCAATAATTATTTTTGTTCTAAACCATATTACCCCATCTGATAAGAGTGTATTTGATTCTTCAAATGCGCTTTCAAATCTTCCCTCTGATTGATAGTTAATATTTCCATAATCGGTATACTTAGATTCCCATTGACTCCAATTAGAATCATCAAAATCAACTTTTTTAAACTCTTTATCTCCAACATCAAGGCTAGACCATTCTTTCTTGTAGGATTTCCATAGTGTTTCATCTTCAGTCCATTTTGGAATTTCAACTGTTTTAAATCCAAATTTATTTTGAACAACAAGCTTAATAGAATCATTTAATCTTATCAATTCTTTTTCAAATAAATCGTAATCATCATATTTAGGGATTTTATCATTTGTGGCTGGAATGGACATGAGCTTACGATTACTTGTCCAGGCTTCTACTCTAGTTCCACCCCAACTTGTATTTACAATTCCTATTGGAATTTTAAGTTCTTTATTAAGTTTTCTAGCAAAATAATATGCGGTAGCACTAAATTCTTCTGCATTTTTAGGATTAGCAACTAGCCATTTACTTTTTTTAATAAGTTCTCCTGATAAATCCATCGGAACAGTGAACATTCTTATTTCATTATTATTTACTTTAGAAATTTCTTCATCTTGGTTATCAATACAATTAACGCATTGATTCATTTTCCATTCCATATTCGACTGTCCTGACGATAACCAGACCTCACCAATCATAACATCCTTTAATAAGATACTATTATTAGATGCCTGAATAGTTATGGTATATGGACCACCAGCTTTGGGAGTTGAAAGCTTTAGTTCCCAATCACCTTTTTCATTTGATTGTGTAGAAGCTTCTTTACCCCAACTTCCCTTAACAGTAATAGTTTCACCAGGCTTAGATTTACCCCAGAAAGCTGTATCATACATTTGTTGTAAAACCATGCTGTTAGAAAAAACAGAAGGAAGTTCCAATCCTTGATTTATTTCAAGATTTGATTTACACGAAAAATTTATTGCTATAAGTGCCAATAATAGTCCTAATATTGTATGGGTGAAATGTTCCTGTTTTTTCATTTTTGATTTATTTATTTGCTGTTGAGGTTAATTTTTTGATTAACTCAATTTCATCATTTGAAAATGGTTCTCCATTTTGATAAAAAATATCGTGATGCCATTTCTTAGGAGGTCCAGTATATGTTGAATCCCAACTTTTCCAGGGATAAATAGTATTTGTCTTTCCAGATACAAAGCCCCAATTATATGCTCCTATTTTATTCTCACTAAAAATTGGTAAAACATCCTCAAAAGTACTCTTATGCTCACGAGCAATATACTCGGTGCATAAAAGTGGTCTATTATAATTTTTAAGTTGTTTAACTTTTTCTAAAACCTCTTCTTTTGATGCATAGGAATGAAATGATATAATATCAGAACTATTGATTATGAATTGATCTAACTCAGACAGATCACTTATAGGTGCCCAATCTGTATCCCAAGCATAAATGCCAGTTGTAATTGGTTGAGATGGATTAATTTCTCTTACCCATTTGACAGTTTTTTTTAATAAAGAAAGGGTATGTACTTGTTTTTTATCTTTAGGATCAATCTCACTTAAGTTATACGTTGAGTAATTATCATCTGTAATTTCGACTCCAATTTTTTCGTATAATTCAATTGCTCTTTCTTTAGAAATTTCGTGTGAAGCTATTCCTTTTTGGCCTGGTTCATTATATAAATCCCATGCAAGAATCCTTGAATCATTTGCAAATCTTTCAACAACTCCTTTTATATAAGATTCAAGTTTATTATGACTCAAAATATCGTACAAAATTTTTGCACCAGGAGATTGAACCCACCCTGGATTATGGACATTCGGTATTGGCTTAGGCTGTTTTCCAAGTTTAGGTACTGGATGCCATACATCGTCAAAGAAGACAATTAAAGTTTTTATTCCATATTTATCTGAAATTCCTAAAAATTTATCAATACGTTCCAAAAACCCAATTGAATCTTGCTCCCATAATAGGTCATGAAGAAATACTCGATGTGTATTCATTCCTATACTTGCAGAAAGTTTTAATTCTTTTTCTATTAATTCTGGATCAAAAGTTTCTTCTTGCCAAAATTCAAGCTGATTTATAGAAGAACTAGTTATGAAATTTGTTCCAACTGGCCAAGGTTGATTATTATACCATTCCCATATTTTTTCTTCCGACCATCTATTTGATTTTTGAGTTTGGGTAGTGTTTTTATTATTACATGAAATAAAAAGAGATATAGAAATTAGTAATAATATCATTCCATAATTATTTTTCATCATTTATATTTTTTGATTGAATATTAGTTTATTGTTTTATTTATTGATTTACTAATCGACCCACATATTATCATAATGATCATCTGAATCAAACCCTGCAAGGACTGAGTCCTGTCTTTTATCATTTATTATTTTGGATAGCTTAATGTCGTTTTTCTCTACTCTAGGAAAGAACTCTTCAAATGATATTTTCTGTTTATTATTCCAAACTCTTTCAATAAAAACTGGTAGTCTTTTTCTAAGAGTGGGAATTTCTGCCTCTCCAGCCTGTTCCCAAGAACACATCTGTGCTCCAATTATTTGAGAAGTTTCTTTAAGTTGCATTGGATTTTTATAAACCGGAGTTTTATGCCACCAATTTTCCCATCTCCATATATTCCATGAATATATAGTTTCAGGTGACCAAACTGCCCTTCTTGCTCTTGGCTGTTTTAATCCACCATTTACAAGATATAAAGGAGTCCATGAAGTATTAACAACAGTAAATCCATCCTCAATTAAGTGACTTGGTAAATGGTACATGGTTTCAAATGCAAATACCACAACGTCTCTAGGTATTTCAATTTTACCTTCACGTCTAAACCCCTCCCATAAAAACATTTTTTTATTGTGTTTTTTAACGATTTCATTCATTCGAACAAGAAAATAACGGAAGAGTTCATGAACATCTGCACCCAAATTATTTTTTTTCATAAATGAATTAATCTCAGGGACATTTTTATATAAATCTAAATTTGCCTCATCCCCTCCAATATGAAAAAACGGAGAAGTGTCAAAAACCTCAATAATCTCTCCGATTAACTGATCAATTGCATCGTAAACTTTTTCACTTCCAATATTGATAACATTTGATTTAGATGTGTTTATCTGAAGCATTTTGTTATTTACGCCAAATATTTCAGGATATATCTCAACAAATTGTCTTGAATGACCAGGAATATCTAATTCAGGAATGATTATAATTCCTCGGTCTTTTGCATATTTGACAAGGCCTCTAAAATCCTTTTTTGAGTAGGGCCTATCTGGAGTAGCCAGCTTAGGAAATTTTTCAGATGGAAAAGTAAATGACTGATCATCGCTCAAATGTAATTGAAGATATTTGATCTTATAGAAAGACGCTAAATCAATAATATTTTTAAGGGTTGGGACATCGTGCCACATTCTTGCCAAATCAATAAGAAGTCCTCTATACATAGAATCGGGTTTGTCCTTTATTTCTAGCACTGGGAAAATAAGTTTATTTTTTTCTAGCTTCAATAATTGAATAAGTGAGCTTTTTGCCATTGATAGGGCATTATAAGAACCTCCATTTACTATTATATTATTACATATTTGGATAGAATATTCTTCATCTTCCAAATTGATGTCTATTTCAAAGACCAAATCAGCTTTAATTTTAGTGGTCTCCTTAAATTTTATATCCATTGAAGAGATACTTTCAATATCTTTTTCAAAAACACTCACAAGTGAATTGATCTCCGGACTACTAGTGGAAAATAATATTGAATTAGTTAATACCAATCCTCTTTTTTTAGAATCCAGGGTAAAATTTTTTGGGATAGGAACAATACTAAGTTGATCATCCACAATTTTTGTTTTAGCTTTCTGACAAGAACAAAAAGTTGTCAAAAAAATCAATAATAAAATCTTTTCTTTCATTTTTATTAGATTAGTTTAAGCGTTTATTAAACATATATTAGCCTATAATTGATACAATTTAAAATTATAAAACCCTAAAAATACTTTTTGCCAAAGCTATAGGCATTGATTCCAATTTTTTCACCAATAACTCTTCCTGGAAGATCGTCAACTGGAGGGTGAATACCACCCCAAATTCTTGAAAGACTACACTGATTACTTGCATCCCTGTATGTTGCCCATTGTATTTTAATATCTTGAGTTGGACCTTTTTCAAAAACCAAAAATTCATTTTTTTTAGCAATAAACTCTCCCATTCCTCCCGGAAAAAACTCATCTCCCGTAAGTAAGGTCATCAGCTCTGCTGCAGCTCTTGAATAGGTAGAATGTCCTGATACATAACCTGAAAAATTGGGTGTTACAAATGTTGGCCTTTGATATGGAAACCAGTTTTCAGCTAAAATCCATCCAACTCCAGCATAATCATTTTTTGGATCTTTTATATTTTGATGTCCTTGCCAAGAATACACTTTTATTTTACCTTTGTTTTCTTCGTTTTTTCCTGCAAGTGTATCACCCTTTTTAATTGATTCTATATATCCTTTAATTAGCTTGATTCCAATGGGGGTATAATTAGGTAAATCGGTATTTGAAGATTGACCATTCTGGGCCATATAACGCAATGCACTTATAGGTCTTATATAGTCATAATAGCCTTTTAAACCCCAAGCAGCAATCGCAGCATCGTGCATAGTACCACCTAAAAGAAAATAAGCTTTAATATCCCATTCTAAAGGATCTACTATCTCACCTTGTCCTTCAAATTTTCTTTGAAACTTATTATGATAAGAAACATAGTTTAATATTGTAAACCAATGGCCAGGAGGAGTTTCTGAGTCTGGACCATCGGCCCAAAATTCTGCAATAACTCTTGTGTAATCTCCACGTGGTACAACTTGCTTTTCGTAAGGTTTGTTTGTGTGTGGGTTAAGTTCATGTCCTTTGGATGTATCCCCACCCTCAATGTGTTTATAAACCTTTTTTAAACCTTCAATATCAAAATTGATATTTTCAAAATTGAGATCTCCAATTTTGCTGGGTGAAATATCCCATAAGACGCCATCATTTGGATCCATATGAGAGCCCCAAATTGAAACAAGACAGTGATTCCATACATATTGATTATTAATATTGTTTTCTGAATTTAAAAATTGAGGTGGAGGCCCAGGATCAAAGTAAATTGGATAATCATAGCCTTCTCTTGTTTTAATTTTTAGATTTTTCTGGTTTATACTAAAAGGTTTTACAGAACCCCATTCTGGACCTAAAAATTCAGGAACAGAACCTGCTAATTCATTACCAGATTGATCAATAAACTTTTCAAATGCAAGTGGTTGCCATCGATTGGGGTCATTCAAACCCTTTATGCCAGGATTTTTTAAAATTAATGGATCATTTTTAGGTTGATAAAAAAGGTTTGTATAAAAATACTTTTCATTTGCCCCGTCATTCCATGTATGGTTAATAACATGTTTTGCTATGTAATTACCTAAGGCTGCAGCATTTCCTTTTTTATAGTCGATAGATTTAAACTCTTTGTCATACCCCAATTTTTCAAATAATGAATCAATAACTTTTTTTGATTTTCTAAAGCCAGGTGAAATCTCATAACGATGAATTAATAGCCTGTAAGCAGCATAGCTGATTGCTTTTTTTCTATTTTGATCTAAAGAACCATTGAAGTCAGTTTTTGTGTAGGGTATAAAGTAATCATGATTACTCTGATTTAGAAAATAAGGTTTTGCATCAGTGTCAAAGACTGCCCAAGCGTCATACATTGCTGCTGAAATATGAAATAAATTTCTTGCATGAACGGTAGGTCTTGCCAAATCATTTCGAATTGACTGTAAAAGAACTTCATTCCATTGTCTGGCAATACTGTATTTTTGAGAAAAAGAAAAGTTCCCTAAAAAGATTAAAACAAGATAAATTAATAGCTCCTTTTTCATTGGAATTTTTAAAAGCTAATAGTTTTAATTCCAGTTAAAATATTCTAACAAAGAGTCTATAAAGGAAGGCTCTTTACTAATAGTTTCTTCAATCTGAATTAGATTATTTGGAATTAAATTTATAAGATACTGTTTTTTTCCTCCAGGCCATGTTACTATTAAAGAATCCACTTTTTTATTTTCACCCAAACCGAAGTGAATAATGGAACTGTTTTGTGAAGCATGGCTTGATCCTCCGTCAACTTCTCTTATCATACTCAAATCATCACAGACAATTCTTACTCTTGCTCCTAGACCTCTTGTTGTTGACTGATTTCCCTTTAATTTAATTTTCAACCAATTATTATCAGCTGAAGAATCATTTCTGTATAATTTAGATCCAACAACTCCACCTCTGTGGGCCATATCATTGACTGGCCTTTGATTTACAACAAATATATCTTGATCGCCGTCATTATCATAGTCGAAATGTATTGACCCTCTTGCAATTCCATAGTCCATAACACCTGCCTTTTTATTTAGTTCAAAGACTCTTCCCTTATTTTCAAATAGTGTATTTGGTATGGGATTAACCAGTGGATTTATTGGTCCATTTGAATTAAATAAATCAAGATCAGTGTCATTATCATAATCTAAAAAAATACTCCCCCAGCCAATAATAACATCTTCACGATTATTAAAAGTTTTTATTTTATTTACTCCGGTTCCAACGTTATTCATAAGATTTACAAATGGTAGCCCATTGCCTCTATTAACGATAAATGGCCCTGCAAAAATATTTGTTACATGATAATCTAAAAAATTATCATTATTATAATCTCCAACACCTACTCCCATGGATTTAAGACCAAAATTTATTTTAAGCTCTCTACTTTTATTTTCAAATCTTAAATCGGGGTATTGATTTACCAACAACCTGTTGGATTCACTAGTTTCACCAAAATCATTAATTATAAATAAATCTAAATCATTATCATTATCAAAATCTGTAAAAACACCTCCAAAGCCATAACCTTTTCCTGAATCCATCAGTAAATCTGAAACTTCTTTGAAATATTTACCTTCAACGTTAATAAATAGCTGATCATCACCAGTTTCATATTCTTCATTAATTGAATAATGATTTAATAGAGCAATGTTATGGGTATTAAAGGGGCTGTCTTCAAAATAGAAGTTTTTAAAATAATTACCAACAAATAAATCTGGATAACCATCAGCGTTAATATCCCCAAAGGAAGAGGAGGTTGAAAAATTATTCTTTATAATTCCATATTTTGAGCTGAAGTCAGTGAAAGTACCATCACCATTATTTATATAGAGTAAGTTAGGCGCTAATGTTTTCTTTTTTTTTGATTGATCAGCTTGTGAAGCAATAGTTGTTACAAATAAATCAATAAATCCATCCTTATTTACATCTGCAGATGAAACACCAGTAGTAACAATCATTCTATCCTTAAAAAGTCCAGATTCTTTTGTAACATCTTTAAATGTAGTATCTCCATTATTCTTATATAATACATCCTGTCCTTGACCACCAGTAATAAATAAATCTTCATATCCATCATTATCGTAATCAAAGGCAACTACTCCACCGCCAAAAAGTCCTTGATAAACATCATAAATATTGTCTATACCTGCATCTAAAGTACTGTCAGAAAATGGTGCTTGTCCAAAAAAAGAAAAGGGCAATAGAATAAAAACAATAAGAAAAGTTTTCATATATACATTTCAAAAAAGGTGGAGGAAAAAAATTCCCCTACCTTTTAAATTTAACAATATTAACTATATACTTACTAGTAACCTGGATTTTGCTCTATATTCGGACTGTTGTCTATAAAATTTCCTGGCAATGGCCAAAGATCGAAGTGAGGTTTGTAATTAGCTCCTCCGTGAAGATCCCAACCCTTATTGGAATTAACAGTCTCTCTTAAAATACCAGCTCTTTTAAGATCATAATATCTTCTACCCTCAAGAGCATGTTCTACTCTGCTTTCGTGTAAAATCGCTGTTCTCATTGCTGTCTGAGAAAGTCCAGCTGATAGATCGGGTAGTCCTGCTCTATTACGAACTTTATTTACTCCTGCGTAGGCTGCTGTAGTATTTCCAGATTCGTTGAGTGCTTCTGCATGAGCAAGTAAAACTCCCGAATACCTAAAGATATTTATATCCATAGGTGATCCAAACTCAACAGTATTCATTTGAGCAAATGCTTCAGGGGTATCTTCTGGTGATGCAGTATATTTTTTAGGAAAAACTGGTGCGATACCTATATCTGCCATTAATCTAGTATCACCATTACAGCAAACACCTCCAAATTCTGCATCACCAATAGTTCCTCCATCATAAACATCTCCTTCAAAAAAGAAAGTCATTCTTAATCTAGGATCTCTACCTTCAAGAGGGTTTGCTGGATCATATCCAGAAGCTGGATCTGTAATTGGTAATCCATTTGCCATTGTGAAAGCATCAACTAAGTCTTGAGTGAATTTGTGACCAGACCATCCATTATATCCCGATTGTGTTGGAATACCCATTGGAATAAAGTCACCACTTCCTTCCGCTCCAGGTCCATTTTGGATTGACCATATAATTTCCTTACTGTCTTCAGCACAACCTCTATTTAGACATCCCCACACATCTGCAGAAACAAGTCCTACAGCACCACCCTCTTTTGCAATAACCTTTGCAAACTCAGATGCAGCACCAGAATAATCTTTTTGATTCAATTTTGCATACGCTATTGCTGTTGTTGCAGCCATAGTTGTTGGCCTTCCAACTTGAGCATCGGTTGGTGTATCACCAAGATTAGAAGCAGCAAATTCTAAATCTGAAATTGCTTGAGTATAAGTTTCAGCTTGAGAGGATCTTGATATTTCATTTGCCTCTTCAGCGGTAATTGGAGATGTAATTATAGGCATGCCACCATATAAAAATGCCATATCTGCGTACAAAAAGCCTCGAAGATATCTTAACTCAGCTTCCCATTTAGCAGAACCCTCAGCTCCAAAGTCAACGTTTTCCATAACCTCCAACATTGCATTTACTTTAGAAATGGCGCCCATTCCATAATTAAATTTCCAATCAGTTATTCCTCCGGATAAAGGTGTAGCAAGCCCACTCGCTAACTCACTATATCCTTTCCATGCAGAGCCCTGACCTACCATGTTGTCAGATATTACATCAAATTCCATATTCATATGGAAATAGTTACCACCCCAGAAGGTTACAAAATATCCTGCTTCAGTTAAGGAATTATATATTCCATTAACTCCTAACTTAAAATCATCCGCAGTGTTAAAAAACCCATCAACTGTTCCAGCACCTGGGTCAGATTTCACTAAAAAATCTTCATCACAACTAGTAAAAAATAGCGTGAAAGAAAAAATAATTGTTACTAATAATAAATTTCTATTTTTCATAATTTATAAATTTATGTTATTAAAATTTTGCTTGAACTCCAAATGACAATACTCTTAACTGTGGAAACATTAGTGTGGCTCTACCAGCATTTGGTTCTTGATCTACACCACTAAGCTCAGTAGCTCCAACTCCAGTTCTAATTTCAGGATCAATCATTGGAAAATCCGTAGATGTCCAAAGGTTTGTCCCGTTAAAAAATGCACGTATACTATCAATTTTTAAAGATTTTTTTAAGTCAAAAGTATATCCTACCTGCAAGTTTTTTAATCTTAGATAAGCTCTATCCCAAATAAAGAAATCACTAGGATATAGATCACTTGGACTTGCCCCTGCTCCTGCCCAAACTCTTGGCATCATAGCATCAGTATTTTGTGGAGTCCAATTATCTTCCCATAGATCAGCTGTAACTTGTCCTGCAAAAGATGGCTTAAATAGCTCAAATTGACCTTGGAAACTTGCTTTACCTATACCTTGAAAAATTGCTGCAAGATCCCAGTTTTTATAACTTGCAAAAAGATTAAATCCATAAGTAATTTCTGGCACATCGACTCCGAGATCTGTTCTATCCTCAAGGGTAATAACATTATCCCCATCTTGATCTATAAATTTAACATCACCAACCTCAGATCCCATAAATGAGTGATCTGGTGCTGAACTGAGTTCTGCAGCATCATTAAATATTCCATCAGATTCAAATCCCCAAAAGGCTGATGGTCTATATCCTTCTCCCAAAATAGCACCATTAGCTAAAAAAATTCTATCTGCTTCTCCTCCATTAAGATTAGGATTAAGATCAGTTACTACATTTGCAGCATTTGAGATATTTGCTCCCAACTGTAAATTAAATTCACCGAAATTTTTACTATAGTTTAAAGCCAACTCCCAACCAGTTGTCTCCATGCTAGCAGCATTTTGGAATTGGGACGTAAATCCTGTTAGAACATTAACTGGCAGGTTAAAAAGGATGTCATCAGTTTGTCTTTTAAATAGATCGAAATCGATACCTAATCCGTTACTTAAGACTAGATTAACCCCAAAGTTAGTAGTTGTTGTTTTTTCCCAGCTAAGATTTTCATTACCTAAAGAAGTTTGTCCAACACCTGGAACTATTGTTCCTCCAAAACTATACCCTTCACTTAGACTTAAAGCTTTAGCGAACGCAAAATTTGGAATATTTGAATTCCCAAGTTTTCCCCAAGAACCTCTTATCTTCAAATAATCAATTGTACTAGAGGAGCTTAAGAAATTTTCCTCAGATAAAATCCAACCAGCTGAAAAAGACGGGAAAGTACCCCATTTATCATTTAAAAATCTTGAACTCCCATCTTGCCTAACATTAGCCTCTAATAAATATTTGCCTTTGTAGTTGTAATTTACTCTTGCAAATAGGGACTGAACAGAAAACCCTGTCTCAGAACCATTATTTAACTGATTTGTCGGTTGACCAGCATCTAATACCTGAATACCATCAGTTAGGTGCCCTTGTCTAGATGCATAAAAATTAGAAATGTTATTTTCCTCTTGACTATATCCAACAAGAGCTTTTAAATTTCCTTCTCCAAGATCTACATTATAATCTGCTGTCACAAAATAGGTTTCAGTATAAAATTCAACATTTTCATTAGAACGAAATCTACCTACAGCTCCTGGAGCAGTAAATGAATCACCATTAGGGTAATAATTTTTAACTGATTTATTAAACGCACTAGTTCCAGTACTTCTATTTCTTACAGCTCCAGTCGCCTTTATTTTTAAATTTTCAATGGGTTCATAAGAAACGTATGCATTTAATAAAACATTATTTATTATTCGGTTATTAGTGTTGTAATCCCCGTTTACATAACCATAGTTATTATTATAACCAGTTGCTGGGCCTACATTAAAGCCCGCATCACCAGCTGTTATCATGGCATAATTCCCATCTGCATTGTAAATAGGACCTAATATATTGTGAAGTTGAGACCCTAAAGCTTGTGCACCATTAAGAGATGCAGAAGAAGAAAAAGAATTTTGTGTATTATCATATTTACTTCTTGACAGAGAAATAGTTGTTCCCACATCAATCTTATCAGTAGGGCTTGCGTCTAAATTAATTCTGACGTTATGTCGATCAAAATAATTACCTCCAGCTGCAATACTTTCTTGATCTACAATTCCTAAAGCGACTCTATAATTAATATTTTCAGAACCACCTGATACACTTAAGTCATGCACATTAACAGGTGCTGATTGTATAAGGTCATTCATTGGATTACTCCACCAATTGTTTTGTGAACGAGCTTCGGCAATTCGTGCTTCTGTGTAAATCGGCTCTGCACCAAAATTTGTTCTTGTTAAATTTTTAAATTCCATATTATAAACTGGATCATAATTTAATTCTGGTAATTTAACTGCTGAAGAAGTCCCAAATGTTGCTGAGTAAGTAAATTGAGCATCTTGGTTTCTTGACCCTCTTTTTGTTTTTACAACTATTACACCATTTGCGGCTCTGGACCCATATATAGCTCCTGAAGCTGCATCTTTTAGTACAGAAATAGATTCTATATCATTAGGGTTAAGTAAGTTAATATCGCCTTCAATACCATCGATTATAACTAAAGGTGCTGAATTATTTAATGTTGATACTCCCCTTACGCGTATTGAAATTTCATCCTGTCCAGCCTCCCCTGAATTCTGAGAAACAAACACACCTGGTGTTGTACCAGATAAGGCTGCACCAGCACTTGTTAAAGATCTATTTTCAATTACTTCAGAATCAATAGTAGCAACTGAACCTGTAATATTTCTTAATAATTGTGTCCCATAACCTGTAACCACAATTTCATCAAGAGAAGATGCATCTGTTAGTAAAGTAAGGTTCATAACGTCGGAAGAACCAACAGTCAAAGTTTGAGGTTTAAATCCAATAAATGAAAACTGCAATTCAGCATTTTCATTTTCTAATTCAATTGAGAAATTTCCATCAAAGTCAGTTGATGTTCCATTTTCGGTCCCAACTTCTAAAACTGATGCTCCAGGTAAGGGGTTTCCGTCAGAATCATTAATGTTTCCACTAATGGTTCTTTTTTGTATTTCAATATCCTCCAAAATGGTTATTTCTTTTGGAACGACTATTTTTTTAGATTTTAAAAGAACCTTTTTGTCAATCACTTCATATTCAAGTTGATTTTCAAAAATCATATCTAGAACCATTTTGATTGGTTTATTTTTCACAGATATACTAGTTTTCTTATCAAAATTGAATACACTTAATTGATAGATAAATTTATAATCTGTTAAAGCTTCTATTTCGTCTAGTATTTCTGTGATAATCGCATTTTCAACCTCAAGAGTGACTTTTTCTTGTGAAAAAGAATTAGCCATGGTCAAGTTAAAAATCAAAAATAAAGCTGCAGAAAATCTCATTGTTGTTTTTAAACTGCTGTTAGTGTAGCAGTTATTCAGTTTGTTTTTCATAATTTTGCATTGATTTAATTCATTAGTTTAATTTGGTTTACTCTAGTGTTTAATTCAAAATAAGGGAGGATATTGTCAGTATCCTCCCTCTTTTGTTTAATTAATTATTATTTTATTATTAAATATTTTATATTCAATATTATATATTTTATTAAAATATTCTAATACCATTTCTATATCCTCATTTTCCACATCAATCGAAGCGTTAAATAGTTCTTTTGAATTATTTATTGTGTTGTCGATAATAGTAACATTATACAGGCGTTCTAATTTTTTTAATATCTGACTAAAAGTTTCATTTCTAAAAATCACTTCACCATCTATCCATGAGGTATAAATCTTAGTATTTATTTTAGTTTCAGTTATACTGAAATTTGTTTTATCTACAGATCCTTTAAATCCAGGAGTAAGTATTAAACTTTCTTTATTTATAATATTCTTTATAGCTACAGAGCCGCTAACTAAAACAACATCGGAATTGAAGTCTTCTGTAAAGTTTTTAACGTTAAATTTTGTTCCATATACCTCAACGTTGATTCTATTTGAATTAACTACAAAAAGGGCCCTGTCATTTTCTGTCACATCAAAATAAGCTTCTCCCTGTAGAAAGACTTCTCTTTTTTGATTGGGTAAAAACTTAATTGGATATTTTATAATACTACCGCTGTTTAAGAAAACTTTAGTCCCATCAGATAAAACAATGTTAAACCTTTTACCATAAGGCACTTTTAAGGTATGATAAACAAGCTCTTTTAAGTCAATGTTATCGTCGTAAATTAACTGGTCTTCTTTTTGAATAAGGTTAATTTTAGAAATAATTTTTTTGTCGTCTGATTTATTATCTCCTTTTTTTAGGATAACCTTATCAGTGTCTGAAGAGAGGACAATATCGTTTGCTTTCGGGATGATTTTTTCAATTTCGTTGTTTGGCACAAAATTATTCTTTGAATAATAGCCCAAACCAAATGTAAGACATAAAATAGCCGCATATTTTAATGCATTTTTAAAATAATGAGATCTCTTTATTTTGGATTCTTCTCTGCTTATTCTAGATTTAACTTCTTTAATTATTGACTCTGTATCGGATTGATTCATTATGTATATTGAATAATAATTAATCTTAATGTAGGTCCTAAAAATGGACAGATTTTTAGGCTGTTTTAATTTTTTTAATATGCTCTTTAAATCATTTATCGATGAAGACTGACTTATATAGCCAATAATTAAGTCTTCAAATTCTTTACTTATGGGAACTTTCATATACCTTATTACATTTCCTAAATTATAATCCCCTAGAAATTCAATAAAAAAATAATTAAATGTTATTTATATATTTAAAACATGAAAAATGATGATGAACTCGTCTATTTATTACAAAAAGGGGATGAACAAGCCTTTACAGAACTAATTAATAAATACAATAGGAAACTTTATAGTTATGCGGTGAGTTTATCCGGTGATTACTCTTCAGCAAAAGATATTGTTCAAGATGTATTTATTAAAACCTATGAATTCAGAAAAAAGCTAGATCCAAAATTTTCAATTCAAGGATTTCTCTACAGAAGCGTTTATAATCAATTCATAAACCAATATCATAAAAATAAATCTCTTCTTAAAGTTCATGATGAATATGTTAGATTTTTAGACCAAATTGTTAAAGACACATCAGAGTCTGATTTTGAAAGAATGATTAAAATTATGAATAAGTCAATTAGTAAGCTTCCTAAAAAATGTAAAGAAGTTTTTGTTTTAAGTAAAAAAAGAGGATTAACAAACATTGAAATATCTGAGTATTTAAATGTTTCAATAAAAACTGTTGAGTCTCACATTACTTATGCTTTTAAACAACTAAAAAAAAGTATTCCTCCGGATATATAAGAATTAAGATTCCTTTAAATAAGTTTCAAATTTAACTCATAAACTATTTTTGAATAAATTAACAGGGTGTGTGACAATTAAAGTGTAGTGTTATAAATAATACAATAGATTAATTAAAAAAACGAACTTTTGAAGAATATATTTTTAAAAAAAGGTTTTGCAAAATCCTCTACATTTATTGGTGTAAAAGAAGTAGAACAAATTAAATTAATTTATGATCAAATTTTAGATGATCTTGAGGGCTCGGCTCATTTGAGAAGTGATCTAAGTGGAAAAGGACAGGTTGGGGAAGAAAAAATTACTCAAATCATGTGTCCCAGTAATCTTGTAAAAACCCTAAAGAAAAGTAAAACCTATAGAAAAGCATTATCTCACGCTCAGTATTTTCTTGGGGAAGACATGTCCTTGGATTTTGATATGTTAATTAATAAAAGACCTTACACAGATACCCCCACACCCCTTCACCAAGATGGAGCTTATTGGATGAAAATGCCTGATAAACGTGCAGTAAGTTGTTGGATTGCAATTGACGATGCTGTCAAGGAAAATGGATGTATGTGGTTTATTCCAAGGCAAAAATTTAAAATTGAGCCACATCATGCTTCTATTCTTGGTGGAGCACTAAGCTGTGAAATATCTAAAGAAAATGCAGTTTGTATTCCTCTAGTGTCAGGAGGTGCAACTTTCCATGATGGTTTTACCCCTCATTTCAGTGAAGGGAATACAACAAAGTCTCATAGAAGAGCACTCATTCTTAATTTCCGTCCCAAATCAATGATCGATCTAGAGCGTTCAATGGGCATAGACCATCAAGGGGAAAGAAAGGTTAGAAATAAATAACTATTGAGGCCCTAGAAAAAGGCGATTTTTTTAGATTTAGAATATGAAAAAATTAGTAATACTCTTTTTTTTGTTTTTTGTTTTATTTTCAGTTCAATCCCAGATTCTTAAATCAGTTGATGAGTTTGATTTTGTAATTGCAACAAAAAAAGATTATGAATCCTACAAAAATTTATTCGAAGTAAATAAGTTAATTACAGGTTTTGGAACTTTTCAAAAAGGAGAAGATCTTTTGATTAAATATCCCTCAAATAATAATTTGAGAAGATTTTCATGGATAGCAGCTGACAAATATTCTTTAATTAATGCAATGGCGATGATAATGTTTCCAAGTTCAAGTTCAAATACAAAAATAGTTGTTGATAATTTAAGGATATTCAAGCCTTTGAATGGAAAACCTGCTACAATAATTGTTGATTTTAGAAATAAAAATGATTTAAATGAAGGTGTGTATAATAAATTTGGAAATATATTCAATCTTGAAAAAGCATTTAAGACAGGGGAGGTAGTAAATCCTTATGCTAAATTAAACAGATATCAGGCCATCACTAAATTGAAAAAAGCTAAGATATCTCTTGAACTTGAGATGATAAATCAAGAAGAATTTGACAGCCTCAATGAACTACTTATTCCAATAATCAAATAAAGTTAGAAACACTACACTGATTTTTATTGATTTATGATTAATAAGAACATAAATATATACATATTAAATTTTAATGTTTTTAAATAAAAAAACCCTCAACAAAGGAGGGTTTTATTTAAGCTTAATTCGAATTTTAGTTTGTTTTATATATTAAAGTTAGTTCATTGGCATTTGACATATTTCTATACTCATCTCTCATCTTTTCGCTTCGCATAGCTTTAGACATAAAATCATCATCTTCAATAAATGGTTTGCCATTTAACACACCGATATTCCAAACTAAATGTGTAGGCTCTTTATAAGCTGATTCATTTCTTTTAGCGATTTTTGTTAATGCCCACCACCTATGATTGTTTCGAAGAATTTCTCTTTCAAATACTGGTTTCCACACCTCAGATTCATATTCTTCATAGTCATCCATTTTTTGAGTCATTGCTGCAAAAGACATTTTGTCTCCAATTTTAAGTTCTCCAACAAATGGAGTAGCATCTAACCATTGAATTTGATATTGTCTAACTTCTTTTTTTACTTTATCACCATTCTTGAGAATATTGTTTATTGTTCTTGAAGACATTTTGCCCTTTAAGCCTAATTTCATCATTGAAATAGCTTTTTCCATGCTCCAGTTTTTCATTGATTTGTCTCTTTGTTCTTGAGAAGAGAAATTATTGAAAATTACATAATGAGCAGCGTTTTCATTGTCATTATTATTGGCAGTCCTTTTCCATACGGACCATCCCCACTTTTCACCAGCATCTACTGCCTTTTGGTGATAAACACTCCATACTTTTTCTAACTTATGATAATCAGATTCAGTCCCCTCATTTAGAACAACAAAATCTGCAACAGCGTATTGAGCTAGTGCAAAAGCAGGTGTCAGAATAAATAAAATTAATATTTTTTTCATTTTTATTGATTTATGGTTAATAGACTTCAAATATAGAGATATTAAATTAAATCCATTTTAATCAAAAAACCCTCCACTAGGGAGGGTTTTAAACTTAGAAATAGATGTTTTTAAAAATCCATAACACGGATAATCATTGTAGTATTAACAACTTTTCTTACACCTGAAACTTTCTTGGAAAAATCTGCAAATGCAGGATCTGCTAACATTTTTTTAGTATTTGATAATGCGGTTTTAATATCAGGAGAACCAATCCAAACAAAATGAGTAAAATCTGCATTTTTGCCTACTATAGGAGCAGCAAGACCATAAGAATTTTTCTCATAACCCAACTTTTTAGCTATTTTTTGAGAAAAACTTTTAAATTCCTTTAAATACAATCCAGGATTAGAAACCTCCATTTGATACATCATAAATACATTATCTTCATTCCAGTCTTCACCATTATACCAAATTGGTGTGTTTAAAGATTGGTTGGTGATTTCAGAAAATTCTGAAAGTTTACGCTCCCAAATTAATTGAGCATCCATTGATTGTCCATATGTCGCAAAAGCTTGCTCAAATGCCGCTTCGTCTGGAAAACAAAATTGTATCGTGTGAGTAGCCTCATTTGTCCCATTTGGGCCGTAAGCAAATAAAGACTGTGTTCCTTGAATGTTCTTCCCCCATTCAGTATTCATTACTTCTGTCAGAGCAGATACAACCATCTCAGGTTCTTCTACTTTAAGATCAAAAAATAAACAATACTGAGCGTTTAATGATATAGTGCTTAGCACTAGTATTGATAAAAATAATTTTTTCATGTTAAATTGATTTAAGTTATAATTAAACGAATATATAGAGATTGATTTTAATATCAAATACGAATAAAATGTTTGCTTTATTAAAATTTTAGATTACGAATTTGTAATATTATTACTATATTTGTAATATATAACTTAAAAAGTAACATTAGTGTCTTCCCTATTATTTTTAAAAATATCTGAAAAATTATTCTTCAAATTTGGTTATCGGAGAGTGACAATTAAAGACATCTGTGAAGGAGCATCCATGAGCAAAATGACCTTTTATAGGTACTTTAAAAATAAGGAAGAAATTGCAAAAATTGTACTTAAAAACATAATAGATGAATCAAATAAAAAATTTGAATCTATTATGGAAAGTGATAATCTATTTATAAATAAAATTGAAAATCTAATTTTATTAAAAGAGGATTTAATAGATCGAATAGGTAGCGACTTTTTAAATGACATCATCTCTTTAAAAGCTAATATTTTCAAAAGTTTAATAGATAAACAATCTATTCATCAAGAGAAGAAAATCGAAGAATATTTTAAAAAAGCGCAAAAAGCGGGAGAATTAAATAAAAAAACACCAATATCTTTTTTTATTTATATGCTAAAAGATATTGAAGAAAAGGTGCGGGATGAAAAATTAAAAAAATTATATAGCGATGAAAAAGACTTAATGAAAGACTTAACCAACTATTATTTTTTTGGTATCGCGCCAAAAAATTAAAAAACATGGATTTCATGACCCTAAATAATTTTCTTTGCTTTTTGACTTTATCTTTTTTGTGCTCCCCTATTTATGCACAATTTGAATTTGATGGTCAGCTTTTGGGTCAAACAAGTCTTAGTCTTGATAAACAAAGTTTTAAATTTTTAGGTGCTAGGTATTTACCAAGTTTAAACTTCGAAAAGAAAACAGATAGTTTGTCTTCTTTTGCTATTCAGGTTTCAGGAAATTTTAGCGCTACTAGTTTTTTAACCCCTAAAAAAAAGAATGAATCGAGCTCAAGTATTGATCCTTATAGAATTTGGTTAAGATATCAAGTTAAGAACTGGGAATTTAGAGCAGGTTTACAAAAAATTGATTTTGGGGTAGCTCAGCTACTACGTCCTATTCAGTGGTTTAATCAAATTGACCCTAGAGATCCACTTGGATTAACTAATGGGGTGTATGGATTATTAATTAGACATTACTTTAAAAATAATTCTAATTTATGGGTGTGGGGTCTTTATGGAAATCAAAAACAGAGGGGATTTGATGCATTGCCGACAATAAAGGATGTTCCAGAATTTGGAGGAAGATTTCAAAGCTTTATCCCAAAAGGTGAGGCTGCTGTTTCTTATCACTATAGACAAGCAGGTGGAGACTCGGCATTAGGAATTGACACCTACCAAAGTCCTGAACACAGAATTGGGTTAGACACAAAATTAGATTTAGGTTTTGGTATTTGGACTGAAGCAGCTTTAATTCATAAAGTTAAAAATATAGGACCACTTACTAATCAGTTTCTTCTAAATCTTGGAATAGATTATACCTTTGGAATTGGAAAAGGTCTAACTGTTTCTAAAGAATATCTTTTTTCCAAATATTCAGATAATCAACTCAATAACTCTATAAGTAAGGGTGTAAGCGCATTTAGTTTTAATTATCCTTTGAACTTCTTTAGCTCACTAAGTGCTTTGGTTTATCAGCAATGGAATAATGATAAGCAAACATTAATGGTAAATTACCAGCATCAATTCAATAACTTATCAGGATACGTTATATTGTATTACAATCCTGATTCTATTGAAGGAATACAACAAAATGATATTTTCAGAAGCTTTGCGGGCCCTGGAATTCAATTCTTATTAGTTTACAATCACTAGAAATGAAAAAAGAACCAATTATACATGTAAAGAACGTTTCAAAAAGCTATCCAATAGCAGGAAAAGAATTTATGGCATTGAAACAAATAGATTTATCTTTAAATGAGGGAGAATTTGCTGGAATTGTTGGTCCAAGTGGTTCTGGAAAAACTACTTTATTAAATATTCTCGGCTCATTAGACAAGCCAACTCAGGGAGATGCTTTTGTTTTAAACAAGGATATTAAAGCCCTTAGTCACAATGAAGCTGCGTCGTTAAGAAACTATCATATTGGTTTTATATTTCAAGTCTTTAATCTTCTTCCTGTATATACCGTTTTCGAGAATGTTGAATTTGCTCTTTTGTTACAAAATAATTCAGCTAAGGAAAGAAGAGAAGCCGTTATGAGAGCATTAAACTGGGTTGGACTTACTGATCACGCTGATAAAAGACCGGACAAACTATCTGGGGGTGAAAGCCAGAGGGTAGCTATAGCAAGAGCAATGGTTAAAGCCCCAAAAATTGTTCTTGCTGACGAACCTACTGCAAATCTAGATTCTGAAAATGCTCATGAAATATTGAAAACCATGAAAAAGCTTAATCAAGAATTGGGAACCACTTTTCTTTTTTCAACACATGATGAAAAAGTAATGGGTTATTTAGATAGAATTATTCATTTAAGGGACGGTAAGATTGAGAAAGATGAAAAAAATAAATTATGAAATTAGAATTAAAACTTGCCTTTAGAAATTTATTTGGTTCTCGCCTAAGAACCCTTTTAAACGTCTTAGTTTTATCCTTCTCTTTTGTTATTATAATTCTACTTAATTCTATAATGGACGGATGGAATCAACAAGCCCAAAAAGATAGTATTGAATGGGAATTTGGAAATGGCCATCTTATTAATGAAAAATTTGATCCATTAGACCCATATACAATTTTAGATGGGCACGATAAAATACCTGAAGAAAATATTGGGTTAACACCAATTCTTGAAAGACAAGCGTCCATTTATCCACAAGGAAGAATGATGAGTGTTGTATTAAAAGGAATTAGTAGTGAGCAAGAAATATTAAAATTACCGACCAAAATATTAAAAGAAAGTAAAGAAGAGTTCCCTGTTATAATTGGTAAAAGACTCGCCGAGTCTGCTAAGTTAAATAAAGGAGATCGCGTTCAAGTTAGGTGGCGTGATAGCAAAGGGACTTACGATGCTAATACACTTTCAATTACTGAAGTCTTCGATTCTAACGTACCCAATATCGACAACGGAAAAATTTGGATTGATATTAATAAACTTTGGGGAATGACAAACCTAGAAAATGAAGCTTCTTATTTTGTCGTTGATGGCAAATTTAAAAATCCTGAATTATCTTCTTGGAATTTCAAATCACAGTTTGCCCTACTAAAAAACCTCAAAGACTTAATCAACCAAAAAAAAACAGCTCAATCTGTCGTTTATGGCCTTTTATTAGCAATTGCTCTCTTGGCTATTTTTGATACTCAAATTCTATCAATTTTTAGAAGACAAAAGGAGATTGGAACTTATATAGCATTAGGAATGACTCGTTTACGCGTGGTACGTTTATTTACAATAGAGGGAAGTGTATACAGTGTTTTAGCGCTAATCGTAGGGAGTATTTATGGGGTTCCTTTTTTTATTTATATGTCTGAAACCGGTTTTCCAATACCTCCGGCAGACCAGAAAATGGGGATTGCTTTAGCTGAAGTAATCTATCCTGTTTATGGCCTTAAATTAATTTTAATGACCGTTTTAACGGTTATTATATCCGCTACAATTGTAAGTTATCTACCCGCGAGAAAAATTGCAAAATTAAATCCAGTTCTCGCACTTAAAGGAAAAAAACAATGATAAAATTCATAATAAGAGGGATTTTAAGAGATAAAAGTAAAAGTATAATTCCAATTGCTGTAATATCAGTTGGAGTTATGGTAACAGTCATGATGTCTGGGTTCTTGGAAGGTGTTTTTTCTGATGTGATTAATCAAAATGCAAAACTTGATACGGGACATGTGAAGATTATGACTAAACCTTATGCAGAAAATAAAGAACAGCTTCCCAATGATCTAGCACTACTAGGAATCAATGAATTAATTGATTCTTTAAATCTTAATTATCCTGATTTAATTTGGACTCCAAGAATTAAATTTGGAGGAATTATGGATGTTCCTGATGCCTCCGGTAATACCAAATTACAGGGTCCTGGAATCGGATTGGCGATATCTATTCTAAGTGAGGAATCTGGAGAACTACAAAGACTTCAATTAAACAAATCACTTAAAAAAGGACGGCTGCCAAAACGCAGTGGGGAAATTATTTTAAGTGATAATTACGCAACGAAATTAAATCTCTCTCCAGGAGAAAAAATTACATTTTTTGGATCAACAATGGAGGGTAGTATGGTTTTTCAGAGCTACGAAATGACTGGTACAGTTGAGTTTGGATCTCCATTAATGGATAAAGGTACATTTATCATTGATATCCGTGATGCTCAAAATATGCTGGATATGGAAAATGGAACTGGAGAGCTTTTAGGATATTTTAAAGATGATAAATATGATGATCAAAAAGCCTTAGTTATTGCAGAAAATTTTAATGCTAAATTTCAAGAAAGTAAAGACGAATACACTCCTGTCATGTTTACACTTAAAGATCAAAATGGTCTTAGAGAGAGTCTGGATGTGGGAGATGCGTTTTCTGGAATTTTTATTTTCATCTTTATTCTAGCAATGTCTCTTGTGTTATGGAATACTGGGCTTATTGGCGGCCTGAGGAGGTACAATGAATTTGGTATCCGTTTAGCGCTTGGAGAATCTAAAAATAATGTGTTTAAACTATTGTTGATTGAGGCTTCTGTTATTGGATTAATTGGCTCAATAATTGGGACAAGCCTGGGTCTGGTTTTTTGTTATTACTTACAGGAAGTAGGAATTGATATCTCAAAAGATGTTGCTAATTCAACCATAATAATGCCCTCCGTAATGCGAGCGTACGTGACATCAGACCTTTTCTATATTGGCTTTATCCCCGGCTTATTCTCCATGCTTTTTGGGACAGCCTTAGCTGGGAGAGGAATCTATAAAAGAGAAACTGCTCGTTTATTCAAAGAATTAGAAGTTTAAAATTATATCATGAAAACAATAATCGCCCTCTTTTTATCAATTCAATTACCCTTCATACTAACAGCACAAGTAAGTGATCTAAAAGCATTAAAAATTATTGAGGAAATTGATAAAAACATGTTTTCTAAGACACAAATTGTTACTTCCGAAATGATTGTTTATGGAAAAAGGAAAAAAAGAATCATTAGATCAAGGGGTTATTCTATGGGTAAAGAAAATAATTTTACAGAATATCTATTTCCTGAGAGAGAGAAAGGAACAAAAATGTTAAAGCTTAATGAACGGCTATGGATTTATTCCCCCACAACAGATAGAACTATTCAGCTTTCAGGTCATCTTTTAAGACAGTCCGTAATGGGTTCTGACTTATCTTATGAAGATATGATGGAGGAAAAAAGACTCTCTGAGGTATATGTTGCTAAAATTATTCAAGAAGAAAACTATAATGAGTCTCCTGTTTGGGTTATGGAGCTCGTCTCTAAAGTTGAAGGATTAGCTTACCATAAAAGGGTTCTGTGGGTCGATAAAAATAAATTTGTCCCACTTAAAGAAAATCTCTACGCAAAAAGTGGAACCTTACTTAAAACAACAACGTTCTCTGATATTAGAAAAATAAATAAAAGATGGTTTCCCATGAAAATGAATTATAAAGATGTGCTTAAAGATGGGAAAGGAACTGATTTTATTATTCTTGACGTTTCTTTTAATTCTAAAATACCGGAAGGCTATTTTTCTAAAAACATATTAAAAAAATGAGTTATTATAATTAGAAAGATTTAGTGGAGATCAAAACTTGTATTCTCAGGTTTTATTTACTTAATTGCTGAACTTTTATTAATTAAATTTAAAATGTAGTAGCGATGTAGTGTTGAGTTAGCAAATATTTATATTTGTTTTTGGTATTTTTAATTTTTAAAATTTCTCCCTAATATAAATTAGTTATTATTATGTCAAAAAAATTGTGAATGAAACATTTCAGCCTAATATTCTTTTTTTTTATGTTCAACTATTTAAATTCTCAAGATCTTAAATTGTATGAAAAAGAAAGTTTTGTTTATGAAAATGACACGCTTAATTACAGAATTTTAAAACCTTTAAATTACAATCCTAACAAACAATACCCTGTTCATTTATTTTTACATGGTTCTGGCGAAAGAGGAAATGATAATTCTTCTCAGCTAACCCATGGTGGAATGCTTTTTTTAAAAAAAGAAAATAGAGAAAAATATAATTCTTGGGTAATATTTCCACAATGTTCAAAAAATGATAGATGGCCTAGTTTATCAACTGATCAGTGGAACAAAACCATCAATAATAAAATTACAAAACCGAATAAAAGCTTAGGACTAGTCATAAAGCTAATGGATAAGTTTATTGAAAAAAAACAGGTTGACAAACAACGAATTTATGTGAGTGGTCTCTCTATGGGAGGCATGGGAACTTTTGAAATATTATTTAGAAGACCAAATATGTTTGCAGCGGCAACGCCTATTTGTGGAAATGGAATTCCTCAGTTGGCTAAATTATATGCTGACAAAGTTCCTCTTTGGATTTTTCATGGTTCTGATGATAATGTAGTTAGTCCAAAATATTCATTGACAATGGCAAAAGCAATTATAGAAGCTGGTGGAAGTCCTAAAATGACTTTATACGAAAACACTGGTCATGGAAGCTGGAATAATGCATTTGCAGAAAAAAATTTTTTAACTTGGATTCACTCTAAATCAAATAAACAATGAGCATCAATAAAATAACATTCATTTTCTTCTTTATGTCAATCGTAATTAATGCTCAACAAATAGCTATTGCTGGAGGTGGTTCCGTAATGGATTGGGCAAATTTAAAAAAGTATCAAAAAAGTAATGAAGAATTAATAAAAACAATTGACCCAAATCGTGTTGTCTTTATCGGTAATTCTATTACCGAAGAATGGGGGAGGTTTGATAAAGACTTTTTTCTTAACAATGCTTTTGTTAATAGGGGGATTGGTGGTCAAACTACACCTCAAATGCTTATTAGGTTTAAGCCTGATGTTATTAATTTAAATCCAAAAAGCGTCGTAATTATGGCTGGAATAAATGATATTGCCGGAAATACGGGTCCAATAACTATTGGAAACATTGCTGAAAATATAATCTCAATGGCAGAAATTGCCGTTGCTAGTAATATCTCTGTTTACATTTGTTCAACAATGCCTGCAATTGACTTTCCGTGGTCTCCTGGATTAGAGCCTGGACCCAAAGTAGTAAGGCTGAATTCTATTTTAAAAAATTATTGTGCTAAAAAAGGCATACCCTATGTTGATTATTATTCCGTAATGTCAGATTCTAAGGGCGGATTAAAAGTTCCTGAGTTTACCTCAGCAGATGATTTGGTTCATCCAAATTTGGCCGGTTATAAAGTGATGGAAAAAATCATCTTATCGTCTTTAGATTCATTTGATTAATCTTTAGAGGGTTACTCAAAACATTTTTAACAAAAAAGGCTGAATAGTTAAAACAGAGCGTTTTACTTATAGACATGCGGTGGGAGTTGTGTCGTTTTGACTACCTTTGAAGTGTAGGGCTTCACACCCTGCTTTTGTAAAAAGGCAGTAAGGCTATGGTTGGCTGGACCTGCCTTTTTATTTTTTAACTCTTTTATTTGTAATAGATGCTTATATTTATAAAAAATAATTCTCATGAGCAGTAAATTTTTTGGAAATAGTAAAACGAAAACAGCGCAAGGCGAAAAAAATAAAAAAGTAGCGACCCCAAGAGCCACAAAAAGAACAACTGCAGTTCGAAAGACCGGAAGGGGGAAATAAAGGTGTTTCTTTCGTAACATCCATTATCAAAAGCCATCAAACACTATTTTAGCTATCTTTGCTGAAAATTATCTGTTGAAAGAAAAGAAGCCTGATGGTGTAGTCTGGGACGAAACTCAAGAAAATTATATTGCTAAACTTCTGCCCTATGCAAGTAGTATAAGCGGTCCAATCATTGAAGTTCCTAATGTAGATGCTTTTAAAAAGAAAGGTGTTGACAAGGTTTCTAAACAGTTTCAAGCAGAACTAAACGACTTACAACAAAAGATCAAATCTTTTGTTTCACTTGCCAAAGATACTCAACAGGTCTATTCTGCACGTTTTAAATTTGAACCAATCGTTGGAGAAACCTATCATCTTTACCAAGGCAAAAAAGAGGCTTTTCTTTCCTTAATTTCACCAAACCAGTGGAAGAAAGAACATTTGGGAACGTTTTTGTTAAACGGGGATTATAAATGGGAGCGTTTATAAGCGCTTTTTTATACGTATTTTTGTTTAATGGATAAACAAGAGACGCCAAGGCAAAAAAAAATAAATAAGGTTTTACAGGAAGAGGTGGCCACCCTTTTACAGGGTGCTATTAGACAACAAAGCGTAAGTAACTTAATGATTTCCGTTACAAAAGTTCATGTAACTGCAGATTTAACCTCTGCCAAAATATACCTTAGTATTTTTCCTGCTAAAAATGCTGAAATATACTTTAAAAATTTAAAAGAAAATCGTTTTCAGCTACGCCATGATTTATCTCAACGAATGAAGAACCAATTAAGAAGAGTCCCTGATTTATCTTTTTTCATTGATGACTCTCTTGACTATATAGATCGGATTGAAAAAGAATTAAAAGAAGGGGAAAATCCTTTAAAAAACATAACGACACTAGAGCCTAGACAAAAAAAATAAGCTGGCTTTTAATATTAAGTAAAAAGAATGACCTATTCATTAAAAATCGCTTGGCGTTATTTCTTTTCTAAAAGTCAGCAAACGGTTATTAACCGTATTAATATCTTTGCTTTTTTAATGGTTGTAGTTGCTACCGCTGCGTTATTTATAGTTTTAAGTGCCTTTGCTGGCCTTAAAGACTTTGGGCTTTCTTTTACAAATTCTTTTGATCCCGACTATGAAATTGTCCCTGTTCGGGGTAAATATTTAACTCTTTCTGAAAATACGCTTTCGGAACTTGAATCTCTCCCGTTAATAATTTCTGTAGCACAAGAAGTAGAAGAAAAGGTTTTTCTGTCTTTTAATGAAAAAAATCAAGTTGCCTATTTAAAAGCTGTTTCGGAAAACTATACAAATGTAGTGGGCGTGGACTCTTTAATCGCTCTTGGAAATTGGCTCTCATTTAAGGGTCCTGAGGCAGTGCTTGGTTTTGGCATTGCAGGAAACATGAGTGTAGGTGTCTTTGATTACAGTACGTTTTTAAACATTACGGTACCAAAAAAAAAGAAAACTGGCCCTTTAGATCAAAACCCTTTTTTCACTAAACCCTCGGTGGTGGTAGGCTTGTATCAAATTAGTGAAGACTTGGACAAAAAGTACGTGTTTGCTGACCTGGCTTTTGGTCAGGAATTAATGGGGCTATCCCCAAATAATTTTTCGTCTATTGTTTTAAAAACAGCAGAAAATGTAACCAAAAAAAAACTGGCAAAAGAAATTTCCCCCTATTTTAAAGATCCAATAAATCTAGTTTCAAGATCCGAACAAAACGCCGCCCTTCATAAAATGCTGAACGTAGAACACCTTGCCATATATTTTATTTTTACACTAGTAATGATTATTGCTCTTTTTAATGTAATTGGTGCTTTAATTATGATGTTTTTAGATAAGCGAGGGGAAATAAAAATTCTTTTAGCGATGGGTGCTCAACCAAAAGGAATATATAAACTTTTTTTTAATGTTGGATTATTAATATGTGGTTTTGGAGGGTTCGTTGGCATTATGCTGGGGATTGTTATTGTTGGTCTACAGGCTTTGTTTCCGTTTATTTATGTTCCCGGAACCTCTTTGGCATATCCTGTTTTATTTGAATTAAAAAATGTTTTCGTAGTTGTCGGCACGGTGATGGTTTTAGGAACTTTGAGTACTGCATGGGCAACAAGAGGATTAGCTAAAAAAGCTCGGTCTTATGCAGTTTCATAAGAAGAGAATTGCTCTAGTATCTCGTTAAAAACTTGAAAAACACCTGCAGATTCGTTTGATGTAACCATTCGAGTTCGAAGGGGCTTAAAGTTTGGAATTCCTTTAAAATAATTAGTATAATGTCGGCGAGTTTCAAGTACTCCTTGGGTTTCTCCCTTCCAGCCAATGGCCATTTCTAAGTGACGTCTTGCTACCTCAACCCTATCTTCAATTTTGGGAGCTATTGCATGTGTTCCTGTGGCCAAAAAGTGTTTAACTGCATCAAAAAACCATGGATTTCCAATACTTGCCCTACCAATCATTGCTCCATCTAATCCAAATTCGTCTCGCATTAATTTGGCTTTCTCTGGAGAATTTACATCACCATTTCCAAAAATAGGAATGTGCATGCGTTGGTTGTTTTTCACCTCGGCTATTGGCAGCCAGTTTGCATCACCTTTATACATTTGTGCTCGAGTTCTTCCGTGAATAGACAGTGCTTTTGCCCCCGCATCTTGAAGTCGTTCTGCAACCTCAACAATTTTGATCGAAGAATCGTCCCATCCCAAGCGCGTTTTTACAGTAATAGGAAGGCTTGTGTGCTTGGCCATCTCCTCGGTAAGCTTAACCATTAAGGGAATGTCTTTTAAGATACCTGCGCCAGCACCCTTACTTACTACCTTTTTAACAGGACAGCCGAAATTTATATCAATTATATCTGGTTTTGAAGCCTCTACAATCTCCACTGAACGAAGCATTGAATCAAGATTAGCTCCAAAGATTTGGATTCCAACCGGACGTTCTTTTTCGTAAATATCTAGTTTTTGAACACTTTTGGCTGCATCGCGTATTAGTCCTTCTGAAGAAATGAATTCTGTATAAACAACGTCTGCTCCTCGTTCTTTACAAAGCGCGCGAAAAGGCGGATCACTTACGTCCTCCATTGGAGCTAAAAGCAGCGGAAAGTCAATTAATTCTATGTCTCCAATTTTAACCAAGTTCTTTTTTTGGTAAAAATAAAGAAAAGACATGGTATTTCGTTGATTTAATTTCTCCAGAAAAGAAGGCTAAATTGGAAAGTCACTTTTAAAACCTTTTTGATAGTTCTAAATCAAAAAACTTTTGTAAAAATTCATTCTAATAAAACATAAGTTTAGCAACAATAACTATATTTTATTAAAACAGAAAAGCGACAGCACAAAGCTGTATATTTGCGCTTAGCAACGAAATTGCCGTAATGAAGAACATTCGAAACTTTTGTATTATTGCCCACATTGATCACGGTAAAAGCACCTTGGCAGACCGTCTTTTAGATTCTACTGGAGCTGTTACTGAGCGTGAAAAACAAAATCAACTATTAGATAATATGGATTTGGAGCGTGAAAGAGGGATAACCATTAAGTCTCACGCAATTCAAATGGAATATGAGCATAAGGGAGAGGCCTATGTTCTCAATCTAATTGATACACCAGGACATGTTGATTTTTCATACGAAGTCTCGCGTTCAATTGCAGCATGTGAAGGAGCGCTTCTAGTGGTAGATGCCGCACAAAGTATTCAGGCGCAAACCATTTCAAATCTTTATTTGGCCTTAGAAAATGATTTGGAAATCATTCCTGTCCTTAATAAAGTAGACCTTCCCTCTGCAAACATCGAGGAGGTTACTGATGATATTGTAGATCTGCTGGGATGTAATCCTGACGATATTATCCCCGCTTCAGCAAAAACTGGCTTGGGAATTAAAGAGATTTTATCGGCAGTTATTGATCGTGTTCCTTCTCCTAAAGGAAGTGAAGACGCCCCTCTACAGGCATTGATTTTTGATTCTGTTTATAACCCCTTTCGTGGTGTAGAAACATATTTTAGAGTTTTAAACGGAACTATTAAAAAAGGGCAAAAAATTCAATTCCTTGCTACTGGCAAAACTTATTTTGCGGACGAAATTGGAACACTTAAATTAAAGCAAGAGCCTAAAAAAAAGATTTGTGCGGGAGATGTTGGATACCTAATTACTGGAATTAAGGAGGCTAAAGAAATTAAAGTCGGCGACACCATAACTGATCCCGAAAGAGCCACCACAGAAGCTGTTTCTGGATTTGAAGAGGTAAAGCCAATGGTCTTTGCGGGAATTTATCCTGTTGACACGGAGGAATATGAGGAGCTTCGTGCCTCAATGGAAAAACTACAGTTGAACGATGCGTCCTTAGTATTCTCTCCCGAAAGTTCTGCAGCCCTCGGATTTGGCTTCCGTTGTGGCTTTTTGGGAATGCTTCATTTGGAAATTATTCAAGAGCGCTTAGAGCGTGAATTTAATATGTCGGTAATTACAACGGTTCCTAATGTTTCATACCACGCATTTACCAGAAAAAACCCGAAAGAAATTTTACTAGTAAACAATCCTTCTGACCTTCCTGATCCCTCTTTTTTAGACCGCGTTGAAGAGCCGTATATTAAAGCTACTATTATCACAAAATCTGATTTTGTGGGAAATGTAATGTCCCTTTGTATTGAAAAAAGAGGACAGATTTCTAATCAAACATATTTAACTACAGAGCGGGTTGAGCTTACCTTTGACATGCCGCTTGCAGAAATTGTTTTTGACTTTTATGACCGATTAAAAACAGTTTCTAAAGGCTATGCCTCTTTTGACTATGCGCCTATTGGATTGCGTCCTTCTAAGCTTGTTAAGGTTGATATTCTATTAAACGCTAGCCCTGTTGATGCTCTGTCTGCTTTAATTCACACAGATAATGCCTATAATATTGGTAAAAAAATGTGTGAGAAATTACGCCAACTCATCCCTCGACAACAGTTTGATATTCCAATTCAAGCGGCCATTGGGGCCAAAATAATATCAAGGGAGACCATTAAGGCTCTCCGAAAAGATGTTACAGCTAAATGTTATGGTGGAGATATTTCTCGAAAAAGAAAGCTGCTTGAAAAACAGAAAAAAGGAAAGAAAAAAATGCGGCAAGTTGGAAATGTAGAAATCCCGCAACAAGCTTTTATGGCGGTTTTAAAGCTAAATGATTAATTTAAAGCACCTACTTGGTGCTTTTTTTTGCTTTATTTTTTATACATTTCCCTAGAATAATTTCTTATGGAATCTTTGAAATTTGATGTTCGAGAAGCTTCTTTAGAAGACCTTCCAAAATTAAAAGAGTTTGAACAAAGCCTTATTGCTTTTGAAAGACCTTTTGCTCCTAATCTAAAAAAAGGTGCTATAACATATTATGACATAAATGATTTGATCGTTAGAAAAAATGCTCTCTTTTTGGTGGCAGAAATGGATGGTGTGCTTGTGGGTTCAGGTTATGGGTTGCTAAAAAATGCTGTTCCATACAAAATGCCTGCTGAATTCACCTATCTAGGCTTTATGTATGTAATCCCCTCGTATCGTGGAAAGGGAATTATTGGTAAAATAATTGAACGACTGATTAAATGGTCTCATGAGAAAAACATTTATGAAATACAACTGGATGTTTATGCTGAAAATGAATGGGCAATAAAAGCTTACGAAAAAAAGGGCTTTAAGCCCGATTTATTAAAAATGCGTCTTTGAACTTGATCAAAAATTATTTTTATTACATGAAAAAAAACATAATCGCTCTCATAGTTCTTATTCTCTCAAGCTGTGTCAATCATAGTTCTTATGACCAAAAAGCTATTCGTGATCAGATCACCACAAAAGAAACTAAAGAGATTTTATATGCCTTGGCGAATGACGACATGAAAGGCAGAGATTCAAATAGTGGCGGATATTTTAAAGCCGCCTTTTATGTGACTGAATATTTTAAGAAACATAATATTGCTTCTTTTTATGAGGCTTATCGAGACTCATTAGTTACCGACAGTATCGTTTCTTTCAATGTTGTGGGGCGGATTGGAAAATATAACCCCAAAAGAAAAACAATCCTAATCGGAGCTCATTTAGACCATGTTGGCATTCAAAACATCGAAGGAGATAATGTCTTTAATGGAGCCAACGACAATGCTGCAGGCTCAACGGCTGTAATGCAAATTTCAAGGTTTTTAGCTCAACACTCCTGGGAGAAAAACATTATTATTGCTCTTTTTGCAGATGAAGAAAAAGGACTTAAAGGTGCTCATCATCTAGCAGATCGCCTAAAAGAGGAGAATGTTGATTTAGCTTATATGATAAATTTCGAAATGATTGGTACTGTATTGACTAGTGGGGAAAACCAAGTTTATGTGACCGGATACAAAATGTCAAGCATGGCAGACGAGATGAATAGTGTTTCTCCAAATTTTGTGCAGTTTCTCCCTGAGGCAAAAGAGTTAAACCTTTTTAGGCGGTCTGATAATTATGCGTTTTTTAAAACTTTTAATATTCCTGCTCAAACCCTCTCTTCTTTTGATTTTAAAAACTTTGATTTCTACCATAAACCAGGAGATGAACCCGAAAGACTAGCGATAGAAAACATGAATAAAATCATTGGTACCTCTGCCTATACCATAGCAAGGCTTTTAGAAAAAAATTCGTCAATAAAGCTCTTTCCTAAAGAAAAAGAATAGGATTTGCAGCGTTGTTTTTTCCTTGTATCTTTGAGAAAAGGAACTTTATGATCGTAACTGATTTCAATGGCGTTGCACTTCAGGAGGGAGATAATGTAAAAATTTCTAAGGCCCTAAAAGTCAAGGGGGCTGGCATTACATTAAAAAGAGGAACCGTGATTAAAAACATCCGCCTTACTAATGATCCTGCTGAAATAGATTGTAAAATCAAAAAAACAGCAATCATTTTACGTGCTGAATTTGTCCAGAAAACGTAACCCTTATTCTGCTTATGGCCTTTAGCTCTTTTAAAAAATTATTGTTTGGATTTGCCTTTTCTCCCTCCTTAAAGGCAAATGTTTTTGAAGTTACCCGGTTAGCTTCGTTTTTTAATGCTGAACTTATTTTTGTTCATGTTGGAGAAAAAACAAAAAGGAAAGAAACTCAATTTGAAGATCTTTTAGAAGAGTGCCCATTAAAGCCTAACGATGTTTCTGTTTTTTGGAAAAAAGGAGAGCCTATAAAAACATTAGCGGAAAGCTGTGAAGAGTTTGGAGTGGACTTGTTGCTTTTGGGGGCATTGAAAAGGGAAAATGTAGTTAAATACTATTTGGGCTCAATCGCGCGAAAACTAACCCGTGAAGCACCTTGTTCGGTGTTGTTAATGCTAAAGCCCTCTATTGAGAGAATTCCTTGTAAGCATATTGTTGTTAATGGGTTTGACAGCCCGCAAACTCAAGAGACTGTTGAGGCTGCTTTTTCTGTAGGATGTTGCTTGTCCTCAGAAAAAATAACGCTCGTAGAAGAAATTAGCGAGTCTAGAGTTGCTATTTCTGTAGATGACGACCGTAGTCTTCGAAAAGCAACCTTAAGAAAAGAAAAAATAGATCGTGAAGAAAAAATAAGGGTAACCGATATTATTAAAAAAATACCCTTGGCCAAAACAAAGGGATTAAAATGGGAAACTCAAAGTATTTTTGGTAGTAGGGGGTATTCTATTGGTCATTATGCACGGATTGTTCGGGCTGATTTATTAATAATGAATGCACAAGAAAAGCCTCGTTTTTATCATCGTTTTTTTCCGAAAGATTTAGAGCACATTCTAGCTGAGCTTCCAACAGATGTTTTAATTATTCAGTCTAAAAAAAATGGGTAAAAAAAATACTGCCTTAATGTTTTTCAAAGAGTTGCCCCAAAATATTTTTGCGGGTTTTGTCGTATCTCTTGTTGCTTTGCCCCTAGCTCTGGGTCTTGCAATTGCCTCTGAAGCTCCTCCATTAGCGGGAATTATTGCTGCAGTAGTCGGCGGAGTTGTTGTCGCTGTCTTTGGGGGCTCTCACATAACAATTTCTGGCCCAGGAAATGGTCTTGTTATTGTGTTGTTGGCCGCCATTACCTCTTTAGGTGGAGGCGACCTTTACCAGGGATATCTTTTTACACTAGCCGCCATAATTCTCTCCGGGGGGTTATTGTTTCTTTTTGGGGCGCTTCGTTTGGGGGCAATGAGTGAGTTTTTCCCAGCCTCAGCATTACAGGGGATGCTAGCGGCAATCGGCGTGGGTATTTTGGCAAAACAATTCCACGTAATGCTTGGCCTTACTTCTGTTTCAGGAGATACTATTGAACAGCTAATGCGGATTCCAGATTCACTGCTTCTCTTTTTGGGTTTCCAGCCTTTCGCTGGAATAATTGGAGTTATTAGCATTCTCTTCTTATTCTTTTACAGCAGGATTAGAAACCCTTATTTTCATTTAATTCCCGCACCTATGTGGGTTGTGGTTGGTTCTATTGGTGTTGGTTATTATTATCAGCTTGTACTGAAAGAAGCTGTGCCAATTGCCCCAGAATTATTAATTAAAATTCCTGAAAAAATAATTTCTGTTCTACCACGTCCCAACTTTGAAAAATTATTAGATCTTGATTTTCTTGGTGTGGTCGTTTCAATTACACTGATTGCTGTAATTGAATCTTTATTAAGCATTAAGGCAGTAGACAAGTTGGATCTCAAAAAAAGGCGGTCAAACGTTAACAAAGATCTCCGGGCCTTAGGTTTAGCGAGTATTGTAAGTGGCTTCTTGGGTGGTCTCAACGTTGTAACGGTAATTGCTAGGAGTTCTGTAAACGCAAATAATGGTGGCACAAACCGCTCTGCTAACTTTTTTCATGCAATCTTTTTAGTGCTTTTTGTAGTCTTGTTAGGTGATCAGATCCAGCGCATTCCACTAACGGCTTTAGCGGCCATTTTAGTTTTTACTGGCTATAAACTTGCCTCTCCTGAAAATTTAGTTCGTATCTATAAGATTGGTCCTGAGCAAGCACTCATTTTTATTATTACTCTGGTTACAACGCTTTTTACAAGTCTGGTTACGGGAATTGCTGCCGGTATCCTTTCTACTTTTATCACTCACCTTTTCTTGCGCAAAAGCCTATATCTTTTTTCATTAAACCTTTTTAAACCAAACGTTTTAATGTATCGTGAAGAGGGTACCGGAAACTATTATGTGAGCGTCAAAAACTTTTGTAGTTTTTTGAACTTTTATCGGCTTAAAATAAAATTAGATCAAATTCCTGAAAGTGAACATGCTATCGTTGATTTTTCACTCTGTGATTTTGTAGACCACACCGTAATGGAGGGATTGCACGACTACCAGCGCACTTTTGATCGAAAAAACGGGCTTTTTGAAACCATTGGTTTAGACATTCACGCCGCCCAAACCCAGCATCCTTTTGCTGTTCGAAAAAGCCTTCCAATAAATATGCTCATGGGGTTAAAAAATTCGTTGACAAACAGACAAAAAAACCTTTCGGATCTTGCAAAAAAATTATCGTGGAATTACCTTCCAAAAATAAACAGTAACCCTAAGGGAATTAACGGATTTCTATTTTTTGAATCTAAGGTGATTAATTATAGTGTGAACACGCTGGTCCACAAAAAACAAAAATTTAGTGTTTTTGACCTCTCTTATTCTGAAGGTGCGTTTATTACTAAAGAGGATTTAAAAGGAACCTTTTTGCTGTTTAAAAGCCCTGTTGCTCTCCCTGTGTTTGTTCTTGATAAAGAAGACTTTAAAACTGCTCTATACCAATGGGCGGGGTTTAATGACATTAATTTTAAAAAACATCCAGACTTTTCAAAACGTTTTCATTTAAGTGGCCATGACCATGATAAAATAAAATCATTGTTTCGTTCCGATCTGATTTACTTTTTTGAAAGCCACCCTATTTTCCACATAGAATCCAACGGCAAGCACTTGTTAATTAAAGGAAACAATCGGCTTTCTGGGCTTCAAGAAATTAAAATCATGATTACCTTTGCCAAAGACCTTGTAAGCCTTCTCAAAAACCAGAAATAAATTAATTTTTCATCCTGCCTTTTGATTTTTGTACTTTGTAAAAAAAAGCATGTTTAATAAAACCCTTTTCGTTTTCGTTTTTTTGAGTGTATTGACCACCAAATGCCAGGAGTTTATTGGCGAAATTGAACAGTTAGATTCTGACATGGGTCTTTTTGTTTTAAAAGAATCTAAAATTGAAGTCCTTGCCAGCGGTTTTAGTTGGGCCGAGGGGCCTGTTTGGGTTCCAAAACTTAATGGCATTCTATTTACGGACGTGCCTAAAAACAAAGCTTATTTATGGACCGAGCGGCAGGGTCTTTCCGTCTTTTTAGATCCAAGTGGAATGACCAATCATGCGCCCCATAGCTCGAACGAGGGTGCAAACGGTCTTGTTTTAGATTCAAATGGCGCCCTTGTGCTTTGCCAACATGGTGATCGTAGGGTAGCACGATTAAAAGACGATTGGCAGCTTGATCGGCCCTCCTACGAAACTGTTATTGATCATTTTGAAGGAAAGTGGCTAAATAGCCCTAACGATATAGTCTTTTCTAAAAACGGAGATTTGTTTTTTACAGACCCTCCATATGGATTGGACCAACAAGACGATGATATCCTAAAAGAGCTGGATTTTAATGGAATCTTTAAATGGTCAAAAAACGAGGGAATTGTCCTTCTTAATAAAACCCTGTCACGCCCTAATGGTATTGCCTTTTCAAGAGATGAAAAAACGGTCTACATAGGGAACTCTGATCGTGAAAATTTAATTATAGCCGCCTTTGACTATATAGATGGAGCCTTTAAAAACAAAAGGGTGTTTTTTAATTCAAAAAACATTTTAAGAAAAGGCCCAGGTTCTTTTGATGGATTAAAAGTGCATTCCTCTGGAACAATTTTTGCCACTGGTCCGGGTGGTGTTCTCGTAATTAGCTCTGAGGGAAAACATTTGGGCACAATTCGTCCAGGAAAAGCAACCGCAAATTGTGCTTTTGATGACGCTGAGGATTATCTTTATCTTACCTCAACGGATGTTTTGGCCAGAATAAAACTAAATAAATGAAGCTTTACCCTATAGAGGCAGGAAACTTTAAACTTGATGGTGGCGCAATGTTTGGAGTGGTTCCAAAGGCTCTCTGGGAGCGAACTAACCCCTCTGATCAAAAAAACCGTGTTGAAATGGCAACACGCTCTCTTCTAATTGAGGATGGCAAGCGTTTAATTTTAATAGATACGGGAATGGGAAACAAACAAGGAGACTCTTTTTTTGTTCATTATGGCCTTTGGGGGGATCATTCTTTAGACCATTCTTTGGCAAAAGCTGGCTTTCATAGAGACGACATTACCGATGTTTTTTTCACTCATCTGCATTTTGATCATTGCGGTGGCGCAATTCAACGCTCTAAGAGTGGGGTGCTGTCCCCTGCTTTTAAAAATGCTGCTTTTTGGGTACATGAATCTCATTGGAAGTGGGCCAAAAAGCCAAATCTACGAGAAAAAGCATCCTTTCTTCCAGAAAATATTATGCCTCTTCAAGAAAGTGGACAATTGAATTTAATTAAAGGAAAGGGACCTTTTTTAGAAAATACTGGCTTTCCTTTTTCTGTTTTTTTGGCAGATGGGCATACAGAAAAGCAAATGCTTCCGCTTATAGAATATAACGGGGAAAAAGTGTTTTACGCAGCTGATCTGATTCCAACGGTGGGACACATTCCTATTCCTTATATTATGGGATACGACACTCGCCCGTTATTGTCGCTTGACGAAAAAACCTTGTTTTTAGAGAAGGCGCTTCTGGAAAACGCTTTTCTGTTTTTAGAGCATGATCCACACCATGAATTAATTAGTCTTCAAGAAACAGATAAAGGCATTCGGTTAAAAGAGCATTTTAACTTTGATTATTATTTTAATTCCTAAACGAGAAGTATCTTTATCTAACATAAATCATATTTAATGAAGCAGTTTGTTTTCTTTTTTCTTGGCCTTATTATGTTTCAATCTGCCCGGAGTCAGTATTGGCAACAAGCTGCTGACTATACAATGGAAGTCGCTTTAGACCCTGAAAACGCAACATATAGTGGGGTTCAAAAAATTGTGTACACCAATAATTCTCCCGAAACCCTTAACAAGGTTTTCTACCACCTTTATTTTAACGCTTTTAAGCCAGGAAGTGAAATGGCGATTCGCCAAAAAAATTCTGCTGACAAAAACACTCGTTTCAAAATTAATTTGGACTCATTAACGCCAAATCAAGAGGGTTACATAAGGGTGAGTGGATTAACTCAAAACGGTGTTTTGCTTAATCCCGTTGACTCAGAAACAATTCTTGAAGTTCCACTCCATACCCCGATAGCCCCCGGGGAAAAGGCCATTTTTGAGTTGGCCTTTGAGGGTCATGTGCCAAATGTTATTAGAAGGGCTGGTAAAAACTCTAGAGAAGGTGTTGCCTTTTCCATGGCTCAATGGTATCCTAAAATGGCTGAATATGATCGAGAGGGGTGGAATGCTGATCCTTATACTGGTAGAGAGTTTCATGGTGTTTGGGGAGATTTTGATGTAAAGATCACATTAGATAAAGATTTTATGGTCGCAGCGAGCGGATATCTTCAAAACGCTGAAGTTATTGGAAAGGGGTACTCTGATCGTAAAAGGGCAAAAACAAAAAAAGGAAAAATAACTTGGCATTACATTGCGCCCATGGTTCATGATTTTACTTGGGCGGCTGATGTTGATTATATTCACGACACTTACCCTGGTCCAAACGATGTGGATCTTCATTTTTTCTATAAAAATGATCCGGAAATTATTGAAAACTGGAAGAAACTTCAACCACATACTGCGGAACTAATGAAATATTATAACACAAAAATTGGTCAATATCCCTATAAACAATATTCTGTTGTTCAGGGCGGTGACGGTGGTATGGAATATGCGATGCTTACCTTAATTACTGGTGGAAGAAATTATGGTTCTCTCTTTGGTGTTACTGCCCACGAATTAGCACATTCGTGGTTTCAGCATGTTTTGGCCACTAACGAGACAAAACACGAGTGGATGGACGAGGGGTTTACTAGTTTTATTTCCAGTTTAGCTGAAAATGAAATACTTAATCAGAAAAAAGATTTTCCTTTGGAGGGCTCTTACAGAGGCTACTATGCCTTAGCAGCATCAGGCGGAGAGATGCCACAAAGCACAAACGCAAACCGATATTATTACAACTATGCTTATGAAAGAACAGCCTACAGCAAGGGGGCTGTTTTTTTAGGACAACTTAGTTATATTGTAGGAAAAGAAAAAGTATTTGAGATTCTACAAACCTATTATAATGAGTGGAAGTTTAAACACCCCCTTCCTAATGATTTAAGAAGAATCGCTGAGCGTATTTCTGGAATTCAACTTCAATGGTTTTTAACCGACTGGACACAAACAACAAACAAGATAAATTATTCTATTGCTGCTGTTGAGGAGTCAGCGGACGGAACAGCAATTCGTTTGAAAAGAAAAGAAGTAATGCCGATGCCACTTGAAATTTTAATACAGTATAAAAATGGAGAAGTAGAACTGCACTATATTCCTATCTCTTTAATGCGGGGAGAGAAAGAAAACCCATATGGTCTTGAGTGGAAAATTCAACCCGATTGGCCTTGGGCAAATTTAAACTATTCTTTTACTGTTGATAAAGAAAAAAATCAGATTGAAGCTATTGTAATTGATCCAAGCAATTTAATGGCTGACATTGATAAAACAGATAATTTTTATGTCGCTCCAAAATAATAAATTTGCTTTAAAACGACTTAAAAGCAAAAACACTTTAGATGCTCTTTTTCGTAATAAAAATGGGCATAATACAAAAAGTTTAATTTTAAAGGTTTTGAAAAAAGAAAAAGCCTCTTTTTTACTTGCTGGTGTTTCTGTTCCAAAGAAAAACTTTAAAAAAGCTGTAGATCGAAATAAAATTAAAAGACAATTAAGACAGGGACTAAAAAACATTGAACACAAATTACCTTTTGGAGGTAGCTGTATGTTAATTTATAAAGGTAAAAAAGTACCCCTAACGGCCGAAATAATTGATGAAACTGAGGCTTTGTTTTTTAAACAAAAAACCTAAAAGGAATTTGACAGCAACATTCCTATGTGCGGAATGCCATCTTCTAAATAAGTTTCTCCAGAGGCAAAAAAACCATGATGGCCATAAAATTTTTCTAAATGTGCCTGGGCAGAAATTTTAATAGCCCTACTGTTAAAAATTTTGTTGCATTGTTTTATTGAAAACTCGACTAATTGATGTCCATGTTTTTTTCCTCTTTCAGAAAAAGATGTTGCAATTCTGCCAATGGAGCAATATTCGGGATAAATAACGCCTTTGTCGAAAATTCTTGCATATGCAACAATTTCTTCGTTTAAATACCCTGTGATATGTAATGCGTTTTTATCCTTTCCATCAATATCTTGATAAACACAATTTTGTTCTACAACAAAAACTTCTGAACGTAGTGCTAATATGCTGTATAGTTCATCAATATTAAGACTATTAAACGGAGCGCATTTAAAAACAACCATAATTAACGGGGTATTTTCTCTACCCGTGTTTGATGACGTCCTCCTTCAAAATCAGTGTTTAAAAAAGTTAAAACCATTTCCTTTGCTTGTTCGATTGAAATAAACCGGGCCGGTAAACTTAATATATTCGCATCGTTATGTTGTCTGGCTAATGCCGCAATTTCGTTGTTCCAACATAAAGCAGACCTTATTTTTGAATATTTATTTGCCGTCATGTTTGCTCCGTTTCCACTTCCACAAATAATAATGCCGAGGGTTGCTTTTCCTTCAGAAATGTCTTTTGCTACTGGATGAATAAAATCAGGGTAATCTACACTCTCTGATGAATTAGTTCCATAGTTTTTAATTTGATAGCCCTTTGATTCTAAAAGGAAAATAATTTCTTTTTTATAGTCTGGTCCCGCATGATCATTCCCAATGCTGATTTTCATTTTTTTATTAAAATTATGAATTCCTTTCAAACATGTTTACATACTGTTCATTAGTTTATTCATTATTTGTTTACAATTACTTAAAAAAAAATATTTTTTGTGTTGCTTCAGTATTGTATATAAAAATAAAGATAACCCTCCTTTTAATTGTCTTATTAGTTGTTTACTCTATAAACACATAAAAATGTGATTTATTAACTTTTTTTGTTTGAATTAACTTATTTTCTTATTAAGAATATTTTTTATTAACAGAGGTTTGTAACTTTGTATTTAATTGATTTTTAAATTTTTAAGCTGTTAATAATATATTATATACTGTTAACTTCAATATTTAAAAATTATATTAAATGTTTTTATTCCCTTTATTAACACCCTATATACATCATCATTAATTTAAATTTTAAAATAATAAAAATAATTATTATGTTAATAATGTTAATAACTCCCCTGAAAACGTTTATTGTACCTTTGTGTTAATCAAAATAATTTATGTTTAAAAAGAAAAACGAACTTCATAAATTAGAGACAAAAATATTATCTCTTTTTAAAAGTAAATCAAATGCTGTTCTTAATTATAAACAAGTTGCTGCTGCTCTTGATGTTAAAGATACAAAAAGGAGAAATTATATTATTAAAGTTTTAAATGGGCTTTTAAATAATAAACATTTAAAATCATTTAAAAGGGGTCAATTTCAATACAATATTCCTATAATTAACACAATAACAACTCTTTTAACTATTATTCCTTCTGGAAAAGGAGTTGTTACTGTTGATGGTTATAATAAAGAACTTGTTGTTCCAAAAAAAGAGTTGAATAAAGGACTTAATGGTGATACCGTTGAGGTTAGTATTCATAAAAAAAACAATGAATTTGAAGCGCATATTGAATCAATCATTATGCGAGGTAAAAAAGAATTTGTTGGTGTTCTTGATAAACAAAATGATTTTGGTTTTGTTTTATGTAGAAATGCAAGAATGTATACAGATCTTTTTATTGAAAGATCAGAATTAAAAGATTTCAAAGATGGAGAAAAGGTGGTTGCTGTATTTAAAAGTTGGGATGATAATAGAGATTCACCCTCAGGAATTATAGTAAAAAGCTTAGGAATACCTGGAGATAAGGAAACAGAAATTCATGCGATTCTTCATGATTATGGTCTTCCTTATGAATTTCCAAAAGATATAGAGGTGGCCGCTTCTAAAATATCAACTTCATTAGATACAAAAGAAATAAAAGCCAGAAGAGATTTTAGAGAAATACTAACCTTTACAATTGATCCTATATCTGCCAAAGATTTTGATGACGCTCTTTCTTTTAAAATACTTGCGAATGGAGATTATGAAATTGGTATTCATATTGCGGACGTTTCCTATTATGTTCAACCCGGGACACTACTCGACCAAGAGGCATACGACAGAGCAACATCGGTATATTTAGTTGATCGCGTGGTACCTATGTTACCCGAAGTTCTATCAAATGGTCTTTGTTCTCTTCGCCCTAAAGAAGAAAAATTTACTTTTTCTTCTGTTTTCATTATTAATAATAAAGGGGAGGTAAAAGATGAGTGGTATGGCAGAACAATTATTAATTCTGATTTTCGTTTTTCTTATGAAGAGGTTCAAAATGTTTTAGAAACACAAAAGAAAGAAGTAGACGCTCTTGTTTCGTTAACAAAAGTTTCTTATAAAATTCCTAGTCCTGTTTTTGAAGCAATTAATATTTTAGATAAACAAGCAAAAATTTTACGTTCAAAACGAATGAAAAATGGTGCTATCTCTTTTGATCGTGTAGAAGTTAATTTTTATCTCGATGATGATGATAAGCCAGAGTCTGTTTTTTTTAAAACGTCAAAAGACGCACATAAATTAATAGAAGAATTTATGCTTTTAGCAAACAGAAAAGTTGCTTCTTTTATTAGCAAAAAACAACCAGCACCTCCTTTTGTTTATCGTACTCATGATGATCCAGACGAACAAAAACTTCTTAATTTAAAACATACAATTGCTCCGTTTGGATATTCCTTTAATCCAGGGAAGAAAAACATTAGTAGCGAAATAAACGGCTTGCTATCAGCCTGTAATGGAAAAAGAGAACAAAACTTAATTGATACCCTGACCCTTCGCTGCATGTCAAAAGCAGAATATACAACTAACAATATAGGTCATTATGGTCTTGCTTTTTCCCACTACACTCACTTTACATCTCCTATAAGAAGATATCCTGATGTAATGGTCCACAGACTTTTACAAACTTATTTAGATAACAAACCCCATCCAACACAACAAACAATCGAAGAGGCCTGTAAACACTCTTCACAACGAGAACATCTAGCCACTAAGGCAGAGCGCGATTCTATAAAATATATGCAAATGATTTTTATGAAAGAAAAGGTTGGTCAACATTATGAGGGCGTTATCTCAGGGGTAACAGAGCGCGGTTTATATGTTGAAATAATAGAAAATAAATGTGAGGGAATGATACGGGTTATTGACATCAAAGGCGATTTTTTTAATTACGACGACCAGCAACATGCGCTTATTGGTGAGCGAACAAAAAAAACATATCAGCTAGGAGATACCATTAATATAAAAGTCAAAAAAGTAAATATTTTAAGACGCTTTCTTGATTTTGTTCCTATATCATAAATTAAAATTTAATGAGATACAGAGCGCTTTTTTTCTTTTTTTTAACCTTTTTTTTCAATAGCTTTTCACAGGACCTTGAGCAAAGAAATCTAGCTATGGGGCCCTTTTTTAGTTTAAGCGTTTATTCTGGCCTTGATGTAAAACTAATTAAATCTGACGTCAATAAAGCAGTGGTTTTTGGTGACCATAAAGACGATGTTATTCTTACATTAAAAAGGAATACATTAATCGTTAAACTGTCAACTAAAAGTTTTTTAGACCCAGGCTATACCTATGTAGAACTATACCACAGCAAGCCCTTAGATAAAATAACCGCTCACCAAGGTTCTTCTATTGCTTCCAAGGAACCCATTAAACAAACAAGTCTAAAGCTTGTCGCAAGAACTGGAGCAGAAATAAAAGTAACCACATTTACAGAACGCTTAGATGTAAATACTAATACAGGCGGGCGGGTGAGTCTAAAGGGAAGCGCCGTTAACCTGAATTTATTACTATCAACAGGCGGCACATGTGATGCAGAAAAACTTGTTTCGGAACAAAGTGAAATTAGAATGATGGCCGCTGGTTACGCGCACATAACGGCCACAGAATTAATAGACGCTAAAGTTTTTGGAGGAGGAGTTCTGCGGGTCTATGGCAGGCCAGTCAAACAAATTTCACAAACAAAACTTGGGGGAAAGATTATTATTAGATAATAAAGAGGCATCGAGCGGATTCGAACCGCTGTAGAAGCTTTTGCAGAGCTCTGCCTAGCCACTCGGCCACGATGCCTTTCGGCAAAAGTAATACTATTTAATCAATTTATAGTGAAGAACGAACGAGTTCTCTTTTAACTGCCACCTCTTCCACATTTCCTCCAATTGGCGGATTTTTTTTTGACACTTTTACCTTTGCTTTTTGTACTGCTGTGTGTTCTTTTAATATTCTGTTAAGAATACGATCAACCACATTTTCTAATAGTTTTGCGCGCTGCATCATCTCAGTTTTTATAATCTCATATAGCGCGACATAGTCTACCGTGTCTTCAAGAGAATCTGTTTTTGAGGATTTTTTTAAATCTGTTTCAACAACAACATTAACAATGTAATCACTACCAATTTTTTTCTCCTCTTCCATACAACCATGAAAGGCATATAAACGAATATTTTTTAAGTAAATTTTTCCCATAATATTTAAACAAATATAAAGACTGTTTTCTGGATACCTTACAAAGCATCCATTCATTATCTTTGCAGTAAACAAAAAAAGGAATGGATCGTCCCTTACACTTTATAGAGCACATTATTGAAGAAGACTTAACAACAGGTTTTTCTAGTGAAAACCTTCGTTTTCGTTTTCCCCCAGAACCCAACGGTCATTTACACATTGGCCACGTAAAAGCAATCTGTATAAATTTTAATTTAGGAAAGCGTTATAATGCGCCCGTTAACCTTCGCTTTGATGATACTAACCCAACAAAAGAAGAACAACAATATGTTGACGCGATAAAAGAAAACATTCAGTGGCTAGGCTATGATTGGGACAAAGAATGTTATGCCTCAGATTACTTTGACCAGCTTTATCTTTGGGCACAGTCTTTAATTTCTAAGGGTTTAGCTTTTGTTGATTCTCAAGATTCCGCCACCATAGCATCACAAAAAGGAACGCCTACTACTCCTGGAGAAAACAGCCCCTTTAGGGAACGATCTATTGAAGAAAATAGTACCCTTTTTTCAGAAATGAAAAATGGAAAGCATCCCGAGGGAGCACACGTTCTTAGGGCAAAAATTGACATGTCTTCTCCCAACCTTCTTTTACGAGACCCTGTACTTTACAGAATTCTTTACAAAACACATCACAGAACAGCAGACACTTGGTCCATCTATCCTCTTTACGATTGGACACACGGAGAGTCTGACTATATAGAACAAATTTCACATTCTCTTTGTTCTTTGGAATTTAAACCACACCGAGACCTTTACGATTGGTTTTTAGACGCTTTAAGCCCGCTCAATAACCTTCGCCCCAAACAACGCGAGTTTGCCAGAATGAACCTTTCCTACACGGTCACAAGTAAGCGCAAGCTAATGGAACTTGTAAGTGGCAATCACGTTTGTGGCTGGGATGATCCTAGACTTCCGACAATATCTGGCCTTAGAAGAAGGGGTTATACCCCCGCTTCTCTTCGCAATTTTGTTGATTCTGCAGGGGTCGCCAAGCGGGACAATATTATTGACATGAGCCTATTAGAACATTCAATACGAGAAGACCTGAATGTTAAGTCACCACGTGTTATGGCCGTTCTTAACCCAATTAAGCTCACAATTTCTAACTACCCAGATGGTCAAGAGGAGTTTTTAGAAGGAGAAATTAACCCTGAACAATTAGGGCTTGGAACTAGAAAAATACCGTTTTCCAAAAACATATTTATTGAGAGGGAAGACTTTAGGGAGAGTGCAAATAAAAAGTTTTTCCGCCTTACCCTAGAAAAGGAGGTCCGCTTAAAAAACGCATATATAATTAAAGGCGAATCCGTTATCAAAGATAAGGAAGGAAATATTACAGAAATCATTTGTACTTATGATCCAGAGAGTAAAAGCGGAAGTGGTTCAGAAGCAAGTATGCGAAAGGTTAAGGGAACATTACACTGGGTCTCTCAGCAGCATGCTTTTAGTGCAGAAGTGCGTCTATATGATCGTTTATTTCAAGTCTCTTCGCCCGACCAGGATAAGTTAGTCGACTTCAAATCACACCTAAACTCTGACTCTTTGTCAATAATAACGGCTTTTGTTGAGCCTAGCCTAAAGGGCGCTAAGGATTTCGAAAACTATCAGTTTCAGCGATTAGGATATTTTGTTGTTGACCCAGACAGCACACCTGAATCGCTTGTTTTTAATAAAACGGTTGGTTTGCGCGATACATGGTCCAAACAGAACCAATAAGTTTATTCTTCTTTTTTATTTCTTTGTTTTCTATTGTTCTCCTTCATGGCTTCACCAATCTGATTGCTTGCACTAAACGAAGCAACCATATTGTTTAACATTTCACTTCCAGCTTGAGGAGAATTCGGCAGCAAGATTAAGTTGCTATTGGTTTCACCCCCTATAGATTGTAGTGTATCATAATGCTGAGTTACAACAATTAACGCCGATGCTTCTTGAGAATTTATACCAACGTTATTTAATACATCAACTGACTCTTCTAGCCCACGTGCTATTTCTCTTCGCTGATCGGCAATACCTTGCCCTTGAAGTCTTTTGCTCTGTGCTTCCGCCTTTGCTTTTTCTACAATTAGGATTCTTTCCGCATCACCCTCATATTGAGCCGCTACTTTTTTTCGTTCAGCAGCATTAATTTTATTCATTGCTGCTTTTACTTCAGCATCAGGATCAATATCCGTAACAAGCGCTTTAATTATGTCGTAACCATAGTTTATCATCGCATCATTTAACTCCCCTTTTACAGCATCAGCAATCTCGTTTTTTTTCTCAAAAACATCGTCTAGTTTCATTTTAGGAACAACCGCTCTAACCACGTCAAATACATATGACGTTATCTGGTCTTGAGGATAGTCGAGCTTATAAAAAGCTTCATACACTTTTTCTTGTATTATTTTATATTGAACAGAAACTTTAAGTTTTACAAAGACATCATCTTTTGTTTTAGTTTCCACAATAACATCGAGTTGTAAAATACGAAGGCTAATTCTACCCGCAATTCTGTCTATTAAGGGTATCTTAAAATGTAGCCCTGATTGTCTAATCGACAAGAATTTCCCAAATCGCTCTACTATTGCTGCGGACTGTTGTTTTACCACAAAGAAACCAGTAAATATAATCAGCGCTCCAAGGCCAAAGAGTAAGTATGTAATTATGCTCATAATATTTGTTTAAAGTTTAAATGTTCAATTAAATCGTTTATTCTTTTCAAAGATACTTCTTTCCCCAAAACAGAACAAACTTCAAAAATGTCCGGGCCGGTAAGTTTTCCCACTAGTGCTAGTCTAAACGTCTGCATTAATAAGCCTATTGACACCCCATTTTTTTTGCTCCAGGACATCATCTGTTCCTTAAATAAATCATCCTCATCATATTTTATTAATGTTTTCTTTATTTGTTCTAGTATAGTTTTTGGGTTTTTGTCTTCAACCTTATCAATCACTTTTTTATCGTAAGGATGTATGCTTTTTATAAAAGCTAATTCGCCTTTTATATCATTAAGAGTATTTAACCGCTTTTTAACTAATTTAATTAGCGAGAGGTGTTTATTTTTTTCAAATGGAGATAATATTTCTTTTGTCCGGCTTAGTGAATAAATTTCCTCTATATTCATATTTTGTAATTGTTGCTGATTGACCCACTTTGCTTTTTCATAGTCAAATCGAGCACTTCCTTTTTGAACCCCTTTTGTGCTAAATGCTTTTTCTAATTCTTTTAATGAATACACTTCTTTTTCTGTTCCTTCGTTCCAACCGAGTAATGCTAGATAATTTACCATTCCAATTGGCAAAAACCCCATCTCTTTGAATCCCTGGGTTTCTTTCCCCCATTTTAGCGGAAATACCGGATATCCGTCTCTATCACCATCTCTTTTAGACAACTTGCCTTTACCGACAGTTTTAAGTATTAATGGTAGGTGCATAAATTCAGGGGTTTCCCAACCAAAAGCAGTATATATCAATTTATGCATAGGTAGAGAAGGCAACCACTCTTCCCCACGAATTACACACGTAATTTTCATTAGGTGATCATCAACAACATTGGCAAAGTGATATGTCGGCAGTCCATCACTTTTCATTAAAATTTTATCATCCAATGTATCAGTTTCAACCCTGACAACACCTCTTATTATATCTTCTACAATAACGGTCTGATCTGATTCAATTTTAAGTCTTATAACAAAATCATCTTCTAACGCTTTTGCTGTTTCCTCTTCTGATAATGTCAGACTGTTTTTAAACCGTAACCTGTTTTGATGCCCATACTTAAAAGTTTCACCCTTTTTTTCTGCTTCTTTTCTTTCTTTATTTAGACGTTCAGCTGAATCAAATGCGTAATATGCAGCACCATTTCTTAAAAGATCCTGTATGTGCTCTGCATAAATGTCTTTTCGTTCACTTTGACGGTATGGTCCAAACGCCCCTCCGTTTTTCGGTCCCTCATCTGGATCCATTCCACACCATTCCAACGCCTCCTGTATATAGTTTTCACTTCCCTCAACATACCTGTTTTGGTCAGTGTCTTCTATCCTGAGTATAAATGTACCCGCTTTTTTTTTGGCATATAAGTAATTAAATAAAGCGGTTCTCAGACCTCCAATATGTAAAGGCCCAGTTGGGCTAGGCGCAAAACGTACACGTGTGTTCATTCTTTTTTTTTCAAAGATAATCTCTTCTAATCGATATACATTAGTCTCCCGCTCAAATCATGTATATTTGCAAAAAAAACATTAACATCATAGTTTTTAATAACATACCAGATTACCTAAACATTAAATTGACCCAAGATTCACTTCAGGCATTTGTTTCTGACTATGGCTATTCTATTGATAAGCTTTCATATAATTTTATCACTAAAGACGCCATGCTCGCGCTTAACATTAAACACCTTAATCACTCCACACACACAGACATAATAAGTTTTGATTATTCCTCAAAGCGTACTCTAAGGGCAGAGTTTTTTATTTCTCCCTGGGCTGTTTCACGATCTGCAGACGAGTACTCTCAAAGTGTTGTAAATGAGATGCTTAGGGTTGTTTCTCATGGTGTTTTACATTGTCTAGGCTTTAAAGATAAAAGTGATAACGATAAAAGTTTAATGCGCCGTGAAGAAAACAAATTTATTAACATGTTCCACGTGAAACCTACATTCCATGTTTGACTCTAAATACGATGTTATTGTGGTCGGTGCTGGCCATGCTGGTTGTGAAGCTGCAGCAGCAGCAGCAAACCTGGGCTCATCAACTCTTCTTATAACGATGAATCTCCAGACCATAGCTCAGATGTCTTGTAATCCTGCCATGGGCGGAATAGCAAAAGGACAAATTGTGAGAGAAATTGATGCTTTAGGAGGCTACAGCGGAATAGTCTCCGATAGAAGCGCGATACAATATAAAATGCTCAACCAATCTAAGGGTCCTGCAATGTGGAGCCCAAGGGTTCAGTCTGATAGAAGCATGTTTAGCCTTGAGTGGCGTTCCATGCTGGAGAAAACACCAAATTTAGATTTTTACCAAGAAATGATCGTTGACCTTATTGTTGAAAATCAACAGATCCTAGGTGTTATTACCTCTCTCGGGATTAAAATTTATGCTAAATCTGTTGTTTTAACCAATGGAACTTTTCTTAATGGCCTTATACATATTGGCGAAAAAAATTTTGGTGGTGGTCGAGCGGGTGAATCAGCCTCCGTCGGTCTAACAGCAGCCTTGGAAGGCATTGGTTTTCTATCTGGACGAATGAAAACAGGAACTCCTCCACGAGTTGATGGTAGGTCTTTGGACTATTCAAAAATGTCGGTGCAACCAGGAGATTTAAAGCCCTCTAAATTTTCTTATACGGAATTAACAAAGCCTCTGTCCAAACAAATTAGCTGTCACATTACACACACGAACTTGGAAGCTCACGATATTCTTCGCTCTGGTTTTGATCGCTCACCTATGTTTAATGGAGCCATTAAAAGTACAGGACCACGTTATTGCCCTTCTATTGAAGATAAGATAGATCGTTTTAGTGATAAATCTCAACACCAAATATTTGTTGAACCTGAAGGATGGAACACCGTGGAGGTTTATGTTAATGGCTTTTCTACATCTCTTCCACAAGACATTCAATACAAAGCCCTTAAGGCTGTTCCAGGCTTTGAAAGCGTTAAGTTTTTTAGACCGGGATATGCAATTGAGTATGACTATTTTCAGCCCACTCAACTGTTCCACACTCTAGAAACTAAAGCTGTACAAAATCTTTTTTTTGCAGGCCAGATTAATGGTACGACTGGATATGAAGAAGCTGGTGCACAGGGAATTATTGCCGGGATTAATGCTCATCAAAACAACAAAGGCCTTCCTCATTTTGTCTTGGGCAGAGAAGAAGCATACATTGGAGTACTTATAGACGATTTAATCCTCAAGGGAGCTGAAGAACCATATCGAATGTTTACCTCTAGAGCTGAATACAGAACTCTCTTGCGCCAAGATAACGCAGACGAGCGCCTTACACCTAGAGCCCATTCTATTGGCCTTGTTGATGATGATCGCTTAAAAAAACTAGAATTAAAAAACCAACAACGTAAAAGACTTGTGTCTTTTTTAAAAAAAACTAGCTATAACCTTAAGATTGCAAATGTTGTTTTAGAGTCTAAAGGTTCAGACACCGTTAAACAGACGGACAAGTTTGCTAAATTACTGTCAAGACCAGCCATTACCAGAAAAGAACTAAACAGCTTCCCAGAAATTAAGAGTTATATAGCTCAGGAGGATATTACAGACGCTGTTTTTGAACAGGCTGAAGTTGAGATTAAATATGCGGGTTATATTGAGAAAGAGCGACGTAATGCGGATAAATTAAAACGTTTAGAAAACATCAAGATTCCTAAGGACTTCGATTTTGAAATTTTAGCCTCTCTGTCTTTCGAGGCTAAAGAAAAACTAAACAAGTTGCGGCCCAGTACTCTGGCTCAAGCCTCGCGCATTAGCGGGATCAATCCTAGTGACATTAGCGTGCTTTTAGTTTCGATGGGAAGATAAATGTTTCACGTGGAACACATGATAAAGAAAGAAGCCTCCCTTAACGCAAAAGACCACCTAGTTTCCAAAGAAACCTTTGAGATCAAATGGAATAAAAAGCGCAATTATGCAGAGACAAGTCTTCCAAAAGACATAGTTCTCTCACGCTATTATGAAACAGAAGATTATAATTCACACAAGACTGAAACAAAGTCGTTTTTAGATTTACTATACAAAACAGTTCAAAAAAGCATGCTGTATTATAAAGCAAGATTCGTTAAGCCTCAAATAAAAGGGAATGTTCTTGATGTGGGTGGAGGCGTTGGTGTTTTTGCCGCATATTTATCACACAGAAAATTTGAGACTACCGTGGTTGAGCCTAGTAAAAAAGGATATGAAGCATGCATAAAAAAAGGCCTTAACACCTATCTTTCAGTTGCGGATCTGCCTAAAAATAAGCGATATTCTGCCACAACAATGTGGCATGTTTTAGAGCACTTAACTTCTCCAGAGAAAACACTTCAAGAATTACATGCTTTAATGGAGGCAGATGCGCTGCTAATTGTTGCTGTTCCAAACTTTAATAGCCACGATGCTAGATACTATGCCTCACGATGGGCGGCTTTAGACGTTCCAAGGCATCTCTGGCACTTTACACACAAGGGCTTGATGGATTTGATAGAGCCCCAGGGCTTTGAGTTTAAGACTCAAAAGCCACTATGGTTTGACGTTTTTTACATTTCTTATCTTTCAGAAAAAAACAGCAACAAAAAGCTTTCTTTTTTAAGGGGTTTACTAGTTGGAACTATATGCACTTTTAGGGCTTTGTTTGATGACGAACACTCTTCAAACATTTATGTTTTTAAGAAAAAAACTATTCACTAGCCTTCTTTAACAGTCTTGTTAATTGAAGGCTCAATTCGGTAAAAATCATTTTTGCATTTGCATTTCGTGTGATGTGGTAATGGCTTTTTTCAAACAAAGTGATTAGCTCATTTATGTTTTCACTGTTTACAAATGGCCCAAGTTTATGGATATCAAAACCATTTTCAGATCTATAATGTACTAAATCACCCAATGAATAATTCAATAAAAAGGCATCCCTTATAAACCTGATACTATATAGCAAAAAGGTCTTTTGCTCTTCTCTCCCTAGAACACTTATTTCGCCCGCCCAAGCCATTAGCTCAACAACAGCGGCATTGTCCCCGCGAACCTTGAGAGAAGTTCTAAGCACTTTAATCAGTAAGGCCTCATTGGCTTTGTTTTGCAAGTTTTCGACAAGTAGTTTAAGCTTCCGATAGTCGCCCTCCGCCTGCTTTACAAGGCTTTGTCTGTTTGGAACGTCTTCCTCTAACGAGTCTAATAGTTCGTTTTCATTTATGGGGGACAGAGTCACTAATTGGCATCTTGAAACAAGGGTAGTTAATAACTGATCACTCGATTCAGCAACAAGAATAAAAAAAGTTTTTTCGGGAGGCTCTTCTAATAGTTTGAGAAACGCATTTGAGGCCTCTTTATTCATCTTTTCGACACCCCACAAAACACAAACTTTATTTCCTCCGGAATACGATTTAAGATAGATTTTTTTGCGCAAGGCATTCATCTCGTTTACACCGATTAAGCCTTGTTTATTACCAACATTAATAGACTCAAACCAATTGGCATAATTTCCATAAGGATTATCATTAAGAAACGCTGCCCAGTCCAGGCCATAATCATTGGCCAGGACAATTTTTTCACTACCTTTTTTAACTACTGGATACACAAAGTGTAAGTCAGGATGTTGTATCTTTTCTCCAAGGGGCTTATTAATTTTTTGAGAGGAATCTATTCGTAACATTTGAAGTGCAAAACTTAAAGCCAATGGAAGACCTCCATAACCAGAATCTCCCGTAAAAAGCTGAGCATGAGGAACTTGCTTAGAATCTAGAAGGTGTTTTAGTTGCTTCTTTAGTTTTTTTTGTCCAGTTACATGTGACCAAATCATTTTTCAAAGATACACTTACTGATGTTTTTTATCGAGCCTGAAGCCACATCTTTATAAAAAATGACTCGGCAGCAATTAGCAATATTGTATTTTTGAAAAAAATTTTATAAATGCGCACACTACAACAGCAAAACTTTAAAAATCAAAGAGTAATAATCCGGGTTGATTTCAATGTACCCTTAAACGATTCTCAAGAAGTTACTGACCTTACACGAATTCAGGCAGCAAAGCCAACAATTCAACACATTATATCTCAAGGGGGAAGCTGTATTCTATTATCACATTTAGGGCGTCCCAAGGGGAACGACCCAAAACTCTCATTATCACATATCCGAAAAAGTGTTTCATCTGTTTTGGGGCTACCTGTTGATTTTTGTAGCACAACAATAGGAGAAAAAGCGGAGGCCGCAACCAAAGCACTTATGCCAGGAAGCGTTTTGCTTATGGAAAACGTAAGATACCACGAAGAGGAAATGTCAGGAGACATAACATTCTCAAAAAACCTATCAAAACTCGGCACCTTTTATGTTAACGATGCTTTTGGAACCGCTCACCGTGCGCACTCATCCACAACAATTATCGCACAATTTTTTAAAGAAAAAAAGTGTTTTGGAAGCCTTTTAGAAAATGAAGTATTGGCCATTGAAAAGGTTATGGACAAGGGAGAATCTCCAATTTTGGCAATTTTAGGGGGAGCTAAAGTTTCTTCTAAAATAACAATCATTGAAAGCCTTTTAGACAAAATAGACCATTTAATTATTGGCGGAGGTATGGTTTACACTTTTACTAAAGCATTAGGAGGAAAGGTTGGAAATTCAATTTGTGAGCCGGATTATTGTGAATATGCTTTGGAGCTATTAGAAAAAGCAAAAACAAAGAGAGTACAGATTCATCTGCCAGTTGATGTATTAGCAGGAGATGATTTTAGCAACAATGCTTCTCAAAAAACATTTGACGTAATGGAAATACCCGAAGGTTGGGAAGCAATGGATGCAGGCCCCAAAAGCCATGCCATTTTTAATGATATAATCCTTGGCTGTAAAACCATACTATGGAATGGACCAATGGGCGTTTTTGAGTTTCCAAATTTTGCTAAAGGAACGATTGCTGCAGGAAATTCTATTGCAGCAGCAACAAAAGCAGGTGCCTTTTCGCTTGTGGGCGGCGGAGACTCTGTTGCAGCAGTTAAGCAGTTTGGTTTTGAAAACAAAATGAGCTATATCAGTACAGGAGGCGGAGCTATGCTTGAAAGCCTAGAGGGCAAAACACTTCCAGGGATTGCAGCTCTTAATAAATAATTCATGAAAAAAACAGGGGCAATTTTCTTAATGGCAGTAATAATCTCCTGCACAAATAATTCCAATAAAAAAAGCGCTTTTGTTCCCTCCTCAAGTGGGAATTTAAATAATGTTACTGTAGTTATGCCTCAAAAACAGTGGCAAGGTAATTTAGGAGACCAGGTAAGAGAAACACTTGAAGAAATTTATGAAGGACTTCCTTTGGACGAGCCCCAGTTCTCAATAGTATACATGAACCCAAAGGCATTTACTGGATTTGCACGCCAAAACAGAAATATTATTTGGTTTAGTAAAGACTCTCTAGAAGGGTTTAGGATGAGTCAAAATCAATTCGCTCGGCCACAAATCGTTGCTAAAGTTATTGGATTAGACGGCGAAAGCCAAGAATTTCATTTCAAAGAAAACAGTCGCTTAATTAAGCAAAGTATTAGCGAAAACGAACGTTTAGAAAAGCTAAGAAGAATTAAAAAGTCACCTTCAAAAGAAAAAACCTTGACAGAACGTTTTGGAATTTCGCTTACTTATCCATCAGCTTACAAAACAGTAAAAGACACCACAAATTTTGTTTGGATCCAAAAAGAAGTTAGAAAAGGACATCTTAATATTATTGCATATACTCTTCCAGTAAACGCACTTGAAGGAAGCTTTAACAGCAGGATTCTAGATGTCAGAGATTCAATAGGAAAAGCACATGTTCCGGGGAGACTTAAGGGAACCCATTTAATTACTGAACGCGCCTTCAAACCGTATTTTTACAAGGCAAAAATTGATGGAAAAATGAGCTACTTAACAAAAGGAACCTGGGAAGTAGCCAATGATTATATGGCTGGACCATTTGTCAACTATATGGTAAAAGACAGTATTGAAAAAAGATGGATAGTTATAGAAGGATTTACATTTGCCCCTTCGGCAAGTAAAAGAGACTATATGTTTGAATTAAACACAATTATCAATACACTTGAGAAAATAGACTAGTCTTTTTTGTCCTCTTCTTTAGCGGATTGTTCACCTTCTTTAGTTGCGTTTTTAAATTCCTTAATTCCACTACCCAATCCTTTCATTAGTTCAGGAATTTTACGTCCTCCGAACAATAATAAAACGACTGCGATTATTAAAATTACTTGTGGTCCTCCTATCATACCTAAAAATGTAAAGTCAAAAAGCATTTATATATTATTTTAAACAAAGGTACAGAATTATTTAGTTTCAACTACACACAAAATGTAATGGGGTTCTTTTCTCCCACAAAGGAATCCTTATCTTTGAAAAGAATATGGCAAACCAAGAAAAAAAAGGATCAGGTTTTTTAAAGAAATTACTCAGCCGATACCGGATGGTAATTATCAACGAAGAAACTTTTGAAGAACAAGCGCAGTTTCGGGTTTCAAGACTTAACTTCATGATTCTTGTGATTTTGATAATTGGCTCCATTTTCACAGCCACTTTTGTTACAATTGCTTATACACCACTAAAGGAAGTTATCCCCGGGTATGACTCTTCAGAATTACGGCAAAAAGCCATTCAAAACTTATTTATAACCGACTCTTTGATCACTCTTTACAACCAAAACATTAATTATTTAAATGCGGTAAGATCTGTTCTTAATGGTGACATTAAATTTCAAGACCCAGAACTTTCTATAGAAAACGGATTAAACGACCAAGAGTCAAACGCTACCTTTGCTCCTCCAATTATAGAAGATTCTCTGCTGCGTGCGTTTGTTGCAAAAGAAGACAAATATAATCCCAATGAAACTACAGAAAGTGGCATAACCACATTATTGCTTGCTCCAGCAAAGGGACCTATCTCACAACCCTTTAACCCAGAAGAACTTCATTTTGCTGTTGATATTGTTTTAGAAGAGAATACTCCCATAAAGGCTATAGCAGACGGAACAGTTATTTTTGCCGAGTGGACCTCTCAAACAGGTTATGTAATAATCTTAGAACATATTTCGGGAATGTTGTCCGTTTACAAACACAATGCGGATCTGAACAAAAAACAAGGGGATGCCGTTTCTGGAGGAGAAGTAATTGCAAGCGCAGGAAATACTGGGGAATTTACAACAGGATTTCATTTACATTTCGAATTATGGATCGATGGTTATCCAATGAATCCCAACAATTTTTTTAATTTTTCAAACTGATGCTGAAATTAATTGGAGCAAAAGTCTTTGCAGCCTACGTTCACCAAAAAAATAAAAAATGGATAAACAATCCCTTTGAAGCACAACAAAAAGTGTTTAAATTACTTCTCCAGGAAGGCATAAAAACCCGTTTTGGAAAAGAACATCATTTTGAGAAAATTCTAACCCCTAATGAGTTTTCTTTAGGAGTACCAGTTCGCGACTATGAGGATTTAAAACCCTACATAGATTCAGTTTTGGAAGGGGAAGCCAATGTTCTTTGGCCAGGAAGACCGTTGTATTATGCAAAGTCGAGCGGAACAACCTCAGGTGCAAAATATATTCCTATTTCTAAAGAATCTATGCCACAACATATTCGTGCGGCTCGTGAAGCACTTTTAAATTATATTTATAAAACAGGAAAAGCTTCCGCAATAATAGGGAAGCTTATTTTTTTACAAGGGAGTCCAGTTTTAGAAGACAAAAAAGGAGTTGCTCTTGGACGTCTTTCAGGAATTGTAGCTCACTATGTACCAAGTTATCTATTAAAAAACCGTCTCCCCAGCTGGGACACAAATTGTATTGAAGATTGGGAAACTAAAGTCGACGCAATTGTTTCCGAAACGGAAAATGAAGATATGACGATCATTGGAGGAATACCTTCATGGGTACAAATGTATTTTGAACGACTTACCCTAAAAACAGGAAAAGCAGTAGGAGATTTATTTCCCAACTTCTCCCTTTTTGTATACGGAGGCGTTAACTTTGAGCCCTATAGGCCAATTTTCAAGAAACTTATTGGAAGAACCCTTGATAGTGTTGAATTTTATCCAGCTTCTGAGGGTTTTTTTGCTTATCAAGATGATCAAAGTGATCGTGGCTTATTACTTTTATTAAATCACGGGATTTATTACGAATTCATAAAAGCAGACACTTTTTTCGATAAAAACCCAGAAACGGTTTCTTTAAAAAGTGTAAAAACAGGTGTAAATTATGTTATGATTATTTCAACTACCGCAGGATTATGGCGATATAACATTGGCGACACGATTCAATTTACAAGCCTTAAGCCTTATCGCGTAATTGTGAGCGGTAGAATTAAACATTTTATTTCCGCCTTTGGAGAACACGTTATTGTTAGCGAAGTAGAGCAAGCGCTCCAGCAAGTAGTTTCTAGATCAAAAGAAGAGATCTTGATTCGGGAGTTTACCGTTGCCCCACAAATTTCCCCCAAAAAAGGACTACCTTTCCATGAGTGGTTTATTGAATTTGACGCTCCGCCCAAAGACCTTGATCAATTTGCTTTTGAAGTTGACAAAGCAATGATTAATAAAAACATATACTATAAAGATTTAATTGCAGGGAAAATTTTAAGAGCCCTTGTTATTAGAGTGGTTGCAAAAGGGGGCTTTAAAAGCTACATGAAAAGCATAGGAAAGTTAGGAGGCCAAAACAAAGTACCGCGAGTTTCAGACAACCGAAAGATTGCAGATCAACTCGATATAAACATCATGAAATCATGAAATCAGGGCGAGTTACCCTAGTTTGTAATGTTAAAAACACTTTCGTAATGAAGGATGTAGAACTCTTAGAAAGTATGGGTTATTACGTTTATTTAATTCATTCCCCCCCCTATCGCGACCCAATTCGTTTTTTGTTGAACCGAGTAAGGGAGCTGTTCATGGGATTTTATTATGCTTTTTTTTCGGATGCTTTTTTCAGCTGGTTTAATGATTATCATACTAGCATTCCTTTATTTTGGTCAAAACTTTTTGGAAAACCAACGACAATTATTGTTGGTGGCTTTGACGCTGTTTCAAGTAAATCCTTAGGTTACGGAATTTTTTTAAAAAAGAATCTACGTCAATCCTTGGCAAGATTAAACTATAAAAGATGTGATCAGATTTGGGTTGTCCACAGTACCCTAAGAGACGGATGTCCAAAAGCAAAAGAGGATTCGGCAACACGCTCTGGAATAAGAACGTTTATGCCAGAGCTAACAACACCAATTTATGAGGTTCCAACGGCATATGATAATTCTTTTTGGAGATTAGAAAGTGATAAAAAACCAAAAAGCGTGATTACTGTTGCTAATATTTCAGACTCACGAACCCTTGAAAGAAAAGGCATTCCCTTGTTTATTGATTTGGCCCGATCACTGCCTGATTTTCATTTCACAATAGCCGGGATTCAATCGAGAAATGAATTAAAAATTAAATTTCCATTAAACGTTCAATTATTAGGGCCCCAAACGAGAAATGAATTAAAAATGCTTTACGGCAAACACCATTTTTATTTTCAAGGCTCTAAGGTAGAGGGTCTCCCAAATGTATTGTGTGAGGCTATGCTTTGTGAATGCATTCCCTTAGGAAAGGCTGTTTTTGGCATTCCAGACGCCATAGGAACAACAGGACTTGTTTTCCAAGCAAAAGATGCAATCCCCACAGCAATAAAATTTTTAACTAGTAAAAAGAAGTATGACGGCGCTAATGCCAGAAAGCAAATCAAAAAAGAATATCCATTAGAACGCCGTGAAAAAGCTTTTCTTAGTTTGCTCAAAACAAGCTCAAAATGACAGTAATTAAGTCTGCAATTTTAGCCTATCCAGACTCTAATAATCTGGGTGATTATATCCAAAGTATTGCGGCCAAACAATGTATTCCATCAGACAACATTTTAGGCCTAGATCGCGATCGCCTTAACACCTATAGTGGCCCTTCAGTAAAACTTGTTATGAATGGCTGGTTTATGGAAGCTCCATTGAACTGGCCTCCTTCAAATAAAATCATTCCTCTTTTCCTTTCTTTTCATCTTAATCCGTCAGCGCAAAAGGAGATGTTAACCCCTCGGGGAATTAAATATTTAAAAGCGCACGAACCCATAGGCTGTAGAGACATACATACTCAAAAGACACTTGAAAAAAGGGGTATAAAAACATATTTTTCAGCCTGTTTAACCCTTGGACTTAAAAGAAAATTTTTTATAACCCCTCAAACAAAACGAAAGGGCATTCTTGTGATAAGCCCTATGGAGCGTTTATTGCCTGAAGCGAAAACATTTAGTTTGATCCAATCAAACAACTTTTTTAATTTTTTGAAACAGGCACTGAAACTTCCCTTTAAGTATTTCCAATATAAAATAGCGATGAGAAAGCTCCATGGTTTTCTGGCAGATTCTGATGAAAAGGTTACGTGGCACTCACAACTAATTGATCGAAATAAGAAATCAGAAAACATTAGAATTATTGCTGCAGAAAACCAACTAAAGTTAATTGCAAGTGCACAACTAGTCATTACATCTCGAATCCATTCAGCGCTCCCTGCAGTTGCCTTTAATACCCCTGTCCTTTTTTTGTCAGACGGGCTAGACCATCCAAACCAAAAAAGTCGTTTAGAAGGAATGGAAGCTTTTTTTCCAATCATAAATTCTTCTGAATTAGTTTCTTGGAAAAACAAAAGACCAAAACCAAATGAAGCGCACCATCCATTTGTAAAGATTATTAGAGAACAGATGTCATCCTTTTTTATAGATTAAAAAGAGCAGAATAACTTAGATTCAGCGATACTGATTATCTTTGTAAAAACAAAAATAAATGAATGTATTGGTCATTGGAGCAGGGGGTCGTGAACACACTCTTTGTTGGAAATTAAAACAAAGTCCAAGGTGCGGGCAGCTTTTTGCTGCTCCAGGAAACGCAGGCACAGCAAAATGCGCCACTAACCTTCCAGTTGGGGTTAATGACTTTGAGGGAATTAAAAAAGCAGTTATAGCGAACGAGATTAAGCTTGTAATTGTAGGACCAGAGGAACCCTTAGTTAATGGTATTCATGATTTCTTTCTAAACGATACCGCTCTGGCAAAAGTTGGGGTAATTGGTCCACAAAAAAAAGCTGCAACACTTGAGGGCAGCAAGGCATTTGCAAAAGCATTTATGTCAAGGCATAATATTCCCACAGCAGCATACGATGAATTTACTGCAGAAAAGTTACAGGAAGGAGAAGCCTTTTTAACACAAAGCAATCCCCCATATGTTCTTAAGGCAGATGGTCTTGCCGCAGGTAAAGGAGTTTTAATTATTGATGATTTAGAAGAAGCTAAAAAAGAATTACGACAAATGCTTTTAGAACGAAAATTTGGAAAAGCCTCAAGCAAAGTTGTCATTGAGGAGTTCCTGCCAGGAATAGAACTTTCTTGTTTTGTTTTAACGGACGGCTCTTCCTATCTCACACTTCCCATGGCTAAAGATTATAAGCGAATAGGAGAGGGAGACACAGGATTAAATACTGGCGGAATGGGCGCTGTTTCTCCGGTGCCTTTTGTTACAGAAGCCTTTAAAGAAAAAATAGAGCGTCAAATCATAAAACCTACTATTGAAGGCCTTCAAAAAGAAGGAATGCCCTTCAAAGGGTTCGTATTTATTGGGTTAATTAAAGTTGGAGAAGAGCCCAAAGTAATAGAATATAATGTTCGCTTAGGTGATCCAGAAACAGAGGTTGTACTCCCAAGAATTAAAAACGACTTGTTAACTGTTTTTCAGGCGGTTCATGAAGAAAAACTAGACGAAATTTCTTTAGAGGTAGATCCTTCTTTTGCCTCAACTATAGTTGCGACATCTGGTGGATATCCAGAAACTTATGAAAAGGGAAAAACAATTTATGGATTAGAAGGCCAGCAGGATAAAATGATTTTTCATGCGGGAACTATCCAGCAAGGAGGAGAAATAAAGACTTCAGGAGGCAGAGTACTCGCCGTAACCTCTTTTGGTATAAAACACCAGGAAGCAGTAAAAGATTGTTACGAAACTTTAAGTAAGATAAGTTTTGAAGGAATCAATTATCGAAAAGACATCGGGTTTGATTTATAAAAAAGAATGTGCAGAAGGATCTTTATCCTCTTCACCACTCTTGTCAAACAAATTAAGCTGAACGATCCAATAGATCAAGGCTGAAAAACCAACAATCAAAAAAAGCCAATTAACACTATTTGCAACGGTCCAGTTACTTTCTTCAAGCTGACGTAAAAAAGCATAAGGAAGAAAAAGAATTTCTTCAAATAACCAAGCGATACCTTCAAAAAAAGCTTTCATAAATGAGTATATTTAAAAATTGATATAATAAAAACGAACTAAACATGTTTACAAAGATATTTAAAAGGGTAAGTATACAGTCTTTAATCAGCTCTTTTTTTTTCTGTGTCTTGGCAAGTTTTTTTAACACTTATTGCATAAAGGCAGGAAATATCGATTTCCAAGATTTAGTTAAAATACTTGTTCTATGTTTTTTTTTAATTATAGCCATTGTCACAGTCTCTCTTTCACAAGCAAGGAGATTAAATGCTTCTTTTGGCTCCATTCACCTTCTCTCTTTCCCACTATGCATCCTTTTGTTTAATCAGGAAGGTGGACTTAGCTATAATAAAGTAATTGTCTTTTTAATTGTTCTAATTATGGTAAATGTTTTATCAAAAAACATCAATAATACCACATCTACAAAAACTTTTTTTATGTTAGGGTTTTTGGGTACCATTATCACTTATATAAACATCTATTGTGTATTATTTTTTATTCCTCCTATTTTAATTTTTAGCGAAACCTCTTATAGAAACTCCAAAAATCTGATTGCTTTTTGTGTGGCTGTAATTTTCACCTTACAATTATTATTGTTATTAACCTTTATAGCCACAGGGACTTTTTTTTACGAGCCGGCGGCCTTAAAAACCGAAATATCCATCAGCGGGGTCTATTCACCAAATGATTTAGTTTGGACTGTTGCCGTGTTTATAGCCTTTTTAACGGCAACGATTTTTAGACCTTCAGAATATAAAATAAAAGCTCAAAAAAACAACACACATAGAGTATTTCAGTTTATGCTTATATGGCTATTAATCAGTATTTTTTTTAGATATTTTAATCTATATGATGGCACAGGAAAATGGCTTCAAAGCCTTGTTCCAACTGCGTTTTTTATAGGAATAGCAATTGATGTGATAAAGAGTAGTCAGATAAAAAACCTCATCATAACAGTTGTGGTTTTTGCAGCAACTAGTTTAAAACTGTTTGACTATGGTTTAATTTCTTTTTGAGAAAAAGAAACATGTCAAATTAGACATCATCATAATTAAGGCTAATATGTTCTGTTTGCGCAATAGCTTGACAGCTTAAAACAAGTCCCTCTTCAACCTCTTCATCAGTTAAAACTTGATTATTTTCCATGCCAGCTTTCCCTTGAGTTACCTTTGCGATACAAGTGCTACATACGCCTCCTTGACAAGAATAGGGAACGTCTAACTTTGCTTGAAGTGCGATATCTAAAAGTGTTTTTCCTGGAATTAATTCCAAAGAGTGTGTAACTTCATCAAAGGTTAAAGACAATAATCCTTTTTTTGCAGCCTCTGTCACTTTAGCTTTATTGGTGTTTGAGGAAAACAATTCAAAAAATAGATTTTCTTTAGAAATGCCTTTTTCTAACAACTCCTCTGAGGACATATTGATCATTGCTTCAGGTCCGCAGAGGTAAAAAGAAGCCTTCGAAGGAGTTTTTATTTGGCGAATTAAATAGTTAATTAGCGAAGGATCAATTCTTCCAAAGTGAGAATTCTCATGATTACTCTGGCTAAATACCCAATTAATTTTAAATCGATCTGGATACTTTTTCTCAAGTGAAAGAAGTTCATCGTAAAACATTGTTTCTTCAGGACTTTTATTTCCATACAATAAAACAAAAGAGGTGTCATGATCGTTGAGAAGAACCGATTTTAGGAGCGATATAATAGGAGTAATTCCACTACCTGCTGCAATTCCCACAAACTTTTTAGTTTGTCTAGACTCTTTTAGTGTAAAACGCCCTTCAGGAATCGCTACTTTAAATTCATCACCCACCGAAAGCGATTGATTAACATAGGTTGAAAACACTCCGCCAGGAACCTCTTTGATACCGACTTGAAGATTACCCGATTGCGGAGAAGAACAAATTGAATAAGAACGCCTCACTAACGTTTCATCTATAGTCGCCTCAAGGCTAATGTATTGACCCGCTTTGAAGACGAAAGATGTGGTTAGGTTCTTTGGAACCTCAAGAGAAACAACAATAGATTTATTGGTTAGGCGGTCAATTGCAGAGACTTTTAGGGAATGTAATGTAGACATAGTTTTTTTACAAATTTAAAATCATTATCATTGTCCGCAAAGAAATTCAAAAACAAATTTAAATGGCGTACATCTTTAGAGAATCTCTTGGTCTTTCAAAAAAAAAGTTTTTTAGAGCACCTCAGTGGGAACTTAAATTAGCGGTACGCATTTTAATTGGTTTTTTAGCGCTATATTTTTTGGTTGCTTTTTTGTTTTTAGGGATTGGTCTCTTTTTTATTCTAAGGAAAGAATTTCCAGAACAAGACCCAGTAAGTATTGTTAACCAGTGGATAATTTTTTATTTTGGTGCAGATATATTGGCACGTTATTTTTTACAAAATCCACCCGTAACCGACGTAAAAGCCCTTCTTATTCTGCCTATCCCCAAGGAAAGAATCATAAGAGGGGTTTTGCTTCGTTCTCTTTCTTCAATTTTTAACTGGTTTTCGGTTCTTTTACTGCTTCCCTTTTGTATTGTTCTGAGTATTGAAAATGGAGTAACATTTTCTGTTTGGAGTTGGTTTTTCGCCATGTTATTATTAACAGGGACTAATAATTTTCTGGGGTTTTTAATTAATAAAAACAAGAATGTAGCCATAGGAACTCTTCTTTTTTTAGCAGGGGGCTATGTCCTTGAATATTATATGAAAGTTCCTGTAATTTCTTCAATTGGAATAGGTTTTGAAGCACTATATATTGAACCCTTGTGGATCACAGTAATTCTTATGTTTTTTTTAGCTGTATTGAAATTGACAGCAATATTTTTAAAAAAAGAATTGTATTTAGACAAAGGGCTAAGCAAAAAAAAAGAAAAAATTATAGGATCAAATCTGTTTTTTCTAGATCGCTTGGGACCACTGGGGGGTCTTTTAAAAAATGATATCCGCTTAATTATTCGAAACATTCGCGCTAGACAAGTTGTTTTGGCAACAGTCTTTTTTTTGTTTTACGGATTAATTTTTTTCACACAAGAGATTTATTTAGAACGTCCAGGCATTTTGATTTTTGCCGGAATTTTTATAACAGGGGGCTTTACCATCACATTTGGCCAGTACATTCCCGCATGGGATAGTGAATATTATAGCATGTTAATGAGCCAAAACCTTAACTACAAAAAATACCTAAAATCAAAGCTTTATTTACTCATGTTTTCAGTAGTTATTAGTATGGTTCTCTCCCTGCCGTACCTTTATTTTGGCAAAAAAGTTATGGTACTTATTATAGGGTGTGGTATTTTTAATTTTGGACTAGGGGCTTTAATAAGTCTTTTTTCTGGGGCTTATAATGCCACCCCTCTTAAGCTTAATGTTAAAGCGAAAGCTTTTGAAAACACCAAAGGATTTAATTTAACGCAATTTATTTTTGCAATTCCCAAGTTAGTGCTTCCCGTTCTTGTTTTTTATATCCCATATTTCTTCTTAGGATTTAATGCTGGAATTATGGGACTCATTACCTCAGGTCTAGGAGGGTTTATTTTTAGAAATCAAATTTTAGGCTGGATTGAAAAAATTTATCAATTAAAGAAATATGAAACTTTAGCTGCATTTAACAAACAAAAGATATGATTAAAACCTATTCACTAACAAAAGAGTACGGAGGAGAAAAAGTATTAAATCTTTCAGAACTAGAAATACCTAAAGGAGAGCTTTTCGGATTAATTGGAAATAATGGTGCCGGAAAAACTACTTTTTTTAGTCTTTTATTGGACTTAATAGAAGCAACAAGTGGAACCGTTGAAATCAACAACATTATGGTTCACCAGAGCGAGGCATGGAAACCCTTCATTTCTGCATTCATTGACGAAAGCTATTTAATAGGTTATTTAACAGTTGAGGAATATTTTTATTTTTTGGGAAGCCTTAGAGGAAAAACACAAGTAGAGGTCGACTCTTGGATAAAGGCATATGAACCTTTTTTTAATGGAGAGATCTTAAATCAAAAAAAATACCTTCGCGATTTTTCTAAAGGGAATCAAAAAAAAGTAGGCATAGTAGGAGCTTTAATCGGTCAGCCCGAGGTAATTGTTTTAGACGAACCGTTCGCTAATTTAGATCCGACCACTCAAATAAGATTAAAAAGTCTAATTAAAGAAGAGGCAATGAATAATGGGACAACTTTTTTGATTTCTAGCCATGATTTAACCCATGTTACGGAAGTTTGTGACAGAATTGTTTTATTAGACAAAGGAACTGTTTTAAAAGATATCAAAAAGACGTCTTCTACCTTAAAAGAATTAGAGCAATATTTTTCTAATTAATCTTCATAGTATTATATACTAAAACCTTTGTTTTCAAGTTATTATCTTACAAGTAGAAGAGATGACAACATTGCGGCCCTTTTTTTGGCTATCACTTACTTTTATATTGATTTTAGTTTCTTGTAGCACATCTAAAAAAAGATTGCTGAATCAAGAATATCACACCCTTGTCACAAAGTATAACGTCTTGTTTAATGGGAAAGAAGCTTTTTCAATTGGGGGAGAGATTTTATCAGAAGCTTTTGAAGATAATTTTTATGCTTTGCTCCCCATAGAGCCAATAAATTTAAATGGAGAAAACATTGACGAGCCAACTATTGTTCCAGGTTTTGATCGCGCAGAAGAAAAAGCAGTAAAAGCCATTCAAAAACATTCCATTAAAATAAATGGCCTCCAATACAATCGTAAGATAGATGAGGCATATTTATTATTAGGGCAAGCAAGATATTTTGATAGGAGGTTTTTCCCAGCCTTAGAGGCATTTAATTTTCTTTTGGAAACTGGCGCTAATCAAAACGTTTATATACAGGGTAAAATATGGCGTGAAAAAACAAACATCAGGCTTAAAAATTATCAATTAGCCATTAAGAATCTACGTCCTCTAGCTATGAGACTTATTTCACAAAACAAACACTTCCCTCAAGCTAACGCGACCCTAGCAAGTGCTTTTATTAATTTAAAAGAAATAGATTCTGCGAGTTTTTATATTAAAAGAGCTGCGCTGAAAGCACCCAAAAGAAAATTAAAAGCGCGTTATCTATTTATAACAGGCCAGCTTTTTGAAAGTCTAGGCAAAAAAGATTCTGCCTCATGGGCTTATCAGGAAATAATTGCTTTAAAAAGAAGAGTACCCCGCAAATTTTCAATACAGGCAAAAATAAAAAAAACTCTTTTAGACAGTTCAGCTCTTTTCGAAGATCGTGTCCAGACACTATATGATTTAATTAAAAACTTTGAAAACCTTCCCTATCAACACGTATTGAATCGTTCAATTGGGACTTTATATTTACAAGAAGATCAAGATAGCACTGCCTTAGTCTATTTTGAGAAGTCACTTCAATCACCATCAATTGATTCCTTCACACAAATTGAAAATTATCAAGATTTAGCCGAATATAATTTCGAAAAAGGCAACTACCTTGAAACAGGGTCGTATTTAGATAAACTGCTCCCTCTTTATGAAGAGAATTCGGTTGCTTATAAAAAACTAAAAAGAAAACGCGATAATCTTTCTGAAGTTATTATTTATGAAAGAACACTTCAGCAAACAGATAGTCTGATATCCTTAATGTCTCTTTCAAAGAGGGAACAGCTTCAGTTTTTTGAGGAGTATATTAACAAGCAGCGTGCAATAGAAGAGAAAAATTTAGAAAAGCAATCTAAAAAAAAGCAATTTCAGTTTCAGAATAATGTAAAAAATGCTTTTTACTTTTATAATCCTAGGCTTGTTTTAAAGGGACAACAAATGTATAAAGCCAATTGGGGAGATCGCCCTAATGTTGATAATTGGCGTCAGGCTGCAGTAATTCAAAACGCTTTAAATACCACTAAAAAAACTAGGGATAGGGTGTTAAAAAAAGCGGTTTTTATACAACAAACACCAGAAAGTTATTTAGAAGCCCTGCCCCAAAAGCCTATAACTAAAGACAGCATTATTAGGGTAAATCAAAAAGCGTACCTCCAGCTAGGATTGATTTATAAAGAAAAATTTGGGGACTTTCCATTAGCTGCAGCAAGATTAGAAACCTTACTTTCAATTGATCCTCCAAAAGGAATAGCCGTTCAAGCCCTATACCATTTATATAAAATGAATGAAAACGAATTCCCTGAAAAAGCATTAACTTTTAAAGAGAGATTAATAGAAAAGCACCCTAAAAGCACTTTTGCAATGCTTCTTTTAGACCCAGAAAACTATGACACATCAGGGGTTATAACTCCAGAAAAAATATACCAGAATGTTTTAACCCTATTTGAAAAACAAGACTTTAAAAAAGTCTTGTTTGAAATCAATGCTCTTGATGTAGTAATTAGCGGGAGTAGAATAGCCCCAAAAATAGCACTTCTTAAAGCACACGCCCTAGGAAGGCTTAAGGGAGTTGATACTTGGAAAGAGTTATTATTAGAGGTGGCAACGAATTATAGCGCTGCCCCAGAGGGCTTATATGCAAAAGAATTGTTAGCACAAATAATAAGTCAAGACGATTTAAAAGAATCAGGTCCAGTGTATAAAAACTATAAATGGATTTTTCCTTTTTTAAGTGAGGATAAAGAAAGCGCAATGGCCTTTTTTAAAAAGCTAAAAGAAACCATAGCTCATAACAAAGAAAGGTGGAACGTAAGTCAAGATGTTTATAACGAAGAGTATGATTTTATTGTGGTTCACGGAATTAGGGATTTACAAGAAATCAAAGCATTGAAAGGGTTAGATAGCATCGATACTCTTTTGGGGCTAAATACAAAAGATAATTTTGTAACTTTAGCGTCCGAATATCGGACATACATTAAAAATAAAAATTGGAAAAACACCTTAAAATGAAAGGATTAGACACAAATGGACAGTATAGTAAAATAGATAAAAGGACTATTTTAAAAGGTTCAATTAATGCTCAAACGGACATTCGAATTGACGGTAAACTAGAAGGAGATGTTGAGACTATTGGAAAAGTTATAATCGGAAAAGAGGCATCAGTTAATGGAAAAGTTATCTGTACAAATGCTGACATTGAAGGATCTTTCAAAGGAAATTTAACCGTTTCAGGAACCCTTACTCTCAAAACAGGAAGCAACCTCGAGGGTGAAGTTCATGTTCAAAAACTAGTTGTAGACTCGGGGGCAATATTTAACGCAAATTGCTCTATGCACTCTGAAAAAGATGGAATAAAAAAATTAACAGATTCTCGTGAAAAAACAGCCTAATCGATGGCTTACTTTTTCTAGCTTAGCCTTTCAAATTGGTGCTATTATGTATGGAGCAGTTTGGCTAGGGCAATACTTAGACACTTTTTATGTGAATCAAAAAAGTCTTTTTACTTTGGCATTATCTGTTTTTGGTTTGGTTGTTATTATATACTTGATCATCAAACAAACCAAACACCTTTGATGCATTATTATGTTAAAAAAGACTCTTTACATCGTCCTCTTATTAGTTTTAATGATTTTGATGCTTTTTATTCATAGTTTTTTATTGACTAATCGCACTGATTTTCTAATTCAAAGCTATGCGATTAACACACTTTTGGCTATCATAGCATTAATTCTTTTGAGCTGGGGGATCAACTCTAAAAAAGAAAATCTATCAACTTTTTATTTACTTACCGTCGCATTAAAGTTATCAGTATATTTTCTTTTTTTTGCCCCCTACTTTAAAATTGATGGAATAACAACACGATCTGAATTTTTTGTGTTTTTTGTTCCATACGCAATTGGCCTTCTAGTGGAAATCATTCTTTTAGCAACACGTTTTCGCTGATTTTAAAGTAAAAAACCCCCTCTTTTTTATTATTTTAAAAAAGAACTTTAAAAAAACTTTCAATTATTTCTTTATTTATCGGAAAGCCTTACATTTGCAGCGCTTAAAAACACCATTTATAATCAAGTTTTATGCCGTTAGTGCTAAACAAATTTTATTCGATTTTCACTTTATTTGCAGTGATATTTTTTACGGTTAACACGGTGCAAGCTAAAGACGCTGAAGCTTCAGTGGATTTGAAAACAGAAATTAAAGAATATATCACACATCACCTTCAGGACACCTATGATTTCAGTTTATTTTCATACACAAATAAATCTGGTAAACATATTTACATAGGAATTCCTCTTCCTGTAATTTTATGGGATGAAGAATTACATGTTTTTTCTTCATCAAAACTTCATCATGGTGAAGAAGTAGTTGCCTCAGGCAACAAATACTATAAATTAGACCACGGTAAAATATACAGGACGGATGCCTCTGGAATCATTTCCTATGATGACACTCATCATGCTAGAAACATAGCGCCTCTAGACCTTTCGATTACCAAGGGAGTTGCAAGCATGATTTTGATATCCATATTAATGTTCTTCTTGTTTAGAAGTTTAGCAAGATCTTATAAGAAAAATGGAGGTGTTCCTAGTGGTATTGGACGTTTTTTTGAACCAATAGTTTTGTATATTAGAGATGATATTGCACGCCCGAACATTGGTGATAAAAAGCACGGAAAGTATATGAGTTTTTTATTAACGGTCTTCTTTTTTATCTGGTTTTTAAACATTCTTGGCCTAACCCCTTTAGGCGTTAATGTTACTGGAAACATAGCCGTTACATTTGGCCTAGCATTACTAACATTTTTAATTACAAACCTTACTGGCACAAAAGATTATTGGCTACACATATTTGATCCCTTGGGGTCTTCAATGAAATGGTTTGCCAAAATACCAATATATATTATTTTGATTCCTATTGAGGTTTTAGGAATCTTCATTAAGCCTTTTTCCTTATTAATTCGATTGTATGCAAATATGCAGGCAGGACATATTGTTTTGATGAGTTTAATAGGACTAATGTTTATATTTAAAAGCTGGTTGGGAAGTCCATTGTCTTTTGGACTGGCTTTTGCAATCTCAATTATAGAACTATTAGTGGCTTTATTGCAAGCCTATATTTTCACGATGCTATCTGCGCTTTACTTTGGTTTTGCGGCAGAGGAACATGAGCATCATTAACGTAAACACAATAATGTGTCAAAAAAGAATGTTTAATTTAAATTTATAATTATGGAAATTCCAGTAATGGTTGGAGCCGGATTAGTAGTAATCGGCGTAGGTATCGGTATCGGTAGAGTGGGTGGTTCTGCAATGGAGGCGATTGGCCGTCAGCCAGATGCTTATGGTAAAATTCAAACAGCGATGTTAATTGTTGCTGCCCTAATAGAGGGAATTGGATTTGCTGCACTTTTTGCAGTATCATAAAACTCGCCTTTCGAGGCACTTTCAAACTTAAGATTTTAAACTATGGAAAAACTAATAAGTGAATTTTCTTTAGGGTTGTTTTTTTGGCAATCTCTGATTTTCATAGGCTTGTTATTTATGCTTCGAAAATTTGCGTGGAAGCCAATTTTAGATGCTGTTAACGATCGTGAAACTTCAATTAAAGATGCACTAGCTTCAGCAGAAGCTGCTCGAGATGAGATGAAGAATTTACAATCTGACAATCAGCGGATTTTAAAAGAAGCAAGAGCAGAAAAAGAGTCATTACTCAAAGAAGCTCGTGCCACTCGTTCTGAATTAATTAACAATGCTAAAGAAGAAGCTCAAGAAGAAGCTCAAAAAATATTGTCACAAGCACAAAATGCTATTCAAAGCGAAAAGCGCGCGGCAGTAAAAGAGCTTAAAGAGCAAGTGGGCTCAATAGCAATGGAGATTGCGGAAAAAGTATTACAAAAGGAATTGGAAAATAAAGATCGACAACTTGAGTTAGTAGATCAATTATTACAAGACACTAAACTTAAGTAAATGAGAGGAACACGCGCTGCCCTTCGTTATGCTAAAGCAATGCTCTCATATGCTCAAGAGTCAAAAGCTGATGAAGTCGTTGTTAAAGATATGCATGCCTTAATTTCTTTATTGCATGAGAATAACGAAGTTCAAACAGTGCTTGAAAATCCAATCCTTCCTGTAGCTGAAAAAGAGGCTGTGTTGAAAGAATTATTTTCTCAGGCGAGTCCTGAAACATTTAAATTATTTTCTTTATTAGCAGCAAAAAATCGTTTAGCGATACTTGCGGCTACTGGAGAACAATATGTTCGCCTTTATGCTCAAACTCAAGGAAAAGTGACAGCTATTGTCACTTCGGCAATTGGGCTTACCCCCTCACTAAAACAGGCGGTTTTAGAGAAAGCAAAAGGACTTACTAAAGAGAACGTTCAACTTGAAAATAAAATCGATCCAGGAATTATAGGCGGATTTATTTTAAAGATTGGTGATTTACAATATGATGCGAGTGTTTCTCATCAATTAAAATCAATAAAAACAACATTAATAAACACGAATTCGATCTAAAATAAACGATCATGGCAGATGTAAACCCCGCTGAAGTTTCAGCAATACTAAAAAAACAATTATCCGGTTTTAGCTCAGCATCCGCTTTGGATGAGGTAGGAACGGTGTTAGAGGTGGGAGATGGTATTGCCCGCGTGTTTGGTCTTTCCAATGCACAATATGGCGAATTAGTTTCTTTTGATAAAGGCCTTGAAGGAATGGTGCTTAACCTAGAAGAAGACCACGTAGGAGTTGTACTATTAGGTCCTTCCAAAGGTGTTAAAGAAGGAGATACCGTAAAAAGAACCCAACGAATTGCCTCTATTAAAGTTGGAGAAGGTGTTGTGGGTCGAGTTGTTAATACATTAGGAAATCCTATTGATGGAAAAGGAGATTTACAAGGAGAACTTTTTGAAATGCCTTTGGAGCGAAAAGCACCTGGGGTAATTTTTCGACAGCCGGTAAATGAACCCCTTCAAACAGGTATTAAATCTATTGACGCTATGATTCCTGTTGGTCGTGGTCAAAGAGAATTGGTTATTGGTGATCGCCAAACTGGAAAAACAACCGTATGTATTGACACAATCTTAAACCAGAAAGAATTTCATGATGCGGGTGAAACGGTTTATTGTGTTTACGTTGCCATTGGTCAAAAAGCATCTACAGTTGCAGGTATTGCGAAAACATTAGAAGATAAAGGCGCAATGGCCTACACAACTATTGTAGCTGCAAATGCATCTGATCCTGCACCAATGCAGGTTTATGCGCCTTTCGCAGGAGCAGCAATTGGAGAATATTTTAGAGACACTGGAAGGCCTGCATTAATTATTTATGATGACCTTTCAAAGCAAGCAGTAGCATACCGTGAAGTTTCTCTTTTATTACGCCGCCCTCCAGGAAGGGAAGCTTATCCTGGGGATGTTTTTTATCTTCACTCTCGTTTATTAGAGCGTGCAGCAAAAGTTATTGCAGATGATAATATTGCTAAAGAAATGAATGACCTTCCCACTTCTTTAAAAGAAAAGGTAAAAGGAGGAGGTTCATTAACGGCACTTCCTATAATTGAAACTCAAGCAGGGGATGTTTCGGCATATATACCAACTAATGTAATTTCAATTACAGATGGACAAATTTTCTTGGAGTCTGATTTATTTAACTCTGGAGTTCGTCCTGCAATTAATGTGGGAATTTCAGTATCTCGTGTAGGGGGGAATGCTCAGATTAAATCCATGAAAAAAGTATCTGGAACGCTAAAGTTAGATCAAGCACAATTCCGTGAATTGGAAGCTTTTGCAAAATTTGGTTCAGATTTAGACGCAGTTACCTTAAACGTAATTGAAAAAGGAAGACGGAATGTTGAAATACTAAAACAAGCTCAAAATGATCCCTTTACTGTAGAAGATCAAACGGCTATTATTTATGCAGGCTCTAAAAACTTGTTACGCAATGTTCCAGTAAATCAAGTTAAATCTTTTGAAAGAGCTTATTTGGAAGAATTAAACGCGAAACATCGTGACACATTAGACACCATCAAATCAGGAAAACTGACAGATGAAGTTTTAGATACTTTAAATGCAGTTGCTAAAAGTATTTCCGCTCAATTTGAATAAACTGTTATGGCTAATTTAAAAGAAATACGAAATAGGATAGCATCAGTCTCGTCGACAATGCAAATTACATCAGCCATGAAGATGGTTTCTGCAGCAAAACTGAAGAAAGCCCAAGATGCTATTACTGCGATGCGTCCTTATTCGGATAAGCTAACGGAGCTTATCCAAAATTTAAGTGGGTCTATTTCTGGAGATACTCCAAACCCATATACACAAGAACGACCCATAAAAAATATTCTTGTTGTGGCCATTACATCTAACCGCGGATTATGTGGAGGATTTAATTCTAACATTATTAAGGCAGTTACACAGTATGTAAATGATCATACTAACGAAAAGGTTTCTGTAATGACTTTAGGAAAAAAAGGGAATGACATTTTATCTAAAACAAAGACAATAGCCTCTAATGACAATAATATTTTTGATGATCTTAGTTTTACCAAAAGCGGTGACATAGCCCAAGGGTTTATGGATTCTTTTGCTACGAAAGAATATGATAAGGTAGTAGTTCTATATAACCGTTTTAAAAATGCTGCTACCCAGATAGTTACAAAAGAGACACTTCTTCCTGTTATTGCAAAAAAAACAGATATTGACACAAGTTCAACAGATTATATTTTTGAACCAACACAAGAAGAAATTGTCAATCAATTATTGCCAAAAAGCATAAAAATGCAGCTTTTCAAAGCCTTAAGAGATTCTTTTGCCAGTGAACACGGTGCTAGAATGACAGCTATGCACAAAGCAACAGACAACGCCACAGAAATGCGAGACCAGCTTAAATTGACATATAATCAAGCCCGTCAGGCGTCAATCACAAACGAAATTTTAGAAATTGTAGGGGGTGCGGAAGCACTTAACAATTAAAAATAAAACCAATATAAATTATAAAGTCATTTAGTAGGCTTTTCTATTTAATTATTTCATGACGGAGTTTTATCAACATTTTTAATTAATACAGCTAACACCAGAAATATTTTCATTGGAAAACAAAAAGAATGTTAAATCGAGTTTTAAACTTTGTAAAAGTTTCTTTTTTGTATTTATCTTGCTCTTAAAATTTATCATTTTAAAATGACTGCTATGAAACACAAATCATTATTATGGTTACAAGGACTTTTTCTTCTAATCCTTGCCTTTAATTCTTGTGAAAAAACTTCTATTGATTTGGAGCCAGAAGCTGAGGCCGAGGAAGAAGTAGCTGTTATAACAGACCCATTTTACGCGGATTTAAAAGAAGATAGTTCACTGGAGGATTATTGGGAATTATTTGTGGCTGATGCAATTCGTTCTGGAAAAGCAGACCCTGGATCAGGACGTCTCGTTAACGTTTTTTTTGGTACTGAGCCTGACTTTGCCTCAGGGGTAACAGCAGACCATGCAGGAAGAGCTTACAACATTTGTGATGCAGGCACGGTTAGTTTTGAAATAATTGAATCTTTTTGGGAAGATTTTACTGTCGTACAGCGCCTTTATACTTTTTATCATGAAGCTGGACACGCACGTTATAAATACCGCCACCCTTGCGAATCAAATGAATGCACTTCAAGTCCGGAAGACTTTCCTGTAATGTGGCTCTCAGTACTTCCAGCAAATACTCCTTTAGAGGAGTTTATAAAAGATAAGAACAATTTCTTTAAGCAAAGATGGGAGGGAATACGCTATTTTAATTGCCCATCTTAATAAAATGACAATAAATCAGATAACAAAGATTTTTAGCGATGATCAGATTAATCCTTTAACTTTAATTTTAGGAGTAACAGGACTAATTTTTTATGTTGCAGGTTACATTCAATTTAAATATCCTCCAAAAAAAATAAACTTTCTTTACGGTTACCGCACCACAACATCTATTCGAAGCCAAGAGATATGGGACTTTTCACAAACTTTATCAGCTAAAAAAATTCAGCAGTTAGGTGTTTATTTATTTTTTGGTGGAATTATTGCGTACTTTGTTAATATTGATCAGTTTTTCGCGATGTGGACAGGAATCTCCTTAATTACAGCATTACCGATTCTTATGATTTTTCAAATTGAAAAAGAACTCAAAAGGCGCTTTCCCAAAACATAGTTTTTGGTTGAAAAAACAAGGAAAGAATTTTCTTAAACCAAAAGAAGTAGCCATCCAGTTTTGTATTTTTATAAGACATAAAACAAAACTAATGATCCAGGTTCAAGTTCAAAACGAAAGTACATATAAATTGCCGAGTTACGCTACGGTTTCTTCGGCAGGAGTCGATCTAAAAGCAGTCTTAGAGACGCCACTTGTTCTTAATCCTTTAGAGCGCAAAGTAATCGGGACAGGGTTAAAAATTGCCTTACCTGAGGGCTTTGAAGCACAAGTACGGCCTAGGAGTGGATTGGCGGCTAAGCATGGGGTTTCAGTGCTTAACGCTCCGGGAACAATAGACGCTGATTACCGGGGAGAGATAGGGGTTATTTTAGTGAATCTATCCAATGATCCATTTACAATTGAGCCTGGCGAAAGAATTGCACAACTTGTTTTAGCGCGCTATGATCAAATAGAATGGAGACCTACTACTAGTCTTTCTGAAACAAATCGAGGAAGTGGTGGTTTTGGAAGTACAGGAAAATAAATAGCAGATGAAAATTATCGTACCCATGGCAGGACGAGGGTCTAGACTTCGCCCACATAGTTTAACTACTCCAAAGCCACTTCTTCAAGTAGCGGGATCCCCAATCGTTCATCAATTAGTTCGTGAAATTGCAAAAGTTGTTGACAGCTCCATTACAGATATAGGTTTTATTCTTGGTGATCCAGCTTTTTTTGGAGACGAAGTAGAAACGTCTTTAATTGCTCTAGCAGAATCATTAGGGGCAACACCTCACATTTTCAGGCAATTGCAACCCTTAGGAACAGGACATGCTATAATGTGTGCCGCTGAAATCTTAGAGGGCCGCACTGTAGTAGCATATGCGGATACACTTATTCGGGCAGATCTTTCCCTGAACCTTGACGCTGATGCAGTTATTTGGGTCAAACAAGTTGCCAAACCAGAAGCCTTCGGAGTAGTTGAACTGAACTCAGAAAACACCATTATAAATTTGGTTGAAAAGCCAACAGATTTTGTGTCTGATTTAGCAGTAATTGGGATTTATTATTTCAAGCAAATTGAATTTTTAAAAAAAGCGCTAGAAGAGGTCGTAAAAAAACGTCTTCAACCCGGAGAAGAATATCAAATCAATCAAGGTATTTTAGCAATGATGCAAAGTGGAAAAATATTCAAGACAGGAACTGTAAAAGCTTGGATGGATTGTGGAAACCCGGAAGTTACCTTGAAAACAAATTCAGCAATGCTAGCTTTTAAAGAGGCTGAAGGGGAAAATTTGCTTGATTCTACAGCGATTATTGATAACAGTATAATTATTCCACCATGCTTTATTGGAAAAAATGTACACATAAAAAACAGTACGATTGGTCCTGGAGTTTCTTTAGGGGAAGGCACAAAAATCATTAATAGCCAACTTAAAAATGCATTGATTCAAAACCATACTCACCTAGAAAATATTCAATGTGACAAAGCAATGATTGGGAATCATGTCCGTTATAATGGAAACCCTACCTTTGTAAGTCTAGGGGATTACTCGGAATTACATTAATTATGACTCAAAAGCTTCATCACCATGTTTTTATTTTAGGCATAATATTATTTTTTTCGGCCTGTAAAACAGTAGCTGTACTACCCACAAATAAACCTATTAAAAATGTAGATATTGCTGCACTGGTTTCAAAAACTAAAGCTAAATATCCTAAGATCGACAAGCTTCGTTCTCGAATTAGAGCAACTTATGACGACGGAAAACGTAAGCAGCAATTAATAATACAATTAAGATTAGAGAATAAAAAAAAAGTATGGCTAAGCGCCACTATGATCATTCCTATAGCAAAACTGATGATTACTCCACAAGGAATTTCTTTTTATGAAAAATTCCAAAAAAATTATTTTGAAGGTGATTTTGATATTATTAATACCCCACTTAACTCTTCTTTTAGTTATAATGATGTAGAAAATCTATTACTTGGAAAACCCTTCGCAGACCCATCAGAAGGGCGATGGAAGCAAATCTCAAATCCACAATATTATATTTTACTACCTCATGGAAAACGCTTGGGAATTACACCAACTCTATTTTATGACCCTACTACCTTTTTATTAAAAGAACAGCGATTACTTATTCCTGGCACATCACGAACATTGACCATAAAATATTTAAACCACAGTCGTTTAAACGGAGAAACTCTTCCTCAAAACATTGAGATAAGTCTTTTTGATGGGAAAAATTTTCAGCGCTTAGATTTAGAATTTACACGGACTGATTTTCCGAATGCCCTAAATTTCCCCTTTGAAATACCAGAAGGGTATTCAAAAATAAAGTTATAAGATGAAAAGAGCCTTTGCTTTTATCGCTCTTTTTTTATTTATTTCAGAAGCTATTCTGGCTCAAAACTCCAACAAACGACAACAAGAACTAGAGGTGCAGCGCCTTCGTTTAAAAAAAGAAATTAAGCAAATCAACGCTCTGCTTTTTACTAACACTAAAACACGCAAAAATGCCCTTACAGAAGCAGAGGACTTGCAGGTTAAGTTAAACGTCCGATCAGAATTGATTAAAGTCACAAATGAACAGGCCAATCTTTTAACAAGACGCATCAGTCTAAACGAACGAAACATTGGCAAGCAGCGAAATGAATTAAAGGCTTTAAAAAAAGACTATACTAAAATGATTCAAAAGTCTTACGCTGCTAAATCCTTACAAAATCGATTAATGTTCTTGTTTTCATCTGAAAACTTTTTACAGGCCTATAAAAGAGTTCAATACTTAAAACAATATGCAAGCTATCGAAGAAAACAAGGCATTGCAATTGGAGACAAAACACAGCTGCTTCAAAAACTAAACAAAACTTTAATAGAAGAGAAGACAAAAAAAATCAGCCTTGTTGAGGACAATAGAGCAATACAGGAACAACTTTCAAAAGAGCGCAAAGAGCAAGAGGCCCTAATTAAAACTCTAAGGCGAAAAGAAAAGTCATTAAACACCCAAATATCTAAAAAAGAAAAGCAGACTACGGCCATAAATAAGGAAATTGATCGCTTAATCCGGGAAGCTATTCTAGCTTCCAATAAAGCCGCAGGGAAGAAAGGGAATAAAACGTTTGAGCTTACACCAGAAGCTAGATTAATTTCAGCTAATTTTCAAGCAAATAAAGGACGCCTGCCTTGGCCTTTAGAAAAGGGCGTTGTTACGCAACGTTTTGGTCGCCAACCACATGCCGTTGTGAAAACAACAACAATACAAAGCAATGGTGTTACTATAGCAACCGAACCCTCTTCACAAGTTCGCACTGTTTTCGAAGGTGTCGTAATGTCTGTGGTAACTTTTAGAGGAAGTAACCCATCTGTTTTAATTAGACACGGAAATTACATTTCTGTATATAAAAATCTAGGAAAATTATATGTAAAAAAGGGAGATAAAGTTCAAGCTAAACAAACTATAGGAGAAGTATTTACCAATAAACAGACAGGTAAAACACAATTACAATTTAGTATTTTTAGCAATGTAAACGCTTTAGACCCCAAAGGCTGGATCTATAAGATGTAATTTACTTTTCTTCTAAATACCAGGCATCTTCTTTAAGAGTATATTTTAAAAAATACAATAAGTTAATAGCCTCTTTTTTAGTGGCAAATCGGCCATAAGAAGCTCTGTATAAACCCTCTGGGTTTACTTGTGCTAGTTCAGCATTTTCATAACCTTCTTGCTTTAATGATTCAATTTTATTTTCAGCATTTTCTAAAGAGCGAAAAGACCCTGCGATAATACTATAATATACTTGGTCTAAAACGACTTTTTCAGGAGTTGATTCAGTCGTTACACTCACTTCTATCGCGTCAAGAGACCCTAAATCAAAAGTAGCTTCTTGCACATTTTTTTCTATTTGTTTTTGGGCCTTTTCTTGAGCTACTAAACGCTGATTAGAAACATATTGATCTCCAAAATAATAGGATGCACTTACTAAAGCAATTCCAATTATTCCTACAGCTGCATATCGAAGGATTCCTGATTTTTTAGTCCCATCGTTTTCGGGCTTAAACATTAAATCGTCTTTATTTTTATCTTCCATGAGAGAAATTATTTTTGGTTCAACAATAACTTTGAGTATTGGTTTACGATGAAAAGAAGATAATCCAAAGGAGTTGATATTAAAATTAACATTTCCCAATGGGCTAAAAGTTATTTTACGATCAAGGTTTAATTGTATTTCTCCTACTCCAGTAAAATGGAGGGTTTGTGTTTTCATGCGTTTTTTCCAATTACTTACTTCTTTTTCAATTAGACGCAACGCATGCTCATAAGACACCGATTCTTTTTGTGCATAATGATGTGCTAAAATCCCATCGTTAGTCGTTAAAAGCTGATTAAAAGTAACTTCTTTGCGCGGCGGAAAAAAGGCTCCGCTCAAACTTACTTGAGCCGGTAAAGGCCGTGTTAAAAAGGCACCAAACTGAGGAATGGTTACACATTCATATTTATAAAGAAGTTCTTGTATGTATATAGATAATTGCATTGAATCAAAAATAGTAAAATTAAACTACATGGATAAGAACGAATGGACAGAAGGGTTAGGGAATAGTATTTTCCGTTAAAATTTGTAATGATTTAATAGCCCAACTTATCTCGAACATTAAGCAATACTTCACTTGCGACCTTCCGCGCTTTTTCCGCTCCTTTTGCAAGGGCCACATGAACTTCTTCAGGATGTTCATAATAGTAATTAAATTGGGATCTCTCAGTTTCAAAGCGTTCTAAAATTAAATCTAAGAGAAGTTGTTTGACGTAACCATATCCCATTCCTCCTGATAAATATTTATCGTGCAACACCTGAACAGAAGATGGAGAAGCTAATAAAGAGTATATGGCAAAGACATTACATGTTTCAGGATCTTTTGAGTCTTCAACAGGAATACTGTTTGTTTTAATGCTCATTACTTGTTTTTTTAACTCTTTTTCAGGTAAAAACACATTGATTGTATTTTCTTTCGATTTACTCATTTTTTCACCATCGGTACCTGGAACAAACTGAGTGTTTTCTTGAATTTTTGCTTGTGGTAAGACAAAAGTATCTCCCATTTGATGGTTAAATTTTGCTGCCACATCTCGGGTAATTTCAAGATGCTGTAATTGATCTTTTCCTACAGGAACAATTTCTGCATTATACAATAAGATATCAGCAGCCATAAGCATAGGATAAGAAAATAAACCTACATTGATGTCTGCAAGCTGCTCAGATTTATCTTTAAATGAATGGGCTAATTTTAAGCGTTTATAGGGAAAAAAACAACTCAAATACCAGGCTAATTCGGTTACCTCACTTACATCACTTTGTCTATAAAAGTGTGAATTGTCAATGTCTAATCCACATGCCATCCATGTTGCAGCAGTTGCAAAAGTGTTTTCACGAAGAGTTTCTCCCTTCTTTATTTGTGTGAGTGAATGAAGATCTGCTATAAATAAAAAAGAATCGTCTTTACTGGCTTTAGCCATTTCAATTGCGGGAAGAACCGCACCTAATAAATTTCCTAAGTGGGGAGTTCCAGTTGACTGGACACCTGTTAAAATACGCGCCATTTTTATACTATTTCCACAAAGGTACTATTACTAATAGATCAGCGCAACAATGCGGTATAAATTTTTGATGACCGTGAAGATTAAAGGAAGGGATTTTAAAACGACATAAACAAAAAATATATTTTGAAAAAAGTATCTTTGAATGGTGAATAAGATATTATTGGTTTTATGGAGAGTTTGGTTTTATGTGCTTACAGCGATTCCCGTTATTGTATTATTTTTTCCACTTGCTTTTTTTTTAGCAATTCCGAATGGATATAAATATTTGTTTTGGATTGCCCGCAATATTTGGGCGCCATTTGTATTATATGGCACAGGGTGTTGGGTTAAAAAAACAACTGCTTTCCCTGAAGAAGGCAAAAGCTTTATGCTGATTGCAAACCATACTAGTGTTATAGACGTAATGGTTATTTTAAGATTAAGAAAAACACCTTTTGTTTTTGTGGGAAAAAAGGAATTGGTCCAAATACCTATTTTCGGTTATATATATAAACGTGCAGCCATTATGGTAGATCGAAGCAGCTCTAAAAGTCGTTATGGGGTATATGGCCGTGCTCAAAAAGTAATTGATAAAGGCTACAGTATCTGTATTTTTCCAGAAAAGGATTACACGGACGAAAGTATAGCTTTAAATCCTTTTAAAAAAGGAGCTTTTAAGCTTGCTATTGAACATCAGATCCCAATCTTTCCTATGGCTTTTTTAGATTGTAAGCGAAAATTCCCTTGGAATACCAACTATGGATACCCAGGTGAATTACGTGTTAAGGCACTTTCTGTTATTCCCGTAGTAAACTTATCAGAATCGGATATTCCTGCATTACAAAAACAAGCATATCAAGCGATAAAAAAAGAATTGCTTAATGACCCAAAAGAGAACATAAAAAATGCAATTGAACTATGGGAAAAGCATTTATATTAGGCGTCAACAGCTTTTAAAGTGGCCATTATTTTTTGTTCTAACTCCTCCATCAATTCGGGATTATCAATTAACAGTGTTTTAACGGAATCTCTGCCTTGACCAATTTTCGTGTCCCCATAACTGAACCAAGAGCCACTTTTTTTGATGATTTCATAATTTACACCCAAATCAATTATTTCTCCAATTTTCGAAATACCTTCTCCATAGATAATGTCAAATTCAGTAGTACGAAATGGTGGAGCCACTTTATTTTTGACAACTTTTACACGGGTTTTGTTTCCCAGCACTTCAGACTCAATATTTTTAATTTGTGTTGATCTACGAATATCTAGACGCACAGAAGCATAAAATTTTAAGGCATTACCACCAGTAGTTGTTTCTGGGTTCCCAAACATTACACCAATTTTTTCACGTAATTGGTTAATGAAAAATACAGTACAATTAGTTTTACTAATTGAAGCAGTTAGCTTTCGCAAGGCTTGGGACATTAAACGAGCATGAAGCCCCATTTTAGAGTCACCCATTTCCCCTTCAATTTCACTTTTTGGCGTTAAGGCTGCTACGGAGTCAATTACAACAATGTCAATGGCCCCAGATCGAATAAGGTTATCAGCAATTTCTAGAGCCTGTTCACCATGGTCTGGCTGTGAAATGATGAGTTCGCCAACATCAATACCCAAATTTTCAGCATAAAAACGATCAAAAGCATGTTCAGCATCAATAAATGCAGCAATACCCCCTGCTTTTTGACATTCTGCGATTGCATGAAGGGTAAGTGTTGTTTTACCAGAAGATTCGGGACCATATATTTCGATAACACGTCCACGGGGATAACCACCAACACCTAAAGCAATATCTAGTCCAATAGACCCAGAGGAAATAGATTCAACTTCAACAATTGCTTGATCCCCCATTTTCATTACCGCACCTTTTCCATAGGTTTTGTCTAATTTGTCTAGGGTAAGTTGAAGGGCTTTTTGTTTAGCACTTTTTTGATCTGACATAGCTCGCTTTTTAGCTAAAATACATTTTCTTTTATTCCCTTCCAAGCCGTATATCTATGCATTATTAACAATTTTTCGTAGGTTTAAACTTTAAAGAACCTTCCATCATGAAATACCATATTTTATTATTTGTGTTTATTACCCAATCACTTTTAAGTCAAACTATTTTAACCCTTAGAGATCGCGCATCTCTTATTAATGAGATTCAGAAAGACAGAATTGAAAACCTGTTACCAAAACTTATGGAGGAGCAAAACATTGATCTTTGGGTTCTAATTACTCGAGAATACAACGAAGACCCTGTTGTAAAAACATTATTACCTCCTACTTGGCTTAATGCCAGAAGAAGAACTATTATAGTTTTTTCAAAAGCCAAAAAAGAAATAGATGCAGTAGCGATTACCCGCTATAATTTCGGAAATAATATAAGGTCTATTTGGGATAAAGAGAAACAACCCGACCAGTGGGAAGCATTATCTGATTATATTATAAGTAAAAATCCAAAAAGAATTGGAATCAACACTTCAGAAGCTTATGGTTTAGCGGATGGTTTGGTAAAAACAGATTATGATGGTATGATAAAAGCTCTTCCAAAAGCATATCATAATCGCGTTGTCTCTGCAGAAAAATTAGCAGTACGATGGATTGAAACCCGTACCGTTTTGGAGATGACTCTTTTCAGTCAATTAGTAGAAATCACCCACAATATTATTGCAGAGGCATTTTCTTCAGCGGTTATTACACCAGGCAGAACAACCACAGAAGAGTTGGTTTGGTGGCTTCGAGAAAAAGTGCAAAAGTTGGGGCTGAAAACATGGTTTCATCCTACTGTAGATATACAACGCTCAGGGAAAAGTGATTTATATGCCTTTGATGGGGAATCCAAATACGATATAATTTATCCAGGAGATCTTTTGCATTGTGATTTTGGAATTAGCTATCTTACGTTAAATACAGATTGTCAAGAATTAGCTTATGTTTTAAAACCAGAAGAGACAAAAGCTCCTTTATTTTTAGAAAACGCTTTAGCTGAAGGGAATGCCGTACAAGATTATTTGACTCAAAATTTTATAGCAGGAAAAACAGGAAATGAAATTTTAAAAAATGCGCTATCTGATAGTAAAGCTGCTGGATTAATTCCACAAATCTACACTCACCCTCTAGGACTTTTTGGACACTCTGCGGGAACTACCATTGGAATGTGGGACTCGCAAGAAGGGGTGCCAGGCTCAGGGGACCATCCCCTTAAATTTGACACTGTTTATGCAATTGAACTTAATGCCAAGGTTTATATTCCAACTTGGGAAAAGGAAGTCAGAATTATGTTAGAGGAGGCAGGTTATTTTGGCACAAAAGGATTTAGGTATGTAAATGGTCGTCAAAAAAAACTCCTCTTGGTGGGTAAAAAACAATCTCATTTAGAATAAATAACCGGCTTTAATTAGCAAGGTTGATAAAGCTTTTCTTGAACCAAATGGTTTAGAGCTATTTTAACCCAATTTCATTACCTTTGTGATATCTTTTAATATTAATAAGTATAGCATGCAACTGTACAATACCTTAAGCTCAAAAGAGCGTGCGTACCTCATAGAAAAAGCTGGACAAGAAAGGTTAACACTCTCTTTTTATCAATATACCCATATAGGAAATCCACAATTATTCAGAGATTTTTTATTCATTCATTGGAATCCTTTGGAAGTTTTAGGCAGAATTTATGTCGCCAATGAAGGTATAAACGCTCAACTTTCTGTTCCTGCAAAACAATTTGAGACTTTTAAAGCTTCTCTGGACACAATTACTTTTTTAGAAGGGGTACGTTTAAACATAGCGATTGAACAAGACAATAAATCGTTTTTAAAACTTACAGTTAAAGTTCGGAACAAAATTGTTTCAGATGGATTGAAAGATGAAAAATTTGATGTTACCCAAAGAGGGATTCATGTTAATGCTCAAGAATTCAATGACTTATTAAATGACAAAAATGCTCTTTGTGTTGACATGCGGAACCATTATGAAAGCGAGATTGGTCATTTTGATAATGCGATTACCCCTGACGTTGACACTTTTCGTGATTCGTTACCCATAATAGAAGAAGAATTGGAGGCGCATAAAGAAGACAGGAAAATAGTTATGTATTGTACTGGCGGAATACGATGTGAAAAGGCTTCGGCATATTTTAAACACAAAGGATTTAAAGAAGTATATCAATTAGAAGGAGGCATTATAGAATATGCACGACAGGTTAAAGCCCAATCACTAGAAAATAAATTTATTGGTAAAAACTTTGTTTTTGATGAACGTCGTAGCGAACGTATTTCGGAAGATGTGATAGCCCAATGTCACCAATGTGGTGCTCCTTGTGATTCCCATGTAAACTGCATAAATGAAGCATGTCATCTACTTTTCATCCAATGTGCTGCTTGCCAAGAAAAAATGAATGAGTGTTGTTCCATAAGCTGCAAGGAAATTTCGACTCTTCCACCTGAAGATCAACGAGAACTTCGCAAAGGTCTGCACAATAGCAATAAAATTTTTAAAAAGGGGCGTTCAAAAGCCCTTAAATTTAAACAGCAATTTAAGATTTAATTAAGTTGTCATTGTTTGAATTCCCTTTACCTTTATATTTCATGATGAATGTAAATAAAATTAAAACAGTAATCGCTTTCGTTTTGATAAGCTCAATTTCTTGTACATCTCAAGCAGGGTTTACTCATTATGAATCTGTCGCAAAAGAAGGTCTTTCTCCAAGACCAGTTATTTTTAAAATCCCGTCTTCAGCCCTTAAAGAGAATCCACAAAATTTATTTATCCGCATAAGAAATAATACAGAATATGAATTTTCAAACATCTTTTTGATCGCTACTCTAAAAGCAGGAGACCAACAAGTGCTTCAAGACACTTTAGAATATGCGATGGCAGCCCCAGATGGTTCATGGCTGGGGATCGGATTCACAGAATTAAAAGAGAGTAAGTTATGGTGGAAAAAAGGCATTAAAATACCCACTGAAAGACCTGTGCAAATTGAAATTTCTCAGGCGATTCGAGTTAATGGGAGTGCAACTGGCGTGACAGAACTAAAAGGAATTGTTTCAGTTGGAATATCTATAGAAGATCAAGAAGATCCAAAATGAGTAAAAACAAAAAGCGTGTAAAAAAAGGAATTTATAGAAAACCTATTCTATTTATTTGGGTGGTTTTTTTAATAGGTGTCCTCTGTTTATTCTTCCTTTTTGGGGGAGCGGCTCTTGGTTTATACGGACCTATGCCAGATTTACGACAGCTAGAAAATCCTAGAACGAATTTAGCCTCTCAAATTATCTCATCAGATGGAGAAATTTTAGGGAAGTATTATTTAAAAGATAATCGAACCCCTATTAACTTTGAGGAACTGCCTACCAATATGGTAGAGGCTCTAATTGCTACTGAGGACGAACGATTTTACGAGCACTCCGGAATTGACTGGAGAGGAACTCTTAGAGCTTTTGTTTATATGGGCAAACGTGGGGGGGCAAGTACAATTACTCAGCAGCTCGCCCGACAAATTTTTGTTGGTGTGCGTTCCCGAAATATATTAAAAACAGTACTTCAAAAGGCACAAGAATGGGTAATTTCTGTGCAATTAGAACAACGATATACTAAAAAGGAAATACTGACAATGTATTTAAATAATTATGATTTTGGTTATCAAGCAGACGGGGTTCAATCTGCGGCAAAAATATTTTTTGCTAAAACACCCCAAACCCTTAGCATAGAAGAATCTGCAACCTTAGTCGGAATGCTTAAAAACTCTTCTTATTACAATCCCATTAGAAGGTCGGAATTGGTAAGGAAGAGAAGAAATATAGTATTTCAGCAAATGGTTCGTAATAAAGTAATCACCGAAAGAGTAAGGGACTCTCTTTCTGAACTACCTCTAGTAATAACTTATACACCACAATCTCATAGAGAAGGTTTGGCAACTTATTTCAGGGCATATTTAAAAGAATTTATGGATGGTTGGATTCGTGAAAACCGAAAACCAGATGGGAGTAAGCATGATTTATATGGAGATGGTCTTCGAATTTTTACTACTATAGATTCTCGTATGCAACTAGCTGGTGAGGAAGCAGTTTCAGCACACATGAAAAATTTACAAAGAGAGTTTTTCCTTCAAAATGACAAAGATAGAAATCCAACAGCTCCTTTTTTAGATTTAAGAAGCGGAGAAATCGATACACTTATGCTTCGAACAGCCTACCGCACTGAACGTTGGCGAAAAATGAGACTAGCAGATATTCCAGAAGAAGAAATAAAAAAATCGTTTTATGTAAAGGTTCCAATGCGTATTTTTAGCTGGAAAGGGGAAAGAGATACCATTATGACGCCAATGGACTCAATCCGATATTACAAATACTTTCTAAAAGCAGCAATGATGTCAATGGAGCCAGAGTCAGGTCATGTAAAAGCTTGGGTTGGAGGCTTTAATTATAAACATTTTCAATATGATCAAGTAAAACAAGGACGCAGACAAATTGGTTCAACATTTAAGCCTTTCTTATATGCTACAGCCATTGATCAACTAAAACTATCTCCCTGTGATTCATTGCCAGACGCTTTGTATTGTATTGATCCCATGAAGCACGGAAATATAGATGCTTGGTGTCCAAAGAATTCAGGAAACAAATATGGTCAGACACGAACATTAAAAAACGCTTTAGCTAATTCTGTTAATACTGTCAGCGCACGCCTGATGGATCTTGTAGGCCCTCTACCTGTCATTAACCTAGCGCGGAAAATGGGAATTACATCAAGACTTCCTGCAGTTCCTTCTATTGCACTTGGAACACCAGATATTAGTCTTTTTGAAATGGTTGGTGCATATAGCACTTTTGTAAACCGCGGAATTTATGTTAAACCAGTTATGATTACAAGGATAGAAGATAAAAATGGCCGTGCATTATTTGAGGTCGTTCCCGAAACACGAGATGTTTTAAGCGAAGAGGTTGCCTATGTAACTGTTAATTTGATGCAAGGGGTTACCAAGTATGGTTCAGGTGCTCGTCTTCGCCATGCGGGGCTAGAAAAGACAAATTATATCTATGAAAAAATAGTAACAGGTTATCCCTATGTTTTTGACAACCCTATTGCAGGAAAAACAGGAACTACTCAAAATCAGAGTGATGGTTGGTTTATGGGAATGGTGCCTAATTTAGCAACAGGGGTGTGGGTTGGAGGAGATGATCGTTCAATACATTTTGAAGAAATAGGTTTTGGACAAGGAGCAACAATGGCGCTTCCCATTTGGGGAAGCTATATGAAAGCCTTGTATCAAAACCCTGACTTAGGAGTTTCTGTAGGAGAGTTTTTTCCACCAGAAAAACAAACTATTTCTGTTGATTGTAATGATATTATTGATTCCAAAAAAAAGAAAAAACCTAAACAAAAAGCTGATTTAGACGCTTTAGGGTTTTAATCGAATCTTATTGATCTGATGCATACCATTCAGCAAAAGAAGTTTCGGTTTCTCTTAACATGAGGTGATGTAATGTTGTGTTTTTTGGTAGAGCAGCTGCAATTTTTTTAGCAAAATCAATTATCATCATTTCACTAGTGGGCTGATAACTGACACGAACAATTTTATGCCCTCTAGATTCCATGGCCTCCGCTAATTCTTTGTGTGGGGAATCTATATTAAGAACAGTTGCATGATCAAATAGAGCTACTACACATTCATTCACAATTTTCTTCAAATCACTAAAATCTATAACCATTCCGAACTTAACATGTTTATTATCTATAATAGGAGTTCCTAACAGTGTAACAGTAAGCTTATAGCTATGGCCATGCACATTTTTGCAAAGACCATCGTAGCCGTATAAGGCATGTCCCGTTTCAAACTTAAACTCCTTAGAGACTCTAATTTTATTATTCATCTGAATCATAATGTTTTAAGAATATTTTGTGTCGTTGATTCAAGGGCTAATTTAGCTGTAATTCTCGCATTCTTAGCGAGTAGTATCTCCCAATGGTCAGTCTGTTTCCAGTGAAGTTTGCGTAATGTTTTCACCGCCTTTTCAGAATAATTGGCTAAACGCTCTGCATGAAAGTTAACTGTTTGGTTAAGATCGTCACTACTACTAGAGCAAACGGAAGTATATAGTCCTTTTTCAAGGGCCCACTCAGCACTTTTCCATATGTGTGCGTCTAGTGAAAGTTGTGAAAAGGCAGTTATCCCAATTTTTCTAGAAACAACAGGTTCAATAACGAAAGGCCCTATGCCAATTGATAATTCAGAAAGTTTTATTTCTGCTTTAGAATTGGCAATAACATAATCACATGCAGCTACTAATCCAACACCACCACCTACTACTTTTCCTTGCACACGCGCTACAACAAATTTACTTAATGAGCGAATTGTATTAATCAAATCGGCAATTCCCATAAAAAATTTTGTCGCCTCTTTTAACGTTTTTAAGGTTTTCATTTCTACAAGGGAAGCACCCCCACAAAAAGCACGTATTCCATAGCTTTGAATTATGATTACCCTAACGGTAGCATCTTTTTCCAAGGCAATCAAATGAGTTTTAAATTCGTTTAATATAGGAGTAGAAAGAGAATTTCCTGCAGAATTTCCAAACTCCAACACACCATGTGTGCCCTCTTTATATTGTTTTACGTAAGCTTTCATAATGTTGTAAAAGTAGACAATCTATAAGGGTTCTAAAAATATTTTATGCCTATGAAAGATAAAAACAGTGTTTTTTTTAGTTTAATTAATCATTGTAATTTTAGACTTAGTATTTTTGTGTAAAATTTATCATGCAAAACATCCTAGTACCTGTTGGAGTTTCTAAGTATGCAAAGGGTACCTTATCTTACGCCATAGATTTAGCATCTCACTTTAAATGCAATGTTTATGTCATTGATGCATTCCCGGCACATTCTTCTTTAACAATCTTATCGAATGTGAATGCTCGTTTAGAGATTAAAAACGTTCAAAGAATAAAAAAAATGGTAGCTACTATTACTACTAAAAAAGATCAAGTTAAGATTGTTAGTAGTGAGCGTGATTTAGTCGGAACAATAAGAAAATTAGATCAAGAGTTAGGATTAGATCTAATTGTTACGGGGCCTTTAAATAATGAAATTAATGAAGCCGTTTTTCTCGGAAAAATTGCCGGAAGTATGATCAAAAGAACCCAAGTACCTGTAATTATAGCACCATTAGACAAAACGTTTACACCATCAAAAAAGATGCTTTTAGCCTTTAGGACAGGTGAAGTAAAAACCTCAAGTACCCTAAACGCATTAATGTATTTTCAGGATTCTTTTTTGGCTTCACTTAAATTATTATTGGTTAAGGTTCCTGGTTTTGCAAATCGAAACCACCAGCTTAATGATGAGCTAATGCAAAGATCAGATCAAATGCTTTTTTCGGAAAATGCTACTGTTTACCAGGGAGTCTTAGAGCATTTTCAGGCAAATCAACCCGATATGTTAATTGTTTTTAAGAGAGAAAGAGGCTTTTTTGAGAAATTATGGGAAACTGATATTGTTTTCAAAAAAGACTTTTATTGTACAATTCCATTGTTAATTCTAAAAAACAAAGATTGACCATTGATAAATGTATTGACAAAAAAACATTTTCTTATCCTCTTTTTCGGATGTCTTTATGGCAGTTTAGCTGCACAGAGTTATCTAGGGTTTAATGTAGATAACGATCTGTATTTTGGAAGCGATAGATATTATAGCAGCGGGATATTTTTAGAATATGGTTTTCATAGAAAAGTGAAATCAGATTCTACGAATCATAAGTATTTTATATCCAAGCATTGGACTTTAGGTCAAGAAATAAACACACCTTCTCTACATAAGACAATTGACAAAAAAGATATGGATTACCCATACAGCGGTTGGTTGTTTTTAAGGTTTTCGAAAGAGCGTTATAAAAACTCTGATTTTGGTGTTGGATGGGGTGTTACTTTTGGAGTTTCTGGAGCAGAAGCTTCTTTGGCAAAAAAAATGCAAAACACGTATCACATACGTGTTTTAAATCTAGAGGAACTATCATGGTCTTTTTCTATTCCCCAGGCTTTTCATATTAATGCACAAATCTCATTTTCTTCTGGAATTATCATAAGGCAAAACATAAAATTTGTTCAACAATCTCATTTAGAATTTGGCACATTCAGAACAGGGGCAAAAACAAGACTTGGATTTCAATTAGGGAATTTACATGGGTTACCTTTTTTTGGTCACAGACTAGAAAAAATTATGCGAGGCTTCGCACTATTTGCAGGCACTGTATTGGAATATAAATATCACGATTATTCTTTAACAGGAAGTCTATTCAAAGATAACAGTCCTTTTGATTTTGAAATGAAACGTTTCACGAATAATCTTCAAGCAGGAATTATGATTCATCAAAATCCATGGAGGCTTAAACTTCTTTTTAATTCTATATCTAAAAACATCTCTGAGCAAGAATATAAACGCCATCCTTTTTTGAATATTACATTAAGTAGAGTATTCTAGAAAAAACATGAGATTTTTTTATTACCCCTCGTGTTGCTGCATTTTTTTTGATCGCAAAAAAGTATAAGTAAGACTAACTTGTAGTCCCTTAGAATTATTGCTTTGAGGCTGAGTAGCAGGGCTATATTTTTTGGCCCAACGATAGGTTACTGTTGCATTAAAGCGGTCCCAAAAATGATAGTCTACTTGGGCACTAAATCCAAGTGGATTTGAAAAAACCCCTTTTGGATACTCAGTAATTAATTTAGCATCTTCAAATCTAAGAATTCTTTGTCCTTTTTCATAATGATTGTAAAGTATACCCAATCCAAAGCTTATTTTTTTAAAAGGATTTAACTTTAGAATCAAGGGGATTGTCAAATATTTTAGACGATCCTTTTCAATAGAACCTTCTGACATGTAGCGATAAGATATTGGCACAAACTTTAACCCTGAAAGAAGGCCTACAGTTTTCGAAAAACGATATTCTATATTTATCATTCCTCCAAAGGTTATCGTTGGAGAAGCGGTGTTTAGATCGGAATTAATTCGATTAATTTCAGGGCCAATTGAAAAGCTCCATTTCGAATACATTTGATTTAATTCAGGACCTTTACTGTATTGCTGAATAAGAATACCTCCTGCTTGAGAAAATATATTTAGCCCCGATAAAAGGGCAATTAAAATATAAAGGCGGAAAGGGGAGAAAAACATCTCTAAACTTTTTACTTTACAAGCTTTATCATTAATTATAAAAAAATTTAATTCAAAATCTAGATAAAGCAAGTGCTTTATTTAGATTTTTTAATATCAACTAAAATAACAATTAAGGTAATGATAGTGGTGATAATTACGGTTACTGCAACAAGTGTCATTATATTATCTTTTATTTTGCGTTAAAGGTACTAAATCTGAGTAATTCAAATCAATTTCTCTTCTAAAACCATTGAAACAATAAGTTTATTATTTTTGTTTAAATTTAATCATGAGTGATCTTAAATATCTTTTTGCATATTCGATTCCTTTAGCCACACTTTTATCGGTTTTTTCTTCAGGCATGCTTACGTATAGTGCACCAATTTACGCGTTTATAGTAATCCCTTTATTGGAGCTTTTATTAAATGATTTTGATATCTCTTATTCTGATGCTAAAAAAGAAAAAAGAGTAAATAATATTTTTTTTGACCTTCTTTTGTACTTTAATATTCCTTTTGTTTTTGGAATCTTATGCTATGGTTTCTATATTCTGAATAGCGGGGCATTATTGAACTATGAAACGATTGGGATTATATTGTCCTTAGGAATTTTATTGGCAACAAATGCTATTAATGTAGCACATGAACTGGGGCATAGAACTTCACAAAGCGAACGAATACTTTCTAAGTTATTACTCTTGCCATGTTTATACATGCATTTTTATTTAGAGCATAATTTTGGCCACCACAAAAATGTAGCAACTCCTGAAGATCCAGCAACTTCAAGGCTAAATCAATCTGTTTATCATTTTTGGGTAACTTCAGTATTTAATCAGTATTTAAATGCTTGGCGAATTCAAAATAGATTGCTAAAGAAAGAAAATAAAGGTTTTTTATCTTTTAAAAATGATATGATGTGGTATACACTTTTTCAAACCGCGTATTTAGCCGTTTGGGTAATTACTTTTGGAACAACAGGTCTTTTCTTTGCTATTATAGTGGGGATCCTTTCTTTCGTTTTTTTAGAAACAATTAACTACATAGAACATTATGGATTAGTGAGAAAAAAACTACCATCAGGAAGATACGAAAGAGTACAAACGCATCATTCTTGGAATTCCAATCACATTATCGGACGTATTGTTTTATATGAATTAACACGTCATAGCGATCATCATTTTAAGGCATCCAAAAAATATCAAATTTTGGAAAATAAAAAAGAAAGTCCACAACTTCCCTTTGGTTATCCAACCTCTATTTTATTGTCGTTAGTTCCACCCCTCTGGTTCTTGATAATGAATTCTCGAATTCCTGAGGATAAATCCAATCCAATCTTTTTAAAGTAATTCTTTTTTCATTTGTTCAACAGCATAATTAGCAGCTCTTGCTGTAATTGCCATAAAGGTTAAAGAAGGGTTTTGTGTACTTGTTGATGTCATGCAAGCACCATCCGTAACAAAAACGTTTTTACATTCATGTAATTGATTCCACTTATTTAGTAATGATGTTTTTGGGTCTTTTCCCATTCTAACTCCTCCCATTTCATGTATGTCATTTCCAGGTCTTCTTTTGCTGTCGTTTGTTTTTATATTTACAAATCCAGCTTTTTTAAACATCACTGTAAATTGTTCAAAAAAGTCTTCAATCATTTTTTCATCATTTTCATCATACTCTACATTTATATTTAAAAGTGGAATTCCCCAAGAATCAACTTTTTCTTTATCTAAGGTTACTTGATTACTTACTTTAGGAATAGTTTCTCCCATCATATGAGAATTAACATTCCAAACACCTGTTTCTTTGGTTTCGAGGAGTTGTTTTTTAAGCGTTGCACCAAAACCTCCACGATCAGTTACTCTAGCTGGTGAAGCACCAAACCCAGCAGCATATCCGCGTAAAAAGTCTGTCTCCTGTCTGTATACATTTCTAAAACGTGGAACATAATGTGAGGTCGGTTTTGCTCCCTCAATGGTATTTTTGGGAAACCCTTCACACTGTGCATTGATTGTTGCTCTATAATTATGAAAGGCAATGTATTTTCCCATCAACCCATTATCATTTCCTAAGCCGTTTGGGAAACGTTTAGATTTAGAATTCAATAAAATAAGATTGGTATTTAGTGTAGCTGCAGTTATAAATATAACCTTAGCAAAGTAATCTTTTGTTTTTTTTGTTTTTGAGTCAATAACCCGAACACCAATTGCTTTTTGTTTTACCTCGTCATACAATACAGATTGAACTACAGAATTCGGCTTAAGAGTCATGTTTCCGGTTTTTAAAGCCCATGGAATCAGAGTAGAATTAACATTAAAATAACCTCCCAAAGGGCAGCCCCTTTGGCATATTCTTCTGCTCATGCACAGACCTCTTCCTTGTTCGATGAATTGAGGCTTGCTTTCAGTTAGATGTGCACAACGGCCATAAATAACATGCCGATCCTTATAGTGTTTTTTCATCTCTTTACTGAAATAATCTTCTACCACGTTAGATTCCCATGGCTTCAAAAAATCACCATCTGGTAAGGTGTCTAAACCATCTTTATTTCCACTTACACCCACAAATTTTTCAACATAAGTGTACCATGCCTCTAAGTCTTTATATCTAATGGGCCAATCTACTGCAAAACCGTCTCGTTTAGGGCCTTCAAAATCATATTTACTCCAGCGTTGAACTTGGCGTGCCCACATTATTGATTTTCCACCTACTTGATAACCTCTTAGCCAGTCAAAAGGTTTCTTTTGGATATAGGGATGCTCATTATCTTTAACAAAAAAGTGTTTGGCATCCTCTTTGAAAGCATAGCATCTACTGGCTATAGGATTTTCTTTCTTTTCTTTTGCAGTAAGCCTACCACGGTACTTAAATTCCCATGGCTGTGTATTGGTTGTTGGGTAGTCTTTTAAATGCTCCACATTGGGGCCACGTTCCAATAAAAGGGTTTTAAATCCTTGTTCACTAAACTCTTTGGCAGCCCATCCCCCTGACATTCCTGCCCCAATTACGATGGTATCAAAAGTATTTGATTTCATAATATAATGTGTTTAAACGGTCACGTCACCTATATAACGTCCTGGCATAAATTCAAAGTCTAAATAGTTTTTCATATAATTTTCGGATGTTTCAAAATGCAAAAGAGAGTAATTTTTTAACATTTCTAAGAATATTTTAATGGCACCTTTCTTTTCAAATTGTAGACTTAAAAAAACAAATTGTTCTTCTGGAGTTAGCCAATCAATTTTTATTTCTTTAGTAGGAGATAAGGCTAGCTGAAAAGACTCAAGACCCTTTAAAAAGCGAAGAATAATTTTCGTGTTTTCACAATCATTAATTTGAGTTAACACAAAAAACTGCCGACTTTCAGGCGTAGGAAAGTTTTCTAGATCTTCCGGCAGAATACAATTACAAACCCACCCAATCAAATCTTGTTGCTCTTTTTTAACATTGGCTAAGCGTTTAAATACAAGCTCAGGGGTTAGGGAACATGAATAGGGAATAAAGGTTAACCCTCCGGTCAAGAGGCCCATATTTTTTAATGCATTTCTTCTATTCATAAAACCTTCTATTTTAATGAATAATTAAATTTTAATTCGATTATAAAAATAGTCAATTAAGCTAAATGTTTTTGCCTTAACTTAATAAAACAAATCCTCTATTTATTGAGTACTTTTATCATAAATTAAAAACATCATGGAATTAGATTTTGGTGAAAAAGTTGAGCTTATTATTGGAAGAGAAACGGATCTGGGCTTTAATGTAGTAATCAATGGATCTTTAGAAGGGTTACTCTACAAAAATGAAGTTTTTGAGCCGCTAGAAAGAAACACCAAAAAAATCGGATATATTAAAAAAATAAGAGAGGATGGGAAGTATGACATTTCTCTTCAGCCACAAGGTTTTTTGAATGTTATTGATACACATTGTGAAACTATTTTAAAGAAACTTGATCATTCTGGAGAATTGCATCTTTCTGATAAGAGCAGTCCAAATGATATTATGCAACAGCTTCACTTAAGTAAAAAGGCTTTTAAAAAAGCACTAGGTGTACTTTATAAAAAAAAGAAAATTTTTATTGAAAAAGATAAAATCACTTTAGTAAAGTAACCATTTAATAAGTATTTCATGGAAATAGGAATTGACAGTTTTGCAGCAGTAGACATTTCAAAAGGGAAACCTTCTTCTGAGGATCGTGTTCAGGTAATAAAGGATCTCATAGATAGAATTATTTATGCTGATGAAGTAGGCATCGATTTATTTGGGATTGGGGAACACCATAGAGAAGAGTTCTTAGATGCTGCACCACACATTATTTTGGCGGCAGCGGCAGCCCAAACAAAGCAGATAAAATTGAGTAGTGCTGTTGCTGTTCTTAGCGCCGCAGATCCAGTACGAGTTTTTCAAAATTATGCTACTCTCGATCTAATTAGTTCAGGGCGAGTAGAAATAGTTGTTGGTCGGGGCTCTTTTTCAGAGTCATTTCCATTGTTTGGATTTCAATTTGAAGATTATGACGCACTTTTTAAAGAAAAATTAGAGTTACTATTACAAATTCGTGATTCTGAAGTAATTACCTGGTCTGGAAAATATCGTGCTCCTTTAAATCAACAGCTCATAACCCCTAGGGCCTTTCAAAAAAAAATGCCTATTTGGCTTGGTGCTGGAGGAACACCCTCTTCTTTTGTCCGCGCAGGGAGTATGGGACTGCCGCTTATGATTGCTATTATAGGTGGTGAAACTCATCGTTTCCGGCCTTTAGTAGATTTATATCGAAAGGCAGGAGCTGAAGCTGGTTTTACTCCCAATGAATTAAGTTTAGGCATTCATTCCTTAGGTTATGTCGCAGAGACAAAAGATGAGGCAGTATCAAATTATTTTCCAGGCTATGCAAAAAACTTTACCCGTATAGGCAGAGAACGAGGATGGCCATCGGTTACAAAACAAGGGTTTGACGCACAAAATAGTCCAAAAGGAGCTTTGTTAGTGGGGAGTCCCGAAGAAGTTGCTGAAAAGATTCTACAACACAGTGCCGCTTTAGGAGGAATTTCACGTTTTACCTTTCAATTGGACAATGCTAATTTAACGCATGATCAACTAAAAAAAACTATGGGATTGATTGCTCAAAAAGTAAAACCTATCGTCAATCAATACTAATATTTTCTAAAAGAGGAATATTTTAATAATTATTTATCAGTTTACATTCTTGTTTGATAGGTATATAATTCATGATACCTTCCCTTTGTCTTTATAAGTTCCTCGTGTTTTCCTCGCTCTACAATGTCACCTTCTTCTATGACCAATATTTGATCAGCTTTTTGGATTGTGCTCAGACGATGAGCTATAACAAATGTAGTTCTGTTGCGCATTAATACTGCTAAACTTTTTTGAATAAAAGCTTCACTTTGAGTGTCTAAATTAGATGTGGCCTCATCTAAAATAACAATTTTAGGTTTTGCTAGTAAGGCTCTTGCAATTGAAATCCGCTGGCGTTGCCCACCTGATAATTTAACCCCTCGCTCACCAATAACCGTGTCTAAGCCATTTTCAAAGCGATCTGTAAATTCATTAACATAGGCTCCTTCAACTGCTTCTAAAAGATCTTCTTCTGAAGCTTTGGGTCGTGGGAAAAGTATGTTTTCTCGAATGGTTCCCTCATATAAAAAATCATCTTGAAGTACAACGCCTAATTGACTTCTAAAGCTTTTTAAATCTACTTTTGACAGATCAATTTCATCTATAAGCACTTGTCCAGAATTAGGATTTAAAAAGGCAGTGACTAAGCCTGCAATAGTTGATTTTCCTGACCCTGAAGATCCAACAAGTGCGGTTACACTTCCTTGTGGCGCTTCAAAAGAAATATTTCTAAGTACTTCTGTGGTATCATCATAACTAAATGAAATATTGTTAAATGTGATGTTCCCCTTAATTTTATCTAGTGATATGGTTCTTGTTTTCAAGTTATTTTCTTCATCAATACCCATTAATTCTTGGGTTCTATCCAAACCTGCAAAGGCTTCTGTTAATTGACTCCCAATGTTACTCATTTGAACAATTGGGGCAATCATAAAACCTAAAAAAAGTGTAAAAGACACAAACTCACCATAAGTCATAGAATTATTCATAATAAAATACCCTCCCATTCCCATAATACCAGCAGAAGCTAAACCCAATAAAAACGTTGAAGAACTCGTCATAAATGCAGTAGCTGTTAAACTTTTTTTAACATTTTGATATAAATCTTCTACCCCTTTTTCAAATACTTTTTGTTCTTGAGCTTCAGCATTAAAACCTTTAATTACTCTAATTCCATTAAGGGTTTCTGTAAGACGTCCCGTGACTTCAGCATTTATTTTTCCGCGAGCTCTAAAAATTGGACGAATGTATCCAAAGGCCTTTAATGCAATTACAGCAAATATTAGTATAGGTACAAGAACAAATAAAGTCATTTGAGCATTTATCCGAATTAAAATAATAAGTGATATAATGGCAGTTACACTTCCACCTATTAATTGCACTAACCCAGTTCCCACTAAATTCCTTACACCTTCAACGTCTGTCATGACTCTAGAAACTAATGCACCTGATTTATTATTGTCAAAAAAGCTAATAGGGAGGGTAAGTAATTTTTGTTGCACTTTGGCCCGTAGAATTGAAATTAAATGTTGTGCCTCAACACTTAAAAGTCTTGTTAGTGAGAATGCACTAACTGATTGAAATAATAAAGCAATGCAAACCACTAACAATAAAATTGTGAGAGAATGAGTATCTTTTGATGGAATAACATCATCGATTAGTGATTTACTTGCGTAAGGAAGAACTAAGCCAGACAAACTGCGAACTAAGATTAAAAAAAGGCCTAAAAAGAGAATTTTTCTTCTTGGCCAAATAAATTCTTTAAAGGCCCATTTAAAGGAAACGTTGTTTTTATTCATGCGATAAAAGTAGATAATTCTTTTAGTTCTTTTCAGCTAGATTTCAGAAGCTTTATTTTCTAAAAAAATACCAAGAAAATTTCATTAAATCAGGTTTAAATCATATTGACAATTTATTTAACTTGAAAGACTCTTTGAAAACTGTTTATGATAAAAGAAAAGTTGTTTTTTCATTGTGAAAACTATCTTCAAAAAAGAAAGGATTTGTTGGAACAAAGAAAAAACGAGCTACAATTAGCATTGACTTCTGAAACTAAAAGTAGTGCTGGAGACAAGCATGAAACAGGGAGGGCAATGATCCAGATTGAACGTGAAAAACTAGGAAACCAACTATTGGTATTGGAGAAGGAGTTTCAAAAGTTACGATCACTTAAAAACCATTATGACACAGGCATAGTTGGTCTGGGTTCTGTTGTTCGAACAGATAATGGAAATTATTATATTGCATTAGCCGCAGAATCGTGTGATATTGAAATCTATACGTATTATTGCATTTCTCCTATAAGTCCCATTGGCAAACTATTACTTGGGAAAAAAGTAAAAGAACATATAAAGTTTAATACTAAGATAAGTACGATTACTGAAATTTTATAATAGTAATTTTCAATTGAAAATTCAGTCAAAAATCTCATTGAATTTTCTAAAATAGAGAATTAGTTTTTTGGTATCTTTATGTAATGGAAGAAAAAAAAGCTAAAAATAAAAAAACTAATTTAGGGGGTTCATATAAATTCAAAATTGCCAAAAAATATAATAAGCCAAGAACAAAAGGGGACAAAATTGCTAACAGAAGAAAGAAAAAATAGTCATTTTTTTTTGAGAATGACAAGACAAGTCATTATTCCAATTCCATTAATTATATATTAATTTATAATCAACACTCAGGTTACATCCTTTCTTTATTTTTTAAATTTGTGCGAGAAATTCAACCCTCTAAGATCTTTCTTTTTTATGAAGATAGAGTACTGTTAAACTAGAAATAAAAAGTAGTCCAGCAGGTAAAAATTTAATGGCTTCATCATTTATTTTAAAATGCATTATAATGGCACCAAGCATTAAAGTTCCCATTAAAGATACCGATGGAAGGATAGTTTTTTCAAAAAAAAACCCAAATAAAAGTCCAAATGCTGCCAAAATTTTTAACCCTCCAATTATGTAGACCACTGTTTCACTAAAACCATAAACAGCAAATTCCTCAATCATATTAGTTGCATTTCCACCCCTGTATATAGTAAAAGTGTTGAAACGGAAGAACCATACATTTAATACAATCAATGAAATGGTTGACATTAAAAGGTACTTAAGGATTTTCATTTTTGTATGCTTTTTATAAAGATAAAAGAATTTATTAATAAGTAGCCTAAAGCTGGTAAAGACTGTATTAATTCATCTTTAATTATGATTCTCGTTATAAGTGCTCCAGCCATCATAATTGATAATAGCCCTGAACTAATCCCGGTTAATTTAATTTTCCGAAAGTCAAGCAGAAGACCTAATCCAAAAAAAACTTGACTAAGTGCAATTAAAAGCCTAAATTTTGAAAATCCAAACCTTTCAAATTCATCAATGTAAAACGGATGAGATAATGCAAGAATTCCATAAGCTAAGTGTGAAAGGCCAGAAAATATGCGGAACATATTTAAAATCATAGCGTGAAACTAAATCATCTATTTTGATTATTCCATAGAAAGACATCTTATTATAAGAAATACAAGAATTTATTATATTTAATTAATTATAAAAACACTGATCTTGAAGTTTTTTATTGATTATTACTGCTGAAAACTTTAGTGAGACAAGAAAATTTGGGATTAAGGACCTAGATTCTGAAGAAATTATTTCTAATAATAATGGTGGATCAAAAATTTTCCAAGAGATATGATAAAATTTTAAACTTAATTTTTCAAAATTATGCTAGTTTTATGAACATAAATCGTTGAAAAACATAAATTTTAACGATATTGGAAAATCTGAATAAAACTGTGTTTAAAAGACAAATTATATCTAACCTTAGTGAAAAAGAATATATTATTTTTTAAAGCTCAAAACAGAAAAGACAAAAGTACAAAACAGAATAAATTAAAATTAGGATGAAAAAAAAAGAATGCGAAAAGTGTAAAAAAAATTTTAGAATGGCTTTTCGTGCATCATACAAGCCAATTAAAGAATGGGTTTTTCTATGTAATGATTGCCTTATTGAAGTAAGAAGAGACAATGAACATTATCGCTATGGAGGGACATGGAAAGGATAGCTTCACTATTAATCAGTTTGATATAATCGGTTTACATTTAATCTAAAATTGTTATCCTAATCTATATGAAAGGACTTTTATTTTTCATTACCACTTTCTTCTATTCCAAAAAACACACTAAAGGTTTAAATAGATAAGATGGGGTTTAAAAAATATAATAAAACCTAAACCGTTTTCACCTTTAAGATCATTAAAAAGCTAGATCAATTTTATTATTTAGACTACATAATTTTAACGTTATTTGTTAGAAATAAAATTTATATTTTTAATTAATGAAACGACAAGATTTGATAAATGAGTTTCTTTTAGAGTTTAAGCCAAAAAAAGATCAGAGTTGGAAAAGCTGCTATTTTTTCTCTCACCACTTAAATAAGAAACACAAAATAGCCGTTGAATTACTTGAGGGAATTTCTAAAATTAACAAAGTTGATTATTGGGTGGTACGCTTTGATAATGAAGACTTGGATATTCATGCACTAGCAATCGGCAATCCTCCAGACTTTATTGAAAATCCAGAAGTGATATGGAGTTTAAAAGAGTTTGAAAAAGATAATTTTTAGATTTTTCCGAGAAACCAATTTTCTCAATTTAGCATCATTAACGTATTATTTAATATGAAAATTAATCACATAATTATTCTATTATTTTTAGTGAGTATAAAATCTTTTTCTCAGGAAATTGACGGCAATAAAATTTCACAGGTTTATGAAGTTAGGGGGGCTTCAGCAGCCCAAGTTTTTTCAAAAATAAATTTTGCAATAGCTCTTATTTATCAAAATGCCAATGATGTAATTGTTTTTAACGATTCAGACTCAAAGCGAATCGTAATAAAAGCAATGGCAAAGGTGCCAGTTATCAATTCATATAAGTTAATAAATCCAAAAGACCCTAGTCTTTTAGATTATGTTGATTACAACCATGACTACACCATTATTTTAGAGGCAAGGGACGATAAATTTCGAATTGAAATGCAGTATCAAGACGGGAAATATTATGATTCTGACGGAACAGATTTTAAACTACCTTTTCCCGCTAAAATGGATTTTTTAGCAGCAGACCTTGAGCGTTTTAAGCTTAAAGCTATTGAAGAAATGAATCAAGATTATTTTGAATCGACGAATAAAAGGAAAAAAGAACTTTACATACAGTCTCAACCCAGAGTTATTAATAATTATCAAAAGACATTAAAGGAGTATTCTACTATTTTATTTCAATCTATCTATAAAAAAATAATAGATGACCTTAATAAAAACGAGTGGTAACTAGATTCCAAACAATGACAAATTTATATTTTAAGAAAAATAATAACCCTCCATGAGGGAGTGTTCTGTTTTATTTTGTTGCTGAAATAACTTTCATGATATACCTATTTTCCCAATCTATTATTTTACTAAATTTTTCATAGGGAAGTCCGTCCATAACTCCATAGCCAGCTAAGTGCTTCATTACATTTGAAAGATTATCATATGAATCCCAGGTCATCATAGAAGAATATTCTTTTCCTTGTGGTGTAATTTTTGTTGCAAAACCCCATCCAACCATTCCAAATTTTTTCATATTTTTTTTGAAATGTGGGATTACATATTTTTCTGTTTCATTCATATGAATTGAAACATCATTTGGGCGGGCAAAGTTTAAGATAACATAACTTGCCTGCTGATTATTGGGAATTTGTTGTTTTACTTCATAAAAATATCTTCTGTCAAATTCTAAACCAGAATAAACATCTAATAAAATATTTGGTTTTACACCAACAACTTCTTCCGATTTATTCCACCAATTTGCATTTGTAGAGGTTGCAGCGTTAAAATCTTTATATATGTTGACAAACATATAATTAAAATCATCAGAGCCGGGATTAAAAGTCTCTAACAAGCGCCATCCTAATAAGTCTCCATTTTCAACTGCTTTTTGAGCAATTTTCTTCATGTAGTTAGTCTCTATATCAAGAAAACTTTCAAGTTGATTAGCACTTACCTTAACAGGATGGAAAGCAACAATTTGTGCGGATATTCCAGTTAAAAAAAATAATGAGATTACTAAAAGTAAAAATTTTTTCATTTTAATTGATTTATGGTTAATAATATTCAAACATAACTTATTTAAGTAAATAATAATCACAGTTTATTAAGCTAACTTATTTTTATATATATAGATATAAAGGGCGTTTGTGAGTTTATTATAAATCTTTTATCATTTCTTTATTATAAATCACATGATTTCCCAGCGGTTTAATCTTAGAATATTTAAGCATTGATTTTGCAACAGAGGTTGCTTTTATAGGTTTATAATTATCGGAAAATAAAAAAGAAAATAAAGGCATTAAAATTTGAGCAATCTTTTCCCCAAAACGAAATTCATTTCTTTTTCCTAACAATAAAGAGGGTCTCAAAATAACAGCCGAAGGTAATTTTAAATCAAAAACGGCAACCTCTATTTCCCCCTTTAGTTTTAAATAAAAGTTTTTACTTGAGGCATCTGCTCCTCCTGATGAGACAAGTTGAAACTGATTAACTTTCATTTTTAGGCAAGACTTAGCAATGGAAAGATTAATGTCAAAATCTATTCTTCTGTAGGCATTTTTATCTCCGTTAACCTTGGCTTTTGTGGAACCAATTGTTGAGAAAACCACTACACTATCAGCAACACTTTTTTCAAGTTCTTTTTGATCTGAAAAAGATATTTGAAAAAAAATAATTTTTTCATGAACGAATTTAATAGGCCCTCTTGAAGCAATTTTTATTTTTGAAATGGAAGGATCTTCTAAAAGTTGTTTTATCAAAACACCACCAATTAATCCTGATGCACCAAAAAGCGTAACCTGTTTATCCTTCATAGCTATAAAGGTAATATTACTTATAATTTTTTTAAAAACAGTTTCTAGAAAGTTTAAATAGCAGATCAGTTTAATTTATTCATACTGATATACATCGCCATTTTTTAGAATATATTTTCTTTCATCTAATAAATAGATTGTACCCTCTTTTTTGTCTAATAGTTGTTTCCCTTCTATATGTGAATACCTATTTACAAGATGCCCAAAATAAAGGGAAAGACTTATAAATATGGAGCCAATGACAATTGCATATGGGATAGATAATTTTTTCATCATTTATATTTCAAGTTATTTATAGTCAATAGATTTTTAAGGATATTTTTACATTTACTAGTAAAGCTATTAAAAAAACAAATACTTTTTCCTTCATCAAAAAAAATATAATTTAAGAATAAGAATATTTTGAACAATTGGCTTATGAAAAGTTTAATAAATATGATTAAACCAAACGCATATTGAGAGGAGTAGGCTTTAGGATTTATTATATTTGATTAAAATAATGAATTAATGAAAAAAGCACTCATATTTTTAATTCTACTAGTCTCCTTTTGTTCAAAAGAAACAGGATGTGTTGAAATCAAAGACAAAGGATCAGGAGGAGGCAAATATTTTTTCTATTGGAATGAAAAACTAAAAAATGTTAAAAATCAAATAGTTATTGTGTCTGGTAGTGTTTCCGAAGAAGTTTATAATTCATTTGAAATAGGAGATGAATATTGTACAGATTAAACACCCATTATATGTTTTAAACCAGCGAAAGTTTATTATCACTAATGACTAAATCATAAAGTATATCAAAAAAGAAATTCCAATAGATGTTGTCATAACATGGGTAAATGGAAGTGATCCTGATCTAAAACAAAAGAGAGCTTTTTTTTTAGAAAAAGAAAAATCATATTCTTCCCATAGTTCGTTAAATACTCGTTTCGAATCCAAAAATGAAATTGAATATTGTGTTGGCTCAATCTTAAAATTCGCTCCTTTTGTAAGAAATATTTTTATTATAACTGATGGTCAAGCACCAAAATTCTCAGATATTTTTAAAAATCATTTTTCAAAAGGGATTAATTCCATTAAAATAATTGATCATAAAGAAATATTTAAAGGGAACGAATTTTGTTTACCTAGTTTTAATAGTCGATCAATTGAAAGTTTACTTTGGAAAATAAATTCTCTTTCTGATAATTTTGTTTATTTTAATGATGATTTTTTCCTGATTCGTCCTGTGAAACAGAAAGATTGGTTTGTAAACGGAACTCCTGTTTTAAGGGGTAAATGGAAATCCAAACCAAAGATTAAATTAGCCTATAATACGATTATAAAATACATCAAAAAAACTATCTTAAACAGCAAGAATTTTTTGCTTCGTCCAAATTATTACATCGGACAGTGGAACGCCGCAAATAAGCTTGGATATATTAAAAAATATTTTCGAGTAGAACACACTCCTCACCCAATAAACAAGAAGACATTAAAACTTTTTTTTAGTAATAATGATAAACTATTAAAAAAAAATATTTCTTATCGTTTTAGAAATTATGATCAATTTAATACAGTTTCACTTGCAAATAATTTAGAGCTTCAAAATCAAAATATTCATATATCCTCGATAGATGGAGTTTATATATATCCTGTAAATAGACACAAAAAATATGTTGAAAAAAAATTGAATCTTTGTATTTCAAATGAAAACATAAAATTTCTTTGTATTCAAAGTTTAGATAGTGCGAAGAAAAAAGATGAAAAAGCTATTAAAGTTTGGTTAAAAAGCATCATTTTTAAAAAGACATTTTAAACACTATGATTGCTATTACCTTTATAAAATTTCTGTAAACCCTCTCTAATTAAGTTTAATATTCTATTAGATAATTTACCACACCAAAAACGCAAAAACAAATAGTTAGAATTACATTAATAAATCCCACTCTCCGCGAAAAAAATTTATCTGTCTTTTTCCCAATCCATTCGATGGATGGTTTAGCACCATTAGTAATAACAAAAAAACCGAATAATGTTAAAGGATAGGCTAATAGTTTCATAATTAAATATAAAGACTATTTATCAATAATCAATATTTACCTATTTAACACACATTTTTAAATTATATAAATCTTATATGTAATCAAAAAAATTGATGTCTGTCATGTTATGTATGTCACGATAATTCTGACTAACTTTAGTTATTATTTTTTAAATTATCAGTAATATTAATACAACGATTATTAGTTATATGGATTATTACCAAAAGAGAAAAAGAGAAATTGTTGAGGCAATATTATCAACCATAAGCACTATTAGAGATAATGAGTATAGCACTATTGAAAATGCTTTTGACAGATTTGAGCTAGAAGGAGCAAAACATGTAACCAACATTGGACAAAACACTTTTAATGAAGTAATTATCGACGCTCTTGATGAAGTAAAAACAACAATTGAAAAGAGTTTATGAAACCAAACAATTTTTAAAATTTGGTATTAGTTCTAAAATAATTTAATGCAATAGAATAAAAAGATTTATTTGCTTCTTAAAGTCAGATTAGTTAATTAAATACGACCTAAAATATAACCAACCAAAAAAGCAATTAGAACCAAAACCCTCAGTTCAACTCCTAGACTTTTGGCAATCGAATCTACTATTTTGAGTATTGCAATTTTTATTTTTTCTAGATCCATATTATTAGTTTTTTATCCATTAAGTTTAAATTATATATCTTTTTAGTTATCTATTTTTAGGCTCTTATTTAAGAAGATATTTAATTATTAATGTTGTTATTACATCCATAAAAACGAAAACAGAGCTAATCGAAACACACCAAATTTCTCAAGTAACCAAATGTCACTAAATTTATTTTCATCGCGTTATCTTTTTCAGATAATTAAATGTAATGATACTTATTTATAATTCAAAAACTATATGTCCAATTGAAGAATTTTGATGCACAAAAGAGATGATATGCCAAAAGTTTAAATGAATATTGGTATTTTTTAATACGGAAATTCTCCAACAAAATTACCCTGAGGACTATATCTCGCCACAACATATGTCTTGCCTGAATCTGAAACAGCCATTGCCATTCCAACTTCGGTAGTGCTATTCCAAACCATTTGAGTATAATGCCCTATTTCGTAAAAATCATTTTCTCCTGATAGAATTGGGGAATAGGTGTATAATTCAATTTCTTCATACCAAAGTTGAGACCCATTTCTAGCAGATGTTGTTGAATCTGTCGCAGTTGTATAATATAAATTTTCTCCTTGTCCTGTGCGCGAGTCGTTTTCAGAATGATACATTCTATCTTCTTTGGCCATTTGTAGCGCCCATTTTGACGCATCTTTAGACAGTGAAGATGACCACTTAAGGCTTGCAACACCAACCTCTGAGCGCGCATTATTATGAATGATCAATGCCTGGTCTATATCTTCCTGTGAAAGTCCGTAAAGATTTATGGTCAATTTATCAGAATCTTTAGAGCAGTTAGTCAAAAAAAAAAGTAAAAGAGGGATAATAATTCCTTTCATTTTATTTGTGCTTAATGATGCCTAAATATAACAAATCCTAATCAAACAATAATTTATCTTTAGTAAGAACGGGAATATTTTATCACTAATCATTCGGTAACTTTTAATCTACTTCAAAGGCGTCAATAATTATAAGGTTTATATAATTATTATATTTAGACTATGAAGAAACTAATTATATTATTAATATTTATTCCACTTCTTTTTTTTGGGCAAAAAAATAACAAAAAAGCAGAACTATTAAAAACTCGTTTTATGGAACTGAACATTAAAGAAAATATAGCTCTTTCAGAAATGTTAAAATCTAACAGGATAAAATCAAATGATTATAAAGTTAGACTCGAAAAACTTAAGAGTCAATTTTTTAAAACAAAATTTATATTAAATAAAATTCCACCAAACATTCAAAATCTAAATAAAATTTTATTAGACCCTGAAATAAGGTTTAAAAACAATGAATTCCAATTCAAAGGAAAAAATAGGTGGCTTTCTGATGTTGAATTTATTTCATTTTTAATTAAAAACAAGGAAGACAATTTTTTAAATAAAAATGACTCTAAGCAAATTATAAGTAATTTACATAACTCTAATACTAAGTATTTTTTTAAAAATAAAAACTACTTAATTTTTGAAAAACCAATTTCAACATCAAGAGTTATTCATAGAATTCAAGGAGGATATTCTTTTAGGATTTTAGACAGAAGTAATTCCGAGTATTTTTTTATTCAAACTGAAAAAAGAGAATTAGGGTATGTTTTAAAAAATAAACTGCCTGAAATAAATTAAATCTTACGATATTAAATACTAATAACCTAACGGCACCTTTTATTAAGAATGTTTTAGGCTTTTTAGTTTTTGAGGATTATTAGTAACTCTTAGAAATTGACATTTATTTCTTTTGATTTAATAAAAATCCTGCTCTTTTCTGGAGGCCTGAAATTTAAAACACAAATTAAACTATATGCATGTAAACTTCAGTAAGTTTATGAAAAATACTGCTTTTAAAATTCTCTATATGGTTATGTTTATCTACGAATATTGACTTAAGAGGTTGTAGCTTTACAATTAATCATTAATAATAAACAACATGGATAGCGAAACCTTTCATAAAATCAAAAAGTTTAAAATTCAGATAGATTTAAAAGTTAAAAGCGGAAAATATTCTCATTATGTTTTAGAGCAATTTGATACCATTGGAGAATTATTCGGATTAAGCGAAAACTTATTGATAGATGATGCTAATGAAGAGTATTATGATGAATTGAGTATATATTTAATTAATAGTTTAGTTAAAGAAGTTTATAAAAAGTAGAAAAATACACAGAGTTATGCTATTGTGTATTTTAATTACATCTAATAGTTTTTTCTAATAACTCTTTTACTTAATATCAATAAGAGTGAAAGATAACTATATGAAAAAAGCATTTCCTTTAAAAGTAAGCATTTAAGGCGCTCTATTTTTCACATCTTTATCCGGTATTCTACCTTGATTTCCTATCCCGTCAAAATCACTTGAATCATATGAATTCATATTTTCTTTACGTTGAATTTTGTGTTGTTTTCTGATTATTGTCAAAAGAAAATATACGTAGACAATAAATATTATTACTCCTACGATAAACATAATTTGGTTTTTCATAGTCCGGAATTTTTATCATCACTTCTTCTTTGCCTTATCACAAATGCAAAGGCAAGAATAGTTACTGGCCATAGACCTACATATATGCCTTCAAGCTGATTGCCCGAAAACCACAAAAATATTGAATATAAAAAACTTAAAAAAGCAAGTATTACAGGGTAGTATTTTTCTACAAAAATCATTTTTATTGAAAGTTAATAAAATTAATTATAATAAATGTTTTTAACCACGGGGATATTATCTTAAGTAAGTTTTAGAATTTGTTATATTTATATGTTATTAATTTACTATGATGAATTCTCCTTTTATTGCAGTTTTAATTGCAGACATAATTTTTATATCAACTGCTTTAGGCTTAAATAAAGAAAACGCTAAATATCTTTTGAGCGGTTATAATGCTATGTCAAAAAAGGAAAGAGAAAATTTTGATATTGTAAACTATCTTACACTTTTAAAAAAGTTTTTTTTAATACTTGCAGGATCTTCAACTATTGTATTTACTCTTTTAATTAATTTACTAAACGCAAAAATCGCGGTGATAAGTTATTCTTCGTATTTAATTATTATGCTTATTTGGTTTATATTTAAGGGGAATAAATTTAAAATAAAACAGTAATAATTTTTATTTAAACTTCAGGTGTAAAATATTCAGCAATTCCATTTTATGTAATAAAATCATTTTCTTGAGTTAAGCTTTGCTAGTAACCTTAATATTTCAAGATATAACCATATAAGAGTAACTAATAAACCGAATGCCCCATACCATTCCATATATTTTGGTGCCCCCTTTTCAGCCCCCTCCTCAATAAAATCAAAATCTAAAACTAGATTTAGAGCGGCTATTATTACAACAACAATACTAAACCCAATACTTATTGGAGAAGCCTTATTTACACTCATTACACCCAGACCTGAGCCAAAAAAGCCCATAAAAAAGTTTATTAAGTAGACAATAGCAATTCCTCCTGTTGCAGCAAATATTCCAAGTTTAAAATTTTCAGTTGCTTTTATATAGCCTGATCGATATGCGATCAATAACGAAACTAAGATCCCCACTGTTAAAAGTATAGCGTTTGTTACAATACCATCATATAAAGAATTGTACATATAAGATATTCCACCCAACATACCACCTTCTAATACTGCATAAATAGGAACAGTTATTGGAGCCCACTCTTTTTTATAAACAGTGATAATAGCTAATATGAATCCCCCTATACCACATCCAATTAGCAAGACTAGATTAATGGTGTTGAAAGTTAAATAACCCGCACCAACTAGAAGAAAAAGGCTTATTGCAGTTTTATTTACAGTCCCTTCAATAGTCATTTTATTATCACTGGAAATGGTGTTATCGAAAGTTTTTTTTGAAAGAACAGGATTACCTGACCTTAAAGATAGGTGTCTACTCATAATAAGTTTTTAATAGTAAAATTCAAATAACAAAGATATTAGGTTGAAATAAATTAGACTCTAAATTATTGTATTAAGATTTATACGGTATTTGTGACGAATTAATACCCTTTATAATGCCTAAAAACAAAAAAGTAGCTTCAATATCAGCCTAAGTTTATGGTTTCCAAAGCATATAAGATGATACTGTTTTATTTGTAACTTTAGGGAATGAAAAAATGGAGTACTCCAAGGCAGATTATTTTTCAAGATTTACTTATAATTATTGTATTAGTTGCATATAACCTATATACGGGAAGACTTTCCTTCTGACTTAAAAATCACATAAGAGTTTTAAAGTTTCTTTTTCTTTTAAACCACAGCCATATAATCTTAAGTAAGTCATATGATTTGGGATTGCATAGGAATATGTTTAAGTTTGAATGTTATTAATCATAAACCAATTACAATGAAAAAAATAATATTAATATTAATTTCTACAATGTCATTTGGACAGACTAGATATTGGACTTCCTATAATGTTACTATAGAGCCTGAAAATATTGAAGCGGTATACAATCTTTTTGATGATTATTTTAAATCGAATCCCACTTCAGAAGAAGTTGATGCCTATTTATATGAAAATCATTTTAGAGATTATGGCAATAACTATACGCATTCATTTATTTGGGCTGGGAGTCTTGAAGGAATGGGCGCACAATATGCACCAAAAGAGAATAATGCTTGGGAATTGTTAATAACAAAAGCAAGTCAATTAATCAAAGAAACGCATAGTGCTTCAATGGGTAATACTCTTGTAAATGTTGGTGAAAATAAACCAATTCAGAGATATTTTTATTTAGATGTTGAAGACCCTGAAAAATACTTAATAGCTTTTAAAAAATCTCTAAAATTCAGATCTAAAGATCGTCAAACATTATTAGGCGGTTTTTCTGCTGGTCTTTCTCCAGATGGTGAATCCCATTGGGTTATTGTTGGGTTTGATGATATGAAATCTGCTATGGATCCTGGAGCTTTCAGAAGAAGCAATCCAGAAGCACAAAAGTCTTGGGACGAATACCGAAAAAATAGAGGTAATTCTCGCTTGGTAAGATCGGGATTACGTCTTTTAATGGGAAGCTGGTAAGTAAAAATTAATTTTATGTTTTTTTAGTCCCCCTAGCAGAAGAATTAACATTAATACATTCAACATTCTAAACAAATACATTTATTGAGGTTTTATTTCTTTTAACTTTTTTTATTTTAAGTAGGTCAATTAATAATATAATTGACTACTTTTAATTAATCTAAACACAAACTACTGTATTGCAGTTATTTACGTAATAATATTTGTTGCTTTCATACATTACATTAGTTTAGAATCAGTAAAAATGTATAGAAGTAAATGTGCTTTAGCAAATTTTCTTGATCACTTTGGTGATAAATGGTCTTTATTAATAATCAGAGATATATTTATTGAAAAAACAACTTTCAGTGATTTTATCAAAAGTGCCGAAGGAATTGCTTCTAATATTTTAACAAATAGATTAAAAAGTTTGATAGAGCATGGATTAATAGATTATAAAATTAATCCAGAGAATAAAAAAATCAAATGGTATTATCTAACTGATAAGGCAGTTGATGTCTATCCTGTAATTATTGAAATGGTTAAATGGAGTGATAAAAAATTAAATAAAGAATTTGGTCCAATAACTAACCAGTGGATAAAAGAAAACAGTATGGGTTCAACTAATTTTGTTTCTGACGAAAAAATTTTAAAATATAAAAAGTTTAGAAATGAAATTTTTCTTAAATGTTTAAATCATTCTTGATTTAAACATTTAGACTATTTTTTTCAATATACTTTCTATCAAATATATCTTTAATTATGAATTTTTATAAAAAAATTACTATGATTATTGGTTTAGAAGAGATTTAAGATTGTATGATAAAGAAGGAATTTTTAATTCTTGAACAATGAACTTATAGGCATATCATCTTCAGTATTTTCAGAGAATTTGCAATTTTTTATGACAATTAAAACAAATACTTTTCAAAATAGCATTAGAATCCTATTAGGTTTAATTATGATATACATAGGAATAGGGCATTTAACATTTTTACAAATTGCTTTTCAAGCACAAGTCCCTTCTTGGTTAACAAAACAGAAAAACTTAATTGATTTGATAATAATTACTTCTGGAATTATTGAAATTATTTTAGGAATTTTGATGGTAGTAGGAGGTAAATTAAAAGTAAAAACAGGAATTTCCTTAGCAATTTTTTATGTTTTAATTTTCCCAGGAAACATTAACCAATATGTAAATGAAATAGATGCTTTCAATTTAAATACTGATACAAGTAGATTTATGCGTTTGTTATTTCAGCCCATACTAGTTTTACTGGCTTTATTTTCTTCGGGAGGATTATGGTTTTTAAAAAACAGAAAACAAACAAACTAAACCAAAATTATGATGTCTTCAGTAAGTTTTTTCATCTGGGTCTCTTTTATAAATTATATATAAATTGCAAATTATTAATCATAAATCAAATTAAAATGAAAAAAATACTTTTATTTATTTGTATCGTTATGTTTTCAAATTCATATGGTCAAAGAAATTCAGATGCAGAATATTGGAATACATTTCATTACAAAGCAAAATCAGGAATGGAAAATAAATTTATCCAGTCGGCAGCAAAAAAGACAAAAAAATATAATGCTGAACAAGACAACTTTATTATTACCTATAAGATAAGTACAGGTCAGAATGCCGGAGTATTTGAAAGAATAATGCCTTTTCAAACTTCAGAAGGATATGACAGAGATACTTCAGCAGAACTTAAATATTGGGCTGATAATGTTATGCCGTTTGCAGAATTAGTAGGAGGTCAGCAAATTTGGGAAAGAGAAAAATGGGCTGATGTGAACGTGGATGTAACGACTCCCCCTTATAAACATTTGATTAAAAATATTTATGTTGTAAAACAGACCCATAATGAATATTTTGGGAGATGGACTCAAAGAATAGGTAAGGTTATGGCAAAAAGACGACCAGATAGTAGTAGAATTATGTTAAGCCTTGTTTCAGGTGGGCGAAGTAATACTTTTGTTTCATATGTAGGATTTAATACATTTAAACATTCCAATCCAGATTTTGATTCTTCTTGGGAAGAAGACTACAATGAAATGTTTGGCTGGGAAACATTTAAAGCAGATCAAAAAGCATTTCGGGAGTCATTAGAGATGATTATTGGTCACCAAAGGGAATCTCTTGAATTAGTTGAGGAGCTTCTCCCAAATTAAAAATATAAATTAACCCTCCCAATTGGAGGGTTTACTTTTAGATCAAAGCAACTTCATTTTAATTAAGTCCTGTTTTTAGTTATTTTCTGACATATCCTCCAATGGATTCTCTATATTCAATCACAAAGCCATTTTCAGAACAAAACTTTTTAAACTCATCAGATGCTTTTCCTAAAACAATGAATGATTCAATCTCAAAAAACTTGAAAAATTTTTCAAAATTTGGGCCACTAATAAAATCTTCGCCGTGTTTAATTCCATCTAAACTATTATTATATTTCTCGATCAATGTTACCTTATTCCCATCATCTGAAATATAGTATCCGTATATAGTTGAAGGCTCTCTTTCTAAGATAAAATCAGATAAATATTGAGTAAAATCTTCAACTTCAGCTTTTAAATTATTTTTTGTGCTCATCTCTAAAATGAATATTAGCTCATTTGAATCAGAATTGTTTAAAACATTTGAATCTTTGTGAATTATATTTTTGCAGCTTAAAATTGCAAATAAAAGAGCTAATAAAATTGAGATCGATTTAAGTTGTCGCATTGTAATTAATTTATGGTTAGAAGATTTAAACTTTTAGAGATTCTTATAAAAAACTAAATCCCTATCCTTACGAAAGATGATATACTCATGAATTTTTTTCTTTGTGTTATTGAAGTATGTACTTAATTCTAAGGGGCTTAGTGCGATTATAAAAATAATAATAATATTCGTGTAATTTAAATATTATGGCATACCTTTTAATAATTCAGATGAAAAAATAGAAACATATCAGCTTGTTAAATTTTGATTTATAATAAAACGGCCCTTAAGCTTATTATAATTGATTTTAATGTTTGTATGAGCCGTCGGGAAGTATAGTTGGTAAATTATATATTGGATTAGTCAATAATTCAAATATTTCATTATCTGTGTTTTCTAATAAATTCGCAGTATTTAATTTCCATTCTTTACCAATTTCATTTAATCGATTTTCTTGAGCGCCCAGAATAGATGTTAATGCCCAGTATAAATATTCAATAGTTTGGCAAGTTTCATAATCACAAGTTGAATCGTAATAACTGAACCAAGCATTTGCAGGATAAATAGAAGGGATTTTAAAAAATCGTCCTCCACGAGCGACATCCATTGCTTTTGACAATGCTGATTTTTTATTTTTACCAAAAGTTCCAGGGTAAGCATATGAATGTCCAGCATTGTTGATTAAATGAAGTACTTCCTCTAAAGTTGCATCGAATCTTCCAGTTTTGCCATTAGAAACAAAAGAAGGATTGGTTTCGTCATTTCCTAAATCTTGACCAATTCTCACCGAAGGGGGCCTTATATTTAAATCCTTTTCTTTCTTCCACATAACTAAAAAGGCCTTATTCTCTAGCATTTTATTCAATACCAATTGATTGTCTATTAAACCATCCTCATCATTATCAAGATATTGAGCCATTACGTTAGCAGCGTGTAATAGTTTAGCGTCTTCTACTTCTCTAACGGCATAAAGGTCAATACCAAAAACAATAACCTTTTTGTTAAAACTGGATAAACCAATGTCATTATTTGGAACAATATTGAAGTTTGGATCTTTTCCCACATCGATTGGCCCACCCTTGAGATTTAACGTTTTACAAGAAATAAAGGTCAAGTAGATTAAGAACAACAATCTATTTATTTTAATGCAATCCATAAAATCACAAGATATAAATCTTTAAAAAAGAATAACACTTAAACTCACTAAAATGAATCAAAAATAAATGACCCTTAAACTATTTTGCCTTCTCGAATTTAAATGACTTAATAAACACATACAAGAAAAACAGAAAGAAGAGCCAATCATTTATACCATATAAAGCGTAGAAAATTCCTGCCATTTGGTCTTTATTAAACAATGCAAAGAGATCATTATTAGAAATCCAATTGATCCAATTTAATCCATAAAGAAATTTTTCGATTGCAAACACTCCAACAAGCCAATTCAATTCCTCATATTTTTGAGAGACAGATAAAAACACTAAGCCCCAAACAACAATCATTAGCAAACCAAAATTAGATATTACAACTGGGTCAGCAGCAGTGATAGCATCATTTGTAAAAAATCTTGAAAAAATCAAAACACCTCCAATATTCATTATTCCCGAAAGAACAAATCCTTTTGTAATTACTCCTTTACTGATTTTCATAAAACATACTCAGGTTAAAGCTAATATAAGAAAACCCTCTAATTATATTTAGGGGCGTTTTTTTAACCACAGGCATATCATCTTCAGTAAGTTCTAAAACGATAAATTTATTTCGAACAATAAACTTTTTGCTATATTTAAAGAACTAAAAGCTACCATAATAAAAAAAGTACATTTGATCTAGGAAATATATTTTATTCACTCTCATAAGTTTCACTTTTTTCATATTGAATATCACAGAAATAAAAATAATAAGAACATTTAATCAGCTTAAAGAAGTAAAAAAGCTTCAGTCAAAAAACTTAAAAAGCAATCTTTCTTCAACGACCAAATTTAGTGATGGCTTTCTAACTGCGAGCTATTCAATTTCATTTTTAAAAAGTATAACAAAAAAATCTCCTTCAATTATTGCTGAGGCGGAAGGAGAAATTGTTGGCTACCTATTAGCATCAACAAAAGATTCGACAAAAGGAGATGAGTTTTTAAAAAATTTAATTATGAAAATTAATCGAAAAGTTTATAAGTCAAAACAGCTCTCTAAACTTGATTTTATTATTGTAGCTCAACTTTGTATAGCAGCAACTCATCGAGCTCAGGGCATAGTTAAAAAAATGTACACACTTTTTAAAAATAAATATTCATCTATATATCCATTTTGTTTAACGGTTGTTGATATAGAAAATAAGAGATCAGTTAGAGCTCACCTAAATGAAGGATTTAAGATAATAGATTCAATTAAAATGGGAAATAGTGAAGCTTTTATAATCATTTGGGATTGGCATTAAAAAAGTATTTTCTTTTAAACTAGAGGCATATCATCTCCATTAGGTTTAGTGCATTTTGAATATTATTAACCATAAATCAATTAAAATGAGAACCAAATTTTTTTTATTCTTTTCCCACTTTTAATTCATAGCCAACAAACGCAACAGGTTAGAAACTATGGAGATGTAGAACAAATAAATATAGAAACTAAAAAACATGATAATAGCTGGAAGTTAAACATTATTGGTTCAAAATTTTATCACGATGAATTCCTGCAAACAATTGTTAACGGAAAAGAAATTAAGGTCAAGTATGACGCACTAGATGATTTTATGCGCTCGCAGGTTGGACCTAATCTTTTTTCTTTTCCTGAAAATGAAATTATACTTTTAGACAACAAGGAACCTTGGATTACATATAATAATAGTTGGTTTAGAATATTAGTTAGGAGTAATGATTTCACATATTTGTTAAAACCAATTGCTAAATATTATCCTGCAAAAAAATCAGATGGGTTTTCAGAAAACACACCTCACGAATTTAAGATTATAAATAAATTTTATTCTTTGAAAGATGATAACATCATTTTGTTAAAGAGAAAGGAAATAAAAAAACTGGGATTAAAAAAAATGTTTAAAAACTAAAGTTAGTAATAGACATCATTAAGTTAGATATTAATCAACGTATTAAGATGTTTCAAACAGCCTTACAATACACTTTACCAAGAATAAAGAAAAGCCACTAATGAAGTAAGTGAAAACTTGCCTTTGTTTGTGTGATAGATTTATCAATCACTTAATAT
>Ga0209199_1000116_pt1 | contig 127476 bp, 84 predicted proteins | sample COGITO_mtgs_1105_7_FD_184805 | JGI IMG/M metagenome (GOLD analysis project Ga0209199, IMG submission 184805) | Pelagic marine microbial communities from North Sea - COGITO_mtgs_110523 (SPAdes) (version 2) | ecosystem: Environmental > Aquatic > Marine > Epipelagic ... | reverse complement strand
GGTATAATATCACAAAAGCAACTTTTAAGGCTAATTCGACATTGGATTGGCACAAACATAGTTCCGCGCAAGTTTTGATAATTGTAGACGGTGAAGCCTATTATCAAGAAAGAGGAAAGGAAGCTGTTATCCTTAAAACAGGGGACGTTATTAAATGTGAAGAGGATACTGAACACTGGCATTCCTCAACCAAAGTTAGTGATGTAACTTATTTGGCATTGTATGGTGGCGGACAACCAACAACTTGGACTGAAGTAGTGACGCAGGAATATTATGACCAAATTGCCGAAAAGTTGATAAGTAACTGATTGGTGAAAAATCAGCTCAAATAAACATTAAAAATATAGTAAGTAGAAAATATAATCATTTGATATTAAAGTGTTTATGTGAATAATCTCTTTTTGGTTTTTAAAAATAAATCAATACATTTAGCATACCCAAATCATACTACTACCATGAAAAGCCTATCACCTTTTTTTTAATTATTTGCTATTCCTTTATCGGTTATGGATACCCATATCCTTCTATTTATTGCATCTAGTAGGGCAAATGATCCACGAGTTAAAGATTTATAAAAAGAAGTATATCTGATTTGGTTAAGGTTATAAAGTAGTTAGATAAAACATAAATGAGAATACTTTAAAAATCAAACTTAATTAACAAATTAATATTTATCATACGATGAGAAATTTACACCGAATAATTATTACTGCGCTGATTCTCTTAAGTTCATGCAGTCCGAAAATCTTAACAAATCTAAGTAAAAGCTATGCCCCTTTAGATTATAAACAAAAGGTTGAAGTTCTTGGATTGACTGAATTAGAACCTGATAATGCAGAAGTATTAGGTGAGGTGAAAATTATCGATACTGGATTTAGTATAAACTGTGGTTATGACGTTGTGTTAGATAAAGCAAGGCTAGAAGCTAGGAAAGTTGGTGGAAACATAATTAAGATTACCGAACACGAACCACCAAGTATTTTTGGTAGTTCATGTCACAGAATAAAAGCTAGAATATTAAAAATTGAAGATATTGATAAGTATACACCAAAACTAGAGGAAGTTGCATTATTAGATGTTGATTATACCATTTTAAACATATATAGATTCAGGGGTGCCGGAGCTTTGGTCGGTTATGATTTGCATCTTGGTGATTCTGTAATCTGTAGAGTGAAAAATAATTTTAAAACGACACTTCATATTAAAAAAGATGGATTAAACACTCTTTGGGCTAGAACTGAAGTAAAATCTGAAGTTCCAATTGATGTTAAAATGGGGAAAACATACTATTTGCGTTGCGGAATTACAATTGGGGGATTTGTAGGCCGTCCCAAACTTCAGTTAGTTGATAGTAAAACAGGTAAAACTGAATTTGAATCTTTTAAAGCTAAAAATAAATGAGAGATATATTTATTATAACTGCTTTCATTTTATTAGCTAATTCAATATACGCTCAGGATTTAATCGTTACAAACAAGGGTGATTCGATTAATTGTAGGATTACAAAAGTAAAGACTGATAAAATCTATTTTACTTTTAAACATAATAATGAAATTAGAAGTACGCTACTTCCTATGATAGATGTTTCAAACCATCAATTCGATTATTATCAAACAAGTGAAGTCCCTAAAGAAAAAATTGTTAACCATAAAAATTATCAACAATTTAAGTTTGCAATAAACGGAGGATATAGTTATCAGACGGCAAGAGTTGGTGGAAATGTTCCAAGTGATTTTAAGAATTACGTTAAACAATTAAAATCGGGCTATCATTTTGCTTCTGATTTAACGTATTACATATCTGAGCCATTAGGCTTTGGATTAAAGTACCTCTTATTCAGATCTTCAAATAGTTTGGATAATATATATCGTGATGACCTAAACGGTAACAGAGAATATGGCAAAATGAGTGATGATTTGAAAATCTGGTTTTTTGGTCCAACATTTTCTACAAGGTTATTAAGTCATGATAAGAGCAATGCCTTTAACATTAACCTGTCGTTAGGATATATGGGTTATTCAAATAATAAAGTCATAGTTGATAAGTATAAAATGACTGGAAGTACAATAGGATTTTCCTATGACATTGGATATGATTTTGGGTTATCAGAAAATTTATCATTAGGTTTTCAAGTTTCATATTTATCAGGAAATCTATTTGAATATGACTGGAATGATGGAATAATCACAAAAACAATTGAGCTAGAAGAAGATCAATTTGAAAGTTTACATAGATTAGATTTTTCAATTGGATTAAGGTTTAGTAAATAAGTACTCTACCTAACAATAAGATTTAAATAATGTTGTGAATGTTAGAAATTTATATTTTTTGTTCAATAAATAAAAGCCATAAGGATTTGATATGCATAAACTTATAAATCCATACCTATGTATGTTTTTACCGTCTTAATCAAATTCGGTAAAAGCCTAGCCCAAGTAGCTATGCTTTAAATAGTTAATCCCTAACTGACGGTTTATAGGAGACCATTTTAATCAATATATAAACCACAATAAATCCATGAAAAATTTAAAAATCAAAAAAAGAGATTTCGCATTTTTCCTATTAGGAATCCTTAAGGTTTTTATAATCGAAGTGATTTTAGATTGGGAGGGAAATAAAAAAGCATTTTTGGAAAGTTTTAACAGTGTAGTCCGCTAAATGAACTTTCATAGTCGTTGGGAAGAATAGAATAATCAAAACACAATCCCAATAAAAAAATTAATGCCCAACAACCAGGCGATCAAAATCATCCCTTAAAAAATCCTTGATCCACTGACAATGATCTCCTAATGGATGGATTTGAGGGTTTAAAAATTCCATTTTATCCTGCATTTTTATAACTTCATACAAAAACCAAGTATGCATATTTTTAAGGTGACGACGCTTATCCTCTTTATGTGTTTGTTTAATCCCTCTGTGGCACAGCAGAACCCGCCAGTCTATGTTATCGTTCATGGAGCTTGGGGCGGTTCTTGGGCTTTTAAGGAAGTAGATCAATTATTGACCGACAAGGGAAATACAGTTTATCGACCCAGTCTGACTGGACAGGGTGAACGGGTTCATTTGGCGAATGAATCCGTCGGTTTGGAAACCCACATCATGGATGTGGTCAATACCCTTCTTTTTGAAGAGTTGGATAACATCATCTTGGTGGGGCACAGCTATGGGGGTATGGTGGTAACAGGGGTGGCCGATCGATTGCCCGAAAGAATCCAGAAATTGGTCTATCTTGACGCCTTTGTTCCTGAAAACAACGAAAATGTGAATGAAATTTTTGTCAATGATCCCAAAAAATACAACATTGTTGATGGAGGGATCGTTCCCTCTTGGATTTCCGAAAATCAAACCCCACCGTCGGATGTTCCTCATCCTTACAAGACCTTCACCGATCGTATTGTTTTGAAAAACCCCAAAAGACTGGAAATTGAAACCCATTATATCCATACCGTCGAAAAAGGCAAAACACCGGAGTCAGACGACTTTGTAATACACGCCAATCGAGCCAAACAAAAAAATTGGCCGGTTTATATTTTAGAATCCGATCACAATCCTCAGTGGTCAGCCCCTATTGCCTTTGTGGAATTACTTAAAAAAATAGAAGAAAAATGAAAAATTTACTTGTTTCTTTCTGCTCCCTAATCTTTTTGGCCTGTCAGACCGCTCCACCCCCCGACCTATCTCCCAATGCGATAATACCCAGTCCAACATTGATCACCTACCAGCAAATGGAATTGATTGGATTCATTCACTTTACGGTCAATACCTTTACGGACAAAGAATGGGGTTATGGTGACGAAAGTCCAGAAATCTTTAATCCGAGTGCATTGGATGTTGAGCAATGGGCTCAAACTGCCAAAGCTGCAGGGATGAAACAATTGATCTTAACAGCCAAACATCACGACGGTTTTTGTCTTTGGCCCAGTCAATATACCGAACACAGTGTCAAAAACAGTCCCTACAAAGACGGAAAGGGGGATGTGGTAGGCGAATTTGTCGCTGCTTGTAAGAAATATGGTCTCAAAGCGGGACTCTACCTCTCCCCTTGGGACAGAAACCACAAGGACTACGGAACCACAGCCTATATTACCTATTACAAAAATCAATTGGAAGAATTACTCACCCAATATGGAGAAATTAACGAAATCTGGTTTGACGGCGCCAATGGAGGAGACGGTTATTACGGTGGTGCAAACGAGATCCGAAAGATCGATCGCGACACCTATTACGGCTGGGAAGAAATCATTGCCTTTGTCAAAAACCTACAACCCAATATCAAAATCTTTTCCGATGCGGGTCCAGATGTCCATTGGATTGGTAATGAAAAAGGCTTTGCAGGGGCTACTTTTTGGTCCACCATCAACACCGATAATCTTACCATAGGTGCCTCCAAAACGGACTACCTCAACTCAGGAGATCCAAAGGGTACCCAATGGATCGTTGGACAGTGCGATGTTTCCATACGTCCAGGTTGGTTTTACCATGCCGATCAAGACAGCTTGGTCAAAAGCCCTCAACAATTGGCTGATATTTATTACAAATCTGTAGGTCGAAACGCTATACTGTTGCTCAATCTTCCTCCAGACAAAAGAGGAGTCATCCACGAAAACGATGTGAAATCCCTTACCGAATTCAAAGCATTAATCGATGCTTCTTTGGCGACCAACTTGGCAAAAGGACAAACCGCGTCTGCCAATAACTATAGATTAAAACATTCCAAATTTGACCCCCAAAACACCCTCGATGGTGATCCCACGACCTATTGGGCCACCGATGACAGTGTTTTTCCTGCCACTTTGGAAATAAGCTTAACAGAAAAAACAAGTTTTGACCGAATCATGATTCAAGAACCCATTCACCTAGGGCAACGTATCAGTCAATTTGAAATAGATGTCATGGGAACCGAAGGATGGTCAACCATCAAAAAAGGAACAACTATAGGTTATAAGAGGATTCTTAGAATCCCCAAAGTAAACACCCATAAAGTACGAATAAGGATAACTGAAGCCAATAATACTGTAGCCTTAACCAAGGTAGGGCTCTATCTATCCTCTCCAAAAGAAAACTTAGAATAATAAAAAAGACAGAAGATGAAAACCAAACTATTATTACTTCCTATTCTGATCCTCATCCTTTCGTGTGATCTACAAAATCGTTCGGGAGATTTTAAACTGCTTCCCCACCCTCAGGAATGGAAAATAACGGGAAATAGCAGCCTTAAGGCAACAGACTTAAAAACTTACTTCAATCCTTCGGGGCTTAATTTGCCCCCAGGGAGTGATTTCTTAAAAGAAGCAACAGCAACCGAAAATCAGGAGCAGGCCCAATTGGTCTATACCATAGACCAAACTCTCGAGATCAAAGCAGAGGGTTATCTTTTGGACATCAGCAACCAACAGATACAAATCACCGCCAAAGATAAGGCGGGTCTGATCTACGGACTGGCTACCTTAGAGCAATTGATGGAAGACGCAGAGGAACAGAACGTTCCCCTGCCCCTTTGCCAAATCAAAGACTACCCCCATCTCTCCTATCGTGCCATCCATTGGGACGTAAAGCACCATCTTGAAACCTTGGATTATTATTACCGCATAATTGACAAACTCAAAAAATATAAAATCAACGCTATTATTGCAGAGGTGGAAGATAAAATTAAATACAAACGTCAACCCCTAGTAGGATCTTCGGATGCTTTGACCATAGAAGAATGGCAAAAGATCAGTGAATATGCCATAGAAAGAAACATTTCCATCTCTCCCTTGGTACAAGGTTTGGGTCACGCTTCTTTTGTTTTAAAGCACGAAAAATATAAATCCCTGCGGGATGACCCAGAAAGCGATTGGGCTTTTAATCCGCTCGATCCCGAAACCTATGAAGTACAATACGACCTTTATCGCGATGCAATGGAGGCACTGCCCCACGGTAAGTATCTTCATGTGGGAGGAGATGAGGTTAAAACTACAGGAAGAAATAGTGGGAAATCACCTTTGGAGTTACAACTGTTATGGTTAAACAAAGTCTGTCAATTTGCAGATGAGGCAGGAAGAACCCCCATTTTTTGGGATGACATGCCCCTAAAACAAATGGAGGTTTACCGTCCCATGTTTCGGCCTGAAATGCCCAAAGCCAAAGTGGACAGCATTTGGAATGCCAAGCAGGAAAACCTAGAAACTTTTCTTCCCCAGTTTCCCAAAAATTGTATCTATATGCGATGGAATTATCATACCCCCGAGGCTTATGGAAACACCAAGGCCATGCAGTGGTTTAGGGATCACGGACTTAAGGTCATGGGTGCGACTGCCGCTCAAACCCGATGGGTATTGATGCCTCAAAGGGAAGGCAATATGGACAACATTCGTTCTTTTGCTTTGTCCTCCATAGAAACAGGACTCAACGGCCTCTTATTGACCCTTTGGGACGACGATTCCCCTCATTTTGAACTGTATTATAGAGGCATTATTGCTTTTTCCAACGATACTTGGTCTGGAGACCATCTGAGTAAAAGCGAACTCAAGAAAGCCTACCGACAGAGGGAGTTTTCACATTTAGTTGCAGAAGACAGCTTTGCCTTTATCGATTCTTTAGAAAAACCCGTTGGTGAGTGGAAAAACATTTTACTGAATGGCAATAAAAGAAATTACCTCATGGAAATGGAAAAAAGAGAGGAGGATGGATTGATCGCACTACCCGACAGCAGGAATCCAGGTAAATGGAGTATTGATTATCAACAAAAATTGACAATGGCAAAAAAGATGATCCAAAGCACCTCCAAGATTGGAGAAAAGATAGAGCACATGCAAAAACTTGCCAAAAGGAATTCTTATACCCTTGAGGTGTACCAAAGGGTAAACGAAGTGGTTGCATTTACCCCCAAAATTTTATTGGCTTTGGAACGTTTTGATCAAGCCTCAAACGATGAGGAGCGGATGATCGAAAAAGCCAAAATCATCCAGCTCAAATCAGACTTTAAGGAATTGAGAAATAAATTCGAAAAAACCTACGCTAAAACAAGAGTGATCCACAAACCCAAAGACTATCTCTTGGATCAAGATCACCACCATCATTTGGCTAACCAATTAAAAGCCTTTGATTGGCAGTTTTATTCCGAATTACTGATGTTCGATAAGATCGATAAACAAATTCAGTGGCAGCGAAATATAATTGATTGAAATCAATAATAAAATGATGCTACTTTAGAACATTCCGCTCATAAACCAATCATGATACAGTCCTACAAACGGAAATTTAAAACGGAGGAAAATTACGACACCATTGTGATTGGTTCTGGAATAGGTGGATTGACCACCGCAGCTTTTTTATCTAAAGAAGGCCAAAAAGTTTTAGTATTGGAACGGCATTATACTGCTGGTGGCTTTACTCATGTGTTCAAAAGAAAAGGGTACGAATGGGATGTAGGGATTCACTATATCGGTGAGGTACAACGACCCAATAGTGCCATCAGAAGAATCTTCGATTATATCACCGATGGAAAACTCCAATGGGCCGACATGGGAAGGGTCTATGATCGAATCATTATTGGGGAAAAGGAATACGAATTGGTCAAGGGTATAGAAAATTTTAAAGAACAACTAGCCCAGTATTTTCCCGAGGAGGAAAAAGCCATCGATGAATATGTAGATTTGGTTTTTGCTGTGGTCAAATCAATGGGTTCCTTTTTCAGTGCCAAAGCGCTTCCTCCTTTTCTCTCCCGTTTGTTGGGAGGCAAAATGAGAAAAAAATATTTGGAATATGCTGGAAAAACAACGGATGAAGTACTGCGATCGATCACCCAAAACGAAACCCTGATCAAAGTTCTGACGGGACAATATGGTGATTATGGACTGCCCCCAAAACAGAGTAGTTTTGCCATGCACGCCACGGTAGTGAGGCATTATTTTAACGGAGGTAGCTTTCCTGTTGGAGGATCTTCAGAAATTGTCAACACCATAGACCCCCTAATCGAAAGGACTTCTGGCACCATTTTGATCAATGCTGAAGTGGATAAAATTCTCATCCAAAAAAACAAAGCCATAGGGGTTGAAATGGCAGACGGAAGAAAATTTTATGCAAAGTATGTGGTGAGCAGCACTGGAATTTTTAATACCTACGAGAAACTAATTCCCAAAGCAATCGCTGAAAAACACGGACTGAAAAAGCAGCTCCAAAAAATCAACCCCTCTGTAGCCCATGCCTGTTTGTACATCGGGCTAAAAGAAAGTCCAGAAGCACTGCAACTGCCCAAAAACAACTTGTGGATTTATCCCGAAAAAGGGGACCACGACAGTATCGTTGCCAACTACCTCAAAGACCCTAAAGCCCCTTTTCCAGTAGTGTATATTTCCTTTCCCGCTGCCAAAGACCCCAGTTGGTCCGAACGCTATCCCAATCGAAGTACCATAGATATCATTACCCTTTTACCCTTCGATTTGGTCAAAAAATGGCAAGATACCCAATGGATGAAAAGAGGAAAAGACTATGAGCAGTTGAAAGCAGAAATATCGGATAGACTTTTGGAAGTCCTATTTAAACAGATGCCACATCTTAGGGGGAAAATTGACCATTCCGAGCTTTCTACACCCCTGACGACTCAAAACTTTGTCAACTATAAAAAAGGGGAGATTTACGGAATCGATCATACTCCCGAACGGTTCAAGCAAAAGTTTTTAAAACCTCGAACGCCCATCAAAAATTTCTATCTGACAGGACAAGATATTGTATCCGCAGGTGTTGGAGGAGCAATGTTTTCAGGGGTGGTTACAGCCTCCGCCATGCAAGGCAAAAACTTGGTCAAAAAAGTCTTCAGAAACAAAAACTAAAGACTACAAAATGTAATCAGAAGAAACAAAATTGGACTCGTTCGAGTTCAACAAGCTTTCTAAAATTTCATTGTTGTAGGGATTGTCTTTGGAAGCCACAAAGGATCTGATAGAGAAAGATCTTAAAGCATCAAATACACTAAGGGTACTTACTGCAGAGTTTTTCCTCCCCGTAAATGGATATACATCTGGTCCTCTTTGGCAGGCACTGTTCAGATTGACACGACAAACCAAGTTGGCCAATATATCGATAAGTGGCCCGATTTTTCTGACATCTCTCCCAAAAAGACTCACCTGCTGACCGTAATCAGAGGCTGCCATAGCATCCAAAGGCTCATTAATATCTTTGTAAGGAATAATGGGAATCACTGGGCCAAACTGTTCTTCGTGGTATAGATTCATGGAATCATTGACAGGGTAAATAACCGCAGGGTAGGTATAATTCTCAGACATTTGACCACCCTTTTTATTCATCACGCTGGCTCCTTTAGAAGTCGCATCATCAATCAAATCTTTGATGTATTGAGGTTTATTGGGTTCTGGAAGAGGGGTCAAAAACACATCTTTTTCCCATGGTAATCCGAATTTTAATTCATCAACTGCCTCAGAGAATTTTTTATTGAATTGATCAATAATGGACTCATGGACGTACAACACTTTTAGTGCCGTACATCGTTGTCCATTAAAGGACAAAGTTCCAGAAATACATTCTTTTACCGTATGATCCAAATCAGCATCGGGTAAAATGACACCTGGATTTTTGGCTTCCAGTCCAAGTACTAATCGAAGTCTATTCTTGTTGGGATGTTCATCTTGCAATGCTACGGCCGAAGAACTGTGACCAATCAAAGCCAAAACATCAACATGACCCGTCTTCATGATGGGTTGGGCAATTTTTCTACCACGACCAAAGAGAATGTTTACAACACCAGGAGGAAAACACTCTTTAAAGGCTTGAAGCAAAGGGGTAATTAACAATACTCCGTGCTTGGCGGGTTTGAATACGGCTGTATTTCCCATTACAATAGCAGGAATCAACAAACAAAAGGTTTCGTTCAAGGGGTAATTGTATGGTCCTAAACACAAGACCACTCCCAGTGGACTTCTTCTAATGTGGGCATGAATCCCTCCTTCTTTTTCAAACTTAGCACTCTTTTGGTCTAACTTTTTATAAGCCTCTACAGTATCGTAGATATAATCAACCGTTCGATCAAACTCTTTTTCAGAATCATTGAGGGTTTTACCAATCTCCCACATCAAAAGTTTAACCACTTCATCACGGTGAGATTTCATTTTATCAGCAAAGCGTTCAAGACAATTGAGTCGCTCTCTTACGCGCATGGTAGGCCATTGACCTTTCCCTCTATCAAATGCTTTCTTAGCAGATTCAAGTGCCTCAAGGGCGGGTTCAGATTCCATATCGGGTACCGAACCCAAAAGGGTGGGAACCATTTCACCATTTTCATTTTCAGTTCGAATGGTAGAGTAAACATTCGCCATATTACCCTTCCATGTTTTCAACGTTCCATCAATTAAATATTGATTGAAGTTGGTCACTTGTGGTCGATGAGCTTCCGGTATGTTACTGATTTTTAGAGACTTAATGTTGGTGTGAGTTAAAACATTACTCATTATTGTGGTTTTGTTTTATTTTTGATAAACAAAGTTAAACAATTTTTACAACCAAGGGCAAAAGGAATTGGGGTTCCTCCTCAGCTTAACTAAAAGTTAACTTCGATAAGTAATAAATCGTTGAATATCAGTGGTGTATTAAACGATTTTTTTCATAGCAGTCATGGACTCCCTCAAATCGTAACCAATGATTTCGACTGGATGGAAACGAATAATTTCGTTGACATCTATCAATTGACGATTATCAACACCATTTCCTTCTCCTTCAGCAAAAGCTTTTCCGATAACGTCGGTATCGATTTCTTTCATAAAATCAACCAACAAAGGCTTGGCGGCGTGATCGAACAAATAACATCCATACTCTGCAGTGTCAGAAATGACACGGTTCATTTCGAATAATTTCTTTCTGGCGATGGTATTGGCGATGAGAGGTGTTTCGTGTAATGATTCGTAATAAGCAGATTCTTCTTTGATGCCTGAGGCCACCATAGTGTCAAAGGCCAGTTCTACTCCAGCACGAACAAAAGCAACCATTAGAACTCCGTGATCAAAATATTCTTGTTCAGAAATTTCTTGATCGGTAATGGTGGTTTTTTCAAAAGCGGTTTCTCCAGTCGCTGCCCTCCATTCCAAAAGGTTTTTGTCGTCATTGGCCCAATCTTCCATCATGGTTTTGGAAAAATGTCCGGACATAATATCGTCCATATGCTTTTGGAACAATGGGGTAAGGATTTCTTTAAGTGTTTCGGAGAGTTCGAAAGCTTTTATTTTTGCTGGGTTGGATAGACGATCCATCATATTGGTAATCCCTCCATGTTTGAGGGCCTCGGTAATGGTTTCCCAACCGTATTGGATCAATTTGGCAGCATAAGCAGGGTCAATTCCTTTTTCAACCATTTTATCAAAACTGAGAATGGAACCGGTTTGCAAAACACCACACAATATGGTTTGTTCTCCCATCAAATCTGACTTGACTTCAGCGACAAAAGAAGACTCGAGTACTCCTGCTCTGTGGCCTCCAGTGGCAACAGCATACGCTTTGGCATAATCCAATCCATGACCATGAGGGTCATTTTCGGGGTGAACAGCGATCAATGTCGGTACACCAAATCCCCTCAAGTATTCTTCTCTTACCTCAGATCCAGGACATTTAGGTGCCACCATGATTACGGTCAAATCTTTTCGTATGGTCATTCCCTCTTCTACGATATTGAAACCGTGTGAATAGGAAAGGGTTGCCTCTTTTTTCATTAAGGGTACTACGGCTTCGATAACGGAACTGTGGTTTTTGTCTGGGGTCAAGTTGATGACCACATCAGCTGAAGGAACCATGTCCTCGTAGTTTCCAACATTAAAATTATTGTCAACGGCGTTTTGATAAGAGGCTCTTTTTTGATCTATGGCTCCTTGACGAAGGGTGTAGCTGATGTCTAAACCAGAGTCACGCATATTGAGGCCTTGGTTAAGCCCTTGAGCACCACATCCTACGATTACGATTTTTTTCCCTTTGAGCGCAGCAACGCCTTGATCAAACTCCGACTGGTCCATAAAGCGACATTGCCCCAGTTGATCTAATTTTTGTGCTAATGAAAGTTGATTGAAATAATTGGCCATTATAGTGATGGTTTTTTGTTAATTATCTGTTTTAAAATTTTTGATGATTTCACTGATTCCCATTTTGGCTTTTGAAACTGAAATTCGTCCCGATCGGACAAATTGGAGCAAACCAAAGGGGGCTAAATCTTGATACAATCGATCGGTTTCTTGTCGGAATCCTGTTTTTTCAATAACAAAATACTCAGGAGAAACGGTAACGATGTTGGCATGACTTTCTTTGATGATATTCTGAATGTGTCTTTCTTCAAACAAAGCACTTGATTTCACTTTGTAAAGTGCACTCTCCTGAAAAATGGTTTCCTCATCGGTGTGGTAAAAAGCTCTGATCACTTCGACCTGCTTTTCTATTTGCTGAATGAGTTTTTTGACTTTATCTTCTGAAACTTTGACGGTAATGATGAATCTGAAAACGTCTTTAATTTCAGACTGAGAAGTTGTCAAACTTTCAATATTAATATGACGCTTTAAAAAAATAGCTGAAATGCGATTCAACAAGCCCACGTTGTTTTCGGAATATATCGAAATGGTAAAAATTTTGTCCATTGTTACTTGATTATTTAAGACGGATATCAGAAACCGAAGCTCCAGTTGGAATCATTGGAAATACATTGTCTTCTTTTTCGACACAGACCTCTAGGAAATAGGGTTTGTCGGAAGCGATCATTTCGGCGACTGCGGCATCAAGGTTTTCTCTTTTGTCTACTTTCTGTGCATCTAAATAGTAACCTTTTGCTATGGCAACAAAATCGGGGTTCACCATTTCGGTAGAGGCATAACGTTTGTCAAAAAATAGTTGTTGCCATTGTCTTACCATTCCCAAAAACTCATTATTGAGTACAACAATTTTTACAGCGGTTTGGGTTTGGAAAATGGTTCCCAATTCTTGAATGGTCATTTGGTATCCTCCATCACCAATCACAGCAACGACTTCTCGCTCGGGTGTACCCATTTTTGCACCCAAGGCAGCGGGTAGGGCAAAGCCCATGGTTCCCAATCCACCAGAGGTAACGTTACTTCTGGAGCGAGCAAATTCTGTGTAGCGGCAGGCCACCATTTGATGTTGGCCCACATCGGTCACCAAAACAGCATCCCCTTTGGTGTGTTTATTGATGGAAACAATGACTTCACCCATAGTCAAGCCCTCTTTTTCGGGACGTAAGTCTTTATCTATTACTTCTGTGACCTCCACTTTCATCAGTTCGTCAAAACGACCCAACCATTGGTCGTGGGATTTTTTTTGAACCAGTGGGATCAAGGCTTGTAAACTTTCTTTACAATCTCCCAAAACGGGAACATCGACTGATACATTTTTATTGATTTCGGCAGGGTCAATTTCAAAGTGAATGATTTTGGCCTGCTTGGCATACGTTTCTAGGTTTCCGGTTACCCTATCGTCAAATCGCATCCCTACTGCAATGAGCAGATCGCATTCATTGGTCAGCAAATTCGGTCCATAATTGCCGTGCATCCCTACCATACCAACGTTGAGTGGGTGGGCTGTGGGCAATGCAGAAAGTCCAAGTATGGTCCAAGCTGCAGGAATCCCTGACTTTTCTACAAAAGCTTTAAATTCTTCCTCTGCGCTTCCCAATATGACCCCTTGACCCCAAACGATAAAAGGCTTTTTGGCTTGGTTGATCAACTCAGCGGCTTGAGTTACGGCATGGGTATCCAAAGGACTAACGGGCTTATAACTCCTTACCCCTTTGCATTTTTTATAGGTAAAATCAAAAGTATCGAACTGTGCGTCTTTAGTAATATCGATCAAGACTGGTCCGGGTCTTCCAGATCTGGCAATATAAAAAGCTTTGGCAAAAATTTCGGGTATTTCAGAGGCTTTGGTGATCTGATAATTCCATTTGGTTACGGGTGTAGAAATCCCAATGATGTCGGTTTCTTGAAAAGCGTCGGAACCCAGTAGGTGGGACCCTACTTGACCGGTAATACAAACCATCGGTGTAGAATCGATTTGTGCATCGGCAATTCCAGTTACCAAATTGGTTGCTCCAGGCCCGGAGGTTGCAATGGCTACCCCCACCTTTCCAGAAGTTCTGGCATATCCCTGTGCGGCGTGCGTTGCCCCTTGTTCATGTCGGGTCAATATGTGATTTAATTTGTCTTGAAACTTATACAGTTCATCATACACCGGCATGATTGCTCCACCAGGATAGCCGTAAATCAAATCTACTCCCTCGGCCAAAAGACATCTTATAACTGCTTCTGCACCTGAAATTTTTATGCTGTCGCTTTGAACCTCTTGTGAGGCAATTTGTTCTTTTGTTTTCATCTAATTAATTATCGGTTACACAACCCTGAGAGGCTGTCGAAACACTTTTTATGTACTTGTACAATACGCCCTTTGAAAACTTGTAGGGAGGTTGCACCCAATTCTTTTTTCTATTTTCGATTTCTTGATCGGATAAATCCACACTCAGAGTATTGGTTTCGGCATCAATGGTGATGATGTCTCCGTCTTTTAAGAAACCAATGACACCTCCCTCTTGAGCTTCAGGAACAATATGCCCCACTACAAAACCATGGGTTCCGCCGGAGAATCTTCCATCGGTGATCAAGGCCACTTCTTTTCCCAATCCAGCTCCCATGATGGCAGCGGTTGGTTTTAACATTTCGGGCATTCCCGGACCTCCTTTGGGGCCTTCGTATCGAATCACCACCACATCTCCTTTTTTAACTTTTCCAGCTCCTATTCCTGCGTTGGCATCATATTCCCCTTCAAAAACTCGAGCAGGACCAACAAACTTAAGACCCTCTTTACCGGTAATTTTGGCTACAGAACCTCCTGTGGCCAAGTTCCCTTTTAGTATTCTAATGTGGCCAGTCGGTTTGATGGGATTGTCCAAAGGCCGAATCAAGTCTTGTCCTTCTTTGAGTGGATCTAAGGCCGCTAGGTTTTCTGCCAAAGTTTTACCAGTGATGGTCATACAGTCTCCGTGGAGCATGTCGTTTTCTAACATATATTTTAACACTGCAGGGATTCCTCCAATGGCATGGAGATCTTTCATCAGGTATTTCCCACTGGGTTTAAGATCGGCAAGAAAAGGTGTTGTATCACTTATTTTTTGAAAATCATCTATGGTTAAATCGATATTGGCAGCATGAGCAATGGCCAAAAAGTGTAAAACAGCATTGGTAGATCCTCCCAAAACGGCAATCAATCGCAGGGCGTTTTCGAGGGATTTTTTGGTCACGATGTCCAAGGGTTTTAAATCCTTTTCAATGAGGTGTCTCATGGCTACACCCACGGCTTTACAATCTTCAATTTTTTCTTTACTAACGGCAGGATTGGAAGAACTATAGGGCAATGACATCCCCAAAGCCTCAATAGCAGAAGCCATGGTATTGGCCGTATACATTCCTCCACAAGCTCCGGCACCTGGACAGGCATTCCGGATCACCTTTTGGTATTCGTTTTCGTCTATTTTACCCGCTACTTTTTCTCCCCAAGCTTCAAAAGCGGAAACCACATCCAATTCCTTGTCTCTTACACAGCCTGAGGCGATGGTTCCTCCATACACTAATATGCTGGGGCGGTTGAGTCGTAACATGGCCATCAGTGCTCCGGGCATATTTTTATCACAACCAACCACGGTAACAACGCCATCATAAGACATGGCTTGAACTACAGTTTCAACCGAATCAGCGATGACATCCCGTGAAGGCAACGAAAATCGCATTCCAGGGGTTCCCATTGAGATTCCATCACTCACCCCGATGGTATTGAAGATCAATCCCAACATTTGATGAGGAGCAATGCCTTCTTTGACATAAACCGACAAATCATTAAGATGCATATTACAGGGGTTGCCCTCGTAACCTGTACTGGCAATACCAATCAATGGTTTTTCAAAATCCTCGTCGGTCATACCAATGGCATGAAGCATGGCTTGCGCCGCTGGTTGAGTGGGATCTTGTGTTACACGTTGACTGTATTTATTGAACGCCATAATATGAATTTGATGCTAATTTAGTGGCTAACAACCGTTAGCGGTGATTTTTCAATTATTTTTAACTATGCCCAAATTAATTTAAATCAATGTAATTATATGATTATCAATTATTTAATTAATGTTTAATAATACATTCAAACCTGCAAAAAATTAAAAGAAATCAATTTGAGTTATATTTATAAAATTCATGCCTCAAAAATACCAAACAATGAAAAACAAATCAGATAAATTGATTGATAATTTACATCAAAAGCAAAAGGTGTTTTTTGAGACTCAGGCTACCTTAGCTACAGCTTTCAGAATCAAGAAGTTAAAGGCACTAAAAAAAGAGATTGGGAAACGGGAAAAGGACATTTATGATGCCCTTCACAAGGACTTGAGGAAATCGGGTTTTGAGTCCATGACTTCCGAAACAGTATTGGTGGAAAAGGAGATCAGTAAAATGATCAAAATGTTACCTCTTTGGAATCGACCCCAACGGGTCAAAAGCAGCTTGATCAATTTCCCCTCCAAAGACTATATACTGCCAGAACCTTATGGAAATACTTTGATCATCAGTCCATGGAACTATCCCTTTCAGTTGGCAGTCACTCCATTGGTTGGGGCTATAGCTGCGGGAAATACTGTCGTATTAAAACCCTCAGAATTTGCTCCACATACTGGTAAGATAATCAGTGAAATCATTGAAAATGTTTTTGATCAAGGCCATGTTGCTGTGATGGAAGGAGATGCCTCAACTGCTACTACTTTACTCCAAAAAAAATGGGATTACATCATGTTTACTGGCAGTACCTCCATTGGAAAAATCGTCGCCAAGGCTGCTGCCGAACACCTTACTCCTACGACCTTAGAATTGGGTGGGAAAAGCCCCTGTATTGTTGACGAATCAGCACCCATTGGCATCACAGCCAAAAGGATTGTCTGGGGTAAATTCCTAAACTGTGGTCAAACTTGTATCGCTCCAGACTATTTGCTGGTTCAGGAAAAAATAAAGGATCAGTTGACTCAGGAGTTGATTGTGCATATCAAAAAAGCTTTTGGGGAAAACCAACAAGATTCTGCCGATTATGGCCGTATCGCCCACCAAAAACATTTTAAAAAATTAAAAGACTCGCTTCAAAATCAAAACATCATTTATGGTGGACAAACGGATGAAAAGGAATTTTTCTTTAGCCCTACCTTGGTAAACAACCCTTCCTTTGACAGTGAACTGATGCGAGAAGAAATATTCGGTCCTATTTTACCTATAATCTCCTATAAGAGTGAAGATGAAATTCATGAAATCTTATCGGTCAGGGAGCGCCCCTTGGCTTTTTATGTATTTTCCAAAAGGAAAAAATTCATCAATCAACTCTTTCATCGGTATTCCTTTGGAGGTGGGGTCGCCAATGATTCTATCATCCAATTTGCCAATGACAACCTGCCCTTTGGAGGGATAGGTAACAGTGGTATGGGAGCCTACCATGGGAAGTATAGTTTTAAAAATTTCACTCACGAAAAACCATTGATTAAACGTGGCTTTTGGTTTGATATTCCGGGACGCTATGCACCTTATCCAAAGTCCTTATCTTTGTTGAAATTTTTATTAAAAAATCTTTAATGTCCGAAAAAAAAGTAAGTGAAGCCATCGAGTATAGACGCTCAGTCAGGATTTTTGACAGGGAAAAAGAAATTGACGTTGCCATTGTCAAAAAATGTATAGAACACGCAACTCTTGCTCCCAACAGTAGCAACCTCCAATTGTGGGAGTTTTATCACATTACCTCCAATGAAGAAATCAAAAAAATCGCCAAAGCTTGCTTTAATCAACCTGCCGCCAAAACAGCAAAACAATTTGTAATCCCGGTCGTCAGAAAAGACTTGTGGAAAAGACGAATTGCCTCCAATGTCGCCTTTATTGAATCAGAGTTTGAAAAATCGGATAGCAAAGACAAAAAAAAGACCAAAGGAGCCATTTCCTATTATCAAAAAATCCTACCCAAAATCTATGGGGTTGGTAATTTTAAGGGTTGGATCAATCATTTCTCTACTTTTTTTAAAGGTCTTAACAAGGTGGTTTATCGTCAAGTCAAAAAATCGGACATGCGCGTGGTAGTGCACAAGAGTTCCGCATTGGCAGCACAGAATTTTTTGGTAAGTATGGCAGGCAATGGTTATGATTCCTGTACTATGGAGGGTTTCGATTCCCTACGGATCAAAAAAATATTGGATTTGCCTCCTGCAGCTGAGATCAGTATGGTTATCGGTTGCGGTATCCGCACCAAAGAGGGCATTTACGGACCTCAATTTAGGGTTCCTTTTGACGAAGTTTATTTTCAAAAGTAAATAAACTTATTCCTAACCCAACCAACCTTCTCGATCCAAACTTCTGTACTGAATCGCTTCGGCAATATGGTCTGAATTGACATTTTCCTGTCCTGCCAGGTCGGCCAAAGTTCGAGATACTTTTAATATGCGATCATAGGCACGGGCAGATAAAGACAAACGTTCCATTGCCGATTTAAGCAATTGGGTAGCCTCTTGATCCAAACAGCAGTACTTCCTGATTTGTCGGCTACTCATTTGAGCATTATAGTGGGTGTTTTTAGCATTTTTAAATCGTTCTGTTTGGCGCTTTCTCGCCTCAGTCACTCGGCTTCGAATCGACGCTGAGGATTCTGCGGGGCGGGTGTCGGATAATTTTTCAAAAGGAACGGGTTCCACTTCTACATGCAGGTCAATACGATCCAGGAGCGGCCCAGAAATTTTACCCAAATAGCGTTGCATCTCAAAGGGGGTTACCGATCCGCTTTTACCATCGTTAAAATATCCTGAAGGGCTTGGATTCATACTGGCCACCAACATAAACGAAGCGGGATAGGTAACGGTGAATTTAGCTCGAGAAATGGTCACTTCACGATCTTCAAGGGGTTGTCGCATTACTTCCAAAACAGAGCGCTTGAACTCCGGTAATTCATCCAAAAAAAGCACCCCATTATGGGCCATAGAAATTTCCCCAGGTTGAGGGTATTGCCCCCCTCCTACCAACGCCACATCGGAAATGGTATGGTGGGGCGAACGAAAAGGTCGAATACTGATTAAGCCTTGATTTTTGATTTTCCCAACCACAGAATGAATTTTGGTCGTTTCCAATGCTTCCTGAAGTGTCATAGGAGGCAGAATCGAAGGCAAACGTTTGGCCAACATCGTTTTCCCAGCGCCTGGTGGTCCAATCAGTATAATATTATGACCTCCAGCAGCAGCAATCTCCATACAGCGTTTGATGGTTTCCTGACCTTTAACGTCAGAAAAATCGTGTTCTGGATATTTCAATTGTTCGTTAAAGGCCTTGCGGGTATCAACCACAGTTGGGCTGTAAGATTGTGATCCCTCAAAAAAGGCAATGACATCAGTAAGGTTGTCCATACCGTAAACCTCCAAACCCTTTACGATGGCTGCTTCCCTCTCATTTTCCTTAGGCAATAAAATCCCCTTAAAACCATCTTTAAGAGCTTGAATGGCAATAGGCAAAGCACCTTTGATAGGTCGGATTTTTCCATCTAAAGCCAACTCTCCCATCAATATGTAATCTTCCATACTAGGGGCTTTAATTTGATCAGAGGCTGCCAAGATCCCCACAGAAAGGGGTAAATCATAGGCCGAGCCTTCCTTTCGCAAATCGGCAGGAGCCATGTTGAGGGTGATTTTTTTTCCCGGGAGTTTGTAGCCAATATTTTTAAGTGCAGCCGCGATTCGGAAGTTACTCTCCCTTACTGCATTGTCGGGCAATCCCACCAAATGGTAACCAATGCCCTTGTCAATATTGACTTCGATAGTGATGCGTTGTGCATCCACGCCAAAAACAGCGCTTCCATATACGGAGACCAGCATAAGTAGGTATTTGAATACAAGATAATAAATCCTTTTATGGAGAAAAAATTAGGAGATTTTCTATTATTGCTATATTTAAAAATCGAAATTTTCACTTGCCTCCCTCGCAAAAACCTACTTCATGTTCCAAAAACCGCCCAAAAAAAATCCCCTCAAAAAATGGAAAATCATTGATACCAACCCCAAAATCTCGGTACGCCGTGAAGCTATTGAATCTATACTGGAGAAAACACCTTATAAAATAGATTATACCCATTTTAAAAATGTTTATTTAAGGGAGTCTATCGGACTTATTCAGTTTAAAATTATAGTGTAAATTAGCAAACAATGAGACCCTATATCCTATCCGAATGCCATTGGAAAGATCTAAAAGCACAACGCTTTGATTTGGCTGTTTTACCATGGGGGGCGACCGAAGCCCACAATTATCATTTGCCTTATGGAACGGATGTATATGAAGCCAATACTATTGCAGCCGAATCGGGGAAAAAAGCATGGGAAAAAGGAGTCAAAGTGGTGATTTTACCCACCATTCCCTTTGGGGTCAACACCGGCCAAACGGACATTTATTTGGACATGAACATGAGCCCCAGTACCGAAATGGCAGTACTAAAAGACGTTTTGACGGTGCTCAACCGTCAAGGGCTAAAAAAATTCCTGATCCTTAACAGTCATGGCGGTAATGATTTTAAAACGATTCTGAGAGAGCTGGGCTTGGATTTCCCCGAGATGTTTTTGAGTACTTGCAATTGGTTTCAAGCCATGGACAAGTCGCAATATTTTGAAGAAGAAGGAGACCATGCCGATGAGATGGAAACCAGTATTATGATGCACATCAAGCCTGAGTTAGTCTTGCCAATATCCGAAGCTGGGATGGGCAAAGAAAAGAAAAATACCATCAAAGCTTTTCGTGAAAAATGGGCTTGGAAAGAAAGAAAATGGTCAGAAATCTCCAAGGATACCGGAACGGGAAACCCAAAAAAATCAAATTCGGAAAAAGGAAAAAAGTTTTTTGATGATGTTACCGATAAAATCAGTGAACTGATGCAAGATATTTGTAATACCCCAACAGATCAACTGTATCAATAAGCCCGTATTTATGTTTTTTTTATATAGAAAAATTTCAATCTCACTACTCTTACTACTTATTTCTCAACTCGCTTGGAGTCAAAAATTCAATAAAGACTATGTCCTGAAAATCGGAAAAACTTCGGAGGAAATAGTTTTGGATGGCCAGTTAAACGAAAGCATTTGGGAGACTGCTGATCTGGCCAAGAATTTTTCCATGATTCTCCCACAAGACGACCGTAAGGCCACCCAGTTTTCGGAAGTAAGGATGGCATACGACGACAAAAACATTTATCTCGCTGTGATTTTCTTTAACAATACCGTAAAAGGGGATTATGTAGTGGAATCCTATAAAAGAGATTTTAGTTTTGGGAAGAACGATAATTTTTTGGTGGCTATTGATCCTTTTAACAATATGACTACTGGCTTTGCCTTTGGGCTAAATGCCTATGGAGCCCAGTGGGACGGCACCATGTATGATGGTCGGAGTGTTGACCTGAATTGGGATACCAAATGGTACTCAGAGGTAGCTTTTGATGAAGAAAAATGGACAGCAGAAATTGCCATTCCATTCAAGTCTATTCGTTACAATGATGATTTGAACCAATGGGGAATCAGTTTTAGTCGTTTGGATTTAAAGGCCAGTGAAAAGTCGGGATGGACACCAGTTCCTCGTCAATTTCCATCCATAACGATGGCCTATTCTGGTATATTAGAATGGGACAACCCTCCACCCTCCCAAGGTTCAAATATTTCTTTCATCCCTTACCTGTCTGGCGAAATCGATAGTCCTCAAAAAGGGACAACAAAGCAAGACCTCAATATTGGGGCTGATGTCAAATTCAATTTGACCTCCTCCCTTAACTTAGACATCACCCTAAACCCCGATTTTTCTCAAGCAGAAGTTGACCAACAAGTAACCAACCTCGATCGTTTTGAACTGTTTTTTCCCGAAAGGAGACAGTTTTTTCTGGAAAATGCCGATCTCTTTGCCAACTTTGGTTATGAAAACATAAGACCCTTTTTCTCAAGAAGAATCGGACTCAACAACCCCATTTTGGGGGGGATACGTCTGAGTGGAAATATAGACGAAAAATGGAGGGTGGGGCTACTGGATATTCAAACACAGGCGGAAGAAGAAAAAGGGCTTCCTGCCGAAAATTTCGGGGTCTTCAGTTTACAACGCAAAGTTTTGGATCGCTCTTCCATTGGAATGATTTTTGTCAATAAGCAAAGCTTGGGTGACCTGGAAGATACCGAGACAACGAGTGAGGAATACAACCGTAATTTAGGGTTGGAATACAACTATTTTTCTGCGGATAATCTCTGGAATGGAAAATTGATGTACCTCAAATCCTTTAGTCCAGGTAGTACTGATGATGATGCTATTTTTGCCGGTAACCTCACCTACAACAACAATAACTTTTTGGGAAGAGTACAAACAGAATACGTGGGAGAAAATTACAATGCTGAGGTGGGCTATGTTCCACGTACCCACTATTATAAATTTGACACCTCACTTCGATATTTGTTTTTCCCCAGTCAAGAATCTAAGATTTTGTCACACGGCCCATTGTTCGGGAGCATTCAATATTTCAATTTTGATGGAGTAGGTATCGACCGAGGAACACAGTTGGGCTATGAGGTGAATTTCAAAAACAGGAGTGAAATGGTTCTTACTTTTGAAAATCAATTCATCGTCCTACAAAATCCATTTGATCCGATAAGAACAGGTATCCAAAGTCTTGGTGCACTCACCGAACATCGGTGGAACAGCATCAATCTTGCATATGACTCCAAACCTCAGAGTCTATTTACTTATGCACTTGAATCCTCCTACGGGGGCTACTTTCAAGACGGGAAAAGATGGCTGTTTTTCAGTGAAATGGGCTACCGCTTTCAGCCCTATGTGGAATTGAACGCCCTAGTCAGCTACAACCATATAGAACTCGAGGAACCTTGGGGAACCAATGGATTCTGGTTGCTGGGGGTCAAATCGAACTTCACTTTTACCAGAAATATTTTCTTTTCTAACCTTTATCAATACAACGAGCAACAAAAACTGTGGAATTTCAACTCCCGTTTTCAATGGCGTTACAAACCTGCCTCCGATATTTTCTTGGTATTCAACAGCAGTGATACACGAATGCTCACACCGAATAGAAATTGGAATCTTACCCTAAAGATCAATTATTGGATCAACCTTTGATGAAATTTTAAAAGGCATAACCACTATTGGACTGTTTTGGTCTCGTCAGATACTGCTCCAAGCCCGTTTGCAACCATTTTTTATAGCTAGCCGTATCTGTATATTGAATGGGAGAATTGAGGAGTATAGCCTCCGACGAAATCAATACATAATAAGGTTGGGAGGCAGAAGCAAAATTCAGATTTTGAAAAGTCGCCCATTTTTCTCCAACAGTTTTTATGGTTTTGATCCTGCCACCGGGAAATTGGAAATTAAATTGCTCGGCTTCTGCTAATTCTTTTCGGTCATCGACATAGAGGGAAATGATCACAAACTCCTCCTTTAACAAACGAAAAACCTCTGGTTGAGACCAGACATTTTCCTCCATCTTCCTACAATTAACACAGGCCCAGCCCGTAAAATCCAATAAGATGGGTTTGTCTTGAGCCTCGGCATATGCCCTACCCTTTTCGTAATCCTTAAAGCAATTCAATCCCAGAGGACATTCGGAATCAGAAGGATAAACACTATAAAAGACAGGGGGAGGAAAGCCACTCAATAAAGTAAGCTGGCCGTCCTGATTTTTGCCCAATCCGGGGATTAAATAGAATATAAATATTAATACCAAAAAGGTGAACAGGCGTTGCAGCTTAGAAATTTTAGCGCCCTTAACATCTTGTGGAAAGCGCAACCATCCCATAAGGTAAACGAATAATAGAATGGAAATCACCAACCATATCCCTACAAAAACTTCGCGCTTAAGAATCCCCCAATGCCCCACCAAATCGGCGTTGGACAAAAACTTTAAAGCCAAAGCCAATTCTAAAAAGCCTAGGGTTACTTTGACCTTGGTCATCCATCCTCCCGATTTGGGAATGGATTTGAGAGCATTGGGAAAAAAGGCCAACAAACCAAAAGGCAAAGCCAAGGCAAATCCAAAACCAGCCATCCCAACGGTCAATTGGTTGGCTCCCCCCTCAGCGGTGAGTGAACCAGCCAACAGAGAACCCAAAATGGGACCCGTACAAGAGAAGGATACAATGGCCAAAGTAAGCGCCATAAAAAAGATGCCCAAAACGCCACCACTAGAAGCGGCCGTATCAGAACGGTTCCCCCAACTGCTGGGTAAGGTCAATTCGTAATAGCCAAAAAATGAAAAAGCAAAAAAGACAAATACCGCAAAAAAGATCAAGTTCATCACTATATTGGTTGAGAGGGTATTCAAAATTTGGGGGTCTAAAGCATCCAAAAAGTGAAAGGGTAAACTCATCAATACGTAAATCAACAATATAAAAAACCCATAGAGAATGGCACGAATCACCCCACTTCTTTTACTGTTACTTTGCTTGAGAAAAAAGGATACGGTGAGCGGAATCATGGGAAAAACACAGGGAGTAAGCAACGCAATCAAGCCGCCAACAAATCCCAATAAAAATAGATTTAACAAAGGGTTATCACTTTTTTGGTCTTGGTCTTGCAACAACAATTCCTTATTCTTTATCGGCAGTTGTAATGCTTGGGATTTCTTAAAACTTTCTTGATCGATAGATTTTTGCTCTACTGCTCCAGCCTTGGAAGCATCCAAAACAAAACGAAAGGGTTCATTCCTAAAAATACAAACCTTGTCATCGCAAGCTTGGAAATTGATCTCTCCCGAAATTGCCCCCAAGTCAGGCTTTAGCAATCGAATTTTTTGTTGGAAAGTCGCCTCGCCCTCAAACCAAGATAAATCCATTTCAAAAATGGGATCGAAAGCCGTAACGGTCTCACTTTCCTCCATCTCCCCAACCCATTCAAAGGCAGTTCCTTCACCTTCAAAAATAAATTCAGTAGGCAAAGGTCCGTCTTCAGGGAGGCTTTGAGAATACAAATGCCATTTGGGTTGAACCGATGCGTTAAAAATCAGCAAATATTCTGTATCCGATAGCTTCTTGAAGTCAGTCGACCAGACCACAGGGGTTTGAGCTTGGACTCCTAAAGTCCATAAAAAAAACAGTAAAAAAATTTTTCTAATCATCAAAACGAACTAACCATATATTTTCTGAAGTAGGGGTCGCCAAAAAACGTTGATCCGCTCTTTTGCCAACGACCCAAACGATGTCCTCTCCCGAACACAACAACCACTGAGACTCTTTGTCCAAAATGGAAAATTTTTCGTCTTTAAAAAACTTACTCAGTTTTTTCTTCCCCCCCAATCCATTGGGGTAAAAATAATCACTTTGTTTCCATTTTCTAAGCGTAAGAGGAAACTTTAACTTGGATTTATCCAATAATAAGCTTTTTGTATCTCCATTTTTAAAGCTTTTTTCGTAAGAAAAAACCAACTTTAGAGGCTGGCCAATCGAAGACATATCAGCATTGATGATATAGGATTCCGAAGATGACTTTTCAAGGGAGGACAATAACAAAAATTCTCGATTCTTGATCAACCTATGGGACTCTGAAAAAAGCTGTTTTCCACTTTGTGCATCCATCAGTTTTTTGAGGTCTGCAAGGTTTCCAAAACCATAGGGAGCAAACAAGGCATGCAGGTAATAATCCAATAATGATATACCCTCAAAGGCAGCAGTAGCTATTTTAAATCCCTCTTCCTGAGGAATGAAGTTCTGTTTTTTAAAATCTGTCAAGACAGCATCCAGCACCGTTTGGGCTTGACCTAAATATTTGAGCGTTTCCTGAAACTGACCATCAAAATTAGGGTCTCTTTTTTTCCATTGAGGAATCACATCATGTCGGAGGGCATTACGCAAATAATCTGTTTTGGCATTGGAGGCATCTTCTCTCCATTCTATTTTATTATCAATTGCATAGGCTTTGATTTCATCACGAGAAAAGGGCAACAGAGGACGTAAGATTTTTCCTCTTTGTTCAGGAATTCCCAACAAACCTCTTAAGCCCGAACCCCGCATGACATTGATCATAAAAGTTTCAAGGGCATCATCGCCATGATGGGCTGTCAGAATTAAGTCATAGCCCTCTTGTTGAGATAAGGACTCAAACCAATGGTATCGTAAATCCCTTGCCGCCACCTGAATAGATAGTTTTTTCTTTAGGGCATAAACTTGAGTTCCAAACGTTTGAGTATGACATTCTAATCCCTTACGCTCTGACAAATTTGTGATCCATTCGGCATCCCTATCACTTTCTGAACCTCTCAATTGAAAATTACAATGGGCCACCGCAGGGCGAAGTCCTGATTTCAAACACAAATCCAATAACACACAACTGTCCACTCCTCCACTCAACGCCAACAGAAGTTTTTGATCCTTAAGTTGAGGAAAATGGTTTGTCAGATGGATTTTAAATTTCTGAAACATGAACAAAATTAAGGATTTTGGAAGAGCAGAGTTATAATTATGACAACACTTATTACTTTTTTAGAACCAAAAAAAAAGGGGATTAATGAATAATAATTAATGATTTTGCTAAAAAAAATAAAATTCGGATATTTGCACTTCAAATGAAAGATGCAACGACATACTCCTTGGGAACGGCCGCTAAATTTAGTCCGGCTCCACTTCGTCCACGCCGCCCCTAGCGGGTACATTTCTCTATTCGAGACTCTGGTGCGTCCGGTCTCACCTTCCAAAACTAGTAACCTATTTTTTCAAACTAAAAACATTTGTCAATAATGGAATTGATTATTGCCAATTCAAAACATATTATTCATGCTCGAGATATCAGCACCTGCATAGGCGAATCGGCCAAAATGCGAGGTACTGGCATTGCGCGAAGAAGTCCTGAGTACATCAGTAAAAAAATGGAAGCAGGAAATGCGGTAATTGCTTTAGAAAACGACAAATTCGCAGGCTTTTGCTATATCGAAATATGGGGACACGGAAAATACGTTGCCCATTCTGGGTTGATTGTCTCTCCCGACCACCGAGGAAAAGGACTCGCCAAGCAAATCAAGCAAAAGGTTTTCGACTTGTCCTTAGAAAAGTTTCCCAAAGCCAAAATTTTTGGGATTACCACGGGAAAAGCTGTAATGCGTATCAATTTTGAATTGGGCTACCAACCCGTCGCCTTCTCAGAATTGACCGATGATCCTGAATTTTGGAAAGGCTGTCAGACCTGTAAAAATTATGACGTACTCACCCGTACCGAAAGGACCATGTGTTTGTGTACAGGCATGTTGCACGACCCCAAACACTAATAAATATAGTAAACAATATCATGAAACATAAAAAATTAGTATTGGCTTACAGCGGAGGTTTAGACACCTCCTACTGTTTGATGAAACTCTCTCAAGAAGGTTATGAAGTTCACGCCATAAGTGTCAATACGGGAGGTTTTGATAAGAGCGAGATTGGCGAAATGAAAACCAAAGCCTTGCAAATGGGTGCACACACCTATCAATCCATCAATGCCTTGGACTCTTTTTACAATAAGGTGGTCAAATATTTGATTTTTGGGAATGTTCTTAAAAACAACACCTATCCCCTTTCGGTCAGTGCTGAGCGAATAGTACAAGCGATGGAAATCTCAGCTTATGCCAAAAAAATAGGAGCAGATGCTATTGCACATGGAAGTACTGGGGCAGGGAATGATCAGGTGAGATTTGATTTGATTTTTCAAGTCATGGCTCCCGATATTGAAATCATCACCCCCATCAGAGACCAGCAGCTTTCCAGAGAAGCAGAAATTGCTTTTCTTAAAGAAAACGGGGTCGCCTTGTCATGGGAAAAGGCACAGTACTCTATCAACCAAGGCTTGTGGGGAACCAGTGTGGGTGGGAAGGAAACTTTGACCTCAAAGGACAGTCTTCCTGAATCGGCCTATCCCTCTCAGGTTGAAAAAAAATCATCTGAAAAAGTAAGCCTTCATTTTGAAAAAGGGGAACTGATCGGTATCGATGGCCAGATGGACAATCCGGTCAATAACATCATCAAATTACAAGAGCAAGCCAAAAAATTTGGCATTGGCAGAGACATCCATGTTGGAGATACCATAATAGGTATCAAAGGCAGGGTTGGTTTTGAAGCCGCTGCCCCTCTTTTGATCATTAAAGCACATCACCTGCTCGAAAAACACACTTTAAGTAAATGGCAACAGTTCCAGAAAGAACAACTGGGTAATTTTTATGGAATGCTCCTACACGAAGGACAATACTTGGACCCTGTGATGCGAGACTTGGAGGCCTTTTTGTACAACAGTCAAGCAACAGTAAGCGGAAAAGTATTCGTTACCCTGCACCCCTACAGGTTTGAGCTAAATGGAATCGAATCAGATCACGATCTGATGAATGCTGCTTTTGGAAGCTATGGGGAGGAAAACAAAGGTTGGTCAGCCGATGATGCCAAAGGTTTCATTAAATTACTCTCCAATCAAAATAAAATCCACCAATTCGTAAACAAAGAAAAATGAAGAAAGTAGGAATCATAGGGGGATCGGGTTATACTGGAGGAGAATTGATTCGACTGGTAATGCATCATCCAGCATTGGAGTTGGATTTTGTATTCAGCACCACCCGACCTGGAACGCCACTCCACGATACACATTCCGATTTGTTGGGGGCAGGAGCGCCAGACTTTACGGGAACCATCAATCCAGAGGTGGATGTGGTATTCCTTTGTGTGGGGCATGGTAAGTCGGTTGGATTTTTGGAAAAAAATCAATTCTCTGAAAAAACAATCATCATTGATTTGAGTAACGATTTTAGATTGACAAAAGACGCTCAATTCCAAGGATATGATTTTGTTTACGGTTTACCGGAAAACCAAAGATCAAGCATAGAAAAAGCCAATGCTGTAGCCAATCCTGGTTGTTTTGCTACTGCCATTCAATTGGCCCTTTTGCCTTTGTCCAAAGCGGGAATGATTCAAGAGGCCGTCCATGTCAATGCCACTACAGGGAGTACAGGAGCAGGAGTGGGATTAAGTCCTACAGGACACTTCAGCTGGAGAAACAACAATGTTTCGTGGTACAAGCCTTTTACCCATCAGCATTTGGGTGAAATCGGAGAAACTTTGGGTGACCCTAAAATCTATTTCCTCCCTCAAAGAGGGAATTTTACAAGAGGAATTTTTGCCAGTTGCTATACCAGTTTTGATGGCGAGCTCCAACAGGCCGTGGAAATGTATAAGGAGTTTTACAAAACACATCCTTTTACTCATGTGTCGGACAAGGAACTGACCCTAAAACAAGTGGTCAACACCAACCACTGTGTCGTTCACCTTCATCAATACGAAGACCAATTATTGATCACTTCGGTCATTGATAATTTACTTAAAGGTGCTTCTGGTCAAGCCATTCAGAATTTAAATCTCATCATGGGATGGGAAGAGGATTTGGGACTGCAACTCAAAGCAAGTGTATTTTAAAATTTAAAAGAAAAAAAATGAAAATAGCCATCATCGGATCGGGAAATTTGGGATTGAGTATTGCCAAAGGATTGGTATACAACAATACCTATACTTCACTTTACTTGACCAAAAGAGATCTTAGTGAAATCAAAAAATGGGAAGAATATAACAACGTAAAAATTACTTCAAACAATCAAGAGGCTGTAAAAAACTCGGACATCATCATCTTTACGGTACAGCCCCGACAGTTTGATCGTATCTTGGAGGAAATCAAAGAGGTCTTGACAGACAAGCACGTCTTGATATCTGCCATCACTGGCTACAGTATCCAACGAATGGAAGAAAAGGTGGGAGACAACTACCCCATCATCAGAAGCATGCCCAACACTGCTATTTCAGTTGGAAAATCCATGACTTGTTTGTGTTCCAATACAGTGGGAGAAAAGAGGATTGCCATTGCAGAGGCCATATTTAACGGTTTGGGAACCACCATCAAAATTGCTGAAAAACAAATGCAGGCAGCCACAGTAGTTTGTGCCAGTGGGATTGCTTTTTGGATGCGATTGATTCGTGCCACAACACAAGGAGGGGTACAGATGGGTTTTGATGCTGACGAATCCATGCGTATGTCTATGTTTACCGCTCTGGGTGCGGCCAGTCTGTTGATTGAGACCGACTCCCATCCCGAAACCGAAATCGACAAAGTCACCACACCACAAGGATGTACCATTACCGGATTGAACGAAATGGAACATCAAGGACTGAGCTCATCACTCATTAAAGGTTTGATGGCCTCATTTGAAAAAATTAATGAAATTAAAATGCAATGAAACTATTTGACGTTTACCCACTCTATGAAGTTTGCCCTGTTAAGGCAAAAGATGTCCATGTTTACGATGAGGCGGGAACGGAATATTTGGATCTTTACGGAGGCCATGCGGTTATTTCCGTAGGTCACAGTCACCCCCATTATATCAACCGACTGCAGGAACAATTGAATAAAATTGCCTTTTATTCCAATGCGGTAGAAAACCCACTCCAACAGCAATTGGCAGATGAAATCGGGGAACAATCTTGTTTACACGACTACCAACTGTTCCTGTGCAGCTCTGGAGCCGAAGCCAATGAAAACGCCCTTAAATTGGCCTCTTTTCACACTGGAAAGAAAAGAGTAGTGGCTTTTAAAAATGCCTTTCATGGAAGAACCTCAGCGGCTGTTGCGGCGACAGACAACCAAAACATCAATGCCCCACTGAATCAACAGCAAGAAGTAAGTTTTATTCCCTTTAACGATGCGCATGCATTGGAAAAAGAATTGCAAAAAGGCGATGTTTGTGCGGTCATTTTCGAACCCATTCAGGGCGTAGGTGGACTGGATATGCCTCAGGATGATTTTGTGTTGAAAATGGAACAACTATGCCAGCAATACGAAACTGCCTTGATAGCAGATGAGGTGCAATCTGGTTTTTCCAGATCTGGAACCTTTTTTGCTTTTCAAAACAACAATATCAAGCCTCATGTCATTACAATGGCCAAAGGAATGGGTAATGGTTTTCCCATAGGAGGTATATTGGTTCACCCCGATGTTAAACCCAAATACGGTATGTTGGGGACCACTTTTGGAGGAAATCACCTGGCCTGTACTGCCTCATTGGCAGTTTTGGAAATTCTCAAAAAAGACAAGCTCCAACAACATGCCAAAGCGATGGAAACCTATTTCAGAAGCAAGGCGGAAAAAATAAAAGGCGCCAAGATCAAAGGTCGTGGACTGATGCTGGGATTGGAGTTTGACTTTGAAGTTGGGCCCTTGAGAAAAAGGCTCATCTATGAAAAAAAGATATTTACCGGAGGCAGTAGCAACAAAAACGTATTGCGAATCCTTCCGCCATTGACCGTTCAAAAAGTACATTTTGATCAGCTTTTTGATGCATTAGAAGATTTACTATGAAACATTTTATCACCTTAGCGGATTTACCTGATTTTAATCACACCCTCGATTTGGCAATGGATTTAAAAAAGAATCCCACTCAATCAGAGGGTTTGGGCAAGGGCAAAACCCTAGGCTTGTTGTTTTTCAATCCGAGTCTTAGAACCCGACTGAGCACCCAAAAAGCGGCCCAAAATCTGGGACTCCCCACCATGGTTATGAATTTTAGTCAAGAGTCTTGGGCATTGGAATTTGAAGACGGAACCAAGATGAGTGGATTGCGATCTGAGCATGTGAAAGAAGCGGCTGCTGTCGTTTCCCAATACTGCGATATGGTGGCCATCAGAGCCTTTGCTTCCCTCTCCGACAAAGAAAAAGACGAAGCAGAAATCGTATTGAGAAGCTTTGCCCAATATGCTTCTGTTCCCATCATCAATATGGAAAGTGCAACGGCTCATCCGCTTCAAGCCCTGGCAGATGCCATTACAATCAAGGAATTTCAACCCACACACAAACCCAAAGTCGTATTGAGTTGGGCTCCTCATCCTAAAGCACTGCCTCATGCAGTAGGAAATTCTTTTACGAAAATGATGAAACATATGGATACCGATTTTGTGATTGCCCATCCTGAAGGTTATGCCCTTAACCCTAAAATCACAGAAGGGATCACCTGTACCACCAACCAGAAAGAGGCATTGGAAGAAGCAGATTTTGTCTATACCAAAAACTGGTGTTCCTATGAGCACTATGGACAGATATTAAGAAGTGATGATAAATGGATGATTACCCCTGAAAAAATGCAATTGACCAACAATGGTAAGTTCATGCATTGTCTGCCCATCAGAAGAAATATTGTTGCCGCCGATGGCGTACTCGACAGTCCTAATTCTCTGGTAATCCAGCAGTCACAAAATAGAATTTATTCCGCACAAGCTGTGCTAAAACAAATTTTGGAAAATGGATAAACTATCGGTGGTCAAAATCGGAGGAAACGTCATTGAAGATGCAGAAGCACTGCAATCCTTCCTCATCGACTTTGCCCAAATGAAAGGCTCCAAGATTTTGGTACACGGAGGGGGTAAAAAAGCCACTGCCATGGCCGAAAAAATGGACATTCCAGTTCAAATGATAGAAGGCAGAAGAATCACCGATGCTCAAAACCTCGACATCATTACCATGGTTTATGGGGGTAAAATCAATAAAAATATTGTGGCCCAATTGCAAAATTTAGGGTGCAATGCCTTGGGACTCACGGGAGCCGATGGCAACGCCATTCAAGCCGTAAAAAGACCCGTAAAATCAATTGACTATGGTTTTGTAGGGGATGTAGTTGGTATCAATAACGATTTATTTCAAATGTTACTCAAAGGAGAATACACCCCAGTATGTTGTGCCATTACACACGACCAAAAAGGACAACTCCTCAACACCAATGCCGATACCATTGCCGCCACCTTGGCGCAGAATTTGTCGTCATTGTTTGAGGTGTCATTATGGTATTGTTTTGAAAAGCAAGGAGTTTTGAAGGATATTGACGACGACGACAGCGTGATTGAAACCATCACCCTCGAAAAATACAAAAAACTAAAAACGGAGCAAGTCATTCACTCTGGTATGATCCCTAAAATTGACAACTGCCTAGACGCTTTGCAAAATGGAGTTGCTCAAGTCAAAATTGGAGCACCGAAAATGATCTCTGGGAAAACGAAACATACTACTTTAATTTTATAGGATGAAGGAGCTAACTGCAGCAGCAATTGATTTATTAAAGGATTTGATAGCCACCCCCTCTTTTTCACAAGAGGAGGACAAAACGGCCGACAGGATTGGACAATGGTTTGACCATTACGGTATTTCATATCAGCGATCGGGAAATAATATTTGGGCACAAAACAAAACTTTTGACGCCCAAAAACCTACCCTTTTACTCAATTCTCATCACGATACGGTAAAACCCAATGCAGCCTACACCAACGATCCTTTTGAACCCAAAATAGAGGATGGGAAACTTTACGGTTTGGGCAGTAACGATGCCGGAGGTGCCTTGGTTTCTCTTATCGCCTTGTTCACCCACTACTATGAGGTTGAAGACTCAAAATACAATCTAGTGGTGGCCGCCTCGGCAGAGGAGGAAATTGCCGGACAAGATAGTCTCAGAGGGCTGCTCTCCCTCTTGCCTAAAATCGATGTGGCCATAGTGGGGGAGCCCACCGAAATGCATTTGGCAGTGGCGGAAAAAGGTTTGCTCGTTTTTGATGCTATCATCAAAGGGACTCCTGGTCATGCTGCTCACCCAAATGATGACAATCCCATCATGAAACTTCCCATGGTATTGGAGTGGTTTCAAAACTTTTCACTGGAAAAGCAATCCGATTTTTTGGGGGATGTCAAAATCACTGTTACCCAAGTCAATGCGGGAAAAGAACACAATGTGGTTCCTGCCAGTGTGGATTTGGTAGTGGACGTAAGGGTTAACGACCAATACAGCAACGAAGAATTGGCTAAAATACTCACTGAAGCCGCTCCATGTGAGATGACACCCAGATCATTACACCTCAATTCCTCTTCCATAGGAATGGAACATGAGTTGGTACAAGCTGGAGTTGCATTGGGTAGAAAGACTTATGGTTCCCCTACCCTATCTGATCAGGCAGCGCTGGAATGTCCATCCCTCAAAATGGGTCCTGGACTGTCCACAAGATCTCATTCGGCTAATGAATATATCTTTGTACATGAAATCGAAGAGGCTATTGAAATTTACATCCAATTATTAAAAAAAATACTTTAATCATGAAACTCTGGCAAAAAAACCAAGCCCCACACCAAAAAATAGATCATTTTACGGTGGGAAAAGATCGAGAATATGATCTCTACTTGGCTGCCTATGACTGCCAAGCATCCATTGCTCATGCGCAGATGTTGTCCGAAATCGGCATATTGTCCCAAGCCGAGTCTAATCAGCTTGTCAGTGTGTTGGAGGATTTGAAAAACGATGCCAAAAATGGAGATTTTGTCATCGAAACTGAGTTTGAAGACATGCACTCCAAAATAGAGTATGTTTTGACCCAAAAACTCGGAGATTTGGGTAAAAAAATCCATACGGCTAGATCAAGAAATGATCAGGTATTGGTTGCCCTTCATTTGTATCTTAAGGCCGAGATTGAAACGATTAAAGGACTCGCCCACAGCTTTTTTGAGTTGTTGATGGATTTGGCGGAGCAACATAAAAATCATTTTTTGCCTGGCTATACTCATTTTCAGGTGGCCATGCCTTCTTCTTTTGGCTTATGGTTTTCTGCCTATGCAGAAACTTTGGTTGACGATGTTATGCTGCTTAATGGAGCTTATCAAATCGTGGATCAAAATCCGTTGGGTAGCGCTGCAGGTTTTGGCAGTTCTTTTCCCATTGACAGAAAGTCCACGACAAAAAGTATGGGTTTTGGCGATTTAAAATACAATGTCATTGCAGCCCAAATGAGTAGAGGCAAAGCAGAAAAAACGACTGCCACCGCCATGGCCTCCTTGGCGGCTACCCTCTCAAAATTGGCGATGGACCTGTGCCTTTATATGGGTCAAGAACACAACTTCGTGAGTTTTCCAGAAGCGTTGACAACGGGTTCTAGTATCATGCCCCACAAGAAAAATCCAGATGTGTTTGAACTCATCAGAGGAAAGTGCAATTTGTTGCAGGGTTTACCCAACCAACTCGCTTTACTGATGACCAACCTCCCCTCTGGCTATCACCGAGAAATGCAATTGGCCAAAGGCCCCATAATTGAGGCCATTGAAGACCTTAAGGCTTGTTTGGACCTTTTTACTTTCAGCTTGAAGGAAATACAGGTCAGAGAAAATATTTTGGAAGATCCGAAATACCAATATGTTTTTAGTGTGGATACGCTAAACGAATGGGTCAAGGGGGGAATGCCTTTCAGAGATGCCTATAAAAAAATGGGAGAAGCCATTGCCAATGGTGACTATCAACCCCACAAAAACTTATCACATACCCATTTGGGAAGTATAGGTGATTTGGCTTTGGAAGCCATTCGATCTAAAATGGAAAAGGCCTCAAATCAATAAGACTTTTTAAATATGCAATGCTCTATTTTCGGAAGCGGCTAATGCTGCTTCTTTAACCGCTTCGGCATAGGTAGGATGGGAGTGACTCATCCGGGCAATGTCTTCGGCAGAGGCACGAAATTCCATTGCTACTACTGCTTCGGCAATCAAATCGGCCACACGGGCTCCGATCATATGTACGCCAAGTACCTCATCGGTCTGGGCATCGGCCAAAATTTTGATAAAACCATCGGTATCACCACTGGCTCGAGAACGCCCCAAGGCACGCATGGGAAACTGACCGCTTTTGTAGTTAATCCCTGCTGATTTGAGTTCCTCTTCGGTTTTTCCAACGGCAGCCACTTCGGGCCAAGTATAGATCACATTGGGTATGAGATTGTAATCAATATGAGGTTTTTGACCGGCCAAAATTTCAGCCACCATCACCCCTTCTTCCTCTGCCTTATGCGCCAGCATAGCACCACGAACAACATCGCCAATGGCATAGATGTTTGCTGAAGAAGTTTGCAAATGGCCATTCACTTCAATTTGACCCCGATCGGTCATTTTTACTCCAGCCACTTCAGCATTTAAGCCATCAGTATAGGGTTTTCTTCCCACTGAAACAAGACAATAGTCTCCTTCGAATCGGACCTCCTCCCCTTTTTTATCCAAGGCAGTTACGATGACTGTATCTCCGTTGCGCTCCACTTTATTGACTTGATGCGACAAATAGAATTTTATTTTTTGCTTTTTCATCACCTTGGTCAGTTCACGAGAAAGTGCGCTGTCCATCAATGGAGTGATACGGTCGGCATATTCGATAACAGAGACCTCAGCCCCGAGTCTTTTATAAACTTGACCCAATTCTAATCCGATAACGCCTCCACCAATAATGACCAAGTGCTTCGGAATTTCCTTTAACTCCAATGCTTCGGTTGAGGTGATAATGCGTTCCTTATCGACATTGATAAAGGGCAAGCTTGCGGGCTTGGATCCGGTAGCGATAATAATATTTTTGACGGTTATGTCTTCTGGCTTCTCCCCAGCTATATGCACCGTTGTGGCATCTTTAAATGACCCCAAGCCATTGAATACGGTTACCTTATTCTTGTCCATCAAAAAATCAATGCCTTTGGTCGTTTGTTCGACCACAGAGGCTTTACGAGCAATCATTTTTTCTAAGTTGACTTTGACCTCTCCGGGAATTTCGATGCCGTGTTCTTCAAAATGCTTAACGGCATCTTCATAATGATGGGAAGAGTCCAACAGAGATTTGGAGGGAATACAGCCTACATTAAGGCATGTCCCCCCTAGGGTGTTGTATTTTTCTATGAGGGCTGTTTTCATTCCCAATTGGGCACAGCGAATGGCGGCTACATAACCTCCTGGGCCCGATCCAATTATGGCAACATCAAATGATTGCATAGTTTATTTTTAAATTATATTCAAAAATACAAAAGTTAGGGTTTAAGATTGATCAAAGCGGTTGTAAAAAAGGTAAATTGTATTTTTAAAAAAAAATCAGATTGAACAACCCTAGATTATCCTTATCGGCGGCATTACTTCCAATAATCATTTTGGTCTTATTGTTGACCTATAACGTAACGGTTTTCGGTGATGATGCGCTAAGCGGCTCCAACCAGTTTATTCTTTTATTGGGAGCTGCAGTAGCTGGTTTGGTGGGGATCAAAAATCGAGTCTCCTACGGACAAATGCTGCAAAAAGTAGGGGAAAACCTACAATCGGTTACAGGTCCAATTTTGATTTTACTTTTGGTAGGGGCATTGGCCGGTACGTGGCTGTTGAGCGGTATCATCCCCGCTATGATCGATTATGGTTTGCAAATTGCCAACCCGCGTTTTTTCTTACCTGCATGTATATTGATCTCGGCCTTGGTTTCTCTGGCAACTGGGAGCAGCTGGTCTACCTCTGCCACCATTGGAATTGCCTTGATCGGTATTGGAAAGGCCTTGAGTTTGCCTGTGGGTATGGTGGCTGGAGCAGTGATTTCGGGCGGCTATTTCGGTGACAAACTCTCCCCTTTAAGTGATACCACCAATTTGGCTCCTGCTATGGCGGGAGGCGAACTATTTACCCATGTACGTTATATGCTCTTCACCACTTTACCCAGTATTGGCATAACACTTTTGATCTTTATTTTTTTGAGTTGGGGTTTTTCATCCAATGGTGACGTTGACACTTCCGCCCTGAGTGTTTCAATAAGGGAAAAATTCAACATCAGCCCATGGTTATTTTTGGTCCCACTGACGGTAATATTGATGATTGTCAAAAAAACACCTCCACTATTAGCACTGTTCGTAGGCACTCTTTTGGGTGCTCTTTTTGCACTGATTTTCCAATCCCAACTGTTGCTGGAATTGGCGGGGAGTGAGGTGTTGGACTTTAGAACCCTTTACAAAACCATCCTCAACGCGATTACGGTTGATACCCAAATCGAAACCAATGATCTCCTTTTAAATGAATTATTTTCTTCTGGAGGTATGCAAGGGATGTTGGGTACGGTTTGGTTGATCATATGTGCCATGGTCTTTGGTGGGGTGATGGATGCCATTGGTGCCTTGCAAGCCATCAGCAATGCTTTTTTAAAATGGGCTCAAACTAACTTTCAACTCATTGCCAGTACCGCAGCATCGAGTCTGACGGTCAACCTTACCGCCTCCGATCAATATTTGGCCATCGTAGTGCCAGGAAAAATGTTTGCACAAGCCTACCGAGATCGGAAATTGGCTCCCGAAAATTTGAGTCGTACCCTAGAGGATACTGGGACGGTTACTTCGGTTTTGGTGCCTTGGAATACCTGTGGAGCCTATCAATCGGGAGTATTGGGTGTGGGCGTTGAAGCGTATTTTGTTTACGCCATTTTTAATTGGATCAGTCCACTTATGACGCTGATCTATGCCTATTTTGATATTAAAATCAAAAAACTAAAAGATTGATTAATATCATCTTTGTAGTAATTAGAATTTCTTATACTAGCAAAGAAATTAATTATTGTCAATCTGAGATTTTACTATAAATAAATTTACTTTTACAATACTCAATTAAATCATAATATCATTACCTATGGACAATAGCTCAAATGGAAACGGAGACATCTCAAAATGCCCTTATCTTGGAGGCGTTTTAAGAGAAGGTGCTGGAGGTGGAACCACTAATCGTGACTGGTGGCCTAACCAGTTAAATTTAAACATTCTTCGTCAACACTCGACCTTATCTGATCCGATGGATCCTGATTTTAACTATGCCGAGGAATTTAAAAAATTAGACTTGTCATCCGTAAAGGAGGACTTGTATGAATTGATGACCAATTCTCAAGAATGGTGGCCCGCAGACTACGGACATTACGGACCTTTCTTTATCCGTATGGCATGGCATGCTGCTGGAACCTATAGAATTGCTGATGGTCGTGGAGGAGCTGGAGCGGGAACCCTCCGTTTTGCTCCGCTTAACAGTTGGCCCGACAATGCCAATTTAGAAAAAGCGAGATTACTCTTATGGCCCATCAAACAGAAATACGGTAAAAAACTCTCTTGGGCCGATTTGATGGTTCTAACAGGAAACTGCGCAATGGAATCAATGGGCTTTAAAACTTTTGGTTTTGGCGGTGGACGTGCAGACGTTTGGGAACCCGAAGAAGACGTTTACTGGGGTCTTGAAGCTGAGTGGCTGGGAGACAAAAGATATACCGGTGATCGCGAACTGGAGAATCCACTAGGTGCCGTACAGATGGGATTGATTTACGTCAATCCAGAAGGACCCAATGGAAATCCTGATCCCTTAAAATCAGCACATGACATCCGTGAAACATTTGGACGAATGGCGATGAATGATTATGAAACGGTGGCTTTGATTGCTGGAGGACATACTTTTGGTAAAACTCACGGTGCGGCAGATGCCGACCAATATGTTGAGGCCGAACCCGCTGGAGCGAGAATCGAACAGATGAGCCAAGGATGGAAAAATAATTTTGGATCAGGGAAAGGAGAACATACCATTACCAGTGGATTGGAAGGCGCATGGACAACCACTCCTACACAATGGAGTAATAATTACTTTGAAAACCTTTTTGGTTTTGAATGGGAGTTGACCAAAAGTCCAGGTGGAGCCCAACAGTGGACTCCCAAAGACGGTGCTGGAACTGGAACAGTCCCTGATGCACACAATACTGAAAAGCGTCATGCACCCATGATGCTGACCACAGACATTGCCTTGCGAATGGATCCAGCATACGAGCCCATTTCAAGACATTTTTATGAAAATCCTGAAGAGTTTGCCGATGCTTTTGCCAGAGCTTGGTTTAAGTTGACCCACAGGGACATGGGACCAGTAGAGCGTTACTTGGGACCTGAAGTACCTGAAGAAACTTTGATCTGGCAAGACCCCGTTCCCAAAGTAGATCACGTTTTGATTGACGAAAAGGACGAAGCGGCTCTTAAAGCCAAGATTTTGAGTTATGGACTGAGCGTTGGTCAGTTGGTAAGTGCCTCTTGGGCCTCTGCTGCTACTTATAGAAACTCCGACAAGCGGGGGGGTGCAAACGGTGCACGAATTAGTCTTTCTCCTCAGAAATATTGGGATGTAAATCAACCCGTTCAATTGGGAAAAGTGTTGGACGTATTGACAAATATCAAAAATGAATTCAACGCCATCAATCAAGATAAAAATGTTTCTTTGGCTGATTTAATTGTCTTGGCTGGAAGTGCAGGAATTGAAAAAGCTGCAGCCGATGCCGGACATGAGGTCAAAGTCCCCTTTACAGCAGGAAGGACAGACGCTACACAAGAATTGACCGATGTAGAATCTTTCTCTGTATTAGAACCTTTGGCCGATGGATTCAGAAACTACATGAAAAAGGAGTATGACGTAGATGCTGAAAAATTATTGATTGACAAAGCGCAATTGATGACATTAACGGCTCCAGAGATGACTGCCTTGGTGGGTGGAATGAGAGTACTAAATACCAATTTTGGTGGATCCAAACACGGTGTATTGACCGATCGTCCTGAGACACTAACCAACGATTTCTTTGTCAATTTACTCGATATGAATTACACTTGGTCAGCTATAAATGAGCAAGAAAGTGAATTTGAGTGTCGTGATTTGACCACTGGCGAAATCAAGTGGACGGGAACAAGGGTCGATTTGATCTTTGGATCCAACAGTGAGTTGCGAGCCATTTCCGAGGTTTACGGTTGTGTCGATGGTGAAGATAAATTCATCAAAGATTTTGTCGCTGCTTGGAGCAAAGTGATGGATCTAGATCGATTTGATTTGGCATAGTAGTGCCTAAACACTTCATAAAGTTAAAAACCCGAGCCAGTCATGGTCTCGGGTTTTTTTAGGCCAAGTATTGCAGATGAATTTGTATTTTTGTTTTATAAGTAGTATTCATGGCCAAAAAGCGTTCTCGTACCCGCGTTCCTGAATTTTCCGAAGAGAAAAAACTCCGCATCAGAAGAAGACAAATTCTTTTGGGAAGCTTTTTGCTAATGCTGGGATTTTTGATGACCATCTCCTTTGTTTCTTTTTTGTTTAACCACCAATCGGATCAAAGCACCTTAGAGGTCTTTTTTGAAAAGGAAGTACACTCCCAAAATCTATTGAATAAAGTAGGCGCTCTGGTAAGTCACTTTTTTATTTACCAACTTTTTGGAATTGCTGCTTTTATCTTTCCTTATCTATTGGCTTACACCGGCTATTTACTTTTCTTTGACCGTAATAGGGAAATTCTTCTCGGCCATTCTAGTTGGGCTTTACTCTATTTGATTTGCTTGTCTATTTATTTTGGATTTTACCACATGGATTCTCCTTTGTTGGGGGGATTGGTTGGCTATGAAATTAACAGCTTCTTGGTAGCCTATTTGGGCAATGTGGGGGTAGGAGGTTTACTCTTATTTTCAGTGATTGCCATATTGGTTTTACAATGGCGATTGACCCCCGAAAAAGTCATCATGTTTTTTCGATCACAATTCAATAAGGAGGAAACTCCTACTGTCGCTGGAGTTGAAAACAGTCTTGATTTGGAAATAGATGATTTTGTAGAGAAATCCACTCCCGAAACTCTGGTAAATCAAGTCGCACCCATCGAAATTGAAAAACCATCAGAAGAGGAAGAAGTTACCATGGAAGTAGAGACCTATAAAGAAGAAGAAAGTTTGGCGGACAACTTGGCGCAGTCTTTGGTCGAAAAACATGGATTTTTCGATCCAAAATTGGAGTTGAGTAAATACCGTTTTCCCATCCATGACTTGCTTAAGGATTATGGTGAAAATTCCATTACCATCGATCAGGAAGAATTGGAAGTGAACAAAAATAAAATTGTAGATACCCTCAAGAATTACAACATCGCTATCTCAAAAATAAAAGCCACTGTAGGACCGACAGTAACCCTTTACGAGATCGTCCCCGAAGCGGGAATCAGAATCTCCAAAATCAAAAATCTGGAAGACGATATTGCGCTATCTCTTGCGGCATTGGGTATCAGAATAATTGCTCCCATCCCAGGGAAAGGAACCATCGGCATAGAAGTACCCAACCAAAAGCCAAGTATAGTATCTATGCGATCTGTAATAACGTCGAATAAATTTCAGACGGCAGAGATGGAACTGCCTGTGGCCTTGGGTAAAAATATCAGCAACGAAACTTTTGTCGTGGATTTGACCAAAATGCCCCACTTGCTTATGGCAGGAGCCACCGGACAGGGAAAATCCGTGGGGTTGAACGCAGTTCTGACCTCTTTACTTTATAAAAAACACCCTGCTGAAATTAAATTCGTTTTGGTTGACCCCAAAAAAGTAGAGCTTAATATATATAGTAAAATCGAACGTCATTACTTGGCCAAATTACCCGATACAGAAGATGCCATCATCACAGACAATACCAAGGTGATTCACACCCTCAATTCACTTTGTATAGAAATGGACAATCGTTATGAATTACTCAAAAACGGTATGTGTCGAAACCTGAAGGAATACAATCAAAAATATCGAGAGCGAAAATTAAATCCAGAAGACGGACATAACTTCTTGCCGTATATCGTATTGGTGGTAGATGAATTTGCCGACTTGATCATGACGGCTGGGAAGGAGGTTGAGACCCCCATTGCAAGACTGGCACAATTGGCTCGAGCGGTAGGGATTCATCTGATCATTGCTACTCAAAGACCTTCAGTCAATGTCATTACAGGAATCATAAAGGCCAACTTCCCCGCTAGAATTGCTTTTAGGGTGACTTCAAAAATAGATTCTCGTACCATATTGGATTCCGGAGGAGCGGATCAATTGATCGGCCGTGGAGATATGCTCTACACTCAAGGCAACGATTTAACACGAATTCAATGTGCTTTTGTGGACACACCCGAAGTCCAAAAGATTTCAGATTATATCGGATCTCAAATGGGATATGCCAGTGCTTATGAATTACCCGAATATGTAGAAGAAAATGCCAGTAGCCTCGACCTTGATCCCTCTGAGCGAGATGATCTCTTTAGGGAGGCAGCAGAAGTAATCGTTACGGCTCAGCAAGGGTCAGCATCACTGCTTCAAAGAAAACTCAAACTGGGGTATAATCGTGCTGGAAGGATTATTGACCAAATGGAAGTGGCAGGAATCGTTGGCCCTTTTGAAGGAAGCAAGGCAAGACAAGTATTGATTTCCGATTTAAATGCTCTCAATGCACTTTTGAACAAGGAAGATGCATAAATTTGCAGTATGAAGTTTAAAAATTATTTATTGTTGGTTTTTATTGGAACTGCAACACATCTTTGTTGTCAAACCTCTGTTGAGGCACAAAAGTTGTTGGAGTTAGCATCTAAGCAAATGGAAAGTTATGACAATATTGAATTTGAATTCAGTTATGTACTCAACAACCGTATGGAACAAATCAATCAAGAGAGTTCTGGACAGGTCACTGTTGCAAATGAGAAATATAAATTAAGTTTTCTAGATGCCATTCAGCTTTTTGACGGTAAGGCACTCTATACTATTGTACCCGAAAATGAAGAAATCACCGTCACACAAGCTGAAGATGAGGAGGACTTTGGAATCAATCCTAAGGAATTATTACAATTTTATAAAGAAGGCTACGATTATCACTGGGATATCAGTCAAAAGGTAAAAGGAAAAAATATTCAATTCGTTAAATTAATTCCCACACAAGATAATGTGGACATCCAGTCTTTATTGGTGGGGATCGATACACAACTCAACCATATTTACAAACTGATTGAAGTGGGAGACAATGGAACTGTTACAACACTTACCATTAACAACATGAGAGTGGACAGCTCCTTACCAGAGAACTTCTTCGTTTTTAACGAAGCAGATTACCCCAATTATTACATCAATAATTAGTGAATTGAAAATTCTAGATCGCTATATCATTAATCAGTATTTGACCCGTTTAGCTAGCGTCTTCGCTATTTGTATGCCAATTTTTGTGGTACAAGTCTTATGGCTATACATTGATGAATTGGCAGGAAAAGGCTTGGATTTTGAAACGATTTTTAAATTCTTGCTTTACTTTACGCCCAAGTTGGTGCCCATCGTTCTCCCCCTTTCTATATTATTGGCCTCCTTGATGACCTTTGGCAATCTTGCTGAGAATTATGAATTTGCTGCAATGAAATCCACAGGAATTTCTCTAATTCGCTGTATGACAGGTTTGTTTTTGCTTCATATAGCCATTGGAGTAGGCAGTTTTTATTTTTCCAATCACTTAATTCCCTATGTTGAAGTAAAGTCCTTTAACCTGAGGAAAAACTTGACCAAGTTAAAACCTGCCATCGCCATTAGAGAGGGTGTTTTTAATGACTTGGGACAAATGAGCATCAAGGTGAAGCGTAAATATGGTGATGATGAAAGGTTGCTCGAAGATGTCATCATTCATGAAAAAACTGATGATTATAAAAACCGTATAGTCATCAAAGCCAAAAATGGAGAATTAAAAAGTAAAACCACCGATGCAACCCTTCAACTGGTATTGTATGAGGGAAATCGTTATGAAGAAATTGAAGGAAAAAATTACCAAGAGCGATTGCGGTTTCCCCACGCTAAGGTTAATTTCAAGGAATATGTGATGAATATAGATTTATCTAAGTTCAACAACATAGATCTGTCTGAGGAAAATTATACTACCACCTACAAAATGCAAAAGGTGAATCAACTCAAAGTAAGTATTGATACCTTGGAACGAGATTTTGGAGCTCAAAGAAAAATATTTAGTGAAAACTTTAATAAAAAACATTACACCACGCAGATCAAACCCATTGAAGATATAGAGGATTATGTTTCTGATTCGCTTATAAAGTCCAATATTCTTAACATCATCAAAACATCTGATGATTGGAGAATAAATCAGATTGTGGAACGATCTACCAGTGATGTTAGAGGAATCATAAGAAGTCTGGAGAATAAAAAAAGAAATTATTTTATTTATCAAAAAAATATCAACCTCCACAAGATGATCCTGTTAGAGAAATTTACATTGATTTTTTCTTGTGTCTTTCTGTTCTTGATCGGGGCTTCACTGGGAGCCATCATAAAAAAAGGAGGGTTTGGACTGCCTTTGGTGCTCGGTATTTTGGTGTTCTTGACCTACCACTTCATCGGGATCTTTGCAAAAAATGCTTCAGAGGACAACAGTATCGATCCAGTTTTAGCCAGTTGGATTTCTACAATGGTCCTGGCTCCATTTGCCTTTTATTTGACCAAAAGAGCTTCCTCGGATGAAGGATTTGTGAATTTGGACTTTATTACGGTTCCTATTCAAAAAATATATTCCAAATACATGGGGTCAAAATCATAAAGAATTTATGCCAAAAACATCACTGAACACTATAGAAGAAGCCATCGCATCCATCAAAAGAGGAGAAATCATCGTAGTGGTTGACGATGAAGATCGGGAGAATGAAGGAGATTTTGTAGCCGCAGCTGAGGTAATTACTCCAGAGAAAATCAATTTTATGGCCACCCATGGAAGGGGTCTGATTTGTACTCCGCTCAGCGAAAAAAAATGTAAAAAATTAAAATTGGATCGGATGGTAAACTCAACTTCAGATCCAATGGACACCGCATTTACTGTTTCGGTCGATTACCGAGGCAACGAAGTCACAACGGGGATTTCTGCTGCCGATCGTTCCAAAACCATACGTGCAATGGTCGACAAAAAAACACGCGCCATAGATCTGACCCGACCGGGTCACGTATTTCCTTTGATTGCCAAAGACGGTGGCGTTTTACGTCGCACCGGACATACAGAAGCCGCAATTGATTTTGCACGTTTGGCAGGATTCGAGCCCGCAGGGGTAATTGTCGAAATCATGAATGAGGATGGAACCATGGCTCGACTTCCAGAACTGCTGAAAGTGGCTCAAAAATTTGATATGAAAATTGTTTCAATTGAAGATCTGGTCGCTTATCGGATGCAACACGACAGCTTGATTGAAAAAAAGAGTGATTTTCAGGTGGAAACCCGCTTTGGTCCTTTTCGATTAAGGGCTTATCAACAGACCACCAATCAACAGATTCATCTGGCACTGACCAAAGGAAGTTGGGAAGAAGGCGAAGCTGTTTTGACAAGGATCGATTCCCTGAGAATCAGCAATGATGTTTTGAGCATGTTAACAGGGGAAATCACCAAAGGCTTGGATGATATTTTTTCTTTGATCAACCAGGATGAAAAAGGGGCCGTTATTTTTATCAACCAACAACAATCCTCAGAAAATCTTTTGTCGAGAATTCAAAAACTCAAAGGGATGCAACAAAAAGGAGAAGTTGACAAAGCCCCCCCCATAGTAATGGACAGACGAGATTTCGGAATTGGTGCGCAAATACTACACAACCTTAAAATCAAAAAACTGAACTTGATCAGTAATTCAAGTAAAATGCCCAGAGTAGGCATCACAGGTTATGGTCTTGAAATCGTTGGTTATGTCAATTATTAAAGTGGTTGAAAATCGTCCTGTATTTTATCCGAAAAATCGAAGGATTCAAAATCAATAAATATTATATTAGCAGCCCAAGGAGAAATGGCAGAGTGGTCGAATGCGGCAGTCTTGAAAACTGTTGAGGGTCACACCTCCGGGGGTTCGAATCCCTCTTTCTCCGCAATACTAATCCCTTTTATATTGTAAATCAATACTTTAGGGGGTTTTTTATTTTATTTATGTACGCTATTTTTACGGCTAAAATATTTTAAACTCTAAAAACTTTATAACCCAACTGATTACCTGAGGGTGGGGTAAGTTTTAGAATGGTTTCTGTAAGAATTAATTGGACACTTTGGACAGTGATTCTTGACACTGTTGCAATTTCAATCCCCAAAACTTTTAAGGCTTTAGTATAAAGAAATTTGCGATAGCAGCAAATCCCAATGCCATCATCAGAAAGAGATCCGTTCTAAAAGAAAAAATCTGTTTTGGAAACCATCCCAAATTGGACAATATAAAAATAAAAAGTGCTAAAGCGGATAAGATAATCATAGCCATTCCTTGAGATCGCTTAGAGAAAATACCCAACATGATCATAGGGCCCATCAGGGCTGTTCCAGAAAAACTCAATCGGGCCAAGAGCACCAATTCATCGGAACTCAATAATGAAAAAACCAATGCCGACAATGCAAACAATAAAATCACAAATCTGATGGGCCGCAGATTGTCATCTTCTTTTAAACCCAATAGACCTTTGATTTCATTTCCCATGGCAAAAAGTTGAGAGTCGGAAGTTGACATGGCGGCGGCAAACAAGCCAATGATAATAAAGGCAGCAATCAATTCATGTTGCTCTTCCAGTAGGACCCCGCCCAAGAAATCGGCAGTACTGGCATCGGTATAATAAATGGCCCCGTACATTCCGATGATAATGGTAGGAAGGATCACCAACATAGCAAAAAAACCAACAGAAGTCGCCATTTTTTTTAATGCATTATAGTTTTTCATAATCACCAAGCGGGTGGACAACTGGGGTTGAGTAACCGGTATCATCAAAATAGCCAAAGCTGAGGCGATTAAAAATTGCGGATTCAGAAGTCCCTTTGGTCCAGGTGTGGACAGTAAATCTCGGTTTACAGTAGCTGCCTTTTCAAAAAGAGTCTCCAGACCTCCAACTTGATTCAAACAGTTAAATGCCACAATCCATACCACAATCAACAGCAGCGTACCTTGAAGAGCATCGGCATAAATGATGGCTTTGAGCCCTCCCAATTCTGAATAAACCAACATGATTAATACAATACCTATAGACCATCCCCAGACGGGAAAAAAATCTGGAAAAGCAGACACTAAAAATATCGCCACACCCCTGATTTGAATGGCAATATAGGGAATCAAAAATAAGAAAACTGCTGTGAAATAGAGGTAACCAGCCGTTTTGTTTTGATAACATTTCTGTAGCAGTGCGGACATCCCTTGATAGGTTGATTTACCTACCCTCTTTCTCAAGTAAAAGCCAAACCACAGAATCAAAAACACCATGATGGCATCGGAAAAAGCAAGAAAAATCCACGCGCCAACTCCATTCAACCGTGAAAAATCGGGCATCCCCAGTAGGGTAAATGTACTGAACAAGGTGGCAGCAAACGTCAACAATCCTATGAGCACACCAATCTTTGCCCCCCCCAACATAAAATCTGAAGAAGTCTTTATTTGTTTTTTTGTCCTCCACGAAAAGAACATCAAAATACCAATGTAAACTGCGCCAATAATTAAAAGGTAAGTCAACATATTATTCTCCTTTTAATTCATCTGATTTGAGTCTAGAAAAAACATAACCGCCTAATGCGGTTAACAACACAATCAATAGGCTTATTAAAATGCCAAACCAAAGGGTAAAAGGCATGCCCAGAAAATAGGGAGCATTTGTTTTTTCCTCCAGAACCCAGGGAGAAAACTGAATAATAGAGCAAATAAAAACTGAAATAACGATGACTCTCCAAGCACTTTTATAATTCATAATTAAAGGGTTTTAATGGTCATTCCACCGTCAATATTAATGGTTTGACCAGTAGCATAAGGAATCATTCCCTCTGCTAAAGCTAAGACTGTTTTGCCGATGTCTTCAGGATATCCCCATCGCTTTTGCAAGGTCAGTCCTCCAGCAATCAGTTTGTCGTATTTTTCTATCACTCCTGCGGTCATGTCTGTTTTGATCAGGCCAGGTTGAATTTCATAAACGGGGATGTTGAATTCTCCCAATCGCGCGGCCCAAAGTTTTGTCGTCATGTTCATCCCTGCTTTAGAAATACAATAATCCCCTCTGTTAACAGAAGCCACAGAGGCTGAAACAGATGAAATGTTGATGATGGAAAAATCATCTTCTGGTTTATATTTCTTTTGATCGATCATCCAATTGGCGGCGAGTTGGGTTAAAAAATAGGGGCCTTTTAGGTTGATTCCTATCAACCAATCAAAACTATCTTCCTCTGCTTCGAGTATATCTTTCCGCTCTTTTGGTGCCACTCCTGCGTTGTTGACCAGGAGGTTCAGTTGGTTCCATTTGGACTTTATATCACCGATCATTTTTTGTCGGTCGTCTCCATTACCAATATCTCCCTGACAATAGATTACTTCGCCCCCATTGCTTTTGAGCTCCTCAAGGGTTGACTCCACCAAGTTGGCAGGTCTAACACCATTGATGGCAACGCGATACCCCTTTTCCAAGAGTGCTTGAGCAATCCCCAGGCCAATGCCGCGGGAGCCCCCCGTTATAAGTGCTACAGGCTTCATTATAATTTAGGGATATTAATCCAAGCTTTTTTCTCCCAACTTTCGATGCCCAATTCGGCCAGCTGGACTCCTTTTGCGCCCTCCATCATATTCCAAGGAAAAGGCGTGTCCAATACCACGTGTTTGAGGAAGAGTTCCCATTGTGCCTTAAAGGCATTATCAAAATCCTCCTGCTCAGGAACTTTGGTCCATCCTGCTTTAAAATCGATGGGGTTAGGCATATCTGGATTCCAAACAGGCTTTGGAGTATTTCCGTAATGTTGGGTCCAACAATCTCTCAAACCAGCTACGGCAGACCCCTTAGTTCCATCGACATGAAGGGTGAGCAAGTCGTCTCTTCTGACCCGAGTAGTCCAAGAAGAATTGAACTGGGCGATGACCCCTCCCTCTAATTCAAAAATAGCGTATGCGGCATCATCGGCAGTACATTTATAGGGTTGACCATTTTCATCGATGCGTTCTGGAATATGGGTAGCTCCCATACAGAAAACACCTTTGACCGAACCAAAAATATTGTCCAACACATACCTCCAGTGGCAAAGCATGTCAACAACAATCCCTCCATCGTCCTCTTTTCGGTAATTCCAGCTGGGTCGTTGAGCCGGTACGGTATGGCCTTCAAAAACCCAATAGCCAAACTCTCCCCTCACGGACAAAATTTCTCCAAAAAAATCATTGGCGATCAATCGCTTTAACTTCATCATTCCAGGAAGCCAAAGTTTGTCCTGTACTACCCCGTGTTTTACCCCAGCCTTTTCACATGCGATGTACAAATCCAATGCGATCTGTGTAGAAGTTGCTACTGGTTTCTCACAGTAGATATGTTTTCCTGCTGCCACAGCCTTGTGGATGGCATCCGCTCTTCTTCCTGTGGTTTGTGCATCAAAATAGATCTGATAATGATCTTTGTTTAAAACAGCGTCCAAGTTTGTAGTCCAGTTTTTCACTTGGGTTCGTTTTGCTAAGTTTTTTAGCTTATTTTCATTCCTCCCCACCAGCATCAAATTGGGCATTATGACTTCATTATCATTTATTTTAACACCACCTTGGGCTACAATGGCCGCCAAGGAGCGTATGAGGTGTTGGTTGGTGCCCATTCTACCTGTCACCCCATTCATTATAACTCCAATCTTATGTATTTTCATTTGTTATTGTTAACTGTAGTTTAAATATGCTCTTTTAATATCTTCCAAATATAGCTTTTGGTCTTGAGCCCACAAACGTTCTGAAAAAACTTCTACCTCATTATAGCCATCAAAACCTGCTTTCTCAACCCATTCTCTGATCTGTTTTACCGGAATGCAGCCTTCTCCCATAAGGCCCCTGTCGGTTAAAAAATCGGTTGTTGGCACCCGCCAATCGCAAACATGAAAAGCAAAGATATTGTCTGATTTTCCACATCGGTAGATTTCTTTTTCCAACTGATCGTCCCACCAAAGGTGGTAGACATCAATGGCAACACCAACCAACGGCGAGTCAATCTCCTCGCACAAATCGTTGGCTTGTCCAAGAGACGATATAGCGGACCTATCCCCTGCATACATGGGGTGTAATGGTTCTATTGAAAGCTTTACGCCCAATTGTTCTGCTTGGAGAAGCAATGCAATAATACCTTCTTTTATTTGTTGACGGGACACTTTTAAAGACTGATCCGGATCTGCGCCACAAACCAAAACTACCTGTGTAGCCCCCAGTGCCGCTGCCTGTTCCATGGCCAAACGATTGTCCTCCAACGCCAATGCTCTTTTCTTGTCATCAACGGCTGGAAAAAAACCTCCACGAACCAGAGCCACCACTTTCATTTGGTTCTTGACTAACAGCTCTTTAATCTTAAACAAGTCTTTTCCTTCCAGTAAATGTCTCCAAATTGAAATGGCACTGATTCCTGCTGCAGCATAATGGACGATGCATTCCTCTATCGTCCATGGTTTATTGGTTTGGGTATGAACACAAAGCTTAGAATAATTTGTTAATGACCTCATCTGAAGTTAATTATTTAACACAATTTGTATACTGGTAATAGGGTTCTCCAGCTATCATTTTTTGAACATACAGTGCCAATTCTCTAAAGTGATAGTCTCCCCACATACAAGATTCACCATTTGCAATTTTACTTCCTTCGGGAATATGGTCCCATCCATTGGGTTGGTGGTAAATGGTGTGCAACAATAAACCATGGTGATTTGTATCGGTACTGAGATAAGGTTCTTGTAAGAGTGAATTAAAAACGGTTAAACCTGCTTGCCAATATTTATCTCCCGCATCTTTCTGACCTTTTTTCCTGAGGTAATTTCCGAGTCTAAGCAGCCCTTGAGCTCCTATTGCGGCAGCGGAACTGTCCACGGGTTCCCAGTCATTGTAGGGATCTGCAGGGCTATCTAGATAATCTCCTAATTTGTGGAGGTTAGGCGCTCCCGTATCCCAATAGGTGACCCCACAGCTGGGAGTGTGTTCGATGTAAAAGTCACAAGTAGCTTTGGCGCCCTTGAGCATCATTTCCTCGATTTTATCAAATCCCCCAAACTCAGTCAATTCGTCATTATTCAACAATTCTAAGGCTTCCAATTCCTCTGCAAAACCGAGCATTCCCCACGCCAGTCCTCGGGTCCAAGTAGAAAATCCTGTGTAACCTTGTTGAGCATTTGGACATCGGAATTGTCCGTCATTGGTGTTGAAAATAACCTCGTGGGCTGTTCTTCCCCAAATATCATAATGGTCTCTGCCCTCGCCGTAATATATTGAATATTTGGATGTCGCTTTAATGTGCTGCAGCGCGCGCTCGAAGAGTGATATTTTTCGGTCTCCCTCACCTTGGAGGGAATGCCCCATCAAGTGACTGGCCATCAAAATCCTACAAGAACGAATGGTATCAACAAACAAGGAGTGGGGGCCATTGAAAGAGTAAATAAAACCGCCTTCGGGGAGATCGGTCCATCGTGAGGCTTGTACAGATCCAGATATTTTAATGGCCAAGGCATAAAAATTAGCCTCCCATTCATTGTGTGGAATTTTTCCTTCGTGCATCAATCGCAATAAATTACCGTAAGTGCTCAAGTTGTTGAACCCATGATCGTGCACTCCGGTATGACTGACGTGGGTTGCCATTTTATCCAGTACCTGTCTCTTAGCCAAATCAATAAATTGGTTGTCGTCAACTGCGTCGAACTGCAAAACAGCAGATCCAAACTGAAATCCATGAGTCCATTCGGTCCAGCCACGGGTAGCATATTTACCATTTACTGTAAACACGGGAGCCCCTTGGTTCTCGTCGTATTCAGCAGCTATTCTGTTAATTTTTTCTCCAGAAAGCGTCCAGAGTTGGTTTATTTTTTTTTTAAAGTCCTCTATTTTGATATTATTATTGATCTGAATCATTGATGGTCGTTAACTTTTTTATTGGTTTTATTAAAATAGCATATTATTTCATTAAAATAGTAGAAATCAAAGAAAATGAAAAAAAATATCTTTCAAAAAGATGACTAAAGATAATTGAGCGAAACATTGTCTAAAAAAAGAAGATGAAAAGGGTGTTGAATGCAGGAGCACCCCTAATCAAACAAAGGGGCATGGGTTTTATAAAACGGTTTTTCTATTTGAACGGGGGTTAAGATTTATGGAACTGCTTCTTCACTTCAAAAAAAGGATAACATCCCTCAAGTATCTACCCATGTTGCTCTTATAAAGAGGTTCAAACAGACCAGTACTGGAAGAAAATTAACATAAAAAAACTATAGTCACTAAGGACAGCACTGAGGGATCTGATCAAATATCTTGACACAAAAAAAACAAAAACCTATCTACGCTCACTTTGAAGATGATTTAGATTAAGATGGAATTAAGATAAGAGGACATGTGAACACCTCTTACGAAAGCTTACAATCATACAAAGATTGAGTTGAAAGCTATATCAGAAAAACAAGGACCACTTAACTATAAATAAACTTAGGAACATTATACCTGTTATCAAACAGGAGCTTAATTCAATCGAGGAAATGCTCTTTACTGAAAGTGTTGCAGGAACAAAACAACAATTTGTCGATTACTAGGGAGAAAAACCACTAGGGGAGTTTATAAAAAGTATCACTGGAGTAGAGCAATCCCCAATCAATGGGGCTTTCGCAGGTTTTTTACAAGTAGGCGAATTGAGAGCTGATCAGATGACTTTTTTAAATACAATTATTTCTTATCTAATCAAAAATGGAGCAATTGATAAGTCAATTTTTTATAAATCCCCATTTACAGATCAAAATGATCAGAGTATTGATGGAATCTTTGACCTTGATAAAAAACAGAAGGTCATAAGTATTATTGATCAAATAAACTATAATGCAATTGCATAACCAATACATTCTAAACCTCAAAATCTTTAAAGGCATCACTAAAAGCCCTGTTAGGTCAATGATGATAGTAATTTACAAAGGATTTGGATTGGTCCCAACCTTGTAGACTTGGGGTTATATATAATATCAAGGACTATAACTTCCACAGAAAATCATTTTATAAAACCCACCCTATCGCCAGGTAATCAGATAGGTTAGAAAGCTTTAGGTTTAAAAATAGTATAACTATACAAATATCATTCAATAAAAAAATCCCTAAAATATTAATTTAAAATATGATAGGAATTATAAGAGCGGAGAGACAGGCTTCTTTTCAATCTTTAGTGCGGCCTTTTTTCTTGTTTTTTTCTTGTTTAACTTTATTTATAAATCATCATAAATTCATTAATTTTATTGTTGGTAATCTCTAAAATCATAATTTTTAAACAGCTTCTAAGTAACAAAAAGATCAAACTTTAAATAAATAACAAATTTTGTAAATACCAATTAGATGATACTTACAATAAGAAATATTATAAAAAAAATCTTGGAATTCTCAAGTATTAAATTTGCCGCTTTCTCATTATTGATTCTAATCTCTGCTTGTAATGAGAAGGTGGAATCCGACAGAAGAAATCAAGTGGAAAATGCCAATAAGAAGAACATTAAAGTGAATGAAAAAACTTTCACAAAAAACTCTAGAACTTTCAATGTTCTCAACTACGGAGCTGTGGGCGATGACAAAACTGATAATACCAAGGCGTTTTCAGCCTGCCTGAAGGCGTTGATCATGGCGGGAGGCGGGAGAATGATAATCCCCGATGGGATCTATCGGGGAAGAATCATTATTCCCGGAACGAAAGAGTGGATCACGGTCGAAATAATTGGCGAGAGCGAACCGACTCCGATATTCGGGACAGTCGGTACATTCCCCTTCCAAAATAAAGGCACTATCGTTAAGTGTCTTGCAGAATCAGGCCCCCCCGTCATTTCCGTCAGTAATTCACCTGAGAAGTTGTACCATACATTCTCCGGAGTCAACGTGGTTCTCAGGAATCTAGATGTCCGAACCTATGATAATCCTGGTATCAACGGCGTCGATCTTGAGAACGCGGCGCAATGCAAGATAGAAAACGTTTTCATCAATACAGGCATCTACAATGTTCAGGCCTCCAAACCGATCCATGGCACCAGTGGCCTGATAACACCGGCTTGCAATAATGCGGCATGGACTGTCCTGCGCAACGTGGTTGTAACAGGCTATCATATCGGTGTCATCGTTAACGAGCATACCGACGGCGACAACATCGTTGTAGCCTCTAATTTCAACGGTCTTAAATTCCTAAATGCTAATCACGCTTCCCACTTCGCTCGGGTGGGCACCTACCGCAATACTCATCATGTTACAGTGTCTGGCAGACACGGTTTCTCAATCGATCAAATGAACACGGAGATGCCAGGTAAGGGACAGACAGACTTAGGAAATTCCTGGCAGACGCTCGTAAGCGATATCAACGACCCCAAGAACATGGGCTTCGGCGACATCAACTACTGGGTCGTCGAAGGCAATTTAGGGTCGGTCGATAAGTTTATTAAAAACGGTGGTACTTCAATCCGAACCCGACGGATCGGTTCAGCTCCGGACACCTCCAAAACTAAGCTTAAATAAGGTAACTGTTCTTTTAAAAAAATGAAACTTAAAATTAAAAGAAAATCAATAGCTGGTTTAATGTTTTTTGCTTTCGCTGCAATAAATGTATCTGCACAAAATCCTATTATTCGGCATATTCGTACAGCTGATCCTTCAGCTCATGTATGGGAAGATGGTAAGGTTTGGCTTTATACATCTCATGATAAGGACAGTTCAGTAAATTATAATACCATGGATCGATATCATGCATTCTCAACAATCGATATGGCAAACTGGACCGATCATGGTGAAATTCTTCATTCACGTAATATCAACTGGGGAGTTCCCGGATTTATGTGGGCTCCAACAGCTGCTTATAAAAACTCAAAATATTATTTGATATATCCCCATTCCGCTGATGGAACAAGAGAAATGCGCTGTGGTGTGGCTGTTAGTAAAGTGCCGCAAGGTCCGTTTAAAGATATTGGCTGGATTGAAGGTGTTGATGGAAAATGGATTGACCCATGTGTATTTATTGATGAGGATGGAACACCTTATTTATATTGGGGATTGGATAAGCCATTGGTTGCCAAGCTAAAAGATAATATGACTGAATTAGCTGAAGAACCAAGACTGGTGGAATATGGTTCGGATAATTTCTTCGAGGCAATTTATATGCATAAGTATAATGGGAAATATTATTTTTCATATAATACGGGAGAAGGAGGTTACTATGGTTTAGGTGATAATGCTTATGGGCCATTTGAATATAAAGGAGCTGTAAATCCCAGTCAAACACAGGACCATCATTCAATAATTGAGTATAAAGGCCAGGGGTATTTCTTTTATCACGTTCGGGATTGGAATAGAGGCACAGTATACAGGCGCAATACCTGTGTAGAGTATTTGGAGTATAATAATGATGGAACGATAGTACCAGTATATCCTACAAAAGAAGGAGTCTCGAAGATAGAAGATAAGTAAAACATAAGCGATATCTTAATTGATAAGAATTGGTTTCAATTCAATTACATGCAACTGTAGAAGAATTATACAGCCTAGGTAATGAACAATTACCAGCAACTAATAGAGTAAACAGTCACTACTAAAAATAGCCGGAAAGCGCCTCTCACATCAACGAACCTCGAGTTGGTATTCTCCAGCAAAAAGGGGTCCCAATAATAGTTTTCGTTCTTCTGAAATGCTGGAAGCAGTTGAAGCCAACTTAGTCAGTTTTGAGAGTTAATGATTAAAAAATAATAGAAATACATTTTGTATTGGCAAATAGACAGTCATTTTATTTGATTTCATTTGGATGCAAATTACATTATATCAAATAGTTGTAAATAACTATTAAAACTTTACTTTCTTTTAATATTGTAATTTTCATAAATTTATTGGATATCATGAGTGTCTCAATACATACGAGACGCAAAAAATGCGTAGCTATGATAAAAGTTCACTCAAGGAAGAAATTATTAACGAACTAATAAAATGAGGGTAAAGTTTTTGTTTCATATTTACATCTCGAAGCACGTAAACAACTATAAATGTTGAAAAGTTATATGTTGTTTTAGTCATCATGCCATTGCTGCACTTGGACTGGTAGGGAAGCAATTGAAGTGTTTTGCGATAAAACTTGGCATTGAAGTAAACTGGTTGTAAATTTTTAAAATTGAGTTTAGTGTTTAATTTTTCAATGGCTTACAGCTAAATTATAAAGTGTATAAAAAGAAATAAAATGAAAATACAGAGACGCGAATTTATAATTAAGTCAGGTGTTGGAGTTGCAGCCATTTCAACACTTCCTTCAACTAACTTGGGAAGTAGCTTAATCAGTGCAAGTAAAGGATCTGATGATATTATCAGACAACTTTCACAATTAAACGACAATGATATTCCAGACTTGCTGAAACACCAAATAAATGATGCAGGAAATCGCTGGGATGGTGGAATTGCAAATGGCTGGGAGGTGCCCAATGTACATTCCACAAAAGAATTTATCAGTTCTTTGGGAACAGCTTATGTGTCAAAGTTTTCACGGTATTACCTTTCACCCGAACTGGAGAAGGCCCTGGAAAGAGCTGCTGCTTGCCTTGTAAATATTCAACATGAGGATGGAACAATCGATTTGCACACGACGAATTTTCGTTCTCCACCAGACACGGCTTTTATCGTGAATGACTTATGTCCGATTTATGCTTGTCTGAAACGTCTTAACAAATCGGGATTAGAACAAACCATTACCAGTTTAAGTACATTTATTGAAAATACGGGAAAATGCTTCTTAATTGGGGGAGTTCACACTGCAAATCATCGCTGGGTTATTAGCTCTGCCCTGGCTTGGGTTAATCATTTTTTCCCATCTCAGAAATATGTTAAACGGATAGATGAATGGTTAAGTGAAGGAATTGATTTCGATACTGACGGACAATATTCGGAGAAGAGCGTCGGTGCTTATTCGCCCATTTGCGACAACATGTTTACGGTAATAGGTCGTCTACTTGATCGCCCGGAACTTCAAGAATATGCCAGAAAAAATCTGGACATGACTATGTATTATATTCAGCCGGGGGGAGAAGTGGTGACAGATGCATCCGGTAGACAAGATAGGGCTTACCAGTCATTTGTGGATCAATATTACTATGCATACAGGTATTTTGCTATAAAAGATAATAACTCTGAATTTGCAGCAGTTTGCAAATTGATTGAGCGTGAAATGCCGGAGAATATATTAAAAAGAATAATAAGATATGCATCTTTTATTTTGGAGGATGCTATTTTTGAAAAGGATATGCCGGATGATTCCTCCATACCCGATAACTATTTTAAACGCTTCTCTTATTCCGGTGTTTTCAGAATAAGACGCGGTACAACAGATATTTCGGTAATTGAAAACAATCCTACCTTTTTCACTTTTCGAAAAGGCAATGCAGTAATGCAGTCGCTGAGATTGGGAGCAGCATTCTTTGGGAGTCGTGGACAATTTATTTCGGAAAGCTGTACAATGGATGGAAATATAATCAAATTGAGCAAGTCAAAAACCAGAGGCTACATGCAGACCATTCCAGAAAAGGACAGAAATGGTGAAGTCACATGGAATGATGCCTCTCGTGCTGCAAGAAAAGAAGATGGGATTCAATCTATGCTTTTTAATGTGGAGATAAGTGAAAACAATGGAAAGGTCACCATAGATATTGAAATTACCGGAACAGAGTTTGTCCCTGTTTCCCTGGAAATGAGTTTTAGAGTAGGAGGAGAACTAAAGGGAGTTGTCGCCAATAAAATCAATCAAAATTCACACTTTCTGGAAAAGAACAGAGGTCAATATGTTATGGGCGACGACGTTATCAGTTTTGGTCCCGGTTGTAATGCGCATAAATGGTCACAATTAAGAGGAATGACAACAAAACAAGATGGGCATAGTGTTTATTTAACAGGGTTCACACCATTTAAACATAAATTAGAAATTTATTAAAACCTAAAAAAATAAATTAACTTGAGTACATAACTTTAGCATAATGTATTCAGTTGGTTACATTGTGTATGTAGTCAAATAAAATTGAAAATTAGTTCAGAAGGCTGACCACCTGCCTCCATTGTTGGTGGTGAAACGAAAATTCAAGGTTAATAAATAAACCATAATTTTTTAATTTTACCCTTATCTACAGGCTACATTCTATCCTAAAAAAATTATAAATTATATCAAATATGATTATATAAAATGAAACGATCAAAAACTAACTTTAAGGCGATTATTTGCTTAGCAACCTTTGTATTCTTTTCATTAACAGGCCTTATTGGATGCAAAGAAGAGGTAAAGGTTGATGTTACCAATCTAACTTGTGAATACCTCACTAATCCTTTAGGTATTGATGCCAAGGAACCACAATTGAGTTGGCAATTAGCATCAGACCAACGTGGACAGAAACAAACTGCATATCGATTGCTTGTAGCAAGTTCGGAGGAAAAGCTATCGAAGGGTGAGGGTGATCTTTGGGATTCAGGTAAAATAAAATCAAACCAATCCAGACATATTGATTACAATGGTAAAACGCTTCAATCTCGTTCACAGTGCTTCTGGAAAATTATGATATGGGACAAAGATGGCAATTCATCATCTTGGAGCGAACCTGCTTTATGGTCAATGGGATTACTCGAAAAAGGCGACTGGACAGCTCAATGGATTGGATCTCCGTACTCGGTTACCGCACCTTATTACAGACACTCTTTTAATCTGGACGATGTTCCTAAATATGCACCTGTCTACCTAGCATCATTGGGCTACTTTGAGCTATACATAAACGGCCAAAAAGTAGGCAAAGAAGTGCTCGCACCTGCGGTATCAAATTTTAGCGAACGAACCTACTACCAAACTTATGATGTAGCCAGCTACCTAAAAAAAGGAAACAACAGTATTGGAATTTGGATGGGAACAGGGTGGTACTCTCCAGGATTACCTGGAGTTAAACACCACAGCCCTGTAGTAAGGGTACAACTGGAAATTCCTAATCAGCAGAAAGTCATCAGCGATACTTCGTGGGAAACTAAAGCAAGTGAAAGATCCCATATTGGAGGATGGCAATGGGGAAATTATGGAGGAGAATTGGTTGATGCACGTTTGATAGATAAACAATGGTGGGATAATAAAAGATCAACAAATGGTTGGCACCCTGTTGTAATTGCTGAAACAGCTGATGTACCATGCACAGCCCAAAAATGTCGTAATAACATCCAGCTTGATGAAATTGCTCCAAAATCAATTGAGCACCTGAATGATACAATAGTAGTAGTTGATTTTGGCACCAACCTTACAGGTCAGCTGAAAATGAAATTTTATGATCTTGATCCAGGTAAGAAAATCATAATTTACTACGGAGATAAAGATAGTGGGCAGAAACCAAATGAAGCACGGCACATAAATAATTTTCAAATAATGCGTCAACGTGATGTATTTATCTCTGCTGGAAAGAAAGAAGAACAGTTTAACAATGTTTTCAACTATCATGGTTTTCGTTACGCAATTATTGAGGGTTTACCATATTTACCAGCAAAAGAAGACCTGGCTGCAATTCCAGTAGAAACCGAGGTTACTGAAGTCGGTTCATTCAGTTGTTCGAATTACCTTTACAACCGCATACATAAAATGGTTCGATGGACTTACCGAGCTTTAAACTTAGGTGGGCAAACTGTAGATTGTCCTCATCGTGAAAGATTTGGCTATGGCGATGGACAAACAATTATGGATGTTGGTTGTTATAATTTCGATGCTTCCACTTTGTATACCAAATGGTCAGAAAACTGGTGGGATGAGCAGAAAGACGATGGTTTTGTTCCTTTTGTAGCACCTGCTTCAATACCAACTGGCGGAGGACCAGCTTGGGGGGCAATGTGTATTACGGTTCCATGGAAAACCTACCTCTTCTACAACGATACTAAGCTGCTCGAAAAGGGGTATCCTTATATGAAGAAATACATTGAATACCTTGGTGCACATACTATAGATGGAGTACTTCAGGATCTATTTCCAGGAGATAAATGGAAAAATCTGGGTGATTGGGTTCCGCCCCGCAGAGGAATGGATAAAAAAGAATGGGTAGGTCATAACTCCCGTCGTTTTTTCAACAACTGTTATCATACCTACCTACTTCAAATTATGATAAAAGTTGGAACACTCCTTGACAAAAAAGATGATGTATTGGCATTTAAGCAAGAACTCAACATTACTCAAAAAGCGATTCACACGAAGTGGTTTAATCCAGCAGACACAACTTATGCAAACGGAGAACAGCCTTACCTCATTTTCCCTTTACAAACTGGAATTACGCCCAATGAGCTAAAAAATGCAGTGTTCGATAAATTTGTGCATACGATGCTGGTGAAAGATAAGGGTCACCTAAACACTGGAATGATTGGCACTCAGATAACATTTGATTACCTGCTTGAAAATAACCGGAACGACCTAATAGACATTATGGTGAACAAAAAAACCTATCCGGGCTGGGGATATATGATAGAAAATGGAGCAACAACTTGTTGGGAACAATGGAACGGACACGCTTCTCAAATACACTCTTGCTTTCCGTATATTGGTGGCTGGTTTTACCGTGGTTTAGGTGGAATCCAATGGGATAGCGAAAATCCCGGTTTCAAAAACACCATACTTCGTCCGGCATTGGTTAAGAGTGTCGATTGGGTTAAATGCAATTACGAATCGCATTACGGCAACATTATTAGCAATTGGAAAATAGAGGCGAATCAATTGAACTGGGAAGTAACAATTCCGGCAAACAGCACTGCAACAGTATATATTCACGGAAACAAAATAACAGAAGGTGATTTGCCAATTGAATATGCTGGTGGAGTGACTTTTATTAGAGTTGAAGATGGAATCAGTTTGTATAAAGTGGAATCGGGAAATTATAGCTTTGAAAGCACATTGGAGTGAAACTAATTAAATGAGATTAAAAACAAAAAAATTATTTACTTTTTTTAAGATTTTTATTATTAATGTCGTTTTTATCTGTCCGGTTTCAGGACAACAATTAAACGACTATAATATTGTCTGGAACAGCCAAAGTCAGAATTCATCACAATCGATGCCATGTGGAGGTGGTGATATTGGATTGAACGTATGGGTTGAAAATGGGGAACTCTTGTTCTACATGTCGCGAAGCGGTACATTCGATGAGAATAATACAATGCTGAAACTTGGTCGTGTTCGGATTAAGTTAACACCAAACCCTTTTGAAAAGGGTAGCGCTTTTAAGCAGGATTTAAAATGATTTTTTTTTATCAGTTTGCTTAATCATCTCCTGCAAACCAATACTAACAGAGCCTCCCTAGTTATGGTCGTAGTAAGTTTGACTCCACTGTTTGGTGCCTAGACCGATTTTGAGCACCTGAGATTCATAAAATACATGGCAAATACTACCTAACTTTTAATTGCTCAAATGAGTCAAGAATAAAAGACAAACTTCAGGGGCTGCATAGTGGCATTGCCGTGTCCGATGAAATACTGGGAGATTACAAAGTACTCGCTCACTACGAACCATTCCTCAGGGGGGATGACCTTACATTGTTTGAAGATGATGACGTAAAAATCTATTCATTTAACAAACATAGCAAAACCATTTTTGTGGCAGAAGTAGATATGGAAAGTCTGAAACCCATACGTGATCCGAAACCTTTTATTACTGCAGTAAATTTGGAGAATGAAGATTGGGACGGGGTGAGTATTGAAGGTGCGTATTGCATTAAAAGGGATGGACAGTATTATTTTTTCTATTCGTCCTGGACCCGGGGATACTAGATTGGTTATGCCACAGCAGATCATCCACTCGGGCCATGGATCAAATATGAATGAAACCCTGTTTATGGTGCTCAGAATGAATGGTCATATAGAAAATACAAAGTCGAATTCTCCGGTTATCCGGACAATCCGTGGGCAGTGGTGGGTCACAACGAAGTTTTTAAAGATCCTGATGGAAGGCTTTGGATCAGTTGCCATGGAATTCTTAAAAAAGATCGAGTTCCATAATTGGTCATCGACCCCATTGACTTTGTTGATGGTGAAATGAAAATTGGTTGACCTACATACACCAAACAAACTATTGAATATTAAAGTACTTATTGACAATGAAAAAGGGAGGAATTGTAAATAGTTTGATTGATTTGATCAAAACATTAACAGCATACGAAATTTTTTGCCGATAGTTTTAGTTTACGTGCCTCGCTTATTATTGTAATTATACCACTTTTAGTAACCTCTTTATATGGATTTGCTTTCAATTTTTTAGTCAAAAGAAAGACTAAAATTAATATGCATAAAACCATCCTTGAAAAGCAATTTAGAACTTCCCCAAGTAAGTATTTTAAGTTGTTCTTAAATGGCTGTATGTTAGCAGATAGTGGGGTAGTGACTGAATTATCCATATCCATTTTTAACATTTTGTTACATTTATATTTTGTTTAAAAAATGTAAATTAAAACAATAAAAGGAGAAAATATGGAAACCAACCCAGGAGTGTATTGCGAGGTATGTTCTCTTAACTCAAAAAAGTGAAATCAAGAGGTATTTTTGCCCTAAGGACAAAAACCATGAAATAAATATTTAAAGGTGGAGTTAAACCAAATTGGTCACAATTGAATAGCCTTTGTTCATAAGCCGGATAAAAATGCGCTAAAAAATCAATTTGGATATTTAAGTTAAACATTTAAAAATATCACTTATGAAAAGAAGAGATTTTGTTAAAAATAATATCCTTGCTACATCGGGAACAGTTTTTATTAATTCAATTTTGGGATGTGTTAATCCTGATTTACTGACTGATAATGTTGACTTGTTATTCCGTGGGTTTCAAAATCCACCGGTCGATTCCCGAGTTTTTGTCCGTTGGTGGTGGAATGGTAACAGGCTTGCGAAAAAAGAGATTTTGCGTGAACTGGATGTGATGAAATCTGCTGGTATTGGAGGCGTTGAAATCAATCCAATTGAATTTCCGGGTGGGGACCCCTTAGGATACAAAGCTTTAACCATTTTTGAAGACGATTGGCTGGATATGTTGCAAGTAGCTCTCCGAGGAGCAAAGGAGCGCGGAATTATTTGTGATTTGATCGTTGGTTCCGGCTGGCCTTTTGGGGGCGAATTTCTGAAAAAAGAACAGCAGATACAAATGGTGACAATTGAAACCATTGATCTGAAAGGAGTGGGAATATATCACTTCAAAATAAAGGAATTACTTGACAAAGTGAATGCCAAAGTTGGTTCAAAAAAAAATACAATTTATAAAGATTTGTTGTCGTTGCGGCTGCTCCCAAAAGAATCAAATGAATTTACTGAGGGAAAAGATCTGATGGGGAGTATCAGAAACGGGGAGCTTGCCATCGATGTTCCCGCAGGTAATTATGTGCTGTATTATGTTGTGAAACTGACCGGATACATGGCAGTGATAAAAGGTGCTCCCGGTGCTACAGGACCGGTATTGAATCATTACAGCAAAGCAGCCACAGAAGAATATCTGAACAGAATCTCTGATTTTATTAATGGTAAAATCGAGAATATGGGTGACTATATCAGAGCTATGTTTTGTGATAGCATGGAACTTATGGGAGCCAACTGGAATGACGATTTACCTGATGAATTTGAAAAAAGAAGAGGTTATTCATTATTACCTTATCTTCCGTTTGTTCTAAAAAAAGTGGGACGATGGGGAAATAGGAGTGATGAGGAATATGGGACAAAATTCTCTGATGAAGTAACAGACTTAATTAAGCGAGTAGATTTGGATTTTTACAATACACGGATTGAGCTTTTTAAAGAACGGTTTATAGTCCCCTTTAACGAATGGTGTCATCGAAATAATGTTCAATCACGAATGCAGGCTTACGGCCGTGGAATGCACCCGCTTGAAGCAAGTATGGAGATTGATATTCCTGAATGTGAAACCTGGTTGTTTAAAGACGTTGGTAGAGAATACCCAGACACTGGGCTATTAGGGAGAGCACCGAGAATGTGTAATAAATACGTTGCATCAGGGGCGGCACTTGCAGGGAAAAGAATTGTAAGTTGCGAGGAGATAACAAATATTAAAATGGTGTTTATGGCTACATTGGAAAATATCAAAATAGCCGGAGATCAAAGTAATATATCGGGGGTTAACCACTCTATATTGCATGGTTATAATTATTCACCTCCCGAGGCACCATTCCCCGGATGGATTCGCTGGGGTAGTTATTTTAATGAACGAAATACCTGGTGGCCCTATTTTCAAAAGTGGGCAGACTATAAAGCCCGTATTTCTTATCTTCTTCAAAATGCGTCTCCTCAGGCGAATATTGCAATTCTTCAACCTCTTACCGATCTCTGGATGAAGTTAGGACCTCAACGCGACCCGTTCCCTCAAAAATGGTATCCTGAATACCAAAATAATTTGTGGGAAGCCATACAGCAAAATGGAGGTGGTTGCGATTATGTGAGTGAAAATATTATTAAAAAAGCGGTATTCAAAAAGGGTAGGATGACGTATAATGAACGTTCATATAATACCCTTCTATTGCCCGAAATTGAGACATTGGATATGGAAACTACAAAATCACTTGTAGCTTTTGCAAAATCCGGTGGAAAAATTGTCTTTATTGGAAAAAGGCCTTTCAAATCACCTTCATATAAAAATGTGGAACACAATGATGACGGGGTGAATAAAATGGTGGAGGACCTAATAAAACACTCCGGTGGAAATGTTATTGAGTACCCTTCCCCCGAAGGAGATGTGATTAAATGGTACGGAATATTACAAGATGAATTGGGATTGAAACCCTATGTCAGATTTGATAAAACCCACAAATATTTAAATCAGTCTAATTACCGGATTGGCGAAAACAGTCTCTTTTTTATCGCTAATTCCAGTTTAATGGAACAAATTTCGGTTAAGGCAGAATTTCTGGTAAAAAATAACCTTCATCCCTGGATATGGAATCCTGAAACCGGAGAGAAATTACTTTATCCAACAAATGGAAGTAATAATAAGATTGAATTAGAAATTCCCCGCGCCACTTCTATAATGATTGTCTTTGAAAACAATTCAAAAGGAGAACAATTTCAACCCATGAATTTTAACAACAGTGGAAAAGAAATAACGGGATCATGGCAATTACAGCTTAACCATATAAATGGAGATAAGCAGAAAATAAAATTAGAATTATTAACCGACCTGATTAAAAATACACAGACAAATAATTTTGCAGGCGAAGTAATTTATAACAAAACAATATTCCTTAACTCCGATAAATATAAATACATGGATTTGGGAGATGTTCAGGGAGTTTCGGAACTAACATTGAATGGTGAACTAATTGGTGTAAAGTGGTATGGTGCTCACATTTATAATATTGAAAGTGCCCTGAAAGAAGGAGAAAACAAATTGACAATCAAATTGACTACCATTACCGGGAATTATCTTAAAAGCTTGAAGGAAAACCGCATTGCTCAAGGATTGTTGAAAAAGCAAGCCTATTACCCAATGGGTATTATGGGACCTATCAGAATTATATAATTGTAATATTTAACGCTCAAAGGATAAACAGATATAAATCCGTAAAAAAAACGGTGGTGTAGCTGGTACCAAGTCTAAACACCGCAAGACCTTGTAGGTAAATAATCTGCGAGGCCTTTCTCGTGGGTGTTGACGGCAGGGTTGACGGTTTTGAAAATTGACAGATCGTTTATAATCAGATAGCTAAATCAATCTTGTGAATTTACTATCTCTTAAATTTAACCCTTTAAAAGTTTACTTTTTGCTGACACTAAACAATGATGGCAACTAAATTGTGGTTAGCTAATTAAACACACTTTTTATTAATTTTAGATATTTACAGTAAAGGGACTGGGAAATCAGGCCTCTTTATTAATTAATACAGATTCTTAAAAGTTGTTAGTGCTTTAACAAAGACTAATAAAACTATCCTGGGTAATTGTACTAATAATTAAACCATAGGCATATTCTCTTCAGTAAGTTCACGTATTTCTAGTCCTTTTAAAAGATGTTAAACTAACGTTTATAGCTAACTTTTATAAGTCCAAGAATTTCATCAGTAATATATTTCTGAACCCCATATTTTATTTGGAATATCTGGGTTATAATTACCTACTTTTATTTGGGGGTTAAACCCTAAAACTCTCAATTCAACAACCAACCCCTTCAAAATAAGTCTATGGGATACTTTGGTGAAATGGTTATATAGCCTAATCTCCTATCCATCTATGGGTTTTTTTATGCTTAAATTAGATTTTCCTAAATTTAAACATCTAACAATCAGTACTATGAAAAAGCTACTTATATTACTGATAGTTCCACTTTATTTCTTCTATCGGATTCTTCCTTCTTGTTACGAGCCGAGATAAGAATCAATAATAAGAACGCGGCTAATTTAATGCTTGAATATTCTGACATATTTTATATATCTATTTCTTATTGCTAATATAATGTTGTCCCATAGTTTATGGTATAAAAAAGAGCTGATAAAAAAGCATAATAACAAGTAATGGCTGTTTCATTATTTTTATATCGTTAATTCTTAGTATCTAGCTATTTTTTCAATTTACTTGGCGAGTATCCAAACTGTTTTTTAAAGCATCTACTAAAATAATACGGATCACTAAACCCAATCATATTTGCCACTTCAGATACGTTGTGGTTTTTAGATTTTAATAACATTGCTGATTTTTTTAAACGCACTATTCTAATAAACTCATTTGGTGATAAATCTGTAAGTTGTTTTATTTTACGATAGAGCTTGGATGAGCTCATTGCAAGTTCATCGCATAAAAACATTGAGGTTAGATCTGAATTATTTATGTTTTTTTCAACAAGTTCTTTAATTTTTGAAATTAACTCAATGTCTATTTTTGAGTGGGCTAAAGAAATGATATCCGTTTCAACTTCTTCAGAAAACCGTTGCTTTATATCAAAGCGTATCTTGATAATATTATCAATTCGAGTTTTAAGCAAAAACTGGTCAAATGGCTTTACTAAATACCCATCAGCACCAAATTTATACCCTTTAATTTTATTTTCGTTCTCAGCTAAAGCCGTTAATAACAGAACTGCAATATTACTTATATTTTCATCTTCTTTTAATTCTTCAATAAATTTAAATCCGTCCATAATAGGCATCATAATGTCAACAACACAAAGAATAGGTTTTACTTTTCTACAAACTTCTAAACCCTCTTTTCCATTTTCAGCTTCATATACTTTGTAAAAAGTAGACAAATATTCTGCCACATATCTTCTCAATTCTGAGTTGTCATCAATGATTAATATACTATGTTTTATATCGGTATTTATTTTGACCTGACTCATTTTTATAATCGGAGTACTATTATACAATGCAGGCTTAATAGCTGCAGTTTTCTCCTGTGCTGTTATATCAGGTAATGACTTAAAAATTTCATTCTTCAAATAAGCTTTTTTATAAACAGGTAACTCAATAATAAAAATACTACCATAGTTAGGCTTACTTTTTAAACTAATGTTTCCTTTATGAATTTTCACCAAAGCCTTAACAAGAGACAATCCAATACCCGTACCTGTGGAATTTTTCAAACTATTTTTAGCTTGGTAGAATCTTGAAAATATTTTTTCCTGACTCTCAATTGGCACACCAATTCCGTCATCACTCACTTCTATTTTTAGTGTTCTTTTTTCATCTTTTGTAATGCCTAAAAATAAATCTATATTACCATAATTTTTAGTAAACTTGATAGCATTAGACAGCAGGTTATATAAAATCTTATTATATTTATCTGTGTCAATCCAACATTCACCAATCTCATCTTCAACATTTAGATTAAAATTTATGTTTTTAGTTTGCGACAACTCTTTAAAGGAATTGAAAATATCTCTGGTATTTGATGAGATTCTAACTTTAGAAACCTTTAGTTTTAGCTCTCCTGTTTCTGCTCTTCTAAAATCTAAAATTTGATTTACCAAACGTAAGAGTCTATTTGCATTTTGATATATTAATTCAACCTTACTTCTTGCATACGTATTAGCATTGTCCTGATCTAATAATTGTTTTGTAGGACCAAGAATAAGGGTTAATGGCGTTCTAAGCTCATGTGATATATTAGTAAACAAACGAAGCTTTTCATTATTTAAATTTTCATCTCGTTCTCGCATTTCTTTTTCAAGTAATAATTCTTTTTTTAGCTTTAAACGTAACCTTATTTGTCTACGTCCGAAATAAATTAATCCACCAAGTATAAATAGTATTAAAGCCAAACCTTTATAGCTAAACCAAAACGTTGGCTTAACTTTTATGTTATACGAAGAAATTTTACTCCAAACACCGCCACTGTTACTGGCCTTTAGTTTAAATATGTAATTTTTTGGATATAAATTAGTGTATTGTATCGCTCTAGAACTACTAGTTGTTTCTATCCATTTTTCATCAAAACCTTCTAATTTGTATTGAAATTTATTTAGATTTTCATTAGTAAATGATGGTGTAGAAAACTGAATAGAAAAATTTCTATTACCATAGCTAAGCTCAACATTTTTAACATAATTAATGTCACTACTAAACGGAATTTGACCATTAACTTTTACCTGTGGTACAACTCCATTGTTCTGAACTTTAAATTCCGTAATAACAGGTTCTGGGGACCATTTATTCTCCCGAATAGTTAAAGGTGAAAAATAAATTACACCGTTTTTGCCTCCTAAAAATATTTTTGTCTTATTAAAATTGTAAAAACCGCTTGAACTAAAAATATCTAATCTATTACCACTATTTACATTATAAACATTGGCCGTCTCATTAATACTATTATACCTGGCAATACTATTGTTATTCATATTTAACCATAAACCTCCTTTAGGATCTAACACCATATCTGTAACCCACTTGCCAGCAATTTCCGCTGGTTTACTAACTTTATCAAATCTATCCTTAGTTTCATTATAGATACTTAAACCCAACCGTGTTGAAGCCCAGATTGAACCATTATTAATAATAACATCACTTACACTGTTATGAGGTAATCCAATACTAGAATTTATATCTTTTATATAATGTTTACTAGATTTAAGTTTAGTATCGTATTTAACTAATCCATTTTCTGTTGCAAACCATAAATTATTATCTGCATCCTTTGTCACCTTATTTACATAAGAATTAGGCAATATAGAATCACGATTTTCTGAAGGTAAAAGTGTATTTGGGTTTAAAAAAAGTACGCCATCACCACGCGAGCACACCACTAAGTTGTTATTGTCATCTCCCATAAAGCTTAGTATGGGAAATTTTTTAAGTCCTATGTCCTTAACTATGGAAGTATTATTTAAATAGTTATAAATTAAAATACTTCCATTCCATAAACCACAATAAATTATTTTCCCATCTATTGAAAATATACTCGCTATATCACTATTATTATTGTGTAGTGGAATAATAGTATTTTCCTGATATAAAAAGAGTCCATGATGTCTTGTCGCAACAATAACTTTATCGTCGTATGTTTTTGTGAATCCGCGAATTCTTGGCGCTTTGTAATCTATATATTTAGAAATATCTTTATTTATTTTAAACTGATTTTCATACGGGTCATATTTGTCCAATCCGTCATCAGTACCAATCCAAAGTACACCAGAATTATCAAAATAAAGTGCATAAATTAAATTATCATTTAACGAGGTGTTATCTGATAATTCTGAATAATACCATTTAAAATTACCTTTAGCAATATCCTCTAATTGATTACATTCTAACAAACCTCCCAATGTACCAACCCAATAAACACCATCTGGCGCCCTAGCTACAGAAATAAAATAAGGCCCTAGATTATCTCTAAGTTTTTCATTTTCAATATATAAATTACTAAAAATATTAGTCTCAGCATCAAACTTGTAAAGACCTTCACGCGTTCCAACAAAAAGATTAGATTTATGATCCTCATATATAAAATTAATATAGGGGTTTATATCACTAGAATTTGGGATCGTTAATGTGAATTTTGATATTTCTGATATCTCTCCACTATTACTCAATTCTATTTTGGCAATTGATGCAGTTCCATAAGAACCCACCCAGATATTTCCTTTTTTATCCTCAAAGATTTCTTTGATATATTCAAAACCTTCTAATTCAACTTTGGAAAATCTATTTTCTTTTGGATAGAAAATATAAAGTCCAGCACTTTTTGTACCAACCCAAATTCTCTTAAACTTGTCTATATGTATAGAACGTATCTCTTCATCAGGTAAACTATTGGGCGCATTTTTATTATCAAAGAAAGTCGTAAAAGCATGCGTGTCTAACTCTAAGCGTGTTAAGCCTTTTCTAGTTCCAATCCATAATTCATTAGAGTTACTATCTAATTTTAATACTGTGATATCATCATTAGCTAGCTTGTTTTCATCAGCAGAGGTGCTTAAGTAAGGCTTAAATTCATAGCCATCAAACCTATTTAAACCAGAAAACGTCCCCAACCACAGAAACCCTTTTTTATCTTGGACAATTTGTCTTACAGAGTTATGTGACAATCCATTATTATCATTGTAATGGTCAAATTTTAGATTTTGAGCACCACTTTTAGCAACCACCAAAAAGATAGTAAGGAACATTAACTTCTCAATAAAACTAAAATTGTTTTGCACTAAAATTGAAATATCTTATTTAATCTAATATAGAGAATTTAAGGTTTTAATGCCATATTGCAAAGCATCCATTCTTTCTGTATCAATCGTTTTTAAATAGTTAAATAAAGGTTTCTCTTTATTTGAATTTTATATTCATTATAACTCCTAGTTACTTGAATGTCATTTAAATCAATTTAGGTACTTGTAAATTACTTGCCCCAAAAAAAGGTTCAAAAAAATGCAATAAAAAAGCATGTTTTAAAACGAAACTTCGTAGCCTTGTTTTATTTAATATACTCCAAACTAGAATTCATTTCTAGAATAAGTTCGCCGCCGTTGGTAATATCTTTATGTTTAATCGTGAAATCTAAAATTACCTCCTCATTGTGTGTAACCTTATTTAAATGAACATTGTTTGGATCATTATTTTTAGCTTTTATTACAAACTTTTCGCCTTTGTAATAGTCTTGATTTAAATTAATAGTTACCACATCAAAAATAGGACTCCCTATTTGATATTCTGAATTATTGTCAGTTCCTCCGTTCATTTGGAACAGACCTATTTTCATTAAAACAGCTAAGCTACCCATTAAACCCTGATCTTCATCGCCGTTATAACCTGTTGCTGGCGACAAACCACTAAAAGCTTTATCTATAACTTTTCGAGACCAGTGCTGTGTTAAATCCGGACGACCTAAGGCGTTAAAAATAAAAACTGTTTGTGTGGATGGCTGATTACCATAATTTATGGGGATAATTCTGTATTCTGGATGTAGTTCTTGTGCATGCGAATTACCCGATGTAAAATTTAATTCCTCAGAAGCTTTAAATTGATTATTTAATTTTTCCACAGCTTTATCATTACCTCCCATTAAAGAAGCCAAACCGGTTAAATCATGAGGTACAAACCAAGTAGATTGCGCACTACTAGATTCTACAAATCCAACCTTTATTTGATATGGATTAAAATTTTCTAGCCATTTACCACCTTCATCTTTAGGTCTCATCCAGCCTGAGGATTTATCATAAAGATTTGTGTAATTTTTTGATCTATGCAACAAGTAGTCATAATCTTCTTTATGATTTAGTTTCTTTGCTAATTGTGCCAATGTCCAATCTTGATAAGCATACTCCATGGTTAAACCAGCGCCTTCTTGATGACCACCAAACTCACCTTCAGGAATTGGGTAAGGAACAAAACCATTATTAATATAGTGCTTTAAACCGCCGCCTAAGTTTGTATTATGCTCGTATCCAGATTTTGCCATGATACCACCTAACATATGATTTTTTTTAAGTGTTTGATAAATATTCTCTAAATCTTTAGTAATAATACCCTGTTGTATTGCGCTTACTATAAACGGAGTACTAGATGCACCTGTCATTACATAAGTGTAGTTACCACCAGATGGCCCCCGTGGTATTAAGCCACCATCTTTTGCGTATTGCAATAGTGATTGTACAAACTCCTCTTTTATTTCAGGATAAACAAGTCCCCATAAGGTGTTAATTGTCCATTGAGCACCCCAAAAAGAATCAGAATTATAATGGTTAAATTTCGGTTTTCCCTTTTCATTTAATGGTATTTGTCCAACCCTAAAAGTATCACTTGTATTATCAGGGTAAGCGCCATTAACATCACTAATCATTCTTCTTCCTTGCAGAGAATGCCATAAATCTGTGTAAAACCTTTTTTGATCAACGTCAGAGCCACCTTTAACTTCAATTCTACTTAGTAAACTCTCCCATTCATTATGAGAATCTTCCACAACTTTATCAAAATTCCAAAGTGGGAGTTCTGCTTTTATATTATTAGCTGCATTTTTAATAGATGTATAAGAAATTCCTACTTTCATTAAGACAGGCTCGCCAGTAGATTCAAAACGCATCAAATAATTATCGGTTTTGTCATCTTTTTCAACAGTTTTAATATCCTTATTTAACTCTATTTTAAAATATATGATTAACGGTCTTGGTCTTCGACGCGTTGCATCAGCGACAAGTTTTCCTGATAATTCTTTGTCTCCAGTTTTTTCTAGTACTCCATCGACATTATCACATGGGCCTAACACAGTATTCAAATTAAATAATATGCCTGCATTTTTATTCTTTGGAAACGAGTATTTATGGAAACCAACACGTTTTGTACTCGTTAATTCAGCTTTTATATTATATCTCTCTAATTCTACTTTATGATAACCAGGCTTAATTATCTCTTTATCATGACTGAACTTTGAATAAAAATCAGCAAAAATAATATCACTTTTCTCATTAGAGACCGTAACTGGCATAACGGACAAACCAGAAATTTGCCAAGCGTGGATATGACTAAAACTCTTAATAGTATCCACCTCGTGTCTATAACCACTTCCCCAAGCACCCTCTATTTTTGTGTCAGGACTTAAGTTAACCATTCCAAAAGGTCTACTTGCTGACGAAAAGAAAAACCATCTTGAATTCTCTGTATCAAGTAATGGGTAAACTTTATCTGTAAAATTTTCTATTATTTCTGAAACAGGTATGTTTTTTTTGCAAGCAAGAAAAGTTAGCGTTAAGACAGTAAGCGTTAATAATCTTGTATTTATATGTTTTTTGAGTTTCATTTAATTGTCTATTATCTTTATTAAATTAATACGAATATCATTAAGTATTGCTTTAGATGGTAACTCATTATTGATATCCTAATGAAAAATCTAAAGCGACTTTCATACCTTTATTACTTGCACAATTTATTAAACTATCCATATATGATTCATGAGTTTTATAGTTGGGTTATAATTCTTTGTACACCGGTCTTAAAAAAAATCTGGTCGTCTTCCCGTCATATCTAAAAACTGAATAGAATTATACCGCAATTGTTCCAAAAAAGTTATCATTTCAGTAGAGCTTTCACATTCCTGACATAATAATTTACCACGGTAATTGGCTAACTCAATACATCATTTTTAAAATAACCCAGATTTGGAATTTTAAGAGGAGAAATTATTCTGTCTTCAAACGCAAACAAATCTATTTCACTGTTTTTGTTGGGTGTTTTATCCGTCCATTGATTCTTAGTAAAAACTGAGAAACATGAACATAAAATACCAATTGGCTAGAGTATAAAAAGATTGATTATCACAAAAAAAATAGTTTTGTGTATTACTATTTACAATAAAGGCAAGTAAATATAATACCTGCCTTTATCTAAAAACTAATTTTAAATTCTTCTGTTATTATCCTATTTATAACCAGGATTTTGCCGCATTGTACTAGGTGAAAGATTAATTTCCTCCTGAGGGATTGGACGTAACAAGTGCTTATCAGCATCAAAAGCTCCGTGATTTAACACATGAGGATTGTGTTGTTCTATTCTTTCTTTTAGTTTACCAGTTCTTTTTAAAACTGCCCATCTGTTAGTTTCTCCGGCTAACTCTAAAGCACGTTCATTCAAAATATCGTCTATGGTTACTGAACTATAATGATTAGCAACACCAGTAGCGCGCTCTCTAACCCTGTTAATATGAGTTGCTGCAGACGAAGCGTTTCCAGCTCCTAAATATGCTTCAGCGGCAATTAAATGTGTTTCAGCTATTCTATATATAAATGTATCACGTGAACCATCTGTATTTTCATTAAAATCTTCATCATCAAATTTCTTGAAAATTGGAAAGTTTGTATTTTGTGTATTCTTTGAATATAAATAATTTACTCCAGGAATATCTTCGGGACGACCCCATAAATATTGATCAGGTTGGTAAACCCAATAGCGGTTTAACCTGTCTGTTAATTCAACTATTTCTAAGGCTTTCTTAGGAAAATAAACTACAGTATCCCCAACTACAATATTATCTGGCCCACCGGGCTCATTGCCATCTGCTAGAATAGCTCTATGCATAGTAGCATCTTCTCTTGAATCATTATCTGCAAAAAGAGAATAAAAGAATGGTGTTGGCATAGGACCACCAGCACTCATACCATAAGGTGTTGTTGTTCTATTAATCCCAGGCAAATCAACAACTGAAAACATAAACATTGCATGTTTATTATTTAATTTATCCGAAGGGATACCTTCTGAACCCCACTGAGCAGCAAAAAGAACTTCATCATTTACCTGATTATCATATGCAAAAACCTGAGCAAAGGTCTGACTTCTCAGATCATATGATCCTATTGCTTGCTCTGCTAATCCAGCAGCAGTAGTAAAGTCTGTTGCTGTACCAAATGATGTATAGGCTCTTGTTACATATACTTCTGCCAAAAGATGTTGTGCAGCTCTTTTAGAAAACCGTCCAGTATCTGGATCCTCTTTTAAATCTGGAATAGCTGCTTCTAAATCAAGTATTATTTGGGCAAATGTTTCTCCTTCTGTAGACCTTGCATAATCCTCTCGTATAGTTTGAGGTTCTTCTAAATCTATAACTACACCTCCATATTGTTGTGCCAAGTTGAAAAAGGCTAAAGCTCTTAATGCTTTTGCTTGTGCAATACCATAAGCTTTTTCAGCTAATCTCCCATCACTCCATTTTATTTGATTTTCGTAACGATTAAGAGCTGTATTGGCCTTTGCAATAATATTATAATTACTAGTCCAAAGCTCATCGCTATTTGGAGCCTCAAAACCAACATAATCATTAACAGGGCTAATGGAATTTACGTCTCCTTTGGACGTAAAGATATCAGTCCCATCAAACTTATAAACATAATTTTTATAAACTTCTCGGACTAAGGGATAAATTCCAACAACTAATTGGTCTGCATTACCTTCTGTTATAAAATTCTCACTAGTAACAGCTGAGAATACTTCTTCTTCAATAAAGCTATCACAAGCATTTAATAACACAACAAAAGCTATTGTGCCTATTATATATTTTATGTTTTTTAATATTTTCATGGTTATATTTTTTTAAAAATTAATATGACACTTTAAGTCCAAACAAGACTGTTTTCATCAAATATCCTGCCTTATAATTATTTTGAAGGCCTGTTTCTGGATCAGAACCAGCATAGTCTGTAAAAGTAAACGGGTTTTGAATATCTAATGATAAACTTAAACTAGACATTTTTAACATATCTAACATAGGCTGATTGAATTGATATCCTAAACCAATGTTTCCAATACGGACAAAATCATAATTTGGATAATACGAATTCGTATTTAATGTACCCTGTCCACCATATCCTACAGCTGGATTTTGAGAACCTGGGTTATTAGGTGTCCAATAATCTAAATTTACTTTATTAAACCTTGCTTGATCATGTTGCCAAGGCACAGAATTCTGGTAAAATTCTGAATGTCCAACACTTCCTTGTCTTGTGTATGCTTGGATTGAAATATCTAGATTTTTATAGCTAAAAGTATTTGTCATACCCGCTATCCAATCTGGAGATAACTGCCCTATCACGACTTTATCGTCATTATCTAGAACATCGTCACTATTTTGGTCTTTAAACTTATATTCACCAGGAAATCTGTTATACACTGCTGCTTCAGCGACCTCATCTAATTGATAAATACCTAATTTCTCATAAGTCCAAATAGCATCAGCAGGTTGTCCTACTTGTAAGACACCATGGTTTTCGTATGGAATCAAATCCAAAGATCCATCTAAATCTAAAATCTCATTATTATTTTTAGAAAAATTCAAATTGGTAGTCCAACTAAAATTATCTGTTCGAATATTTCTAGTATTTAAAGTGATTTCGACTCCTTTATTACCTATCGATCCGTAATTCCCTGTAGCGTTATTAAAACCTGTAATTGGAGATAGCGTTCTACCAAGAATACTACCTACTGTCTTTTTGTTATATATCTCAACACCTAAGCGGACTTTATTATCTAAAACACCTAAATTCACACCTATATTGAATTCTTTAGAACGCTCCCAAACTAATTCGGAATTAGAAAACCTTGTTACATTGGTTCCATTAGTAAGTGTGGTACCAAATAAATAATCACTACCTCCTAAAAGTGCCAATGATCCATATGCATTAGCTGAAGTATCATTTCCAGATTCACCATAACTAATACGAAATTTTAAATTACTTAACCAATCTGTACTTTGCAGAAAATCTTCATCACTTGCTTTCCACGCAAAAGCTGCTGCAGGAAAGAAAGCCCATTTATTATTTACTGCTAATTTAGATGAACCATCATATCTACCAGAAAAAGTAAAAAGGTATTTGTCTCGTATACTATAATTTAACCTTGCGGTATATGATGCTAACGTTTCTTTTATATACTCGCTGCTGTTGGTTCTTGCTTGGAGACCAGACTCAACATTGTAAAACGAATAGGCATCGGTATCAAAATTTCTTCTCTCAATATTACTCCATTCTCGCTGATTATAATATAGAGAACTTACTAAAGTTGCATTTAAATTATGACCATCTGCAACATCAAATTTTAAATTAACAATATTATCCCATGAATATGATGTATTAAAATACATATTATAGTAAGACCTAATTCTACCTTGATCATTTCGAGATGATTTTGTAAACAAACCCCTATATTCTCCTTGTCTTGTGTTTTTAATATTTGGTGCAAACTGCGTTTTAAAACTAATCCAATCTTTAGGCTTGTAATCTAAAAAAACATTAGCTATAACATCCATAGATTTAGTATTATTATCCCAAGCTCCATTAGCGTCATAATAAGGATTAGCAAAACGTACATCTTGATCATCTGGAAATAAAATAACATTTCCAAGAACATCGCGAGAGTTAACCGTTGGCGGTAATCGTTGTGTACTTCTATACAATTCTGAACTACCTTCTTCTCTATCAGAATAAGCTAAGTATGTTTTCAATCCAACAGTTAATTTATCTGATACTTTTTTAGAAACTGAAGCACTTAAATTGTAACGCTCAAAAGCTTCAGTTCCAACAACACCTTCATCACTTAAAATCCCAAGAGACGCATTATACACCAAACCATTACTACCACCAGACAAACGCAAATTATGACTTGTTTGTAAACCTGTTTTTTGAAATTTTTCTCTCCAGTTGGTAAAACGTCCGTTAGCAACATTATTAGCTTCTTCATTTGTCGTTCTTATTTCCTGATTGATAAATGGAGCAATATTTATATTATTATAATCCGCCACGGAAGGCGTACCGGTATTAAAAAGTTTTTTCCACTCATTACTTCTAATAACATCCTCAACAAATGACACATATTCCTCGCCTGTAAAATAATTAGGTTCATTAGCAACTGAACTAACACCAACACTAGCTTCATAAGTAAATACTGTTTTACCTTCAACGCCATTTTTAGTTGTAATAATCACAACACCATTAGCCCCTCGAGAACCATATATAGCTGTTGCTGAGGCATCTTTCAAAATATCCATTTGCTGAATATCATTTGGATTCAAAATATTGATATCTTCAAAAAATATTCCATCTACAACGTATAAAGGTTTTGATCTATCGACTCTAGCGTCATTACTTGTGCCATCACGACTTACATAAGCATCATTTCTAATGGCTGTATTTCCTCTAATTCTAATCTGAAGTGGTGCACCTGGTTTATTACTTAATGACCTTACATCAACTCCTGACGCCTGTCCTTTCAAAGCTTGACCAATATCTGTTTTCTTTTGAGCAGTTATATTTGAAGCACTTAAGGAAGCAACAGCACCTGTTAAATCTGTTCTTTTCACGTCACCATAACCAATTACAACAACTTCACCTAGTTTAGCAGTATCTTCTAAAAGTTGGACATCTAATAAGGATTGCCCTGTAAATTTAACTTCAACTGTTGTGTATCCTATGTATGAGAATATAAGAACATCACCATCTGATGCTGAAATTGTATATTTTCCATCAAAATCCGTTAAGGTCCCATTTGTGGTTCCCTTAACCAAGATGTTAACCCCTGGGATAGGCATGTTCTGCTCATCTGTTAAAATACCAGACGTAATGTCTTGTGCAGATACAAAGGATGCAAAAATAACCATAAAGGCAAACAATAAAAGTTTTAGTTTTTCCATTTTAAATTTGTTTAGTTAATAGTTTAAGTTTCATCATACTAAATAGAGAATTATAAAATTAGTATTGTCGATTGCTTTTAGGATGGACATTTTATTCAAAAAAATGGATGAAATGTTTAAATCTTTATCAAGTGACTATATTACATCATATTCTTTCATTAAAATTTTTGTCAAAATCTTTTAAATCATATTTTAAGTCAAGAGAACAAACCCTATGGAATAGACCTCATCCATTTTCACCTTGTTCACTATAGAAAACGTACAAGAACATTTGCTAAAAGTAATTTGATTTTACTTCCCTCCCTTTCAATACTAGAGTAGCTCACTCATTAAATTTTAAAAAGTAAAATTCAATAAGCAAGACGACAAATTAGATTTAACTACGCTTGGCCTCACTGCTTTACATTTCATTATATTATATTTTGTATCTTTAATTTAACTATAATTCCCTTTAGCAGGGCGTTGTAGCCAATATGAATAACTAAATTTAAAAAATTGAAGATGTAGATTGGAAAATAGAAAATCAGTTTATCTTAAATTCACCTACGTTGATGTTCTTAAAATTTGATTAAAATGAAATACTTAAACCATTAATCCATTTTTTTGAATATAATGTCCATCCTAAAAGCAACCTACTATAGTAATTTCAATAATCTTTAAGGAAAAAAGAATTTAACTTAATAGGTGTTTAAAATTAATTTTATCTGAGTTAATAAAATATAACAAAACTTAATTAAGGCTATTGAATTACTAGTCTTACAAAATTTATACGATGTGCTCGAGACCCATAAGGAAAAGAATATGAAAGAAACTATCCAGTCATTTGAAGTGACAAAAGGAAATAAAAGTGGTGATTTGTTGAGCGAAATGCGCCGAGATCAAAATCTCAAGGTAGGATTATTGGCATGTGGCTATTTTGAATATTGGCGGATGTATGAGGGTTTAAGAGAAGAGGTAATTCAAGATATGCAAACAATTGCGAATAGACTTAGCCAGAAGCACAATATTATTTACCCTGGCTTAGTAGAAACGCTAGATTCCGCAGATGATGCCGGACAAATTTTCAAAAATGAGCATATTGATATATTGGTAATTTCTCAGGGCACGTATTGTCCTGACTATTTTGTGCATCAGGCATTGATGCATTTGGCTGATAATACAGCGCTGATCTGCTTTGCCTCACAAGCACACTCAAACATTGATTTTAATGCAGGATATGATCAAAGCTTGCGTAATTCTGGCCCAATGGGACTGATTCAGTTGACAGGAGGGTTAAGGAAAATGGGGAAGTTTGAAAAATATGAAGCAATATCAGGAGCAATAGATGATGATGAAGTTTATGAGGATATAGATTGCTTGATACAAGTATTTACCACCATCAAGAACCTAAAAAATATGACCATTGGCCTTGTTGGACATGTTTTTCGAGGAATGTATGATTTCAATTTTGATAAAACTTCAGTTACTGGCATGTTTGGGCCTCATGTAATGGACATCAACATTGACCATTTGATGAATATATTCGATGAAAATGGCGATTCTGATCCTCGCATTAAATCTCTATGCGAAAAATCAAAATCAAAATATACCGTTGTTGACCTGAAAGATGAAGATATAATGAGGTCGGCTCGTCTCGGTATAGCATTGCAGGATCTGGTAGAGAGATACAAACTGAACGGTCTGGTGCTACTTGGTCAACACCACATAGAAGTAAAAGCGAATGCTTCTTGCTACCTTGGTCTTGCAGAAATTCTTTCCAATGATCAGGCCATTGCCGTTACAGAGGGAGATGTGTTGGGCTGTATATTTAGCAAAGTATTAAAAGACTTTACTGGCCACACGCCTTTTTATGGAGAATGGGAGGAAATTGACAAATCCCTTAACGCAATAATGTTGTTAGGGCACGGATTCATTGATCCAAGGGAATGCCGCACCGACCGGCCAGTATATATTAAGCCTGCCTGTGAAAACTGGGGGTTTAAGGGGGATTCTGTTGGGTTTGAAGCTTCATACTCACCAGGACCAATCACTATGACACATGCCATTCAGGATGCAAAGGGTTGGAGAATGCTCATCAGTGAAGGAGAGCTTCTTGATACGCCATCATTGAAAATCAATGAATGCTCAATGATCATTAAGGTAGACAAGCCTGTAAGGCAATATTTTCATGACCTCATGCACTTTGGATTTAGTCATCATTCTATCGCGGCACCAGGTCATGTAGGCAAGCAATTGGAATGCTTCGCAAGACAACTTGGTATGACTGTAAACTGGTTATAAGTATTTCTAGAGTGAATCAAATGAAAACCTTAGGGATAAAATAAAAACACAAATATGAGAATTTATACTTACCACAGGATTTGCTGCTGCTGGATTTAATATGCTTCCATCAACTTTCCTTGAAAGTGTTATGGATCAATACAGTGTTAGTGATGACGTGATAAATTTTGGTCTTGGAGCAAACTCTCACAATTGGGCACAAATGAGGGGTATGCTATCAAAACAAAACGGCAATAGTATATGCATTACAGGTTTTACTCCATTCAAAAAAGAAATAGTGATTTATTAATTCAAATAAATATGGTACATATCATTCGAACAATTTTTTTAGGAATATGCATGATTATCGCATTTTCCTCCTATTCACTTTATGGAAGTAACCCAGCATCAGACAGTATCAAATTGGTGGAACTGCGATGTGAGTATGCCACCAACCCTTTGGGTATTGATGTGAAAACACCAAAATTCAGCTGGATACTTGAGTCCACGGAACGAGGGCAAATGCAAAGTGCTTACCAGGTTTTGGTTGCTTCCAGTCTGGATAATCTTCGAAATGAAGTAGGAGATAATTGGGATAGCAAAAAGGTTAGATTGAGCAAATCTGTCAACATCTCTTACAAAGGAAAACTATTGACTAGTGGGGAAAAATGCTATTGGAAAGTAAGAGTTTGGGACAATAAGGGTAAAGCATCGGATTGGAGTGCTCCAGCGAATTTTACAATGGGGCTTTTGAAACCAGAAGACTGGGAAGGGAAATGGATTGGTACTCGACTATTTAATGATCTTTCCTATTCTAAAGGAAAAGTTGGCCAGGCTGTTTTATTAAGAGGAGAGGATCAGCCAATTAAAGCTAGGTTTCACAGGCTAGCAAAATTGGCAGATGGCATCACAATTAGTGCGTGGATTAAACCTGAAAGATTTACCGATGATTGGCAGACAATTTATCGAAAAGATGATGGTGACGCTACTCAAGTATTGGCGCTAGGAAAAAAATCAGGTAAAAAGGGAATCTGGTTTGGGCTTGGCATCAGTGGCGTCTATGAAGAAGATTGTGCTGTGCTTCCAGATGATTTTTTTGCCGATAAGAAATGGCATCATATATCCGTCAGTTATGACCGTATTGCTAAAAGGGTTTACATGGATGGAAAAGAAATCATGTCATTTACTAATCCCGGTCTAATTTATCCAAGAGGATATGCTACTGCTTATATTGGTTCAAATACTAATCGAAAACATTTTTTCAAAGGTAATATAGACGAGTTAAATATTTATAGAAATGAACTTTCTGAAAAGGCAATCATAGAAGTAATGAATAATACTTTTTTGACAAAAGATCTTGCCGGATGGTGGAGGTTTGATGGCAACCTTGGAAACAATTACAAGCATCGGTCTGACCCCTCCGGTGACGCCCAATTGCTTCGAAAAGAATTTGAAATAGAAAAAAAGGTGAAACGTGCACGGGTTTACTTCTCCGGCTTAGGACTGAGCGAATGCTATATGAACGGTGAAAAGTTAGGTGATGAAGTCTTGTCACCTGCCTTTACTGATTATAACCAATTGATTAAATACATGACTTATGACGTTACCAAAAGATTGAAGCAGGGTGATAATGCAATAGGCGTGTTTTTGGCCAATGGCTGGTATAGTGCCAAGGTGCTTGATTTTTCACAAAATAACTGGAGCGATAAACCTCAGTTGTTGGTACAATTAAACATCGAATATGAAGACGGATCTGTTGAACGGATATTGAGTGATAAATCATGGAAATATTCTTTTGCTCCTATAGGTGAAAACGACATTGATTTTGGAGAAAAGTATGATGCTCGCAAGGAACAAGAAGGTTGGAATATCGCTGGTTTTGATGATAGTTTATGGCTCGAAGCAGAAGAAAAAGAAGGGCCAAAAGGATCGTTGAGGTCTCAAATGATGCCAGGAATGAAAGTTATCGAGAGGGTTAAACCCATCAAGTTAACCGAGCCCGAACCTGGTGTATTTGTCTATCATTTTGACCAATTATTTGGGGGATGGGTCAATTTGGACATCAAAGGAAAACGGGGAGATCAAATAGAGATTGATTATTCAACACGCTTGTTAAAGAATGGGATGATCGATGAAGAGCCCTGGCCAGGTGAGCAAGAGCGGGATTATTATATACTGAAAGGCGATTTCAATGGTGAGTCCTATGAGCCTCGATTTGTATATCACCCTGTACAGTATGTACAGATAAAAGGGTTCTCCAATAAACCATCTTTGGGAGATGTTCAAGGTTGTATCGTTCACACTGACGAAAATTTGAAAGGTGATTTCAGTTGCTCAAATGAACTGTTCAATAACATTCATGACAATGTAAATAGAACGTTGAGTAATAGTTTAAAGGGATTCTTGTTGGATTGTCTGCATAGGGAGCCTTACGGCTACAATGAGCCCGCTAGTATAGCAGCCAGTTTGTTTACTAGAAAGCACATACCGTTATTTTGGAGAAAATATGCCACCGACATAAGGTTGGCTGCTCGCGAAGATGGTAGTGTCGGTGATGTAGTTCCTGCATTTCCGGGAAAACTTCGTGCTCCGGATGTATCACAAGGTTCGGCTTATGCCATGTTGGTTTGGTACCTCTATCAGGCTTATGACGACAGGTCACTTTTAGATGAACATTATAAAACTATAAAAGCTTGGGTTAACTATATTAAAAATAACATGTGCGAAGGACCAATAGTAACAGTTGGTTGGCTGGGCGACCACATGGTTCCTGGTAAAGCTCCAGGCTATGAAAAATGGAGGTCAGATGAAACACCTCAAAGCCTCTCTTGGACAGCTCTATATTATCGAAATATTCGATTGGTATCAGAAATAGCTAAGGTGATTGGTAAGAAATCGGATGAGTCTAAATATTTACAATTGGCTCAAGAAGTGAAAAAAGCCTTCAATGAAAAGTGGCTTGACAAAACAACAGGACATTATGCCTCAAAATCGCAAACGGCAGAAATGCTCCCGCTTTCCTTGGGACTTGTGCCCGAAGAATATCAGGAAAAACTCATCACCAACATCGCTCAAAACATCACCCAAAATGATAAGGGTCATCTTCGGGTAGGACACGCTGGCATTACTGCTCTTGTTGAAAGTTTAACAGCTAACAACATGGGGAATGAAATGTACAATATTGTAAATACGACAGATTATCCCGGCTGGGGTTATATGGTTGACCATGGTGCTACTACAATTTGGGAATGCTGGGGAAGGGATTTTGCAGATGTGGGCGGTCGTAGAAGATCAGATAATATGACTATGCTGGCAGGGGTAAACGAGTTCTTCTATCGATACATTGCAGGCATTCAGGGGCCTAATTTTTATGGGGCTAAAAACATGAAGCCTGGATATCAGAAATTTAATATCAAGCCCTACCCACTAAAAGATTTGACGTCCGCAAAAGCGATGGTACAAACAGTTAGGGGAGAAATTAGTTCTTCATGGGAATTGATCGAAGGTGTTTTCAAACTTGATGTTCAAATCCCGGCCAACTCAAAAACTCAAGTTAGCATTCCAAAACAGGGAAAAGACAATATTGTCATAACTGAGAATGGTAAAACAGTTTGGTATGGCAATAAATTCAACAAGGGGATCGATGGAGTGACAGAAGGAGTTGATGATGGCGATTATGTTACCTTATCAGTCGGGTCAGGCAATTATTCATTTCAAGCAAACACGGAATAATCAGAGATAGAGCGGAATTTGTAAAAATCACTCATTTATATTGGTTGTCCTCTGCGTTGGGTTGGGAGGCTGTAAATTCAATACTGAAAAAAAGTAGATTAAAACGGATAAAAAAATATTGCCCTATCAAAAAAGGAATCGTGAGTAGTATTCGCGATTGCCAGATAATTGCAAATATTATTTAATGGGAACTTCAGCTACATTTATTAGATATTGGGATGGTTATGGCACAGCCGATCACACCCTCTATCCATGGATCAAACATGAGCATAACCCACTCTATAATGCTCAGAACAAAGCTTCTTGCAAGAAATACAATTTAGAGTTCTCATGTGATCTATACAATCAATTGGCAGCAGTGGGTCAAAAAAAATTTTTAAAGGCATTGATTTAAGGCTTTGGATCAGTTGCCATGGTTTCTTAAAAAATATCGAGTTCCATATTTGGTTATGGATCTCATTAATTTTGTTTAAGTGAAATGAAAATCAATGGGCCGATTTATACCAAACAGAAAATTAAATTATTGGAAATATGAATTCACAATTAGTAAAAAATCGGTTTTTAGTGTGTTTACTGGGGTTTTGTTGTATACTGATTCAATATGCAAGCGCACAATATGAAATTCCATCAAATATTGCATTTGGCAATGCTACCAAAGGAGGTTTGAATGGAAAAATAATACGGGTTACGAACCTTAACGCCACAGGGCCAGGTTCTCTTCGTGAAGCAATTGAAGCCAAGGGGCCTCGAATTGTGGTGTTTGAAGTAGGAGGTGTTATCGACTTGAATAAAGGGCAGTTGGATGTTAGAGAACCTTTCCTAACTATAGCAGGACAAACCGCTCCTTCTCCAGGTATCACAATTATTAAAGAAGGATTCTGGATCAATACTCATGACATTTTGATCCAACATATTCGTGTAAGACCTGGTGATGCAGGAGAGCCTAAACGAAGTGGGTGGTCTCCGGATGGATTGACAACCTCGGGCGGTGATGCCTATAATGTATTAGTTGACCATTGTTCCTTTACTTGGGCTGTGGATGAAAACTTAAGTGCATCAGGAAGGAGAACCGAAGGCCCTGACTCCACTTCTCATAACATTACTTTCAGTAATAATATTATTGCAGAATGCCTTAGTAATTCATCGCATGAAAAAGGGCCACATTCCAAGGGTATGTTAATACATGATTTTTGCAGGGATATTGCCATTGTAGGCAATTTGTTTGCTCATAATGGAATGAGAAATCCTTATTTTAAAGCTCATTCTACTGGAGTTATTGTTAATAATCTCATCTATAATCCCGGTAGGGTTGCCATTCAGTTGTACTACTCCAAATCAGAATGGAAAAATGCAAGATACGAACCTGAAAATTGCAGGGTAAGTATTGTAGGTAATGTTCTATATACCGGAAAAAATACTAATGAGAAAATGGCATTGGTTGCTGCAATGGGGGATGCGTTCATGAAGGATAATTTGGCATTTGGTGCTGAGGGGATGGCATTGCCTCTAACCTACGGAAATATAAATATCTTATCGGAGAAGCCGGTTTGGCCAACAGATTTTATGCCTTTACCGGCAAATGAAGTTGTTGGCTATATCACCGGGCATGTTGGGGCACGACCCAAAGAAAGGGATGCCGTGGATAAAAGAATAATTCAGGATTTTCTGGATAAAAAAGGACAGATTCTCGACAGCCAGGATGAAGTTGGTGGGTATCCTAAACATAAAGCAACATATCGAAAACTAGATGTACCTGAAGAAGATATTGATAGTTGGTTGATGCAGCTTGCCTCCGAGCTGCAATAAACGATTGGATTAAAAAATAAAACAACCTTAATTGTGAATAACTAATACTTAGAAATATTATGACAAGCCTTAAATTGAAGAGTAGAACGGCCAGACCTAAGATAGGACTTTTGGCAACAGGACATCTTATCTATTGGGATCAATTCCCGGGATTAAAAGATATGTGCATGAAAATGTACGATGAACTAATTGCCAATCTTGAAAAAATAGGAGAAGTAGTTTCTCATGGATTGGTGGATACAAAAGAAAAGGCTGAAAGTGCAGGGGAATATTTTAGAAAAGAGGGAATTGATATTATTTTAGTTTGTCCTCTTGGTTATACAACTGGTATGGTACTTCTTCCTTGCGTGAAACAACTGGATATACCAATTCGTATTCTCAACACACATATCGATAGTTCATATGATTTAAAATCAGCGGATACTAAAGTATATCTATATCATGAAGGGCCGTGTTGTATTCCTGAATATGCTGCGGGGCTAATGAGTATTGATAAGAAATTTAAGGTAAGAACTGGTCCTTTTAGCTCGCAACGTTTTTGGAACGAAGTTAAAGCTGATTGTAACGGTGCTGCTGCTGCAAGAGCTTTCAGATCTATGAATATTGGCATCATTGGAGATACCTATACAGGAATGGTAGATATGCCGACTGATGAACACCGTTGGTTGAAGGCTACGGGTAATTTGATTATTCGTCCCGAAGTGGAGGAAATTGAAGAAGCTTTCCATCGAGTAAAGCCAGAACAAATAGCTGCGATGTATAAACAATTTCGTGAATTGTATGATGTGGATGAGACAGTGACTGATGAACACATGAAAGTATCTGCCCAGTTGGCAGTAGCCTACGAAGAGGTAATTAAAAAGCACGACATCCATGCATTTGGTTATTATTGGTGGGGGCAAAAAGAATTGACAATCCAATTACGGGCACAATCAACATTAGCTGTTTCCAGACTTGCTGCAATGGGACGACCAGGTGTTACAGAAGGTGACTTACGCACAGCTATGGCAATGAAGATAATGGACTTGCTGGGTGCAGGAGGTATGTTTGTTGAGTTTTTTGCCATTGATTACGATGAGGATTTTATTTTGGTTGGACACGATGGGCCTAGTAATATTAACATGAGCGACGGAAGCCCCAAATTGCAGCACCTGGAGGTTCATCATGGTAAAACAGGTCATGGGCTGGGAATAGATTTTAAGGTAATAAAAGGCTCGGCAACCTTAATGAATCTGAGTCAATTTGACGCCGGCGATACTTTTAAATTGGTCTATACTGTCGGTGAGGTAGTTCCGGGCGACGTATTGAATATAGGAAATCCAAATTGTAGGGTCAAGATCAATCAACCGATTCATGAATTTTTTGACAATTGGTGTCAACAAGGGCCCTCTCATCACATAGCAGTTGGCATTGGTGACTTATCTAATGAAATAGAAGCTTTTGCTGAGGTGATGAAATTTGATGTTGTTAGAATATAAATCATAAAGACCATCTGGTATAGTTTAAAACAAATATAGTTGAACCAAAATATAATGTAATGAAAAAAAGTTTAATGCTAATTTTCGCGATTATTCTGTCGAATAGTCTGGCAGCACAAAATGATAATGTTGAAAAAAGAGACTTGCTAGATAAATATAATTATGATATTGCGGCATATGTATGGCCTTCCTACCATCCTGATAACCGTGCTAAGATTTTTTGGCCCGATGGCATGGGAGAGTGGCAAACGGTATTATCGAACAAGCCCAAATACGAGGGGCACAAACAACCAAGATACCCTTTGTGGGGGTACATTAACGAAGCTGACCCCTATGTAGCCGAAATGGAAATCAATGCAGCTGCAGATCACGGTGTAAACGTGTTCATCTTTGATTGGTACTGGTACGATGGAATGTCTTTTCTTGAAGGGCATCTGAACGAAGGATACTTGAAAGCCCGAAATAATGATAGGGTTAAGTTCTACCTGATGTGGGCCAACCACGACGTAAATCATATTTGGGATAAACGAAATGCGGGTCAGAAACCAAAAAATGATCGGATCATTTGGAAGGGCAGTGTGGATCGGGAAGAGTTTGAGGTTATTTGTCACAGGGTCATTAAAAACTATTTCGGGCACCCCTCATATTACAAAGTTGATGGCAAGCCCAGCTTTATGATCTATGAACTGGATGTTTTGATTGAAGGCCTTGGTAGTGTTAAGCAAACTCAAGATGCTTTGAAATGGTTTAGAAAGGAAGCCAAGAAGGCAGGTTTCCTTGGGCTTGACCTCCAGGTTACCCTTCGGAAGGACAGTAAGAAAGTAAAGGATTCAGAGGGGAATGTAATTGGAACTTATAACGATATTGCCAGGCAGTTAGGGTTTGATGGACTAACCCATTATCAGTTTGCGCATTTTGCGAACATCAATCGGGATTATATGGACGTGCTACCTGATGCTGTTTCTGAATGGAACATGGCATCCAGTGACAAGAACACCCCGTATTACCCAAATGTCTCTATTGGTTGGGACGACAATCCCCGATATGAGATGCTTAAACCTAACATTCTGAAAAACAATACTCCTGAAAATTTTGAAAAGGCATTAAGGGAAGCTAAAAAGTATGTGGATGAGCATCCTGGACAAGCACCTTTGATAACTGTAAACAGTTGGAACGAATGGACCGAAACTAGTTACCTTATGCCCTGTACTATGTATGGTTACGGGTATCTTCAAGCAGTTCAAAAAGTTTTTGTAGATGGAAAATAAAATTAAAACCTATCTTTTAGTTACTTATGTTGTTTTTAGGCCATAAGCTGTCAAAAATAGGGGGCAATTCTTGATGATGCTCTAGCGAAAATGAATAAATCATAATTTAACTTATATGATTATTAATACAATAAATTTATGAATCCAGCATTAGGAATACTTTTACATGCCATTGGCGGTTTTGCAGCAGGCAGCTTTTACATTGCTTTTAAAAAAGTGAAAAACTGGTCATGGGAAAGTTATTGGCTTACAAATGGTCTTTTTACATGGGTCATCATGCCATGGATAATTGCCTATTTTACGGTTCCAAAACTAATGTTAATTTTGCAAGAGGCTCCTCCACAAAGTTTATTTTGGACTTTTTTCTTCGGAATATGCTGGGGAGTTGGTAATCTGACGTTTGGTCTCTCATTGCGGTATCTGGGAATGTCTTTGGGTATGGCTATGGTGCTGGGCCTTACAACTGCCTTTGGTACATTGATACCACCCATTTTTATGGGTGAATTTGATACTTTAGTAGGCAGTGTTTCCGGTCAGTTCACTCTTGCTGGAGTATTTGTTTGCCTCATTGGAATATTTTTTACTGGTTGGGCAGGAGTATCTAAAGAGAACGAGCAATCAGCAAAAGAAAAGAAAAAATATATCAAAGATTTTAATTTTAAAAAAGGATTACTGGTCGCTATATTTTCAGGGATAATGAGTGCATGTTTTGCTTTTGCCATTCAGGCTGGAGCACCTATCGCCGATCTCTCAATAGAACATGGTACTAAAGAATTATGGAAAAATAGTTCTGTATTGGTAGTTATCATGAGTGGAGGTTTTATTACTAATGCTGGACTATGTGTTTTTATGAATATTAGAAATCACAGTCTGGGCGACTATATCGATGCAAAAGGGGCTTCTTTACGAGTTAATTATCTTTTTTGTGCCATTGCAGGTATTACCGGTTTCATGGAATTTATGTTCTACGGTATGGGAACCACCAAAATGGGGGAAAATGATTTTGTTAGTTTTAGTATTCACCTGGCCTTTGTTATTGTATTCAGTACTATGTGGGGGTTGATTACCCATGAATGGAAAGGAAGCAGCAAACGCACAATGAAACTAATTCTTATAGGAATTCTCATATTAATGTTTTCCACTATTGTTATGGGATTTGGTAATTATTTGGCGGGTAAGTAGTATATAGGACTATTGATAATAGGTTCTATTTAACTTTAGCGCTATTAGAAGGCTTTAAAGAGACCATAGAAATCGTAGTAGAATATAAGAGTACAGGTTATTCTAATGTACTTCTGATTGTAAAAACCAAGTTTGTACTCACAGCAGCTTATGCCTTTGACTTTAGAACGCCCAACGGATCTGCGGCAATCACCACAAGCGAAACTGAAATCTTTTTGAAGTTTAAGCTTTAATATTGAGTCAGATCATCTGATTTGAGTAAAAATTATACTCTAATAATTTTATCAGTCATATATCTCTAAACCCGAAATTTAATAGGGATAGCTGGGTTCTAATTACTTACTTTTATTTGGTTTTTTTTGTATTATAAATTCATCTTTTTGAATAAAATGTCCATCAAAAAGCAATGTGTTTATACTAATTTTGATATTGGAATAAATCCATACAGTTTGTTTTATTTAGTTAATTAAAAACCCTTTGGTGAATCGGAGGGTTTTTATGTGAAAATGATTATTTTCATTATCTCATGTTTTTTGAAGATTTAGACGGTTTTGAGTGCATTAATGGGCAAATGAAAAAGAGTGTTGATATGAGTTCTATAAATAAAAAAACCAATTATGACTAATCAAATATCTTTTTCACGGCGCCATAGGCTATTAATAATTATTTCTTTTATCTTTTTTTCTTTCTTCTCTTGTACTGAAAGGAGATTAGATAATAAAATCAAGAATTCTCTGTCTATTGAAGAAATGTATTCAAACTTCATTAACCCTCCTGATAACATGAGACCATGGACTTATTATTATTGGATAAATAATCACGTTTCTAAAGAGGGAATTACAAAGGATCTGGAAGCAATGGAAAAAATGGGAATAGGTACAGCTCTTATTGCCAATATGAATCTACGTAATGATGAGCAAGGAAAAATTGTCATGTTAAGTGAAAAGTGGAAAGAACTCACACGGCATGCAATACGCGAGGGAGGAAGGTTAGGTATGGATATTGGATTATTTAATTGTCCTGGGTTTAGTTCCTCTGGGGGGCCCTGGAATGATTTTACTAATTCAATGAAGTATCTTGACTACACCAAAACAAAATTAAAAGGGGGTAAATCTGTATCCATTAAATTGGATGCACCTTTGAACCAATTTGAAGATGTTCGTCTATTGGCTTTTCCAGCGAAAGATCAAGTTTTTGATAATAAAATATTTAAAATCAGAAGCAATAAAAACTTAAAGAACTTAAAGGGCTTATTAGATTATGATGTTAAGACCGTAGTCGATATCAGAGCCCATAAAGAATTGGTTTTAAACTTCCAATCAGAGGACAAGGAAACCATTCGGAATTTGCAGATCATTCCTTCCAGAACCAAGTTTGAGATGGATGTGGAATTTTATGGTGAGGTAGCTGGGCAATGGAAAAAAATACGATCATTTAAATTTGATCGTAGCTATGATAAAAATGAGTTGGGTTTTAATGATTACCCTCCAGTTTCAGTTTCTTTTCCCAAAGTGACCTCTAATAAATTTAAGTTGGTGCTGAGCAATATCACTTTTCCTAAGTCAGTGCTTGCGAAAAAGGCTAGTGACAAAGGCATAGCTGATATTTACTTTTCTCCACAAGTGAATTTAGAGTACTACATTGAAAAATCATTAGCCAAGATGAATCAAAGTCCTTATCTAGCTAGTGATTCATACACATGGCCAGATCAAGGGGAACCGAAAGATAAAGGAGTGGTCTTGACTGATGATAAAATAATCGACTTGACTGAAAGACTTTCAGCTGAGGGAACGTTGACTTGGAATGTTCCTCCAGGTGACTGGACGGTTTTGAGATTTGTAATGTCATCTACTGGAATTAAAAATGAATTCTCGGCTCTTAATGCCTCTGGATTTGAGGCAGATAAATTAAATAAGGATGCAGCAAGACAACACTTTGAAGGTTATGTTGGAGACATCTTTAAATCAATGCCTTTAGATGATCGAAAATCACTCAAATATATTATTGTAGATAGCTATGAGGTTGGAGCTCAAAATTGGACTGACGATTTTGCCGATAGGTTTTTTAGAACATACGATTATGATTCAAAGCCATATTTGCCAGTATTAACAGGTGTTGTGGTTAATTCAGTAGAGGAATCCTCCCGATTCTTATGGGATTTAAGGAGGCTTGTGGCAGATGGATTAGCCCATGAATATATAGCTGGCTTACAAGAAATGTGTGAGGAGAACGACCTTAAATTATGGTTAGAAAATTATGGGCATTGGGGCTTTCCTGGGGAGTTCTTAATGTATGGGGGGCAAGCCGATCTTCTAGCAGGGGAATTCTGGACCACAGAAGAGCTAGGAAACATTGAGTGTAGGGCAGCTGCTTCTGCGGCACATACTTATGGGAAGAATGTCGTTTATGCCGAATCCTTCACTTCGGATACCGAGGCTAATCCTTTTAACTCATATCCTGAAAAGATGAAAAAGCGTGGAGACTGGAGTTTTACGGAAGGAATAAACCATGTGGTCTATCATGTTTATATCCATCAACCCTATGAAGATAAATTCCCCGGAGTGAATGCTTGGTTCGGTACGGAAATCAATAGAAAGAATACATGGTTTGAAGCCGCAGCGCCGTGGATGAAATACCACCAGCGCTGCAATTACCTTTTACAACAAGGTACTTATGTAGCGGATGTTGCCTATTACATAGGTGAAGACACCCCAAAAATGACAGGCCCGACAGAGCCTGAACTTCCAATTGGGTACTCTTTTGATTTTATCAATGCTGAGGTTATAAAAGATCGTATCTCTGTTTCCGATGGACGTATGATATTACCCGATGGTTTATCCTATAAAATTTTGGTATTACCCGATTCTAAAACTATGCGGCCCGAAGTTCTAGAAAAAATCAAAGAGTTGGTTTATCAAGGTGCCACAATCATTGGAAACCCTCCCCAAAAATCTCCAAGTTTACATAATTATGCAAATGCCGATAGAAGGATCATAGAACTTTCCCGAGAACTTTGGGGTGAAAGTTATGACGGAACTAAAAAAATAGTTCATTTCGGTAAGGGTAAAGTTATCCGTCTAATGGATATGAACAAGGCATTGAAGCTTGCAGATATTACTCCAGACCTAAAGCTTACAGAAGAAACACCTGTACTATGGATTCATAGAACGCTTGGAGATAAGGACATTTATTTTCTAAGCAACCAAAGTGATACTAAAATTTTCTTTGATGCCTCATTTAGAGTAGAAGGTATGAGCCCTTCACTTTGGAATCCCACAAACGGAGCATCAAGAGATTTACCTCAATACAATATGGATGGGTTATATACAAAAGTTCCATTGCAATTAGAACCATCAGAAAGTGTATTTGTGGTTTTCGGTAAAAATGGAGAAGGACTTAAATATATTGGAATAAAAAACTATGAGGAGTTAACCTTACTTCAAGATATTTCAAAAAATTGGAGCGTTCGTTTAAAAAATGATCAACTGAAAATAGATGAAGAGTTTGAACTAGATCGTCTTCAAGACCTCTCTCAATTGGAGGATGAGACTATTAAATATTTTTCTGGAAAAATTATTTATCATACAAATTTTGAATTTGAAAATGAATTTAAAAGTGATAAAATATTTTTGGACTTAGGGAAAGTAGGGGTTATTGCACATGTTAAACTAAACGGTAAAAAAATTGGTGGACTTTGGACAGCCCCTTGGAAACTCAACATATCAGGTCATTTAAAAAATGGGAACAATAGTTTGGAAATCGAAGTTGCAAATCTTTGGGTAAATCAACTTGTAAAAGATGCTTCTAAAGATAACAAACAAAGGGAGACATGGATGCTAATCGACCATAGCTATGATAAAAATAGCCCGCTACCACCATCTGGACTCATTGGGCCAGTTCGGTTGATGAAAGAACTACCCATGGAAAGGGATTGATTTGTACACCATTGAGCGAAAAAAGGTGTAAACAATTGAATTTAGATCGGATGGTAAATACTACATCAGACCCAATGGATACTGCATTTACCGTTTCGGTAGATTACAGAGGCAGCGGTGTTACTACGGGTATTTCTGCTACAGATCGTTCCCAAACCATCTCTTCACTAGTGGACAATAACACCCGTGCGGTTGACTTGACTCGACCGGGTCACGTTTTTCCTTTAATTGCAAAAGATGGAGGAGTTTTGCGTCGTACAGGTCATACAGAAGCAGCAACTGATTTTGCCCGTTTGGCTGGTTTTGAACCTGCGGGTGTAATCGTGGAAATCATGAATGAAAATGGTTCCATGGCTCGATTGCCAGAATTGCTCAAGGTTGCTCAAAAATTTGATCTTAAAATAGTTTCCATAGAGGATTTGGTTGCCTACCGAATGCAACATGACAGTCTGATTGAGAAAAAAAGTGATTTTCAGGTAGAAACTCGTTTTGGTCCGTTTCGTCTTCGAGCTTTTCAACAAACAACCAATGACCAAATTCACATAGCCCTTACCAAAGGAAACTGGAAAGAAGATGAGGCAGTATTGACGCGAATCAATTCCCTGAGAATAAGTAACGATTTATTGAGTATGTTGACAGGGGAAATTACCAAAGGCTTGGACGATATCTTTTCTTTAGTCAATGAAGCTGAAAAAGGGGCGGTAATTTTCATCAACCAACAACAGTCTTCAGAAAATCTACTGTCAAGAATCGAAAAACTAGAGAGCATGCAACGCAAAGGAGAAGTAGACAAAGCTCCTCCTATTGTCATGGACAGCCGCGATTTTGGGATTGGTGCGCAAATCTTGCACAACCTTAAAATCAAAAAACTCAACTTGATCAGTAATTCTAGTAAAATGCCTCGTGTTGGGATTACGGGTTATGGTCTAGAGATTGTTGGTTACGTAAACTATTAAACAATCCTAAAATCTTCTTGTGTTTTTTATCAAAAAGCAGTGGATTGAAAATCAATAAATATTATATTTGCACCCCAAGGAGAAATGGCAGAGTGGTCGAATGCGGCAGTCTTGAAAACTGTTGAGGGTCACACCTCCGGGGGTTCGAATCCCTCTTTCTCCGCTAGATAGTCTCGAAACCCCTATAAAACATAGGGGTTTTTATTTTAGGGGAAAGTAAAGGGGAAAGATTAGGAAAGGTTTAATGTTGTTTTTCTGATTTACGCTTGAATTTTAATTGCCCGTTCTTCGGTATCTCCCTCTCTTGTTTCATGGGCAATATCTATAGCCAAAAGTTCTAGTTCGTGTCAGTGTTCTTTGTCTTTAATCATTCCTAGATTCATTAGATCACTTAGATGCAGAAGATGATCAGATGGCTTCCAATGATTATTCCTGTCCTTATACTTGTGATTTACAAAGTCATTAACGGTTTGAAGCAGATCGAATGAAACAACGAATTTTTTAAGAATTTCAATGGCTATCTTTTGCCTGACTTCAAATGTTTTAAAAGGTCAAATTCCTCAATGTAAACACTCATCACTTTGGACTTTTCGGAGCAGGATAACGTTCTAATAGTTCAGACATTTTATTGACAACCTCTTGATTTTTATTCGCAATATTTACCCTTTCTTGTGGATCATTATCATAATCGTACAACTCATAGACCGTTTCTTTTTCTTTCTTTAAGTGGGACCAACGTATCATCCTGTACCTTTTATTTCTGATGGCTTCTCCTATATAACCTTGTCGTATATATGTATGATAAATATGATCTTTGACAGGATTGGAGGGATCTTTTAGTAGTGGTGTCAAACTTTTCCCATCGAGTTCTTGATAAGGCACTTTTCTTTCCAAATGGGCCAAATCAGCAAGTGTGGGGAACAAATCCACCGTTTCCACCGTCTGATTGCAAACAATTCCCTCCTTTGTTATTCCTGGCGCCTTAATAATGATGGGTATTCTTGTGGATTGCTCATAGTTGGTATGTTTTGTCCACATCCCATGATCCCCCAAATGCCAACCATGATCTCCCCACAATACAATTATGGTATTTTCATCTAAGCCTAAGTTTTTGATCTCCCTCATCACACGCCCCAGTTGCTCGTCCATATAGCTTATGCTCGCATAGTATCCGTGTATCAAATTTCTTTTGAGTTCTTCTTCATAGGGCAATGCTCTGGAGGGATCAATGGGTTTAAAATTATTGATCTCTCCTCCCTTCTTCACTGCGAATGAGGGGGCATCCAAAGGGGGTATTTCGTATTCTGGTAAAGGAAGCTGACTCCTATCGTATAAATCCCAATATTTTTTGGGAACACTAAAAGGAAGATGAGGTCTGATGAATCCAATCGCCATAAAGAAAGGTTGACTTTTATCTTCGCTCAAAGCCCTCAATCTATTAATGGCATGTCGAGCTATTCGACCATCGGCATAGGCCTCATCCGACACATCTGGAGCCTCCCATGCTGCACCTCGGGGTAGCTCATTAATGTTTATTTTATCCTTCGCATATAAATTATAATTTTCAAATAAGGCTTCCTCTCTGGTCAGTTCTTCATTGTCGCTTTCGGGAACGATATACTCAATTACCTTTTCACCATGATGGGGAATACTCCATGAATCTTCATCATTGGTATTTCCATGTCCCACATGATAAACCTTTCCAATTGATTCCGCATGATAGCCGTTGTTTTTAAACAATTGAGGTAAGGTCTCCATTTCTGGATATACATCTCTAAAATTGACCCCAAAACGATATAAACCAGAGGAAGTAGATCTTTTACCAAGCATAAAATTGTAGCGTGAGGCGACACAAACCGCCTGATTGGCATAGGCATAATTAAACCGCATTCCCTCTCTGCCCAGTTGATCTATATGGGGACTTTTGGAATAAGAATCATTGTATATGCCCAAATTGGGTTTCAGGTCATCCACCATAAATACGATGATATTGGGGCTATTTGAGTCAGCAGAAGTAGTTTGAGCCACCAGACCAAAAAAGCAATGGAATAGAAAAAATACACTCAATGATTTTCTCATTATCATCATAGCATTAATTTTTTTGAAATAATTTTCATAGGGTATAGAGGCTTTGATTCGTAATTATATTAAATTATCATCAACAATTATATTAAAATGAGATTAATAATTCTGCTTGCGCTTCCCTTTTTTTTGTTCTCTTGTAAATCGAAAACAAATAACAAGTATGATAACAAAAATTCTTTACCCAATATAGTAATTTTTGTTGGTGACGACATGAATTGGAACGACTGTGAACCCTATGGTAGTAAAGTCGTCAAAACGCCCAACATCCAAAAATTGGCCAATGAGGGAATGAGTTTCGACAATATGTTCACTTCAACCGCAATGTGTGCACCTACCCGTCAACAGCTTATGACAGGTTTATATCCCGTAAGAAGTGGTGCCTATCCGAATCACTCTGTAGTTTACGATGGCGTAAAAAGTTTTGCCCATTACTTTGGAGACCTAGGATATGAAGTCGCACTGATAGGAAAGCAACATTATGGCCCGGCCGATTCCTTTCCAATAAACTATTTGGGAGGGGTACAACACGACACAGGGATTGACGGTGATGACATTGATTTGGGTAAGATAGAACCCATAGTATCTGGTGATAAGCCTTTCTTTTTGGTCATAGCACAAAATCAGCCGCATTCCCCCTGGAACAGGGGTAAATCCGATCAATACAAAGCAGAGGATTTGACCATTCCTGAGTATATGGTAGACTCTCCCATGACCCGTTCTCATCTCAGTTCCTATTACAGTGAAATCACCTACATGGACAGCCTACTCGGCAAAACACTTGACATTATCAACAAAGCTGAAAAAACAAATAATACCATTTCGATTTTTACCAGCGAACAAGGCTATGCCTTTCCTTATGGCAAATGGACCTGCTATGACTTAGGATTGAAAACTGCTTTTATTGCGAAATGGCCCGATAAAATTGAACCCAATACAAGAAATAAGGCCACCACACAATATGTTGACATTATACCCACGCTACTCGATGCTGTGGGTCAAAATCCATTGCGATTTGATGTTGGCATAGCGGATGCTACAGGAAATAAAAGTTTTGATGGTAAAAGTTTTTTCAATGCCTTGAAAGGGGAAACCCAAAAACATAGAGACTATACTTATGGAATTCATACCACCAGAGGCGTAATCAATGGGTCTGAATCTTATCCCATTCGATCTGTTCGATCTGATAGGTATAAGTATATTCAAAACTTGAGTCATAGCGATCTATTCTACAATATCCTTACCGCCGAGGACAAACAAAACCCTCTTTCTTTACTCTATCAATCATGGCTTGAAAATGCTAAGAATGAAGAACAATTGAATTGGGTAGAACATTACAAAAAAAGACCTTTTGAAGAATTGTATGATTTGGAAAATGATCCCTACGAAAAAAACAATCTTGCCGATCAAGCTGAATATCTTGAAATCAAAAAAAGTTTAGGGGCTCAACTTCAGTCATGGATGGATCAACAGGGAGATTTGGGCATTGAATCCGAAATGAAAGCAGTATCAAGGCAAAACAGAGCAGGAAAGGGTGAATGGTTTTCCTATGTTCAAAAATTAAAATCAAAAATTTAGACCATAATCATTTCTAGAATAATGAACGGAAAAAAAAACCTCCTAGTAAAGTTAATTTTGATTATTTCTATTTCCCTCGTTGGATGTGAATCAAATAAAGTTCAAGAACGTGAGCGACCCAATATCATCATCATTTTGTCCGATGATATGGGATATTCAGATATTGCCCCCTACGGTGGAGAAATCGATACTCCTAACCTCACCTCATTGGCAAAAAATGGAATGAAGTTCACTCAATTTTACAATGCGGCCAGATGCTGCCCCACAAGGGCATCTTTACTGACAGGGAATTACCCCCATGAAACTGGAATAGGACATATGACGAATCCTCCGAGTGATGTAAATGGACACAACTATGGCGTACCAGAATACCAAGGAAAACTCAATTCCAATGTGGTAACAATTTCTGAGGTCTTAAAACAAGCAGGCTATGCCACTCTGATGAGTGGAAAATGGCATTTAAGCTTTTTTGACAAAAATCAATGGCCTCTTCAAAGGGGTTTTGACAAATTCTATGGTTTCATCTCGGGAGCAGGAAACTATTTTAAACCTGAGGCGCCAAGATTCATCTTTGAGGGCAATGAAAAAATAGACATCAAAGATGAAAATTTTTATACCACGGATGTGTTCACCGATAAAGCCATTCAATTTATAGCAGAAACAAAAACGGAAAATCAGAAAAAACCTTTTTTCCTCTACCTTTCCTACAACGCTCCCCATTGGCCACTACAAGCACCTAAATCAGATATTGACAAATATCGCGGCAGGTACGTCAAGGGCTGGGAAAACCTTCGTTTGGAGCGTTTCAATCGAATGAAAGAGATGGGATTGATTGACTCTTCATGGGATTTGAGCTATGATGATGTCGTTTCTTGGGATTCCCTTAGCGAGGAAAAACGTGAGGAAATGGATCTTAGAATGGCTATATATGCTGCTATGATTGACCGAATGGATCAAAACATTGGTCGATTGGTTGATGATCTCAAGAAAAAAAACATTTATGAAAATACTATTATCATGTTTTTGAATGACAATGGTGCCTGTGCGGAATTTGATATGCTTGGTACGGGCCCAAAAGAACAATTGGAAACCAAAGAGGGATATCGATTAACCTACGGTAAGGCATGGGCATATGCATCCAATACCCCCTACAGATCGTACAAGCACTGGGTTCATGAGGGAGGAATTGGTACTCCATTCATCGTGCATTGGCCTAATGGAATTTCAGAAGATATTAAGGGTCAAACCATTGACCAATATGGATTCTTACCCGATATCATGGCCACCTGCCAAGAATTGGCAAAAACTCAACACCCTACAGAGTACAACGGTAATAAAATCAAGCCTATTTCTGGGAAAAGCCTACTCCCAATATTCTCGGGTTCCAAAGCGAAAATTCACAACGAGCCCATTTTCTGGGAACATGAGGGCAATAAGGCAGTTCGTTTGGGAGATTACAAGTTGGTTCAAGATTGGGAAAAAGCAAACCCCAATAATTGGGAGTTATACAATTTGTCTTCCGATAGAACAGAGCAAAATAATCTAATTTCACAAATGCCCGATAAAGCGAACGAAATGATTGGTATGTACAATGACTGGGCCAAAGAATTAAAGGTACTTCCCTGGGCAGAAGTTGAAGATATTTTAAAAAATAAAAAATAAACCCGATACGTTGGGATTACTTTTCTCTTATGGGCAAGTGGGCTTTGAGTTTAGCAACCACTTCCTGATATTCTTCTATTTCTGACAAATTGTGCCATTCGTGAGGATCCTTTTGGTGGTCATACAATTCACTTCCTCCATCTTGATATTGAATGTATCTCCACTCTCCTAGCCTTACAGCATGATTCCCTTTTCCATAGGTAGTCAGTACAGGTCTGTCCCAGTCCATGGTGGGGTTTTTCAATAGAGGCACCAAACTTTTCCCATCCAAATCCCCTTTCTCTGGAAGATCACTAAGGTCAATTAAAGTGGGGAAAATATCGATCAGACTTACTGGTACATTACAAATTTTATTTTGTGAGATTTTGGTGGGATAAGACATAACAAAGGGAACATGGGTAGTGTCTTCCCAAAGTGCTTGTTTGCGCCAGTGTTGTTTTTCTCCCAAATGCCAACCGTGGTCACCCCACAAAACTACAATTGTATTATCTGCATAAATACTCCGCTCGAGTGCATCCAATATTTTACCCACATAATCATCTACAAAACTTATGGAAGCCAAATAGGCTTGAACTCCCTTTTTCCATTGATCGTATTCCAGCACCAGATCGTGATCCTGTATTCCCTCATTAAGATCTGTTCCCCAAGAGCCAGAATACCGTTCCCGAGCAAATCTTTTTCCAAATTCGGGAAGGTCAACCCGGTCATTTGGAATGGTTTTGGGAAGGATAATTTCTTCCAATGGGTAGCGATCAAAGTATTTCTGAGGGACATACCACGGCAAATGAGGCCTGAAAAATCCACAAGCCAAAAAAAGTGGTTGGTCATGATTTTTTTCTAATTCTGATATCGCCCAATTCGCGGTCATAACATCTTGCATTTCTTGATCGCCTGCAGTCAAAGGACCCCAATTAAACCAACCTTTTCCAGTACCAACTGTAGGTAAACTTTTATCCTTACCCTCCTCTTTGGTGATGTTTTTTGATATAAAATATTCATCCCATGATTCATTATCTCCTGGTTGATTATTCTGATGAAAAATTTTACCTCCTCCTTTGGTTAGGTATCCATTTTTCTTAAGGTATTGCATTAATGTTATCTCCTTGGGAAGGGTTTTTCTAAAACTATTCCTGTTACCATATACTCCACTAGTTGAAGGGTAAAGCCCCGTTAATAATGCAACTCTAGAGGGATTACACAGTGGAGCTACAGTATAGGCTTTACTGAATCCAACCCCTTTTTTGATCAATCTGTCAATATTAGGGGTTTGGGCTTGGGGATGACCTCCTAGGTAGCCTACCCAATCATTCAAATCATCTATCGCTATAAATAGGATGTTTGGTTGTTCCCGAGTGTTTTTGAAGGAATCACAACCTAACATACAACAAAGGATAACAAAAAGTTTAAAAAATTTAAAGTTTAGATTTTTTGACATGATTTATTTGCTTGAAACCGAATATGATCCAGATTATCTTTTAGTCAGTTAAATTAAAAAAAGGTTGTAAAAAGATATTAAATCAAATTTTACAACCTTAAAAAAAAAAGCAGTGCAAAAATGCACTGCTTTTTCAGAAATTTCTATCTGTAACCGTTATTGGTTGGATCGGTATTTAATAGATTAGAATTTAATTGAATTTCAGTAAGTGGAATAGGCGCATACTGATGTTTGTCTTGAACATTAGCTGCGGCTGGCGCATTATGCTTTTGAAATTGGGTATTTCTAATATGATCTACATAAATACCCCACCTAACAAGATCAGGTTTTCTGTGACTCTCACCACACAATTCATGTAATCTTTCTTCATACATTTCTAACCTGAACTCTGTTTGACTCATACCACTCCAGGGTTGATCTGGCTCAAAAGCTCTTTCACGGACTTTATTGACGTACTGATAAGCATTTCCAGGACCATTAAGTTCATTTTCAGCCTCCCCTGCCATCAAATAAATATCTGCTAATCTAATCATCACAAAATTCTCCATTTTGTTTCCTCTTGGAGAAAATTCTGTACTCAAATTCCATAATTTTTTAAGGTATTTAAACTTCAAAGGTATTCCCTCATATTCCTGAGTTATAGTCTCATCATACCTTAAATCTCCAGTATCCCATGATGACCTATCGCCCAATAGAGGAAGAGGTGAACCACCTCCATAACCACCAAATTCATGACCATTTGCAGCAAGAGCAGCCTTTAATTCGCCTTGTCTACCTTTTTTATCCTTCGGCTCATCTCGGAGTCTTGGAACGAAATCGTGACCTCTTTGGAAATCAGCCTCGCCGCTGGTATCCAGACCATCAGCAGGGAGCCCCGTAAAATCAATCCAAAGAATATGTTCTGGTTTGACTTTTGTTGCATAAGTAGCATTGGACCAATCATAAACATCACCAAAATTAGCCATTAAAGTATGAGGAGAATTATCTATAATATCCTTACATGCTGTAAGCATTCCTTGCCAATTCTTGGCGAACATATGAAATTTTGCTTCTAAAGCCCTTGCAGCCCATTTACTCATTCTTCCAAGATCAGAACCAGACCAAGAATCGGGTAGTAACCCATAGGCTGTTTGCAGGTCTGCTATCATAGCATCTCTAATTGTGTTCACGGGTGTTCTTTCCAATGAGGCCAACTCTTCTGGAGCGAGTATTTCAGTAAAAAACGGAACATCACCCCAAACACATGTTAAATCATAATAGGCCAATGCTCTAATGACATAAAGCTGTCCTAAAGAGTGATCTATTGTGGTCTGACTTAAATTTTCATTTCCTGAAATATTTTTAATGGCGTCACTTGTATTCCTTATGGTTTCATAAAGAGTGTTCCAATAGCGTTCTCCATCAGCCACACCCTCATCATAAGTTATGTTGTGTGCTTCCTTAAAAATATTTCTGGTAGAACTAATTTCGTCTGCTGCTATTTGCCACCATGCTGGTCTGTCTCTGTGCCGAAACCAACCTGCGCTAGTTAGCATAGAATATGCACCATTTACAGCGATTCTAGCTTCGCCATCACTGTTGTAAAAAGTAGCAGGAGATAAGCCATCTCTAAAGTCTTCAGCCAAATACTCCTCACATGCTGATGGTACAATAATCAAGCCTATGACCATCAATAATTTTGTTAAGTGTAATTTTATATATTTCATCATTTTTTTTTTAAAGGGTTAATCTAAAACCAAGTGCTACCGAGGAGGCGTAGGGATATTGATCATCCGCAACTCCTTGAGCTACCGTCCCTGATCCTCCATCACTTACCTCAGGATCTCCCCACTTGTAATCAGTAATTAGAAGTAAATTATTACCCGTGAGATAAACACTAGCTGTATCTACAAAAGGCAGATTGGGTATATCATAATTTAGGGTGATGTTTTTAAGTCTTATATAAGACCCATCAACAACATTTAAACTACTATTAGGTCTGTAACTTCCAGCAGATGAACCTGCTCTTGGAATATCTGAATTAGGATTTGAAGTGGTCCATCTATCAGCAACAATAGGTAACATGTTGGTCTCTGGACCACGACCATAATAATGCTCGTAAATAGATGCATCAAAGATCTCATTGCCCTGCATACCCTGAATAAATACATCCATAGTCCAGTTCTTATAGGTAAATGTATTTCTTAATCCATAATAAAAGTCTGGTTGTGGACTCCCTAGAACAACAAAATCATTAACATTGATAGCACCATCTCCATTTTGATCTACATAATTTGGAGACCCAATACCGTCAATACCTGTTCTTTGGTCTGCATCTATTTCAGCAGCAGATTTATATGTCCCTTCATAGACAGCACCCATGAAGGTAGGCATGACCTCCCCAGCAATTAGTCTTACAGCTCCCGTCCCAGCCTGCGGGTGGTTGGGGTTTCTCAAGTCAATAAAAGGCACCTCACCAATGCTAACTACTTTATTTCTGTTAGCTGATATTTGAAAATTAGAACTCCAAACAAAATCTGGTTTTTCAATATTTACAGAATTAAATGTAAATTCGAATCCTTTATTTTCAACCTGTCCAACATTTTCAAGTCTTGTATCTCCTGCAGTTCCAGGAAGTGGTTTGGCTAATAACAAGTCTTTTGTTTGCTTATTATAGTAATCGATTTCGACAGAATATCTATTATTTAAAAATCCTATCTCAACTCCAATGTCAGTTTGATACGTTTTTTCCCATTCTAGGCCAGTACTTGGAAGTGACGCCAGAGTAACCGCTGGTGAAATCGATTGGTTAAAAAATATACTTAAGGGATTATATCTAGCAAGTGAATTGTATGGATCAACTCCTTGTTCTCCAACAATTCCATAACTGGCTCTCAATTTTAAGCTACTAATGGCCTCGATATCTTGCATAAAGTCTTCCTCACTAATTTTCCAAGCAGCACCTGCAGAGGGGAAAAAAGCGTATTTCTTTCCTTCTTCAAAAACTGATGATCCATCTCTTCTCCCCACTAAAGTCAGTAAGTATTTGTCCCTAAAACTATAATTAATTCTTCCTAGAATAGATTCAAATGTTCTTTGTCGGTAAGAAGAGCCTACTACATTTCTACCAGCATCAGCTCCCAAAGAAAGGCTATTGAAAGTTACAGCATCGTTGGCGTAACCTGCTCCACCAGCCTCCACATTAGAGAAGACGTCTTTTTGCATGGTATAACCCGCCAGGACTTTAAGTGAATGATCTCCAAAATCTTTGGTGTATGTAATAGTGTTTTCATTTAAAAAACCAGTAGTCTTTCCAAATGTTACATCCGCATCTCCTCCTGTTCCACTGTTGATTGTTTGAGGGTCAAGGTTACCCACATAGCGATTACCTTTATTAAAAATTAAGTTTGTTCCTACGCTACTCCTTAAGGTAAAATCAGAAGCAATGTCAAATTCTACAAAGGCATTTGCAAGCACATTGGTCACAAAGTTATGATCTATTCTCTCATTGATATCGTGCACTGGATTTCTTGTAATCTCCCCAGATACAGGATTCTCTCCATTGTATGAACCATCTGGTTTAAACACAGACATAGTGGGAAGAAGCGTGTAATAAACGTTTTGATAATTAACTTTATTATTCTCTTGTTTTCTGTCTGTAACGGCCATTCTGATTCCCGTCCTAATTTTATCATTCACCTTAAGATCGAAATTTGCTCTCAGAGAATTTCTTTCAAGGCCAGATGCTTTAATTATACCTTCCTGAACGAATCTATTGTATGATATAAAATAATTTGCGTTTCCAGTGTTTCCACTGATATTAACATCTGTGTTGTCTATTCTACCGTTTCTGGTAATTAAACCCCTCCAGTCAGTAGGAGTTATACTCTCCCAGTTGGGAGCATGTATTGCATTCCCAGCAAGAGATGGATCATTAGTACCATAATTTGTATCGATATAAGTAACACCTTCATTCCAATATTCAGCCCAAACACCGATACTTGCCATTTCAGGATAATTATATACCTGCTGCATCGAAGTATAATGGTTAATTGAAACATCAACCTTTCCCTCTTGAGTGGATAGACCAGATTTAGTATTGATCAAAATAACCCCTGCGGCCCCACGAGTTCCATAAATTGCAAGTGAACTGGCGTCTTTTAAAACTTCAATTGATTCAATATCGTTAACATTTAAATTGGAAAGATTGAAATCAGTTCCAACAATAAAACCATCGATTACAAATAGGGGTTGATTATTTCCGTTGATCGAACTCATACCTCGAATTCTAATTGTAGCGGCAGCTCCTGGCTCTCCACTAGTAGACACAACATTTACTCCCGCTGCCCTACCTTGAAGCATATTATCGACTCTCGCTACAGGTTGATTTACCAGTGCATCGCCTTTAATTTGTGATATGGAGGATACAAGATCTTTTTTAGCAGTTGATCCATATCCTGTTATGACTACTTCGTCTAGATTTGCGTAATCGGCCTCCATTGAAATATCAATATTCTGCTCATTACCGACAATCAGCTCTTGATTTTCAAATCCTACATAAGAGAAAACTAAAACATCACCTTCTGCGGCAGGAATAGAATAATTACCGTCAAAATCAGTAGCAGTTCCAGTATTGGTTCCTTTAATAAAAACATTTACACCTGGAAGTGGAACGCCATCTCCATCTACAATAACACCCGTTATTGGAGCCTGTGCCTCTTCTTCTTCCTCCTCCAATAATATAGGCGTCTCTACTTCTTCAACGATTTCTTTAAGGAAAACTAAATTTTCTTTTAGTTCGTAAATTACTTTGGCCCCGAATAAAGTGTTGAGTGTATGGTTTAAACTCTTTTTCTCAATGGATAAAGTAACTTTTTCTTTGAAATTAAATATGTCGCTATCAAAGATAAACCTCAAATCAGTAGTTGATTCGATATGGTCCAATACTCTTATGATCGACGTATTCTTTAGATCAAGGGAAATCTCTGTTTGAGAATAGAGATTTTTGTTCGCAAAAGTGTTGAAAACAACAGTCAGCATCATCAATGTTGCCGTTATTCTTAACCTTCTATTAATTGATTTTCTTCTTGAGATCCTATAAAAAATCTCATCAATAAATGGATTCATAAAGTTTGTTTAGTTTTAGTTAATAAATTGTGTTTGGTCAATTAAGACTTTATTTTTTCGTGAAAAATTGGTTTTTAAAATGATATTATTTAATTATTATTTTATTTTTAACAACTTGATAATCAATGCTGTAAACTTCTTTCAGATAGTTCAGAACGTCTTCGATGGTTTCATTTTCAACATAAATGGTGGCATTAAAGAAATTATTGGACAAATTTTGATTGTTGTTGGTGATGCTCACATTATACAAACGTTCCAACTTCATAATTAGATTATCAATATTTTCATTTCTAAAAACGACCCGGCCATCAATCCAAGAGGTATAAAGTTTTGTGTTCACTTGAGTAACTTCAACATCATTTCCAGATTTGTTTAGTTTTGCCTTAAAACTCGGTTTGATCCTAACCATTTCCTTATCATTAAGATCGGACTTTACTCCAACACTTCCTTCTGTAAGGATAATTTCAGAAAAGGGATCTTCGGGAAAATTTTTAAAATTGAATTTTGTTCCATAAACTTCCAATATGGCTCCGTTTGAACGTACTCTAAATGTATTATTTTCATCGTGAGCCACATCAAAAAAGGCCTCACCCTCTATCTCAATCTCTCTGTCTTTTCCCTCCATAAACTGAACAGGAAACTTAATGGAAGTACCAGAATTTAAATAAACTACAGAGCCATCGGATAATTCAACATTAAATCTTTTCCCATAGGGAACATTTAGGGTGTTGTATTTCAACTCCTTGGCCTCTAACTTTTTTTCGTAGGTAATCGTTTTAGATTTCCTTTTGGCAATTACCTTACCTTCAATTTCAATAAGCTCGGTCGAAGATTCCTCTATAATAATTTGCTCCCCTTCCGAGGTTTCCAATGTGACCTTGGTTGGAACCACCTCTTCAATTGGCTTAAGTTCAATTTGTGGTTGATTCAGATAATATCCCAATCCCACTGATAAAAGAACAATAGCTGCATATTTGGTGAGTTTCAGGTATCTAAAACTTGAAACTCTTTTTTTTTGTTTTTGAGATTTTATTTTATTTTTAATCTCATTAATGATTTTTTCTTGATCAGATTGATTCATAGCCCAGTTGGAAAAGTGGTGAACAGAAATATATTTTTGGAAAGTTTGGTAATTATTTGAATCCTCAATCCAGTCCAACAAAAACTCAAGCTCTTCAATGTTGGATTGGTTATTTAGAAAATTTACCAATATTTTAGCAATAGAATCCTTCAAATTTTATTTATCATTATATATTTATTACGTTTCAAAAGTTTAATACCCTACAATTTTTTTTACTAAAAAATTTTAATTTAAAATTCAATGCATCAAAACAGTTTAATCTCACGGCTTCAAAAAGGGGAGGAAAAAGCCTTTGAGGAATTGGTGAGTTTATACAGTGACCCACTCTTCGGCTATGCATTGAGTCTTAGCGGTGATCACCATACCGCCAACGATATTGTTCAAGAGGTATTTATTAATGCATTTGAATACAGAAAAAAACTTAATCCAAAATATTCTATTGAAGCTTTCCTATACAAATCGACTTACAATAAGTTTATTGACACCTATTACAAAAATAAATCCAGATCAAAACTTCACGAACAGTACCTCTATCTTCTTAACCAATTGGTAAATATACCCGCACAGGAGAATGATTCTAGATTGACAAAAATGAAGCAGGAAATAGAAAAGCTCCCCAAAAAAATAAGGGAGATATTTGTGTTGAGTAAAAGCGAAGGGCTCACCAACCTAGAAATATCTTCACATATGGATATTTCTATCAAAACTGTTGAATCCAATATTACTAAGGCTTACAAGATTTTAAAAAGGAAAATGGAAAGTTAGGTTCATTTTTTTTCTTAATTAGGCTTAATTTTTGGATTTTAAACCTAGAGATGTCTATGAGAAATTTGTTATTTAAGAGCGCAAGTGTAATTTTTTTGTATGGGATAATAATCAATTTTTTATTCTCTTCATCCAATATCTCCGATAGTCAGGATATAATGTTAGCGGACCCAACAATTTTCTATGAAAATGGGAAATACTATCTGTATGGCTCCACATCGGGAGGTGCAGATAGAACTAATAACGGATTTATGGTCTATGAATCCAATAATCTTTACAACTGGAAGCCAAGAGGGTATGCATTAAGGAAGGGAGATGCCTTTGGCGATAAGGGTTTTTGGGCACCACATGTTTTTAAAAATGGGGAAAAATACGGCATGGTTTACACGGCCAATGAAAATCTCGCTATTGCATTCTCTCACAGTCCATTGGGGCCTTTTAGAAATAAATTCAAAAACCATTATAAGTCAAATATTAATCAACTTGATCCTTTCGTTTTCTTTGATAATGGAAAAGGGTATTTGTATCATACCAGAAGAGTTAAAGAGGGCAATCAAATTTTTGTAAGTGAACTGAGTGATAACTTGAGAAGCATGAAAGAAGAAACAATTCAAAAGTGTATCGCTACAGATCAACCATGGGAAGACACCGATAATATCGAACCTAAGAGTAATCAAGGGCCTTCTGTAATTAAAATTAATGAAACATATTATATGTTTTATTCTGCAAACAATTTTAGAAGTCCAAAATATGCAGTGGGTTATGCTACAAGTACAAGTCCTTTGGGTCCTTGGAGTAAATCGGACCAAAACCCTTTAATAGATTCTAAAATAATTAATCAAAATGGACCCGGTCATGGTGATATTTTTTATGACGATAAAAAACATTTAAAGTATGTGTTTCATACCCACTTCTCAAAAAATGAACTCAGACCCAGAAGGACGGGAATCATTTCTTTGTTCTCTGATAAAGAGTTGAAGAAGATAAATTGTGAACCTACAACATTCAGGTTTTTAAAAGAAATAGACCCGTAAAGCTTTAGCGTGGTTTAGAATATTTTTAATAATTCTCTTCAAATGCCATTAAATTGACTAAAATATTGCTAAAACGATGTCAATTAATTAACCTGTTTCGCATTAGTGACTTTAAACTGATAAGCACCCGATCCTAACTTTAACTCAGCGATATTATTTTCAAATCGAAGCAATTGAATCTCCTTAGAACTTTTTATGGGTTTGTTGTTTTCCCAAATCTCTGATTCCGCTTTGGCTGGAATAAATAGGGTGGCTACTGTATTTTCGGGAACTATCAATTCAAGTGAATACATTTGATCCGTTCTTTTCCAGCTTACGTTAATGTTTCCGTAGGGAGAAACGTGATGTCCTTTTGCCCATTGAAGCGAATGGTGAAATGCAGGTTTTACAATAAACTCTTTATATCCAACTTTTTTTGGGTCGGGTTGAATACCCAAAATACCACGTTGAAACCAACCACCAATTCCATTTAAACAACCATGCACACGAGAATTGCATTCACTCCAATATTCTGGCCAAGTAATTTCTCCACGTTCAATAATTTCTCCATAGCTAGGATAAGTAGTCTGACTAGTAAGGGTATACAATAAATCTTGATGGTTCTTTTCTGTAAGGTATTTCACTAAAAAATAGGTTCCATGAATTCCAGTATCAAAATGTCCGTCTTGTGATACAAGTATTTCTTCTTTGAGTTTTGTTTCGACTTTCGAAATATCATTTTCTGGAACCACACCTGCTATAAGAGGTAAAACCAAATGGGTTTGTCTGCTGTCAATGTAAGTGTTGTCATCAGGATTGTAAAAACTATGGTTGACTGCCTCGCTTATTTCCTCAGCCTTAGTCTTGTACTTTAATGCCATTTCTTTCATCTTTAGTATTTCGGCAATATTTGAAGCAATTTTTAAAACATAAACGTAATAACAGTTGTTAAAAAGGGCAGCCTCGGGAGAATGACTTTTCTCATTTTTCCTTGGATTAGCCCAATCGCCCAAAAATAGCCATTGTTTATCTCCACTATACTCCCATTCTCCTGGAGAGACTATATCAAGTAAGCCTTTATCATTTTCATTTTTTTCGAGATATGACAGCCACTTTTGAGCAGCCGAAAAAGTAGTTTCAAGAATCCGAGTATCGCCATAGTTTAAATACACATCCCAAGGCATGGTAAGAATAAAACCACTCCATGCTGGCCCACCACCACCACCAAGTGTTGGTGCAGTATGGTTAATTCGTCCATTCATATCCTGTATATCTACCCAATCCTGCCCCCATTTGGTAAAAAAGGAATGAGAAGCAAAAGCATCAAGGGCTATTTCCAAACTGCCGTGTCCATCACCCCCATAACCAAGCCTTTCTCGATGTGGACAATCCACTGTCATTCCTCCTGTGGATAAACTTTCGTAGGTGTAACAGGTATAATTGTATATTTTATTAAGTAAATTATTTGAACATTCAAAATCTCCTATTCTGGCTCTGTCGTTTGTAACTTGATATCCACGAATATCCGCCAGCTCTGGTTGATGATCTATACCGCTAATGGTTATGTATTCCACCTGATGATAGGTAAAGCGATTACAGAAAATAGCTTTTCCTGATTCATCAAGCACTACCGTATTTCTTTGATTAAATTCTTCCTCTTTATCAGGCCACGATGAAGCCGAAATTCGAATTTCTTGTCCAGGCTTCCCCTCTAGTGAAGCCTCTATCCAACCCGTATAAATTTTATCCATGGTAAACTGATACTTTCCTTCAGCCAATTTCTTTACCCCTATTGCGCTTCTAGTTTTAGTGGTTCTGTTTGGTTCTACAAAATCGGATGATACTTTCAAGTCCAATTCTACCTCATCCACATTTGCCCATAAATTCTCATTATTAATGTCTTGAGTCCAAATAATATCTCGACCCGAATCATCGATGATATCACCACCGAAATTACTGTTCTGCCAATAGCCATAATGAGAGGTATTGCTGGATGTAAATTTCCAGCTTTTATCTGTTGCTAACCAGTCATTATTAATTTTAAATTGCGCTTTACACAAAGGACTTTTATCTATACCAAAACTTGCCTTTGGGTTTCCATCCTTAAAATTTGCCCAACCAGCAGCCAGCCAAATAACAATATTATTTTCCCCTTTATTCAAATAGGATGCAATATCGTAACTGGAATAAAGCACCCTGTTTCTTAAGTCTGAAACCGAAGGACTAAGCACTGCATCACTAATTTTTTGACCATTAATATATAATTCATGGAAACCAACGGAGGCAATATAAGCGGGTGCAAAATCAGGGATATTTTCAATCGTAAAATTATACTTCAGAAATGGATAATTATTTGATACATCGGTAGGAGCATGAACCCATTTTGAAATCCAATCCTCATCTTTTAAAATTCCAGTTTCAAACGAAGCCCATTCACTAAACTCACTTTCAACTCCTTTGTTATCTCGAATCTGAACCTTCCAGTAATATTTTTTGGCTGACTCCAGAGGCTTTCCTTTATATTTTATATTGACCGACTGACCCGAGGAAATTACTCCCGAATCCCAAAAAAATTGGTTATTTTCTGAAGGAATTTTATTCGATTCTACTACAATAATTCTATATGAATTTTGGATGATATTGCGTTTGGCTGAAGCCTTTATTTCCCAACTCAGAAAGGGTTGATCTTTTTCAACACCTCTTGGACTAATTTGATATTCGCATTTCAGATTTTCGAGTTTTAGGATAGCTTTTTTTTGAGCACTGCATAAGTTTAAAATCAAAAAAACAAACAAAATGAGTAGCAATAAATTATGAGATTTCTTCATGAAATATGTTGATATGATTTAAATATACAGTTAATAAAAAAAACGACCATAGATACCATTGTTTTTTGAAATCAATGGAACCTAATCACTTTTCAAATTCTTTAAGGAGTTTCTGAAGTATTATTTAACCTTAAATTGATAACCTAGTCCAGTTGCCTTTTCTAAACTGATATTTATCAATTTCTGATCTCCTATACCGTAATTTACTTGGGTTAGTTTTTGGGTTGCTCTAATTGATATTCTTTGTCATACAAATTCAACTGATTTCGTCTCCATCTAGAACCTTCCAAGAACAAAATATGAGGAGATGAAACATCCCAGTCCCCTAATTCTTTGAGCATTGATTCTACCAAATCCCTGTTTTCACGAGCTATATTATTTTGCTCTGAAGGGTCTTTATCTAAATTGAACAATAATGGCATTCGATCTGGTAAGCGAATTAACTTCCAATTTCCTTTTCTTATACCTGCACTAATAGTAAAACGCCACATCATAGTTTCATGCGGTACACCTTCAATTTGATTGGTGATATAAGGGAATATATTAACCCCGTCCAGTTTATCTTTCTCGGTGATTTTTCCTCCTGCCAATTCAACAAAAGTTGGAGTCAAATCTAAAGCTGTAATAGGTTTATTATAAAAACCACTTTTTAATTTTTTTGGATAAGAGATAACAAATGGAACGCGTATACCTCCCTCTAACAAAATCCCTTTACGGCCATTATAAGGAGCGTTAATGGAACCATTGTTTGTGTCTGGCCCACCATTGTCACTAAAAAAAACCATTACAGTATTCTCATAGATTCCTTGTTTTCTTAATTCCTCTACCATTCTACCTACATTTACATCCAAACGATGCACCATTGCCGCATAAGATCGTCTTTTTTCATCTTTTATATGGCTATACAGCTTCAAGTCCTCAACAGTGGCTTGCATAGGCGTATGCGGTGCATTGAAAGAGGCATATAAAAAGAAAGGTTCATCTTTATGTCTGATTATGAAATCAACACATTCATCACCTTTGTCGTCTGTTAGATAGGTGATTGGTTGAGGTTGTTTATAGTTTGAAATAATCGGTTTGTCATATTTTGCTCCACTAGGTTCGGTCGCAAAATAGTTATGTCCACCCCCTAGGTAACCCCAAAACTCATCAAATCCCCTATTAGTAGGGTGGAATTGTTCTTTTTCTCCTAAATGCCATTTACCAACTATCCCGTTTACATATCCTAACTCAGATAGTCTATCAGCAATCGTTTTTTCTGTAACTGGCAGTCCTGAATATTCAGGATTAAATTGAGGAAGTGCATCCGTAAGATTGTTGTCATATCCAAAATTCACTTGATTTCTTCCCGTAATTAAACCTGCTCTTGAAGGGGCACAAACTGGAGCAGAAACATAGCCTTCTGTGAAGACCACACCAGATTTTGCCAAAGCGTCTATATGAGGGGTTTTTATTTGTATACTTCCATTAAACCCAACGTCTCCATAACCTAGATCATCTGCTAAAATGATGATGAAATTTGGTTTTCTTTCTTCATTTTTCTGGGCTATAACCCATCCACTTGACAATATTAAAAAAATCAAACTTATTCTAATTTTCATATTTTTTAATTTCAATTAAACGCTGTCCGTTTCTTTTTGATAATCATCATTCATCTTTTATTTACAAAACATAAATCAAATGACCCATTACTAAAGTCTATTTTCATATTTGAATGATTTCATACTTCTTGAGTTATTTCAGTTTTATCAAATTTGACTTCTTAAAACTTTACATTAAACTGATCAAATACTAATATAGTGCCAAATATATTACTTCCAATTGTCAAGCTCGGAAATCTAGGATAGAATAGTGATCGTTTGGTTATTATAGATAATTAGTCTTTACATACGGTAGTTTGTTTTTTTTGAATTTTAAACTAACGGACAAATCCTAATCTTAAAATGTTTATTTTTAGTAGATAAAATAAACGATAATGAAAAAAACAACATTTTCAATTTTAACAATTATTATTTCTCTCGCCCTTTCAAATCCATTGCTATCTCAATATGCACATGTCCACCATCAACATGGTGCAGGAGAGGGACATGATCATCATCATGAATCAGAGAGTGAGGAATCTAATGAGAAATTAAAATTAGTTACAGGACAAGGTGAATTTGTTTTTTCATGGGATCAAGAACTCACTGCTGCATTTCCAAAGGATGCGATTGAGTTCGAGTCAAAAATGCACGGTGGTTTTAATGAGGATCCTGAAACAGGAATCATTTATACTGGTATTCCCGGATATGGTCTTTGCTCCATCAGTCCAGAATTGACAAAATGGAAAACCATCGGAACAGACGAAAGATTAAAGGACAATATCCATGGCATTGTTTTCTATGTTCATAAAGGAAAAAAATTCCTTGCTGTTGCTCAAGAAGGAAAAAGAGTTCTCATATTGGATCTAAAAGGCAATATTATCAGCGAAATTTTAAAACCCATCGGTAATGAATTCAAGTTTGATCAGGCCAATGATTTTTTTACATCTGAGAAAAGTAATTTTGGGGTTACTGATGTCACCTATTTAGACGGAACAATCTACGTAGCTCATGGATATTCCAAAGGGGATTTTATACTCACCATTGAAGAAAATAATGGCAAATGGAGTTGGAGTGATCTAGCATGGGGAGGAAAAGGAGACCTGCCAGGTCAGTTCCAAACTGCTCATGGGGTGTATGCTCATGAGGACCATATTCTTGTTGCAAGCCGAGCCCTAGGTCAGGTTGTTAAGTTTACTAAGCACGGGGAATACGTCGAAATTTTTGATGATATTCCTGAGGGAAGCCTCATTTGTAATATTTCATATAAATCCGAGCATTATTTTATGAATGCCCTTCAAGCCATTGGAAATCAAAAATCCGCACCCATATACGTGCATACCAGCAAACAACTTAAATCGACTATTGTTCCAGGAGATTTGGAAATTCCTAATTTGACCAATATACATCAGGTGTGGCCACATATCATCACTGCTGCAGATGGCTCCAAACAATTGTATCTTTTGATTCATGGATGGAACAAGGGCAAGTATGCGGTTTTAAAATTGCAAAAATAGAGCAGCAGTCAACAGCAATTCTCGACCTTATCTGCCCTACTTTCAATTTATTTGAGTTTGATTCAATCTCTTTTCGGATTTACTTAAAAAGGCTTTTGCAAGATTTACAACATAGGGATTGGTGTGTTTTATCAATGACCTCACTGCTCCCAGTGAAGCACTGTCTTTTATGTGGTGTTTTTCATAAAGCTTTAACAGACTACTGATCTCTTGGGGAGCCATTGTAGGCATTATTTGTCTGGATTTTTCAAGAAGATTCTCACTCAGCCGTGGTGCGGCTCTCAGCTTTCTGAACATTACATTTTTGGTACTGGCATCGGAAGAGTTGAGATAAGTTGAAAAAAGGCTTTCCAAAAAATCACTGTCACTCAAATAGGTTTTTGGAATGGCGTGAGCAGCATTGTAAGACAGATAGTAATCATCACTTTGAATCAGGGATAGCAATCGGTTTTTTAAGGGTATGGAAAAAGAAAGGGTGTCCTTCATGTGTGTTAGTCCCCAGAAAATGTCGTATCGATCCTGACTGTTGAGAATGGTCATTAAAGTTGATGTATTGAGGCGTTTTTCGATGTACTGTTCAATGAATTTTTGACTCTCACCATAAACCAATTTCCATAGTTTGTAAGTCGTATAGGCGGCATTTTTTACCACAATGTCTTTGATCCGCTCGGAAGTTGCCCCGGATATTGCATCTGCAGATTCAGTGGAGCTTTCTGGTTGATTCATTAGTTCGTGGTACTTGATGTCCTTAAAAGGAAGGTTGGCATCGGAGAGAATTTGGTTCAGTTGAAGGTATTCTTTTCGGCTAAAGGGATCATGATCTGTTTTACTCAAAAACTCCCCCTTTGGCATTTCAAAACCCAAATACCTTCCGCTAATGCTCCAATGCAAAATGATATCCAGCGGACGACATTGATTGTCAAAACAAACTCCCGTACTAAAATGTTGGTAAAAGCTTTTGGGTATTCCATCGGAAGTTTCTCGTAAAAAAAGACTGTCACCAAATGAAGTATAATGTTCATTATTCAATTGAACCGACCACCCATCACTGTTTTTTGCATAATACTGGATTTTGGGCTTTAGCAGATAACAGGAGACTAAGGCTAAAAAACAAAGCAATAAGACATATTTAGAAACAGAAAACATCAAATATCATTTACATCACAAAATCAACTGGGAACAATTGCCCCGTATTCTTTAAGTCTTTTTTTGACCAAATTGGGAGCTATTTTGGCAGGGGTCATTCCTTCTTGAATAGACAATGAAGCAGTTACAGCTGCAGCTTGACCCATACCCATACAAGAAGCCTGAACACGAAGTGCTGAGTTGGCAAGGCGATCACTGCTCAAACAACGACCCGCAACGAGAAAGTTTTCACTGTTTTTTGGGATCAATGCCCTCATGGGGATGGTCGCCACAATATTGGGTTTTAGAAATTCTTGGTAAATGGATTTACCATCACGGTGAAGGTCAACTGGGTAAAAACTATAGGACAAAGCGTCCTCTTGCAATCGTCCAGATACATAATCATCTTTTGTGATTTTATACAAACCGTCAACCCTAAAGGTTTCTCTTACCGCTGTTTCTGTTTTCATAGAGGTTATCCTGATGTTTTCACAACCAGGTAACTCCCGCAATTCCCTGACCAACTGCAGCAGATTCTGACGCCCCTTCTGGTTGGCCGTGGTATGAGTCTCCGATGTTGTAGAGTCGGCGCCATAGACATAAACATATCCATAAGGAACAAAAGTGTTTTCACCTGTTTTTCTGATTTGAGAAGTCAACATATTTTGGTGAAGAGCCCTATGGTATCGCTTGGGAATTTTGGACATATCCAATTGGTCAAGATCGTAACCTCCCATACTGTAAACCAGCGAACCTGGCTGGGTTTCTTTTTCTCTAAGAACTTTATATCCTGCCATAGAAGCGACCAAGGCATTTCCCGTACAATCGATCAATTGCTTGGCTGAAATAATAGTTTTGACCCCTTTTCCTATACTCTCTACCAGCCATTTACCATTTTCAAACCTGGCCGATGTGGGGGTTTCGTAATAGCGGATGTCCACGCCTGCCTCGAGACATTTTTCTTCCGCCAACATTACATAAATTGCTGGGTTGACCGCTACCTGATGCTTCCAGTGTGATTTGGGTATTTTTGTAAAGTCGGGTAATTGGTCTCCATTGAGTTCAACGGCATCCAAAACCAACTCCCACCCGATTCCACCAATAATTTGCTTGCCCCAAGCGTGAAAAATTCCTGGAAAAGATACTCCTCCAGTTGTAGTAGTTCCTCCCAACTGACTTCCACTTTCGATCAAGGTCGTCTTAGCACCAGTTCGTCCAGCCTGAATGGCCGCAATGGTTCCTGCAGTTCCGCCTCCAACGATCAAGATGTCTGTTTCTGAAAAGCTTTCCTTGACTCGATAAGGCTCGACCAATGTTTCTGCATTTAGGGCGCCAGGAAGTCCTGCAGCAATAGAAAAGGCACCTATTGATTTCAGCCAAGCTCTTCTTTTAATTTTACTCATATTTTTTTATTCATTGATCATTATTAATATAATTTGATATTCCAAAATAATTATTATCATTCGCCATAGAAAACACTTCCTCCCCTTTAATAAAAGTCTGGTCTCTATTTTCCTTTATTGTTTTGGGGATGAAAATCAACCGCATCGAAAAAAAACAACCCTAAATTTGAGATAAAGAATTTCCAATAGTGATCTTCCCGCTACCACTAACTCGCATTAAAACTGTTTTTCTCAAGTTATATTTATAATTTTAACGGGCTTGATAAAGTGGATTGGCCTCAGTAGGAATAGGTGCATCGGTTTTTTTCCACCAGTAATTCAGTTCATCAAGTAACTCCTGTTTTTTAGCTTTATTGACTTCTGCCAAGTTATTTCTTTCTCCTATATCTTCTTTGAGGTTAAAAACCTCAACGTCCTTGTCCTCAAAATAATAATGTAGTTTCCAATCCCCTTTTCGGATTACAGATCCAGGTCGGGTTCTGAAGAGTGAGTCTCTATTTTCATTGTATTTAATATCATAGCCCTGCAAGTAAATGGGAAAATGCCAGAAAAAAGATCTCTCCTTTAAGGATGTGTTTTTTGTCGTTAAAGGCAAAAGGGAATGACCATCCAATTCCTTTTCCATGCTATGATCTCCCACAAGATCCATTAGGGTGGGGAAAATATCGAGATGAGAAATGGGGGTTTGAGTGTCTTTACCAGGGCTGATTTTGTCCTTCCATAAAAAGAAAAAGGGAACTCTGATTCCACCCTCATAGTAACTTCCTTTTCCGGCTCTCAGCGGTTTTTGCATGGTGATTTTACCGAAGTAACCGCCGTTATCGGAAGTGAAAATGATAAAGGTGTTATCAAAAAGTTTACGCTTTTTGAGCTTATCCACCAACAGTCCAATATTGCGATCGAGGTTTTCAATCATAGTAGCATATCTTGGATTTTTTTGACCTTTATAAGGCGGCTTGTTTTCGTATTTGTACAAAAGGGAATCGACCGGATGTATAGGGGTATGTACAGCGTAGGGAGAATAGTTCAAAAAGAAGGGACCCTTGACATCGTCCAAAAACAACAAAGTATTTTCCATAATCAGATCAGTCAAATATTCACTTTTGCCTTTTTCTACTTTAATTTGTTTACTGTTGTTTCCGAATGGGGGGTAATAGCTGCCTGGAGCGCCCTGTGGCCCTCCGGCAATATTAACATCAAAACCGTATTCCAAAGGATCATCACTGATATGCCACTTCCCCGAATGGCAGGTGATATAACCTTGTTGTTTTAGCTTTTGGGAAAGGGTAGTGAATTTTTTATCCAATACTGTAGTATTCTTGATGGGAATCAACTTTCGATCTGATGATTTTCCACGATCTGAATTGGCTACCGTATAAATTTGATGTCGCGTGGTCCATTTTCCAGAGTGAATGGAGGCCCTACTGGGTGCACAATTTGCAGATGCGGCATAGCCTTGCGTAAAAACCAAACCCTGATCGGCCAAGGCGTCAATATGAGGTGTGTTATAGTATTCACTGCCCATGAAACTAATGTCGTTCCAACCCATATCATCGATATTGATCAAAACAATATTGGGTTGGTTTAAATGCTTGTTCTCGGTACTACATGACGATAATGTGATCAGCACCAACAATTGGAATAATATGGCTGAGATGTTTAATTGTTTTTTCAAGTTTTAGATTTTTTATTTTCTAAATTTAAACTTTAATAAAAAAAATGCCAACGACTCTTCAAAAAAGTTTTATTTGTTTGGGGTGTTTGGGCAATAAAATCAAAGACCTATGAGAAAATCTAATTTATGTCTTTTATGGATGGCCTTTTTAATGACAGCGTGTCACTCAATTGATGAAAAAAAGCCCAACATACTGTTTGTTATTTCTGATGATCAATCCTATCCACACACCAGTATCTATGGAACTCCATGGATCAAGACTCCGGGCTTTGACCGAGTGGCTCAAGAGGGCTTGTTATTTACTCAGGCATATACCACCAACGCAAAATGTTCACCCTCGCGATCTTCAATATTGACAGGAAGAAACAGTTGGCTTCTGGAAGAAGCTACCAACCATGTTCCCTATTTTCCTGAAAAATTCACCACCTTTCCAGAGGTACTCAAAAGCAATGGCTTTAAAACTGGTTACACGGGAAAGGGATGGGCCCCTGGTGTGGCCATGAAAGACGGAAAAAAAAGAGATTTGATCGGTGAGCTTTACAAAGAAAAAACATTAACCCCTCCTGCCTCTTTTATCAGTAATGTGGATTACTTCGAAAATTTTAAACTTTTTCTCGATGGAAAATCTGAGGATCAACCCTTCTTCTTTTGGGTGGGTGGACATGAACCCCACAGAGCCTATGAATATGAAGCAGGACTCAAAAAGGGGAAGAAAAACATTAATGAAATTGACCGTGTACCCGACTATTGGCCCAATTCCGACAATGTAAAAACGGATATGCTAGACTATGCCTTTGAGATAGAATACTTTGATCGTCATTTGGTCGATATCCTTCAAGAATTAGAAAAAAGAAATTTACTGGAAAATACAATTGTCGTGGTGACCTCAGATAACGGAATGCCTTTTCCTCGGGTCAAAGGTCAGGTCTATCCTTTTGACAATCGACTCCCTTTGGCCATTCGATGGGGCAAAGGAATAAAAAATCCTGGAAGGGTAATCAGCGATTACTTTAGCTTTTCGGATTTTGCACCTACCTTTTTAGATTTGACTGGTATTCCAGAAGAACGTCACGATATGGAACCCTTTTCGGGAAAAAGTTGGAGAAATGTTTTCGATAACCAAATCGATTCCAACCCCAGAACCTATATGATTGTCGGTAAGGAGCGACATGATGTAGGTAGGGAAAACGATCACGGCTATCCTGTGAGGGGTATTTTGGAAGGCAAATATTTTTACAGCATAAATTTCAAGCCCGAACGTTGGCCTGCCGGAAACCCTGAAACGGGTTACCTCAATACTGACGGGAGTCCAACAAAAACTGAAATATTGGACCTCCACCGTCAAGGAAAAGATTCAACCTATTGGAATTACGCTTTTGGCAAACGACCAAAAGAAGAATTATACGACATTGAAAAAGACCCTCAATGCCTCACAAACTTGGCATTGGATGACCATTACTCTTCCCTCAAAAAATCATTGAGTGATAAACTTATTGGGGAATTAAGCCATCAAGGTGACCCTCGGGCATTAGGCAATGGAGACATCTTTGACCAATACCCCTATTCAGGGGAAAATGTAAAAAACTTTTACAGTCGATATATGGATGGAGAGGTAATCAAAACCCATTGGGTAAATCCCACAGATTTTGAAGAGTAAATTGGTTTTTTAAAAACCTTGATTATTCCTCCAAAACAGGAATTCTGAATTTTTCCTGCACAGCAGTAGTATGAGCCTGATCCAAAAAGTCTTCCATTTTTTGGACAATCGCTGGATACTCTGCCGCCAAATCATTGAGTTCTTTAAGATCTTTGGATAGATCGTAAAGTTCTAATGGAGAATCCCCTTTGAATAAACTCTTTTTAAAACCTTTCCATGACCCCATCCTGATGGCTTGTTGTCCACCATAAGCCGGGAACTCCCAATACAGATAGTCGTGTTGCTCCTGGGGCTTTCCCGTTAGTGAGGGATAATAACTGACACCATCGATTGGATAAGGAGGCTCTATGTTCAAAATATCACACACTGTAGCGAAATAATCGTAAAAAACACTGGGGTGATTAGATTTTGTTCCTGCTGAAATTTTATTCGGCCAAGTGGCAATCGTAGGGACTCTAATCCCTCCTTCATTGACATTTCCTTTGACTGTTGTTTTGGAGTTGACAAAAATCCCTGTACTGTTAAAAAAATCAATATCGACTTGTTTGTCTTTGTTAGTGGGGCCGTTATCACTGGAAAAAACAATAAAGGTGTTTTCATATTCTCCAATTTCTTTGAGTTTTGCTACTATCTCACCGACCTGCTCGTCCAGATAAGAAATCATAGCAGCATAAGTCGCCCTAGGGGTTCTGTTGGGATAATAGCCCGAATTCCCCAAATAAGGCTTCTCAGGGCCTAATTTTTGTCTGTAATGATCCACCCATTTCTGAGGAGCTTGCAATGGTAGATGGGGTAACGGACTGGCGTAATAAAGAAAAAATTTGTGATCTTTATTTCGATCTATAAATTGCATGGCCTCCTGATGCATTAAAGTAGGGGCATAATCGTTCTGATTGAATGGTGCATAGCTTGCCTCATCGTTGGGATCCAAATCAGGAGAAAGTTTTTGTTTATCAACAATTTTATTATTGAGTATGTGTCTTTCTTGGTTTCTCCACAAATGTGAAGGATAGAGCGAATGAGCTTGACGCTGGCAATTGTAACCGTAGAAAAAATCAAAGCCTTTTTTATTGGGAATACTTGTAGTATTGGGTGCCCCAAGCCCCCACTTTCCAACCATTCCTGTTTTGTATCCCTGATTCTTTAGAACCGTTGCAACAGTGACGATGGAATCGGGCATAGGACGTTGTCCTTCCAAGTTGGAATTTTCAAACATAGCTTTAAAGCTCCAAACATCTCCACGTTCTCTCCATTCGCTATTGCCCCTCACTGGATTGTTACCAGCGTGTAATCCCGTCATTAAAACTGCCCTAGCAGGAGCACAAACTGGCGCACCACTGTAATGATCAGTTAAGATCATCCCTTCACGAGCCAGTTGGTCTATATTAGGGGTTTCAATCCATTTTTGACCTTGAATACCAATTTCTCCATATCCCAAATCATCAGCCAAAATAAAAATAAAATTAGGGGGTTTTTCTGACTCTTTGGTGGGCTCATTGCATGAGGATAAGAGCATGATTAGTGCAGCAACATAAAAAATATTTTTCATAAGTAGTTTACATTTATAAAATTGATTGACAATCCTTTTGAGACACAATATAAATTAAAGCAATAGCTGAAAAATAAATCATGTAATTCCAAAAAGAGAGTTCCTTGGTGGTTTTCATTATCACCATAATTTACTTTTTTTTATCGAATTGATAAAAAATGTTTATAACTCCCCCACCACCGTAATAACCAATTTTCTTGACCCTCCTTGGTTTCTGTGTTCGCAGAGGTATATCCCTTGCCAAGTTCCTAACAACAATCGTCCATTTTGGATAGGAACATCGACACTGCTTCCCAAAAGACTGCTTTTGATATGAGACGTCATGTCGTCCTTTCCTTCCAGGGTATGTAAAAAATAATTGGCAGATTCGGGCACCATAACATTAAAATGAGTTTCAAAATCTTGTCTTACTGTTGGATCAGCATTTTCGTTTAGGGTCAAACTAGCAGAAGTGTGCTTGATAAAAACATTGAGTATTCCACTGCTGTTGGGCAAAACCTTAGTGATATGGTCAGTAATCAAATGAAATCCACGAGGAAATGGAGGAAGGGTAATTTCTTTTTGAAAAATCATATTCCTATTTTTGTTAAAAGTAAATAATAAATGATTTTTTCATACAAACAAGCTTTTATAAAATTTGTAATCTTTCTATTCATGGTGTCATTGTCTGCATTGAGTTGTAATGAAAGCTACCAGCCTTATATCATAGGACATCGCGGTGCCAAAGGTCATGTAGCCGAAAACACCCTTCCCTCTGTTGCCAAAGCAATAGAATTGGGAGTTGATGGAATTGAAATTGATGTGTTTTTGTGCCAATCGGGGGAGTTGGTTGTCTTTCACGATAAAACCTTAGAGAAATTGACAGATTCAGAGGGATTTATTGAGGATTTGACCCTCGATACTATTCAAAAAATTAATGTTTTAGGAGACTATAAAATCCCCACCCTTGATCAAGTATTGGAATTAATCGAAGGAAAAGTATTCCTAAACATTGAATTAAAAGGCGGTGGAACAGCAGAACCCACGCATAAACTTTTGACCACCCTTGTAAAGCAACAAAAGTGGAGAGCAGACCAATTTATCATTTCAAGTTTTAACTGGGAGGAACTCAAGCAATTCTATCGACTAAATCAAGAGGTTCCCATTGCGGTACTCACCGATGCTGATCCTTTGGATGCACTCCCCATTGCTCAGGAGGTAAAAGCTAAAGCCATTAATCCCAACTTCAAAGCCTTGAACGAAAAAAATGTGAAAAAAATTCAGCAAGCAGGCTATAAAGTTTTTCCATATACCATCAATAATCCAAAGGACATCCGAAAAATGTTGACTTTAAAAGTAGATGGAATCATTACAGACTACCCAGAAAGGGTAAAAGAAGTTTTATCCGCTAACTAAACAAACAAGGTATATGCAAATCCGGCAAAAGCGCCACCTACCAGTGGGGCCAAAATGGGAATCCAAGCATAAGCCCAGTCAGCGTCTTTGTTTTTTCTAGGCAACATTTGGTACATTAATCTAGGACCAAAATCCCGCGCAGGATTAATGGCGTAGCCTGTGGTTCCACCCAATCCCATACCGATCACCCATACTAAAATAGCTACCGGTAGTGCTTGCAAGGCTCCCAAACCGAAATTCTCAACAACCATCCCTTCAATTTCTATATTCGGAACTGCAATAAACAGTACTCCGAAAACCAAAACAAAAGTGCCGAGAAATTCACTAAAAAAGTTGTTCTTAAAGTTCCTGACGGCAGGCCCAGTACAAAAAGTACTTCGTACCACCCCCTCATCTTCGGTAAGACGATAGTGGTCAATGTAGGAAAGGTAACACACCCAAGCTCCAAACATAGCTCCCAAAATCTGAGCTATGACATAACCAGGAACCAAAGCCCAAGAAAACTTTCCTGCAACTGCAAGACCTAATGTTACCGCTGGATTAAGATGTGCTCCGCTGAATTGTCCAGTAATAAAAACACCGACAAAAACAGCAAAACCCCATGCACTGGTGATTAATATCCAAGGACTCTGCCCTTCGGCAATGGTGTTTTTAAGTGATACATTGGCCACCACTCCAGCACCCAACAAAAGAAGAAAAAAAGTACCGATAAATTCTGCTATATAGGGATCAATCATAAAATATAATTTTGTGTTATAGTTTTAAATTGTTTTAATTCCTTAACAATCCAATTCTTATCTTTTTGGAGTGCAGTTGCCATTATTTCAGTCACCATGGGTGCGATTCTCAAGGTTTCCTTAGCATCCAAAAACAAACACCTCATCCTTCGTGCCAAAATATCCTCCAAGTGAATGGCCATTTCATTTTGAACACCCCATAGAATTGTATTTTTACTAATATAAAACTTTTCAGATAATGAATTATTGTCCTCGGATTTTCCCATTGAGAGAATCTTCTCACGATCAGAACCATACACATGTAAGGGATCCTCTGTGGGAGCATCATCATCATAGCCGTGGAGCATTAATTTTTTTGTTTTACACTTTATTTCTTTCAAACCTGCCACCACTGCAGCAGTGTTGATTGTATCTTCGCCCATTTTTCTATAGGTAGTCCATTTGCCACCCAAAACGCTGATTAATCCACTGGTAGAAACATTTACCTTGTGATGACGCGAAACTTCTTTTGTTTTAGTAGAATCCCCTTGTTGCGCTGCCAAAGGTCTCAATCCAGCAAAAACACTTTTGACATCCTTTCGCTGGGGTTTCTTGGTCATATATTGAGAGGCATTGCTGAGAATAAAGGCAATCTCTTCCTCCAATGCTTTGGGTTCTTCATCCGCATGATCAATGGGTGTATCGGTCGTTCCCACCACCACATGATCGTGCCATGGCACAGCAAATAATACCCTTCCATCGCTGGTATGAGGAATCATAATGGCATGGGGGCCGTCCAAGAAGACCCTTTCCAACACCAAGTGAATCCCTTGACTGGGTCGGATCATGGGCCTCGCTCCTGGCCGATCCATTTTAACAATCCGATCACTAAATACTCCTGTAGCATTGATGACTACCTTGGTCTTTACCGAAAACTTTTCTCCTGATTCACAATCCAAAAATTCCAAACCTGAGATAAGATCGTTTTCTTTAATCAAATCTGTTACCTCAGCATAATTGATCAAGGTCGCCCCTAGATCGTCAGCAGTCAAACTCAAAGTAATCGCCATCCTAGAATCATCAAATTGACCATCGTGATAGATCACTCCACCTTTGAGTCCATCTTGATTGACGTTATTAATCAGTTCAACCGTTTCTTTTTTGTCCAACAGTGTAGAAGGCCCCAATCCCATCTTACCGGCCATCATATCATAGATCTTTAGACCCAATCCATAAAAAGGGCTGTTCCACCAATCGTAAAAAGGAATGACAAAACTCATGTCTTTGACCAATTGGGGGGCATTTCTTTTCAGGATACCTCGTTCTTTTAGAGCCTCAATTACAAGTGAAATATCTCCATTCTGAAGGTAACGTACCCCACCATGAACGAGTTTAGTACTTCTTGATGAAGTTCCTTTGGCAAAATCATTTTTTTCAA